>Ga0187883_10000696_pt1 | contig 20668 bp, 15 predicted proteins | sample June2016WEW_20_1_2_FD_132966 | JGI IMG/M metagenome (GOLD analysis project Ga0187883, IMG submission 132966) | Peatland microbial communities from SPRUCE experiment site at the Marcell Experimental Forest, Minnesota, USA - June2016WEW_20_10 | ecosystem: Environmental > Terrestrial > Soil >...
CCGGCAGCGCCATTGCAAGCAGCAGAGTTCCGGTAGGCGGCAGGTTCAGGGTGTTGGCAACCTGATCGAAGACGTGCAACGCCACGAAGACGCGCCCCATGGCATAGAGAGCAATTCCGGCGCCGAAAGCGGACATCGCGGCGAACATCACGGCATTCAGCGCCCGTGTCTTCCGGTCGAAGCGCAGGCCGAGATACTCCGGAATCGACCGCGCGGCGACCGCGCCCGGCTTTTGTGCGGATGAATCTGCGAGTGAATTCGAACCGTAGAAGACGGGCATCAGATAGAGGCCAGCGAAGAGCATGGCCGGAATCGAGCCGAGCGCGAAAAATGCCACGCTGACCATACCGTACCGGGCCCCGGCCGCGCCCATGCCGAGCAACTCCTGCGAGCCCAGGCTGGCGCCCAACATCGCCAAGCCGCACAACCAGCCCGGCATCACGCGACCGGCCTGCATGAACTGCCGGCTGCTCGTCATCGCCGGTTTCAACGAGAATCCTGCGGTGAGCATGAAAAAGCCGTAGATCAGCAGGATCAGCGAGTCCGGTGCAGCAAGACTGGGGGCAGCAAGATTCTGCACAATCCGCTCCTTTTATCCTGATGGTACAGAATCCACTTGGGCCGCCGTCGCACGTCAAACGCGATTGTCTGTTCTGTTGGCCCGATCCGGCATTTGCCGCGAGCGCAAGAAAACGGCGGCAGGGGAATGATCCCTGCCGCCGTCAGTATCTCTGTCAACAGTTCTTGCGCTCTCCGTGGATCACACCGATTTCGGTCGCGCCCAAGTACTGAAGCCGATCGGTGTGCGCCAGCGTTGTACCGTGCCGCTATTGCTCCTGGCCTGTTCCCGGAGCCGGCGCAGGGGCTGCCTGCGGAGCCGCATCCGGCGGTGGAGGAGGCGCTTGCTGATGGTGGAATTGCCCGCCCGGCCCGCGGAACTGGTTGCCCGGTCCGCCCATTCCCGGCCTCTGTCCATCGTGCCCCCACTGACCACGGCCATGCTCGCCCATCCCCTGGTGATCCATCCGATTCTGGTGCATCGTCTGCAATTGCTTCCACTGGTCCGGCTTCAACTGCAACCGAATATCCAGCAGGAAACGCGCGTTCGCTTTTTCCAGATCAGCGCGCGCACTCACGACTTTGTCGATCTGCGCTTCAATCGCTGTCCGGTCCGGAGTATCAGCCTTCATCAGTGGACCCATCGCCAACTCTGCCTTGCGCAAGGTGGCTTGCAGGTCAATCAGCTTCATGCGGTGGTCCTGCAGAATACCATCCATCGCCTTGCGCTGATCGTCGCCCAGGCTCAGCTGCTTCACGACGTTCGGATTGTTCCAGAATTGCCCATTTGCGAATCCGAACGAGCGCTCCATAGGAGGCCGATGCTGCCCGAATCCAGGCCCCATGCCTGGCCCGCCGGACCCTTGTGCGCACGCCCAACCTCCCGCCATCAACACTCCCGATACCGCCAAAACCAGTCGCACAATTTTCAACGTCTTCATCGATTTCTCCCCCCTTGTGTCCCAAGGGCCCTTTCCCGCCTTCTGATGAGTTTCCTCGTGCCTTGTCTTATGAGCAATTCAATTCGTGCCGCTGCTGTCCATCATTTGCGCCAATGGCTCCATGGCCGCCGGAACCTGTCTCGATACATCGCTGTCTACCGTTGCCAGCAGATCCTCATTCTCATTCGCTTCCTTCTTTACGGCGGTTGGTTGCCGCCTGGTAACGATTTTGGCCGCCGCAGGCTGTTCGGATGCCTTGCGCTCAAGCGCGACTTTTTGCTCTGCCGCTTTCGTCGCCGCTTTTGATGCTTCGATCCGGGCCAGCTCCTGCCGCTGATGGCGCTCGTATAACCCGCCCGCCAGACTTCCGGCTGCAAGCATGCATCCCAGAGCCCAGGTCGCTGCCAGGCGCCAATTGTGCCGCGCTATTCTCACCACCGTCCGGGGCTCGGTGTACGCCGCCTCGCTCCAAGCATTCACGCTGGCCTTGAAGTACGTGAGCGCCCCCGCCACCATCGGATCTTCGATCTCTTCCGCCAGTTTGTCTCTGTTGCTCATCGCGTTCCTCTCAACTCCGCGCGCACTCTCGCGAGCGCCCGCGATAAGTGGGCCTTCACCGTGCCCTCGCTCAATCCTGTGGCTTTTGCAATCTCGCTCAGCTCCCGGTCCTCGACGTAACGCAACAGGAACACCGTTCGTTGCCGCGCGCTCAGTCCATCCACAGCCTTCCAAACCTGCGCAACCTGTTCCCGAGCCGCAATCTGTTGTTCCGCGCTACGCTCGCCGTTTGGCAGCCAGTCGCTGGCCTCGTCCACGCCAATCGCGTTCGCCTGCGTATGCCGCCAGAATTGCAGGCGCCGGTTGCGCCAATGGTCCTTCTGCAAATTGATGGCGATCCGCATTAGCCAGGTCATCGCGCTTGAATCGCCGCGAAAGCTGTTCCAGTTCCGATGCGCCTTCAGGAAACACTCCTGGGTCAGCGTCTCGGCAAGGTCCACGTCCCTGAGCGATGCCAGCAGAAAGCGGAAGATTTGCGGCCGGTGGCTTTCGACGATGCTCGCAAAATCCCGCGCGGCAATCTCCTCCGCAGCTTGGGCGGTCATCGGCTTTACGGCTGTTCCGGCTGCCATCACTTTTGTAGACGTCCGCATCGGGGCCAAGTTTACAACCCTTCGGTCGATTCTTGCGCCCAAGTGCCGCAAAGGACCGCCGGGGAAGGAACGCAAGCGGCCCGCAAATCCAGTGCTCTCATCATTAAGTCATTGCTTCCATTGCACCGCAATGTCTAGGCCTCTGCAATCGACTCCGAGCAATGGCGCGCCTAGATTCCACGACGATATAATCTGTTGCGGCGATGGAAGCTTTGCGCTTTCGGACGCCTCTGCGGCGGTGAGCATCAGCAGTTGGCACACCAAAGTATCTCCGCCGTTAGTTGCTTTCGGCGTTTTCAAAAGAACTAACAGATAGATCGCCGCAGAAGCTTCCGGCGTCCGAGCCGGCAGCAGCGGATGAGAACCGCCGGGCTCAAAGCTCACGATATGGAGACTCAAATGATTTCCCGCCGAAAATTTGTAAACGGACTGGCTGCCGGTGCGGCGGCCTCGGCCTTTGCGTCTACGGCAAAGAGCTATGCGCAGATTCTCGGCGCCAACGATCGACTGAACTTTGCCATCAACGGCCTCAACGGCCGCGGCCACGCGCATCTGTCATCGATGCGGGCCAACAGCAGCGCCGCTCGCGTCGCCTACATTTGCGACGTGGACTCGGGCATTCTTGCCAAATTTGCGGCTGAAGCGGAGCAGAAGCTCGGTTACGCTCCCAAGGCGGAGACCGATTTCCGCCACGCGCTGGAATCGAAGGACGTGGACGCCATTACGGTTGCCACTCCCGATCACTGGCACACGCCGATGGCAGTGCTCGGACTGAAGGCCGGAAAACATGTTTACGTCGAGAAGCCCTCCAGCCAAAATCCACGCGAGGGCGAGCTGCTTGTGGCAGCGCAGAAGAAGTATGGAAAGCTCGTCCAGGTCGGGGATCAGCAGCGATCCTCCGACTACACCATCCGCATGATCCAGCAGATTCACGATGGCCTGATCGGCGAGGCGTACATGGCCAAATCGTGGTACGCGAACACACGCGGCTCCATGGGAATTGGCAAGCTCGCACCGGTGCCTGCGTCGCTTAACTGGGATCTGTGGCAGGGCCCAGCGCCGCGAAGTGAGTACAAGGACAACATTCAACCTTACAATTGGCACTGGCTGCGTCGCTATGGCACAGGCGAGACTCTCAACAATGGAACTCACGAGGTTGACGTCTGCCGCTGGGCTCTACAGGCCGAAATCCCTCACGCCGTGACCGCAAGCGGCGGCCGCTACCAGTTCAAAGACGATTGGCAGTTTCCCGACACCACCGTCACCAACTTTGAATACCCGGACAAGCTCATCTCGTGGGAGGGCCACTCCTGCCAGGGCATGCGTCTCTACGATCGCGACCGGGGTTCGCTCATCATGGGCACCAAGGGCTCGGTCGTCATCGATCGCGACGGCTACGACGTTTTTGATTGGAAAGGGAAGCAGATCGACAAGTATCGCGTCGGGCACATTACTTCCACCGGCGACCTGATCGGAGCCGACTCCATGACCGACGCTCACTTCGCCAACTTCATCGCGGCCATTCGCGGCCAGGGGAAACTCAATTCGCCTGCTTCGGTGGCAAATGTCACCGTCACCATGCTTTTACTGTCGAACATTGCCTGGTTCGTCGATCGCATGCTGCGCCTTGACACCGAAACCGCTCACATTATTGGCGATCCCGAGGCGATGAAGTACTGGGCCCGCAGCTACGAACCGGGCTGGGAAGTGACTGTCTAAGGAGGCACTGAAATGTCGGCCGGAACCGAACTCTCGCCTGCCGCGAAAGCCGGAACCATCACCCTTGGCGGTGATCTGACCGTGAACCGTATGGGTTACGGCGCGATGCGCATCACGGGCCAGGGCATCTGGGGACCGCCCAACGACGTCGACGCCGCACTCGCCACGCTGCGCCGCGCAATTGCGCTGGGCGTCAACTTTATCGACACGGCGGATTCTTACGGCCCCGATGTCTCTGAGGAGCTGATCGCGAAGGCGCTCTGGCCGTATCCGGCAGGCCTTGTCATCGCCACCAAAGCTGGATGGACACGCCACGGCCCCGGCGTTTGGCAGCACGACGCCAGTCCCGCGCACATTCAGCAGGCTATTGAAGGCAGCCTCAAGCGCCTGCGTCTCGAGCGCATCGACGTTTACCAGCTTCACGTGCCCGATCCCGCCGTCTCCTTTGACGCCTCGATGGAAGCGCTTGCACGGCTCAAAGAGCAGGGCAAGATCCTCCGTGTCGGTCTCTCCAACGTCACGCTCGAGCACATCCATCGTGCGCAGAAGATCGTGCCGATTGTCAGCGTGCAGAATCGCTACAGTTTTTCCGATCGCGAGTGGGATTTCGTGGTCGATTACTGCGAAGCAAACGGCATTGCGTTCCTGCCCTGGGGGCCGATGGCGCAAGGGCGCAAGGCAAGCGAAGCGGTGGAAGTGATCGCCGCCGCGCGCCAGGTGTCGACGGCGGTGGTCTCGCTGGCGTGGCTATTGCGGCGCTCGCCGGTTGTGTTGCCCATTCCGGGCACCAGCTCGGTGAAGCACCTTGAAGAGAACGTCAGCGCGGCTGCTTTCCGGCTTACCGACGCTGAATTCGCCGAGCTTAGGGCAGTCGTTCCAAAGCCCTACTGGTTGCGCGGCTGAGATCCTGGTGCGCCTCGTGCTGCCTCTGGCCCGTTCGCTTCACGATTCTTGCGATGCCGACGGTTGTGCTCTGCGCCACGCATCAGCAACACGAGCGGGATGTTGGCCAGGAAGAAGATCCCCATCAGATAAAACGCATCGGAATAGCTCAGCAACGCCGCCTGCTGCTGGAGCCGCTGATAAATGAGGCTGCCGGCTTTGTGTGCCGCCGTCACCGGGTCTGCACCCTGATGAGCGAGAAAAGGCGTCAACTGCGCAAAGGCCTGCTGGCTCATCGGACTCGAAGCCGAGAGGTGGTCGCCGAGCGTCTGCTGGTGAAACTGCTCGCGACGCGCCACCAGCGTGGTCACAAACGAGATGCCTACACTCGAGCCGATGTTGCGCATGGTGTTGTAGAGGCTCGTGCCATAGCTCGTCTCCGCCTTCGGAATCGGGCTCATGGTCAGCGTGGTCAGCGGCACAAAGAGAAACCCCAGGGCAAAGCCCTGCACAATCTGAATCGAGAAGATATCCCACGTGCCGGAGTCGAGCGTCATTCGCGCATAGCCGAAGAAGCAAAGACCGGCGAGGGCAAATGCGAAGATCAGCATCCAGCGCGCGTCCCACCCTTTGCCGAGCAGGTAGCCCACCAAGGGCATGCAGAGCGCGGTTCCGATTCCGCGCGGACTGTTCCAGATTCCGGCCGTGGTCGCCGTCCAGCCCAGCAGGGTTTGCATAAACAGCGGCAGCAGCACCAGGCTGCCGTACAGAATGAATCCCATCATGGTGGCCAATGCGACACCCGAGGCAAAGGTGCGCGAGCGCAGCAGTCCGAAGTGAACAATGGGATCCTTCGCCCGCAGTTCGCGGAACGCAAAAGCGGCAAGCGAAACCAGGGCAATCACACTCAGGGTACGAATCAGGTTCGATCCGAACCAATCCTTCTCCTGACCTTTGTCGAGCATGATCTGCAGCGCGCCCATGCCCACCGCCAGCATGCCTATGCCCCAGGCATCTACGCCCAGCGACCGGCGCCTCAGGTAGTGTGGGTCGACCACGTACTGCGAGATCAAGAGCAGGCTGAGAATGCCCACCGGCAGGTTGATGAAGAAAACCCAGCGCCACGTCCACGTGTCGGTGATCCAGCCGCCCAGTGTAGGACCCAGGATCGGCGCAGCAATGATCCCCAAGCTCCAAAAGGCCATCGCCTTGCCCTGCTCCCTGCCTGGGAACTCCTCAAGGAGCACAGCCTGCGAGAGCGGCTGCAGCCCACCGCCGGTCAAGCCCTGCAAAACGCGAAAGACAATCAGCATGGGCAGATTCGGTGCGAGCCCGCACAGCAGGCTCGAAAGCGTAAAGCCGGTCACGGCAAGCAGCAGCAGCCTCTTGCGGCCCAACACGCCTGCCAGCCACCCAGTGATGGGTAGAATGATGGCGTTGGCCACCAGGTAGGAGGTCAGCACCCACGTCGCCTCGTCCACACTCGAGGAGAGCGAGCCGGCGATGTGCGGCAGGCTCACGTTCACCACCGACGTGTCGAGCAGTTGCATCACGGCGCACGACATCACGGCGATGGCCGTCATCCAGCGGTGCGGGGAAATCGCCTGGCCGTCGAACGAGGAACGAATCGGAGTGGCTCGAGGCTTGTCTGCTGCCGCAAGGGAGACTGCGTTCGGCGGGGCGTTCTCCGGGCGGGGAATGGTGAGGTTAGCCACGGTTGGCAACCCTGTGCCGCGCAGAGAACAGATAGCCCCGAGCCGCGATCGAGGAAACGAATCCGTCAGACGGATCAACGGCGGCAATGCTTTGTGCGCGCACAGCCAAACCTCTGCGCTCTCGCTTCGTCTGTACGGCGAGAGGAGCCCGAATCAGCCGAATTAAAACTGGTTGAAGATTAGCCCCAGTTTACTCGAGCGCCGATTTGCGCGCTACCAGCCGCGCCATCGCGAAGACACTGACCGCACGCCGCAGCCCGCCCTGATCGTTGATTCTTCGTCCCTTACCCTCTTGAAGGATTTAATCTAATCTCAGACACGTCATGCTCCTCGAATCTCTCCGCGAACAAGTCCTCCGCGCCAATCAGGAGATCGCTCGTCGCGGCCTCGCGCCGCATACATTCGGGAACGCCAGCGGTATCGACCGCAGCGGCGGCAAGCCGCTAGTGGTCATTAAGCCAAGCGGTGTCGATTACGCCGCCCTGACCCCGGCCGACCTCGTCATTGCCGATCTCGATGGCAACATCGTCGAGGGCGCGCTGCGTCCGTCGAGCGATCTCGATACGCACACGCTGCTCTACCGCGAATTTCCTCAAATCAGTGGCATCGTCCACACGCACTCCGAGTTCGCGACGGCCTGGGCCCAGGCCTGCCGCGCCATCCCGTGTTTCGGCACCACTCACGCCGACTACTTTCGCGGTCCGGTTCCTGTCACTGAGCCGCTCACCGCCGAAGAGGTTGCTTCGGGCTACGTCAGCAACACCGGCGCGGTAATCGTACGCTGCTTCCGCTCCGGTAAACTCGATCCGGTTGCCGTCCCCGGCGTGTTGGTGGCGGGCCACGCCCCGTTTGCATGGGGTAAAGACCCGGCAGAGGCTGTGGAGCACGCCGACGTCCTCGAATACATCGCGCGGCTCGCTTTCCGCAGCGCGCTCTTGGGCGCGCCGGAGGCAGGCATTCCCCGACACCTCTCGGATTATCACTACCTTCGCAAACATGGCCTGAAGGCCTCATATGGACAGCGCTGATCCAGAACCAGAACCCGTATATACCTGGCCAGCTCGCGGCCATCCGAGCGCGATTTAATGTACTTCGATCCTCAAGAGACCCCTAAACGGAACTCCTTTGTTTTCGATCAGTTGACAGATGGCTCACCGTGGGCCATTGATCTACCATTTTTCATAGATTGATTCTCTTCTGTGGAGTCGTGCTCTTGTTTTTTGCACTTCCGATGTGATCTACTTCACTTCAGGTTGACATTTATCGACGGCACAAAGTCCATATCACGATTGTTCTCAGACGATTGGCCTGAGACCTCTGGCTGAGAGCCACATCCCCCCCGCGTGGCAACCGACGTGCTGGTAAAACGATTAAAGCAGGAAAATTCCCGCTCATGGAGACAAGCCTTCTCAACCGCGTGCAAGCGACGCTGCTGGCCTTGGCCACAGCCGCGCTTTTCGTGTTGGCGGTGCTGAATCTTCTCGAGCAGCGCCAGTTTCCGCAGCCCGACGATGGTGTGTGGTGGGGCGAGGCCAACGGTGGCCTGCAAGCTGAAAAGGTTCTTCCTGATAAACCCGGACAGCGCGCCGGCATCCAAGTGGGAGACCTGCTGACGGGAGTCAGTGAATCGCCTACCTCAGACGTTACGACCGTCACGCTGGTCGCCGGCCTGGAACGCGCGCTTTATGCCGCGGGTCCTTACGGCCAAGTCTACTACACCATCACGCGTGACGGCATTCCTCTTGAGACGCCGGTCAAGGTGATCCCCGAACCGTTGGATCGCAGTCTCGAGTTCGGCCTGCGGATCATCGGCCTCATCTATCTGATTATCGGCTTCTATGTCCTTTTCCGCCGCTGGGGCGCCCCCCGCGCGACGCACTTTTACCTCTTCTGCCTGGTTTCTTTTGCGCTCTACGCGCTGAAGTACACCTCCAAACTTGACACTCTGGACTGGATCGTCTTTTGGACGAATGTTGTGGCCGAGGCGCTGCAGCCTGCGCTCTTCCTGCACTTCGCGCTCAGCTTTCCCGAGGAGCGATTCAAGAATCTCCGCCGCCGCTGGCTGCTGCCCCTGATCTACGCGCCCGGCGTGGGAATGCTTGCCCTGTGGCTCTGGTCCATTGGCACGCGCGAGGCCACGAAGCTCCTTCTCGACCGGCTCTACCAGATCGACACGGCATACGACGCGGTCTTCTACGTTGCCGCAGCGCTCCTCTTCCTGCGCAGCTACAGCCGCGCCACCACACCGTTGCTGCGCCAGCAGTTGAAGTGGGTTACGCGCGGCACCCTGCTTGCGGTTCTTCCGTTCACGTTTTTTTATGCCGTCCCTTATCTGCTCCACCTGAATCCGCCGCAACTGCTGACCAATCTGGCCGGCCTATCGCTCATCTTCCTGCCCCTCACCTTCGCCTGGGCCATCGTCCGCTACCGGTTGATGGACACCGACCTGATCTTCAAGCGCGGGGTGGCCTACACGCTGTCGGTAGCGCTCATTGGCGGCGGCTACTTCGGCGTCATCGCGTTGATTACCGTCGTGGTTCACAATGCCATGCCGGAGGCAATGAGTGCGTGGGGCTTAGCCGCGGCGATTCTGATCACGGCGGCCGTCTTCGATCCCCTCAAGCGGCGCATTCAGGGCTGGGTCGACCGCGCCTTCGACCGTCATCGCTACGATTACCGGAAGGCTCTGGTCGAATTCGGCCGCGGTCTCGGCTCTCAGACCGATCTCCAGGCGCTACTCAACTCCGTCGTCGAGCAGTTGCCGCGCACGCTCCTGGTGGCGCGCGTTGCCATCTTCCTGGCGCAGGATTCCGGCCATCTGCGTCTCGCCGCCTCGCACGGCTTACCCGATGAGGTAAGCGCCGGGCAAAGCAACCTGGCCCTCGACTTTCTCAGCTTCGACCGCGCCAAGGACCACTCCCACATCTTTCTCGAAAACGCTCAAGCTGTTTTGCATTTGCCGCCGGACCAGCAGAGCACCGCTGCTCTGCTTGACCTCAACTACTATCTGCCTTGCCGGGTTGCTCCGGTGCAGTTGGAGAATGGCGAGGCCGCCAGCCGTACCATCGCCGTGATTGGCCTTGGCCGCACGCTGGGCGGCGACTTTTTGTCGAGCGAAGACGTCGAGCTTCTGGAATCCCTGGCCAGCTACATCGGCATCGCCTTGCAAAACGCCAGCCTCTACGCGCGTCTGGAAGAAAAGATCGTTGAGTTCGAGCGCCTGAAGGAATTCAACGAGAACATCGTCGAGTCCATTAACGTGGGCATCTTCGCCATCGACCTCAACGACCGCATCGAAAGCTGGAATGCACAGATGGAGGCGATGTACGCTATGAGCCGCAGCGAAGCGCTCGGCCAGGAACTAAGTTCCGTCTTCCCGTTGGAGTTCATCGAAGCGCTGGAAGGCTTCGGCAGCGATCCGGGAGTGCACCACCTCTACAAGTTCCGACTGACGACGCGCGCCGGCGAGTTGCGCACGGCAAACATCGCCATTGCGCCGTTGCTCTCGCGCGATTTTGTTCCCGTGGGGCGCATCGTCCTGGTCGACGACATCACCGAGCGCGTCGCGCTTGAAACCCAGCTTGCCCAGGCCGACAAGCTCAGCTCCATCGGCCTGCTTGCCGCAGGCGTCGCACACGAGATCAACACGCCGCTCGCGGTCATCTCCTCCTACGCGCAGATGCTGGCCAAGCAGTTGCGCGGCGACGCGCGCCTCAGCCCCGTGCTCGACAAGATCACGCAGCAGAGCTTCCGCGCCGCCGAAATCGCCAACGGCCTGCTCAACTTCTCGCGCACTTCCACCACCGAGTTTCGATCCACGGATCTGAACCAGGTAGTCCGCGACACGCTGTCGCTGCTCGAGCACCAGTTCAAGACAGCGCAGATTCTTGTCGATCTCGAGCTCGCCGACGAGCTGCCGCCGATCCACGGCAACCCCGGCAAACTGCAGCAGGTATTCCTCAACCTTTTGTTGAACGCCAAGGACGCCATGCCGGGAGGCGGGCGCCTGCGCGTTACCACTCTGGTCAACAGCCACGTTGAAGCCGTCATCTCCGACTCCGGCTCCGGCATCGCACCTGAACACCTCAAGCGCATTTACGATCCTTTCTTCACCACCAAGAACATGCCTGGTGACCGCCGGGGCACCGGCCTCGGCCTATCGGTTTCGTACGGCATCATTCAGGAACACGCCGGCAAAATCCATGTCGAAAGCGCAATCGGCGCCGGCACGACATTTCACCTTGAGTTTCCGCTGTTAAGGAATTCTGTTCATGCCTGAGCCTACTGCTGAGGACACAATACCCGTGAACGCGCCTGTCTCCGCGCCTGCGTCTGACGGCAGTTCACCGGCCGCTTCGATTCTTGTTGTTGACGACGAGGCCGGCATCCAGGAATCGCTCGAGGTGTTGCTGTCGCTCGAGAACTACGCCGTCAAGACCGCGGCCAACGGCGAGGACGGCCTGCGCATGCTCGATCAGTCGAACTTCGACCTCGTCCTGCTCGACCTCGCGTTGCCCGGCCAGAGCGGCATCGAGCTTCTGCCGCAATTCAAGGAGCGCCAGCCCGATCTTCCCGTCATCATGATCACCGCGTATGGCACCGTCGATAACGTCGTCGAGGCCATTCGCGCCGGCGCGGAAAATTTCATCCAGAAGCCATGGGACAACGAGAAGCTTCTGGCCGACATCCGCTCCGCGGTTGCACGTCACCGCGCCGAGGAAGAGAATCTTCAGCTCAAGCGTACCCTCAAGCAGCGCTACAACTTTGCCAACATTGTGGGCAAAAGCGAGTCAATGCTCCGTGTCTTCGATCTTGTCGCGCAGGTCGCTCCGAGCCGTTCCACGGTCCTGATCCAGGGCGAGAGCGGAACGGGCAAGGAGATCATCGCCAAGGCCATCCACGCCAACTCACCGCGCCGCGACAAGCCATTCGTCCCAATCAATACTGGCGCCATGCCGTCTGAGCTGCTTGAGTCCACGCTATTCGGGCACGTCAAGGGCGCGTTCACTTCGGCTGTTGCCTCAAAGAAAGGCCTCTTCGAAGTCGCTAACGGCGGCACGCTCTTCCTCGACGAGATCGCCACCATGGGCCTCGACACGCAGTCAAAAATTCTACGCGTGCTGCAGGACAAGCGCTTCATGCACCTCGGAGGCATTCAGGAGCTTCAGGTGGACGTGCGCATCCTCGCCGCCACCAACGTCGATCTCCGCCAGGCGGTGCGCGATGGCCGCTTCCGCGAGGATCTGTTCTACCGCCTGAACGTCATCACGGTTGACCTGCCGCCGCTGCGTTCCCGCCGCGAGGATATTCCGCTGCTGGCCCAACACTTTCTCGATTTTTACGCTACCGAGAACAACTTCGCTCCGCGCAAACTCTCCACCGACGCCATGCGCGCCCTCATCGATTACGACTGGCCGGGCAATGTCCGCGAACTTGAGAACGCCATCGAACGCGGCGTGGTACTCTCCTCCGGTCCGCTGATCGGCGCCGAGCTTCTTCCCGGACAGATCACAGGCCGCAGCTTTCAGGACGCGCTGCTCGAGCACAATCCGAACTCTTCGCTCTTCGATATCCTTGAAGTCATCGAGCGCCGCATCATCATTGAGAAGCTCGAGCGCTGCAACTGGAACCAGACTGAGGCCGCTGAGCAGTTCCGCATTCCGCTGTCGACCCTGAATCAGAAGATCAAGCGCCTGAACATTGAAATCCGCAAGCGGGGCAGGGAATAGAAGACGGGGAGTAGCCAATAGGGAATAGGGAGTAGATAACCTTGGTTAGCTAACAGTCGCCGATCTGCTGACAACTGACGACCGATCACCAAAAGCTGAGTCTCCAACCACTGCGAACCACGAACTGTGAGCTGTTTATGCCGTACTTCCTCTTCAAATCCGAACCCGCCGTCTACTCTTTCGACGATCTGCTGCGCGACGGCGAGACCGCGTGGGACGGCGTCACGAATCCTACCGCCGTTAAGAATCTGCGCGAGATGAAGCCGGGAACGAAGTGGATCTTCTACCACACCAGCGACGAACGCACCGCAGTGGGCACGGGCACGGTTCTCAGCGTCGACGCGGCTGACCCGAAGGTCCCCATCGTGCGCGTGAAGGCAGGCAAGCGCCTCAAAAATCCGAAAACCCTCGCCCAAATCAAAGCAGAAAAGCTCTTCGCGCGTTCGCCGTTGTTGCTCATGGGCCGGCTTTCGGTTGTTCCGCTCACGAAAGAGCAGTGGGATTGGTTTGTGGGATGAAGGTGCAGGGAGCGGGGAGCTTCTATCTCCCTTGTCCCTCCAGCCACGCCTTCGTGTTCAGCAATTGCCGCTGATCCAGCGCCCACACCTTGCCCGTCATCTCGTCCGGCGCGCGGCCCTCGCGAGCCGACTTCTCAAACTCGCTGGCCATGGCCTGCATTTTCGCGTCCAGGTCGTCGAGAAAGTTCAGTACCAGCGCCTCCGGAATCATGGGCAGCTTGGGCGAACCGAACTCCAGTTTGCCGTGGTGCGACAGAATCATATGCAGCACCAGCGTGCGCAGCCGGTCGGGGAATCCGGGCAGCCCGGCGATCGTCTTCTCCGCCAAATCTACGCCCATTTGGATATGCCCCAGCAGCACGCCTTCTACGGTGTAGTCGAATCCTGTGTTCCAGCTCAGTTCGCGGATCTTTCCGATGTCGTGCAGAATCACGCCCGTGACAAGCAGATCGCGGTCGAGCATCGGGTAGTGCGCGGCTACGCGATCGGCGAGCCCCAGCAAACTGATCACGTGTTCGAGCAGCCCGCCCAGCCATGCGTGATGCAGTTGCCGCGCGGCCGGCGCCTCGCGAAAAGCCTGCGCGATCGGTGCATCGGTGAGCAGCGCATTTAACAGCCGCTTCAGGTCGGGATTGGTCACGCTCGCGATGCTTGCCTCGAGCATCCGCCACAGCTCGCCCACATCGCGGCTCGTCGCGGGCAGCATGTCCTTCTTGTCCGCTTCGCTGTCGAGAGCCTTGCGCAGCTGATCCACTTTCAACTGTGCGCGATCGTCGAAACGCGACACGCTGCCGCGCACCTTCACCATGTCGCCGCGGTCGAAGTCTTTGGCGATCCGCGGGTCGCCCAGTTCCCACACGCGACCCTCAATTTGCCCCTTCTTATCGCCGAGTGTCAGGCTGAGGTACGGTTTGTTCTGCCTAGTGGTGCGCTGCTGCTTGGCAAGCACGAGAAAGAAGCTGTCGAAGAGCTTGCCCTCGTCGAAGCCCATCAAATCGTCAATATAGATGTCTTTCACTCTGCCGAGAAGCTTAACGCAATTCTCCGGCTCTGCCAAAGGCGCCGCCCGGAAGCGCGAATCACGCTGCTCCAAAAACAGTGCGGGCCCGGGAATCCGTTCCCAGGCCCAGACTATTGGATTGACGGAATCTCGAAATTATTGTGGCGTCGCCGGCTGCGGCTGAGGCTGGTCAGGATGGTCTGAAGGCGCAGGCGCTCCCGGCACAGGAGGAATAGGCGTTGGCTGTTGCGCAGGCTTCGGCTGCGTTTCTTCTTCGCTCTTCTTCTTGTTCGCGATGCGAGTCTTTCCCTCGGTCGCAGTCGACGCCTTTTTCTTCTTCTTCGATGGTTCTCCCGGCAGACCCAAAGGAGCTGACTGGGTCTGCTGATCGGCTACCTCGGACGCATTCGGCGGCGCAGGCCCGGTTGCACCCGCCTGTCCGGCGTTGCCTGCTGTCTTGGCCGTCTTAGGCTGTCGTGCGCGCGCGCTGAAACGCGTCTTCTGCGTTGGCGCGGTCGGCTCCAGCGGGTTCGCAGGCTGGTCGGCATTCGAAGCTGTCTCAGGCAGCGCGCCCGCATTCTCCGTGGCTGAGTTTGCCGTCGCGGAGGGCAGCGTCTCGCGTGGAGCCTGCCCGAAGCGGATCTTTTCTTTCTTGCCGGGCTTCTGGGTAGCTGCTTCTTCCTTCCTGTTCCCCTTCTTCTTTTTGTTGGTTGCCGGGGTGGGCGTGGTTGCCGGAGGCGCCGGCCCTGCGCTGGCCTCGTTGGGCACCGCGGCCGGCGGCGCAGCCGCACCCGATTTCTCCCGGAAGGTGTGGGTGCTCTCGCGGAACCGGGTCCTCTCCACCTTGGCTTTCTTCTTCGGCGCCGGTGGCACATATGCGCTGAAGCTGATGCTTGAATGCAACTCGGCAGGTGTTGCGCCGGCATCTACATATCCCTGCTTGATCTGAATGAACGCCTGATCCCTCATCTGGCTCAGATACTCGCGAATCGCCGGGTCCATCAGGCTCATGTAATACGCCTGCTCCACGTCCTCCTGAACATCCTTGTAAGGCCGCGGGCCACCCGGGGTATGCTGCACGACTTTAAGGATGATGTAGCCCTGCCGCGTGAGAATCGGCTCGGTGTATTGGCCTGACTGCAGATCGAACGTCTTGTCCTCAAGTACTTTGGGAAGTTGGCCCCGCTTGTACTGGCCCAAATCGCCGCCGGAGGCCGCCGTGGAGCCCTCGCTGAAGCTCCGCGCCAACTGCGCAAAGTCTCCGCCCGCGTGCAGCCGGGCCTCAATGTCGTCCGCCTTTGCTTTGGCCGCCGCCACCTTCGCAGCATCATCGGATCCCTCGGTCCCGGTGGAAATCAAAATTTCGCCCAACCGCACGCTTTCCGGCTGTGCGTAATCCTTTTTGTGCTCCTCGTAGAACCGCTCCGCCTCGCCGGGCGTCATCTGGATGTGCTCGCCAACCTCCTGCCGCATCACCTGCTGGGTGATGATCTGGTTGCGGATGCTGGCCTTGAAGTCCTCGAAGGACACTCCCTGTTCTCTGGCCGCCTTCTCCAGATCGTCAATCGATTCCAGGTTGTACTGCTTGCGGATCTCATCAAGTTTCTTGACCAGTTCCGTCTCGCCGGTGATATCCAGTTCCTTGCCCTTAGAGAGCCATAGTTGCTGGTCGATAAGATTGCGCAGCAGATCCTTGCGCTGCGCCGCCATCTCCTGCATCGATGCGTGCTGCTGCTGTCCTTCCTGGTCCAGTTCGGCCTCAGCACGGTCGTAGTCTGACTTGGTGATGATCTGTTCGTTGACGCGGGCGACGATGTCCTCGACGGTCGTGCCGCCATAGGGGCTTTCCGGTTCGTTCGCCTGGCCGAGTGCCAGGCTGGGGCACACCAGCAGCGCCGCGCCGAGCGCAAACGCCCCAAATCCGCGAAAATGTCTGAAACTCATAGAATCGACGTCTGGCTGCAAGCCCGATGACCACTTTCCTGGTGCCTGGTGCATAGACGCAATTGTAAATGCCGGGAGAGCCAAAACGGAAAGCGGAGGCCCGGGCACGGCATGCTGACAACCTCCGGAATTTGCTTTCCCGCGGCCCAAACCACGGTAACCGGGCTACCCGCCCGCCTGAGCGCGCGTCAAATACAGCGGTGCTATACTTTAGCCGAAGACGGCCCCGCGGCCTCAGTGCGAGCGGTTCTTCCATCTCCTGGCCTTGCCAATCACGGGCAAGGTCAATTTTTATCGAGCGGAAATCCGGCATTGGCTGGATTCGCTCGCAGGCGATGGAAAGTCCGCCCTCTCGAGTCCGCGGCAGGCGGCCGTCTGGAGGTTCGGTTTGCCAATGAATTCCCGTGCCCGCCGCGCGCTTTTCGCCTTGGGTGTCTTTTTTGCAGTCTGTGCCGTAGCCGGCACGGTGCTCGAGCGCCGCGTAGGCGCCCAGTCATCGCAGGACGAGAGCCAGCTCCGCGACAGCCTCAAGGCCTTCACCGACGTTTACGCGATCGTGGAGCAGAACTACGCCGAGCCCCTCACCCCGGATAAGGCCGACGATGTCATCTACGATGGCGCCATCCCCGGCATGTTGCAGATCCTTGACCCGCACTCGCATTTCTACGATCCCAAGGCCTACGCCCGCCTGCGCGAAGACCAGCGTGGCCACTACTACGGCGTCGGCATGGTGATCCAGCAGCAGAACGACAACAACGGCAAGAGCAATGTCTACGTCGTTACTCCATACGAGGACACGCCCTCGTTCCGCGCGGGCATTCATCCGGGCGATGAAGTTGCTGCGGTCGACGGGAAGTCCACTGACGGCTGGTCGTCAGACCAGGTTGCGAAAGCGTTGAAGGGCCCCAAGGGCACGCACGTCCAGGTCACGATGGTTCGTTACGGCCAGGCCAAGCCGCTGGTCTTCGATCTCATTCGCGACGAGATTCCGCATCCCTCCATCGATCTCAAATTCGAGATTCGACCTGGCATCGGGTACATTCATCTGTCCCAGTTCCAGGAAACCACCGGCCAGGAGATGGACGAGGCCATCGACGGCTTCGGCGACCTGAAGGGCCTGGTGCTCGATCTGCGCGAGAATCCCGGCGGCCTGCTAAGCCAGGCCGTGGATGTCTGCGACCACCTGCTCGCCAAGGGCCAGACCATCGTCTCCCAGCGTGGCCGCGCCTACTCCGATCAGAACTACGTGGCGACGCACGGCAACGACGGCAAGACCTTCCCGATCGTCGTTTTGGTCAACCGAGACACCGCCTCGGCGGCCGAGATCGTCTCCGGCGCGCTGCAGGACCACGATCGCGCCCTCATCGTGGGCGAAACCACCTTCGGCAAGGGCCTGGTGCAGACCGTCTACAACCTCAGTGAGGACTCCGGCCTCGCCTTGACTACCTATCACTACTACACGCCGTCTGGACGCCTCATCCAGCGCAATTACGCCGGCGTCTCGCTCTACGACTATTACAACCACGCCGGCGGCGGCCCTACGCCCTCCGACTCCTCCAGCCGCGAGGTTAAGCTGACTGACTCTGGACGCACCGTCTACGGCGGCGGCGGCATCACTCCCGACGAAAAGATCGAGCCACCCACCACCAATCGCTTCCAGGACGAATTGGTCTACAAAGATGTCTTCTTCCACTTCGCGCCGGTCTACGTGGCCACGCATCCCATCGACAAAAGCTTCCAGGTCGACGCCACAGTCCTCAACGACTTCAAGAAATTCCTCACCAGTCAGGATGTTGACTGGACGGACGGCGATATCGATGGCGTCTCCGACTGGATCAAGGCGCAAATCAAGAAGGACATCTTCACCATTCAGTTCGGCCAGCTCACCGGCTTGCGTGTCATCGCCGATTATGACCCGATGGTCCAGAAGGCCCTTACCTACATGCCCGAAGCCCAGGCACTTGAAGACAGCGCGCACAAGGTATTGGCGGAAAAGGCTCAAGCCCGCAATGAGCCGAGCGCGGGCAGCGCGGCCCAGCCCTGAGTTCCGTTTACCGTTTCAGACAAAGCAAAAGGCCATCCCTGTGGGATGGCCTTTGTTATTGTTGACGCCCTTAAACGCGCCGGCTTGGCGCGGAGCACACCTACACTCTTCCTAGGCGGGCTCATTGGCCGCGGCACGAATCAAGCGCTTGCGCCCATCGCTACTTCGGCGGCGGCGGAGGCGCGAAGATTTCGCGCTTGCGTCCCGGTTCTGGTTTCGGCTTCGGCTTGGGCGCCTTCTTGACTTCTTTCTTACCCCTGTCTTTATTTCCCATGTATGCAAGCATGACACAGAAGGTCCGCGGCTGAAAAGGGCCAATGCGCTTGCCCGCGCCCGTTATTCTGAAAGAACCATGACCAGCACAGCCAGGCCTCTTCGCCGCGTCGCCGTGTTTTGTGGATCGGCCTTCGGGAACAACCCGGCATTCCGCTCCGAGGCAACAGCTCTGGGCACCGCTATCGCGAAAGGCGGCATAGGACTGGTCTACGGCGGCGCCTGCCGCGGGCTGATGGGCGCAGTGGCTGATGCGGCGCTTGCGGCCGGCGGGGAAGTGATTGGCGTATTGCCCGAGGCGCTCAGTGGCCGCGAGATCGCGCACAACGGTCTCACTTCGCTCGAGCTTGTCTCCACTATGCACGAGCGCAAGGCGCGCATTCATGAGCTCTCCGATGCCATCCTCGCGCTGCCCGGCGGCTACGGAACACTCGACGAATTGCTCGAGGCTATCACCTGGGCGCAGATCGGCCTCCATGCGAAGCCGTGCATCCTGATCAATACGCTCAATTATTGGAACGGCCTGCTCGCCTTCCTCGACACAGCTGTCGACGCCGGATTCATCGAACCAAAGAATCTCGCCCTCGTCCGCGTAGCCGCCAATGCCGCCGATGCGATTGCCCTGGCCATGAACCACGCTTGAGCCGGACATCATCCGCCGCGTTCGGTATGATGCCGTTATGTCGACGAAGCTTCGTTTCGGCGTGCTCAGCACCGCCAATATCGGTCTGAAAAAAGTGATCCCCGCCATGCAGCAGGGCGAGCTTACTACCGTTACCGCTATCGCGTCGCGCGATCTGGCCAAGGCCCGCGAGGCAGCCGCGAAACTCGGGATTCCCACGGCCTACGGCTCCTACGAGGAGCTGCTCGCGGACCCCGACATCGACGCCATCTACAATCCGCTGCCCAACCAGCTCCATGTTCCGTGGACGACGAAGGCCGCCGAGGCAGGCAAGCACGTGCTCTGCGAAAAGCCGCTGAGCATGACCGTGGCCGAGGCTGAGACGCTGCTCGACGTGCGCGCCCGCACCGGCGTCAAGATCTGCGAAGCCTTCATGATCCGAAGCGCGCCGCAATGGCTGCGCGTGCGCCAACTCCTCGACGAAGGCCGCATCGGCGAAGTTCGCGCTGTCAATGCGCACTTCAGCTACTTCAATGTGGACGCGGCGAACATCCGCAACCAGATTGAGACGGGCGGCGGCGCCGCGTACGACATCGGCTGCTACTGCATTCAAGCGTCGCGGTTTGCTTTCGGCCAGGAGCCGCGGCGTGTGGTCGCGCTTGTCGATCGCGATGCGCAGATGGGCACCGACCGGCTGACGTCGGCGATGCTCGACTTCGGTTCGGGCCACGCTGTCTTTACGTGCAGCACACAGCAGATCCCCTTTCAGCGGGTCCAGATTCTGGGCACGCGAGGCCGCATCGAAATTGAGATTCCCTTTAACGCGCCGAGCGACCGGCCCACGCGGATCTACATCGACAATTCCGGCGACCTCAGCTTCAGTGGAATCACGATGGAATCTTTCCCCTCATCCGATCAGTACACGCTGCAAGGCGACGCATTCGCGAGAGCTGTCCGTGATAACACCGAGGTTCCTGTGCCGCTGGAAGACTCAATCGGCAACATGTCCGTCATTGAAGCCATCTTCCGGTCAGGAAAGTCGGGCCAATGGGAAGCGGTGCATCGAACCGAGACTGTGAAACTGTGAAACTGTGAAACTGTGGACGCAAGCTGCTGATTCTAAAGGTTCCACAGTTTCACAGTTTCACAGTCTCACAAACAGGCATGGGGGGTGGGGTCCGGAATGTATGGGGGGGTGGGTAGAAGCAGGGACTTCGGGACTTCGGGACTGAGGGACTGACGGAGCAGAAAAGCAGGAAACGGAAGAGGGAGGGGGAGGGGGTGGGTAGAAAGACAGGGGGGGTGGGTGCCGGAGGCATGGGGGGTGGGTCTAGAAGCAGCGGGGTACGGACCGGGCACATACCTGACAGATTGAACCGGGGACATTCCTGACACTGCACGAGCCCGTCGGCGATTGATTACAACGTCGAGATGGGCTGGAGAGTGAGCAGTGCGATGGAGGAGAAGCTGCGCTTTGTCTTTGAGTATGAGCGCGAGGTGCAGACCGCATCGCACGCTCAAGCAGGATCTGAGCCCGGCTGACAGATTGGACTGGAACACGCCTGGCGGGGA
>Ga0187883_10000702_pt1 | contig 20525 bp, 16 predicted proteins | sample June2016WEW_20_1_2_FD_132966 | JGI IMG/M metagenome (GOLD analysis project Ga0187883, IMG submission 132966) | Peatland microbial communities from SPRUCE experiment site at the Marcell Experimental Forest, Minnesota, USA - June2016WEW_20_10 | ecosystem: Environmental > Terrestrial > Soil >...
AGGAATCGCCGTGCCGCGTAGGTAATAGCGTAAGAGAATTACAAACGCGACCGACGGAACAATCGTCTCAATAATGGCTAGGAACTGGCGGCCTCCCCCGCCAAGCATATTGATCGGCACCGCAATTTTCAGCACTACCGATGCTAACAATATAAATCTCAAGTAATGCCATCGTGCCGGACTCCGATGGATGTCTAAACTGAAAGATTCCATAAAGCGCAAGCGCCCGGCTCCCGCCATGCCAATCCCGAGTGCAGCCACCCCGAAAACGACCAAGTAAAGTGATTGCGTTATGGCGTTCTCGGATAGTTGATGCCTTCCCGTGACCAGACCAATGTCGTGCCTCAGCCAAAACAATGGCACCGCATAGGCAAGCCAATACATGACACCTATTAGAACGAACAGCGGAACCTTCACTCGCGTTCCTCTGACCCATTCCTGGTATGCGGCCCATGGTATCCAACACAGGATGAACGCAGCAATCACCTGCGGCAGGGTTACGTCATAAAGACTAGTTGCCCACAGAGCTACAGTGATGATTAACGGGACGCCGGTGTAGAGCAGCACAGGCGGGGTTCTCGCGTTATTCGCGATCTTAAACACTTGCACGCCAGCCCCTGGGATCCAGTGTCGCTACTAGCGAGTGTATGATGCCATCAACTGCTGTCTCGACAGAATAGTTTCTCAACCTGCTCCGGGCCTCGAAACCCATAGAAATCATGCGCTCAGAACTTCCTGCCAACTCAAGCATCGAATTCGCTAATGCGTCTATATCCTTTAGCGGGAAAACGATTCCAGTCTCTCGCGGAATGACCAAATCGGGGCCGCAGCCGACTTTGTCGCTCACTATACATGGTCGGGCACAAGCCATAGCCTCATTTACGACCAGACCCCAGGTTTCTTCAGAGGGGAGGACTAGCGCATCAGATGCAACGTACGCCTCGGTGATTTGTGATTGGTTCAAAAATCCCGTAAACCGAATCGGTGCGGTCCGCGCTCGAACGAGGTCCTCACACTCAGCACGCAGCGGACCATTCCCTGCCATCAAACCTTGGATACGGGGATTGCGTCGTGCGGCCCGTTCAATCGCCCCTATGAAATTCGTAGGCCGCTTCTCAGGAATGAACTTTCCTGAAAACATGAATACTATTGCATTCTCGTCCAGATCTTTTTCCTTTCGCAGTTTGCCGCGCCGCGGCTCAAGACGCTCTGCCTCAATCTGCCATCTTCTACTATCGATGGCGTGTGGCACAAAGAAAATTCGCTCCGGGCGGGCACCGTAATGCAGAAAGTACTCCCGAGACCACTTGCCGGCTGCCAGACAGGCATCAAACCGCGGAATGAAACGTCGATATGTGAAGAATTTGACAGCTACTTTCCCAATGCTTCGCGGTGTGTGTAAGTGCGAGTCACCTCTGACCATCACTTTCACTTTCGATCTCCAGCAGGCCCAGATCGCCTGCCAGGCGCTCTTGTAATGCCAACCGTTCACCAATATGGCATCGTATTCGCGCCGTCGAATGATTTCCTCAATCTCCGGCGTATCGAACCCGCCAAATTTCCCGTGTCCTGGCGAATGAGCGACGTTCCTCAGGAAGCTATAAGGGTATCCTTCAAGCAGGGGCACATCCCAATCGAATTCCACGCCGAACCCAGCGCGAGCCTGTTCCCGAGGGGTAGCCTGGTGGCAGTAGTACACATGGATGTCCAAACCCGGATGCGCAGCTAACGCCCGAAACCATGCAGTGTGATATTGGATCGGGTGCGTGCTAACGATCGCTAATCGCGTAGGCCTCTCAACCGCCGGTGTCCACGGATTCATGAAAAACCATTATGCGGACCAAGAGAGATCTCGGATCCTGCAACACTCGACTGGGCATCGTTCACCCAAGGCGCCGTTCGTCCAACTCTCAAGATACTTAGGGAATCCACAAAGTCCAGTTCCATCAGGCCCGCAAAGCGCGGAATATCCGAATAAAATTTCACACTTCCGACAGCAACAGGCGAGTTCGTGGCGATCCTGGAATCGTGTAAAGCGATTATGCCGCCGTCGACGACCTTGGGCGCCCAGCTGTCCCAGTCAGCCTTGATGGCATCGTAAGAGTGATTGGCATCGATGAACAAAAAATCGATCGCACACTTGAATTCTGGAGCGACATTCGCGCTAAAGCCCTTTAGGAATGAAAGATTCTTGACGCCGCTGCGCTTGCGGTGCAAGCGTGCAATGCACTCTCCATAAGAAATCCCTAGTCGACCTCCAAAAAATGGATCCACTGAGTACACCGCACCTGTCGTATTCTGTGCCAAGGTGACACTGGTTTTCCCTTCATAGCACCCTATTTCGCAAAGGACCTTTGCGCTTCGACAGTACTTCAGGAGCATCTGGAGCTCGGGCTCGGTCACCTGGGAGTGAGGAGTGTCGAGGCCTAGAACATACCTAATACAGTGACCCAGAGATTTCATGCCTGTTGAGCTGCCTCTTCGCCGGACTTGAAGAATTGTATCCAACGATCGCGGACGACGAGCGGCGAATACAGTTCGTCGTATCGCCGCCTAGCATTATCGCCGCATCTATTCCGGAAGCTTACGTCCGTCAGGAACCGATTCAACGCCGCCGTTAGAGATGCCACACTCTCGTCACAGATTAGTCCAGTTTGTTCATGGACTACAATTTCCTGCAGGGCACCGCTGCGAAAACACACGGTTGGTATTCCAAGAGCCATCGCCTCGACGACGCTACGCCCAAAAGATTCATGAAACCGGCTCGGTGGGCTGCTGTGCACGTATAGAAAGGCTGAGCGGAGCAGATGGAGGACGTCTTCGCGATAACCCCAGAACTTGACGCGGTCGATGAGTGCAGATTCGGCCAGCAAGTCCAAGTGCAGCTGGCGCCGAAAGTGTTCGCGGCACCCACCGACCAAGTGAAGCACGACGTCCTGGTGCTCACGCGCGATCGGTTTGAACGCTTGCAAAAGAATGTCCACGCCCTTGTGCTGCGAAATCTGGCCAACAAAAAAAAGATTGCGTTTGCCTTCCATAATGCGACAAGCCTTCTGATCCTCTGGAATCTGACGCTCGACTTCAAGAATGTAAGGCATTACAACATTGCGTTTGCGCATAATTTGAGGGAACTTCTTGCTAACAACGTTATAGCCGAACGCCGTATTGTGAACGCAATCCGTGACGAGCGAAAACCAGAAGCCGGCGCCTGGCATGGATGTACCCAAATCATGAAAGTGGTGGACCACGCGACGTCCCCTAATACGGAACATTAAAGCAGCGCAGACAGAAAGGAGACCCGCACGGACACCAGGTACGTACAGAATATTTTTACCTCTGGCTGCTCTTAAAATCGTGGCGTTCGATCGGACCAAGGCAACCAGAATAGCGAAAAAATGCCGTATGGAATGAGGCCTGGCGGGAGACTCCCAGTCTGACTTGTCTGGTAACAGCACCATGTGAAATCCGCGCTTGCGCAACTCCTGGATAATTGGAGGATTTCTTCCGGCTATCCGACTGCTTTGAACAAAGTGCGGCTCGACATCTGGCCGGAGCGCATCGAAAGCTTCAATTACCGCCCGCTCCATGCCGTACAGATACGGGGTGATTAGCGGGACGAGGACCCGAGACGCTCTCGTAGGTGCCTGGGAGCATACTTTCGGTGTCAATGAGCAGGCGGAGGATGTCAAAGGAGCATTGTCGCTTATGTTTGTCATTGCCTAGAAATGACAGCAAACTCGCCGAGCGTCTTTATCTTCGTGGAAACACCACCGACTGGAGGCCGACCAAGATCCCATACCCAACGGTTTCAGCAACTCAGAGACCATCGACATATAGGCCATCGTGTAGTCACAGAGAACCACACCACAATGCTCGTAAAGATTCTGATGCTTCCCTTCAGAACCTGCCGTCTTGAGCTATAACAGTACATGCTATCAGCAGACCGGCAGCTCCATCAAAATTGGATGACACTGGACTGGTATTGACCGGAAAAGGAGTGAGGCCAAATTAGTCTCCTTCCCAACGAACTGGATTACACAAATCCTGTTGTCGCCTCTGTAACAGCGCGACGGTAGCGTTCCCAAGTGCAGATCTCCGCCTGTTTGCGTGCGGCGCGGCCCATAGCGGGTAGCAGGCTACGATTCTGATCGAACCACCGCAATGCGTCCACCAGACCGTCCAGATCCCCGGCGGGCAGCAACCAGCCGGAAGCCTGGGTGAGCACATCAGCCCCGGCAGTGGCGGTGGAAGCAATCGCGGGCAAGCCGCATGCCATAGCTTCGAGCAGTACCAACCCAAATCCTTCGAAGAAGGACGGGAACACGAACACGTCCGCCCGGCGATAATGATCACGGAGCGCTTCTGACGAACATGCTGGCACATAACCGACGCCGCGCGGCAGCGTGGCCTTCTTACTATCGCTTAAGTACCATGACCCGACCAGGTTGAGTTCCGCAGACCGCAGCGCAGCCTTCTCCCACGCCCGTAACAAGCTCGGGATACCTTTGCGTAGTGAAATTTGTCCGGCGTAGATGAAGCGCAGCACTTCTGAGCCCTCATTCCCTGCGCCTCCCCGCCAGAATTCAAGGTCGACGCCGTAAGGCGCCAAGGCAAGCGGCTTGTTCGGATGGAACGCCCGAACGGTATTCGCGACGAAGGTGCTTGGCGCTAGCACGAGATCAGCGAGTTCCATCTCCTGGCGTTTTTGCTGGGGACGCACGTAGTTGCTGGACGGTAGTTCACCGGCGGGCAGCCAGTCGACAAATTGTCGCACGAGCTCCGCCTGGATATGCTCCCATGCGGGATAGTAGCCGATCGGCATGTCATAGATACATGCCTTTCCTAGACGCTTGGCCTCTTGAAATTGCCAGAGCGAACAATCTTCGTAGGCGTGAACTGCGTGCACGCTGACGCGTCGGCATTCTCTGCGCATGGTGCGCATGAGCCAGTCGTTGGCTTGGTAGGAGAGCGCCTCGTCGCCACGTCCAAATCCGCGTATGATCAACCGGCGCATCTCGCCCAGCCGGCCTTGAATCTTGGGAGCACCGGCAAGCGCGGGGAAATGCCTGCGCCTGAACCGTTGCGCCATCGGTCGCAGGGGAGCAAGAGACTCAAGGAGTTTTATGGTCAGGGCTGATGGCATCCAGGGTACGCAAAATGCCTCCAACTGATGGGCCTCAAAATATGCGAGTGAGGCATGGTGGGAAAAAGGACTACCGCCCGGATGGCCAAATAGAACGGTCACGAGACCACCGTTGGTGGCACGTAATCTAAAGCCGATAATGCGATCGGCCGCGTCAAAGGCATGACTCAAACACCTCAACGTGACGGCGCGCCATGGTGGGCGCTAAATAAGAGTTGATACTGGCGACACGGTCGAAAGTCTTTCGCGCGACGACCTCGCGCAGGAAAGTCTCCAACACTTTCATTGCTTCCTCAATAGGCATGTCATCGTTCTGCCCGATCCAAAGAGCATGCCCCAGATCCGGAATGTCCTGAAACTTTGAAAAAGCCTGACCTTCGCGATGCAGAGTGGCCAGCAACGGCTTACCCGAGAGTGCATAGCTAAACAACTTTGAGGGCATATACCCGGCATCCTCGACTCCGAAAATAAGGGCTCCATCGCTCCGCAACAGTAACTCAAGAGAGCGCCGGTAAGACAATCGGCCTGGCTCTTCCCGAACCAGATCGTCTATCCCCCACTTCGCTGCAATATCCGCTAGACCGCGAGCCTCGCCGGGCCGCCATCCCAGGATCGTGCCGAACAGTTCTATGCGAATTGACTCGCACAGCTTTGCAGCTCGCTTTCGTAACCGCGACAGTGCTCGGCTGAGCAAAGTAAAAGACCTCGCCATTACAGACCCGCCGACGCCGACGTAAACTATCCGGTACGGCGGCCCATTCCTCTCAGCGCTGCGTTCCAAGCCCTTGGCCGCCTCACAAAGGTCACGCGGCAGAGCTGAGAAGGGGATCGCCTCACAACGACCCGGGCCTAGCCATGCTGGGTGTCTTGCTTGGTAACGCCGGCGCAGAGTATCGATATAGTTGGGGGAAACGGCAATTAATCCCTGCGCGCCCTTGGCGGCGTGGGCTACGAGATGCTTGACCAGCGCGTTGCTGACACGGTGCTTGAGACTGGGCTTTGCCCACACTGGGTGACGCGAGCCCCCTTTGTACAGAGGATCGTGAAGGTCCAAAACATATGGCACACCAAACTGTCGTTGCCAGATCGGCCCGAGTAGAAACAACGGAAATTGGGCCGTCGAGATATAGACCAAATCGAAATGCCTCTGCGCCAACAAACGCTTGCCCGCCGACCGCAGAGGCAACAACGCCCGCCAACCAATGTTTCCGACGCCTACCATTCTGAACAGGGCCGGCCACACTAGCGGCACGTAATGTGCGTCGGAATAAAGCGAGAAAAACCCGGCGCTGTCCTCGTCAATGCATGAGGCAGGTTGATATTCCGCAGAGGGGCTCAGTACTTCCGCTTCCCAACCCAGCTCAGGTAACTCCCATACCAGTTGGCGTGCTCTTTGCATGTCAGCGATCATTGTGGGAGCGTACGAGCTGGTGACGATCAATACCCGACGGCTCATGAGCGACCTGCAGGTTTAATCGCTTTGACGCACAAGCTAAAGGGAACGAGAGGATTCAATGTCGCTAACCAAACCGCGGGAAGTGCAATTGGGAACAGAGGCAAGGCGGCCCAGTCGCCGACTCGATTACGAATTGCGCGAAGTATCCGGTCTGCACGATAGAGCGCCCCAGGGCCAATGCCGACTACAAATTCAATTTGGAACCCCACGGGCTCAAGCAACGTTCGATACTCCTCTTCGGTGTATCCTGCCCTCACATGACCGCCAGATTCTTTCTCGTCCAGCACCTCAACCTGGTGCCGCGGGTGTAGTCGATTTGGGCTGCACAGATGCAGGGCGCCGCCTGGACGCAAAATCCTATAAAACTCCGTCACTACGTCTCGGTCGCGCCGCAAGTGTTCCAAGACCTCGAAGCAGATGATCTCATCGAATGTCCTGGTCTCTTGAGGGAGGTCGTAAAGATTGCGCTCTTCGAACTGCAACCGTGACGGATCCGCCCGCCTGTAGCCGATCAAGAAGTTTCTTGCTTTCTCCACTTGTTCTTGCCCGTAATTCATAGCGACAACACGCGCGCCGGTTTGATAGGCCAACCAAGAGAAATACCCGTTGCCACAGCCGGCGTCCAAAACATCGCGCGGCCCGCGTTGCCAGAAACGAGTCAGCGAGGCACGATTGCGAGTGTGTAGATCCAGGCCCGGATAGAGGAAATTTCGAATCATGTATCGAATGCTCGAAGTAAGCATGTGGATTTGTACCGCGCAACGGCATGTCGCCGACAATCACGCGCCCTCGCAGTAAGGCGATCTTCTGCAATGTCGGCCTAGTCAACTCGCAAATTTGTTATCAACAATTATGTAGCAGGCGGCCTGAGAGCTCTATTGATAGCCTCCAAGAGTGTTTTCTCCTGACGCTCCCAGCAGAATGTTTGTTCCGCTGCATCGAGCGCAGCGGCCTTAGCTTTTCCCAGACCATCGGCAGAACCGAGAAGTACATCTATGTGAGAAGCCAAAGCAGCAGCGTCGCCGGAAGCATAGAGAAACACACCACCGGGAGCGTGCTCCGCTACTTCCCTTTGCCCGGCAGTATCGCTCGCCACCACCGCCAATCCTGCGAGTAAATAATAAAGGATTTTATTTGTGACGGTCAGATCGCGGCTGCGAATAGAAGGAGTTTCCCCAGCGAAGCCGATATCGTGCTCAGCGATCCGCGATAGGAGCTCCGCGTTCGAGACCAGTTCGTGAACCTTAATCCGATCACGCCAAGCTTCTGGCACACGCCGCAAAAGCCAGTTCTCGAAGCCGCTCACCGGCTTCCCTCGCAGGTGGATCTCAGCTTCGTGCTCGAGCAAAGGTAGGGCACGGATAAGATCTTCGAGCCCACGACCGCGGCCGAGTGTCTGAGAGAACCAATGTATCGACGGCAGACAGCGGTCCGCTCGGTCCTTGAATAAATTGTCCATTGATTCTCGATCAGACCACCTAAACGCATTGTAGACGACTGTCGGTTGCCGGCACCCGAATTCCCGAGCCAGGGCTGCGCTCATGGCGCGGGATGGGCATGTCGCATGTCCGCCTGTGGTTAGGAGTTTCCTTTCCAAATCGCGCAGTAACTGCAGCGGACGAGATCTTCGTGCTTCGGGTAAAAGATCCTCAGAATACCAATCCTCCATGTCAATGCCTACCATGGAGCCGGAGCGGAGAAGCCGAGCCCCAACCCACGCTCCTTGTTCCAGATGCGCGACATAATAGTCGGCCTCAGCTTTTCTTGCTTGTCTCCCCAAATCGAGAACTGCAGGCCCCAATTGATAGGCATTTTCGACATGCAAATATCGGTTCAAATCAACTCCAACGCGTGTGCGAATACGTGGCCAGACTGAAAGAAGCTGCTGCTTTAATTTGTCTTCTCCGACAGACAGTACAGATTTGAAAGAAAAACCGTGAGCAAAAGCGAGCCCCTCATCGGTCTGTCGCTGAACAACGTCAGAAGTGGCACCGTACACGGTAACCTCAAATCCAGCATTAGCTATCGTCTCGGCCTCCTTGAATGCACGGGGATTCGAAGACAGCGGCGCGGCTGTTAGAATCGCGAAACGCCGTTTTTTCGGTTGATTGAGGCCCTCAATTCCGCTAGTCATGGCAAACAAACGAGATGTCGCGTCGACTCTTCACCGCGAATATCCCTTTCAATACGTCGGATCGTGTACCCCAACCGCAAAAGTTGTTCCGAGCAAGCCTTCTCGAGTGCGGCGCCGTGCGCCTCTAGGAATATTGTCGGGCGAAATCTATGCAACATTTCGAGGGCTCCACTCAATACGTCGAACTCGGCTCCTTCGACATCAATCTTAACGACATTGGGCGCCAGTATTTCGCCATTTTCCAACAGCGAGTCAACCTTACGAACCGTTACCGGTATTTCTCCTGCGGCTTTGACGTCCGCTTGGAACGAGCTGTTAACAAGCTTTCCCATACTGGAGTCCGGCATAACCTTGAGCGACGCTGACCCGTCCATCTTCCCCAGTGCGAAGGCAACGACACTGATGGGCAGCTGAGGATTCAACTCGCAGAGACGGGACACAGCCCTTTGGTTGGCGGGCAGCGGTTCGAATACAAAGACTTTCAAGGCGCCGGCCAATGCCATCACGCCTGAGATGTAGCCCCGATAACCGCCAATGTCATAGCAGATATCGCCCGGCTTTACATGTTCGACTATCGCGGCGGTGAATTCGTATTCGTAAACTCCGGCCCAAACTGGTTTATCAAGCGGAAGGGTAACTTCAAATCGGAGTCCCGCAGCAGGACCGTCATTGATCGTGTGTACAAAGGGCTTGTCCGACAGAAATCGCGCAACTAGCCACCGCTGTAGGCCGGCAATGCCTGGCACATTCTTTATCCAAGGCCGCAGGGGATAGGGAATAAAGTTCACCCCTCGGCCCAGCACGCTGGTAAGATTCTTAGGTTTTGACATCCGTTCGATGCCCCGGCTAGGATCCCTTTCCCACAGATATTGGTTCGATCCAACTTAGAGTCAGTGTGTTGTGACGAGGTGTTCTGAATTCCTATCTTTGATATGACACGTGGATATGACACGTGGGGATCATCACAGTGTACTCTGGACCAAAGGTGCTCATGAAGAGCGTCGGCACCGCCCGACTCCTGTCCAGACAGGACTTCGACCGTTTCGCCGGCGCTACTTGCCGTATCTTTCGGATCCTCATCTCGTTGGCGTGGTCATGGTCAGAAATACTATTGTAATCATAGTCGTAACGATTGCGGTCAATGACCGTTTCTGATATTTTTGAAGTGGTAAGTCAACTTGTCAATTACGAACCTAGCAAAAACCAGAACTCCACGATGAATAGTACTCCATCATTATTCCGACCTACAATGCTGACCGATCGGTTGACGCGGCACTAGAGTCGGAGTAGAACGACCGCAGCGCCGTACGGCCTCTCGAATTCGTCGGAGCGCAGACGGATCGCGACAAGAGAGAATTACCGAAAAGCACCCGTAACTAATTGCTCAATGGATTTCTCCCATACGAAGATCAGCCTCCGCCGGCCCCTTTCCGACTACTCCAAGATCCGTGGTCTATACGGACTCTTCCTGCGGGGGAGAAGATTTCAGCTTCGCAGAATCCGAGAGCAGCTGTACCTCAATGTTGGATGCGGCCCGAAACTGCTTAATGGTTTTGTTAATCTTGATTACTTATGGGTGCCCGGGATCGATCTCTGCTGGGACATAACTGAAGGTATACCGCTTCCCGACCACAGTCTGCAAGGCATCTACAGCGAACATTGCCTTGAGCATTTCGACAAAACAGTAACCGCCAACATTGTGCGCGATTTCCACAGGCTTCTCAAGCCCAAGGGAACGCTTCGTATAGTAATTCCAGACGCGGAACTTTACATCAATCTCTACCTCCAAGCACGCGCCGGAGAATCTGTCAAGTTTCCCTACGTGGAAGGAAAATGCCTTCCGATTGACCCTCTCAATCGGATCTTTCGCGAACACGGGCATCTCTATGCTTATGACTTTTGTTCAATGCAGGAAATGATTTTGAGTGCGGGATTTTCTTCCGTGACCAAAATGTGTTTTATGAACGGACGCGATCCCAAATTGCTAGTTGATTCGCCGGAGCGGGCTATTGAGTCCCTCTATGTCGAAGCTTGGCAATAGATTCGGTTGTTAAAAGGGCATCTCACTCGCTGTTGGTTCCGAGACCCAGCGTTCGATATCCATATATCCACTTGCCCGCAAGAGTTTGGACTAGGAAGCTCAGAGAGCGCCGTCCACCCCTCGCGGTTCAGCAGCACCCGTGTCTTCCGGTATCCGTTATGACCCATGTCTAGCGAATCTTTCGAATGCACAAGCGCGATTCCATCCAGGGCCCCGTCCTGCCCGAGAGCGCAATCCGCGCCACACGGCACGGCCGGCGCCGCGAAGGCGTCACATTTCTTGTCCGACCGAAAACCGCTTCCTCTTATTATCAAAATCTCGTTCGTCGGATTTGCCGAAAAACTCTCTCTCAGACTGTATTGACTTTCGGGTGGCACCGTTCAGGAACGAGCCGCCGCTTCACTGCAGCGCGATTGAATCCATGACGCACAGCGAATTTTTCGATTCGCCGCGCCAGTTTCCATCCAACCACACGGCGGAGTGCATGGAAACCGGGCGTACCGTCGGGCGGCCGATCCGAACCGCCCAACTCGTTTGCGCGCGTGGATATCAGACGACATAGTTCTGCGTGCTCCGGATAATAATCAAAGACGAATTTTTGCAGCACGGTTGCGCAGGAGCGGCGTGCGCGTGCATCGTTGCGCCGGGCCAGCAAATGTTGAGTTCCAAGCATGAGAGAATGAAAAGCCGATTGAATTGCCCTGTCACTTTTCTGTCCGCTCAAACTGCCGCTGATGCCGGAACGATAATATAAGCGCGCGCCCGGAGCAAAGCGCACTTCGGAAGCATGGCTAAGCATGCGGGCGACAAACTCGAGGTCGTTGATGAGAGAAAGATCTTCATTCCAAAGCCCGCACTTTTCCAGCAGGTCGCGAGGAACGAGCCACAATGCGCTTTGCATCATCCCACCTCCTTCAAGCCAGGATTCAACCAGCCACTCGATTGAGTCCATATCCTTCCAGATCGGCCGCAGCTCGAGCTTGAATGTGGAAAGGTCGTTGCCATAAAAGCGCCCCCATTCGCACAAAGCGACGGCCGTTGTGTTTCCGGCAACACGCTCCATTTGCAGTTCGACGGTGCGCGGCGCCAGCAAATCGTCGGCATCGAAGAACTTAATGTAATCGCCCGAGCATTCCTCGAATGCCCGATTGTTGGCGGCGCATTGGCCTCTGTTTTCTTGATGAATGACCTTGACGCCGCGTGTCCGGTAGGATTCCAAAATCTCGCCGCTGCGATCCGTCGAACCGTCATTGACGACGATGATTTCTTTCTCCGACCACGTCTGAGCGAGAGCTGAATCAAGCGCGGCGGCGATGAACGGCGCGGCGTTGTAACATGGGACGAGAATGGAAACCAACTGGCGCAACCTTAACTATTCCTTCTTATTCTCGCGTAGCAGAATTCCACAATGGATCTCGGCGCGATAGAATGCGTCGGCGTGATTTAGGAGCCCGAAATATCACGCCGCGAACCTTCGCAAAAACGATCGGGTTGCTAACCGCTTGGCTCCGAAATTATTCAATATTCGTTAATGCCGAAACCCTGATTAGCGGGATTCGCGACGCGTTTGTCATCGTTCCGCACGTCTCTCGTTAGCCGTTACTGCCATAGATTAGTCAATGCTCTTCTTCGCCACAGTCCGCCCAGTCGCATACCCGAATTGTTCTTTCAGAACCTCGGGAACACGCTTGTTTCTTTTTGCCTTTGAGGGACGCAGCTTCCAGAAATCTTCTGGGCTCAAGATTGCTTCTAGCCACTGCGTCACAACTTTCTCGTGGCCGAAGTGTCGGCGGTGGAATTCCTGCAGGCGTTCACCATACACTTCTGCGCGGCGTATCCGATGCATCATCTTTTCAATGCCAGCCATCATTAACGGTTTCTCCCGCTTTACAACACATACGTCGGGATTATCCTCGGCCATTAGACCTACGGCGCCTACATCGGTTGCCACAAACGGAACACCGAATGCCATAGACTCCAACAAAGTCATCGGCAAGCCCTCGCTGTCCGAAAGCAGAACAAGCAAGTCTGCAACTTCCATAATTGCACCCAATTCCGCCTCCCCATGATACGGACCGTGAACTTCTACGCTGAACGACAATCCCCGAGCTATTATCGCTTCGCGGAGAGCCTTTTCGTCGTCCCCCGTGCCATAGTAGTCCAACCTCGCTGGTTGGATCGCTAAGTCCGGCCAAATGTCTAGCAAATCAAAAACGCCTTTCGTTCGGGTCAATCGGCCGAGATAAACGATGTGTGCCTGGTCCACGTCGCGCAACCCGCGGCGTGGCGGATTGACAACCTTTGCCAGATGCGGTATGGGTCGGATGGGGATATCCAGTTCATAGCCGCGCGCCAGGAACTCGGTCTCAACAATCAAAGCATCAAAGAATTTTACTCCAGGAGGATACGGGCGGGCACGCGGTGCTTCCCCCCCGCGACCTCCGAGAACGTATCCATTTGGCTTCAAGAATTGTGCCAGGAAGCCCACAAACCATGTCCAGTCGCACGTGTACAAAACATCGTAAAATCCCGAAAGATGGAATGGCCAGACTGTCAGGGCCCAGGCCGTGGAGAACCTACCGCCCCGCCGGATGAATGGAGTTGTCAGTACCTTGAATGGCGCATCGCGCCACACGGGCATCTTCAATACATCCGGGTTAGCGACGCGCGTTGCGAACGTCACTTCGGCGCCATTCTCAAGCAGCAGTTTACCCAAATCTAAGAAATGACCTTCTAAACCGCCGTAGCCGAAAATCGTCCCGCAGATCAGCACTTTCTTGCATTCGGACAACTTGCCCCCTTAGCTACTACGTCGGCAGGAATCGCTCTCGCAATCATCTTCGCGTCTCCTGCGAAGATTGAGCAGCGGCGTGCTGTCTCCGACGACCGTTACCGATGCATGATATCGTTAGAGGATATCTGAGGAAGGCCACAATGTTTCAATTTATGCGCCGCAGCTTCGCGCAGATGTCGCTACGTCACTGATCCCAGGCCGAAAGTCATAGTTCTCGATTAATGCCCTAAACGAGGCCTTTCGATAGGGCCCTTCTAGTTGCACTACTGACCAACGAACTCTGGATGAAAGGGTTGTGGCTGTTGAAAAACTCTTTTCAAGGAATTTAAACAACAAAATTCGTTTGTAAGTTATTGAATGTTCGTCTGCCGTAGACGCTGAAATTCGCTGAAATTACTGCTTTGGTTCCTTTTTCAACAGCCACCGTTGTTCTCCACAACAAGATACGCGGAACTCTAAATTGCAGCAATTGAAAAATATTTTTCCTTCCTCTTTCCGGTCGTTTGCTTGGCACCCAGACATTTTGCTCCAGCGGCGGGCCATCCGTCTCGTTTGCGAATCGTGACTATCAGCTCGGCGATACGACTTCGGAACACCGACCAAGGATTAGCACGAACCGCAGATCGCCGCCAGCGTTTTCACGGTTGTTCAGAAGACCAATCGCTTATCGCCAGTCTTGTTCAGCCCGAGCTTCGTTCATTCGTTTAGAATCAAATCCCTCCCTTCCGGCTCTGGATCGTCAGACTGCGCACACAGTGCCCAAAAACACTCACATTTCGTTTTCCGTCGCAATCCGACCGACTGAAATGACCCAGTCGGGTCGTAGCGTAAGTGTCCCCGAGGGGGTTGCGCCGGGTTACGATCAGCTTGGCACGGTCGAGGAAAGCACAGGCAACCAGGGGTTACCTTCATGATTGTTCAAGGCCGACCGGCTGCAAACACTCTGAATTGACTCCAAGCTAGAATAGTTGCATGAAGCTTAGTGTGATGATGATTACTTACAACCACGAGCGATTCGTCGCGCATGCCATCGAAAGCGTTTTAGCACAACGGGTAAACTTTGATTATGAAATTGTCATCGGCGAAGACTGCTCGACGGACGGCACCCGTGGTGTAGTCATGGACTTTCACAATCGATATCCGGAACGAATTGTACCGCTGCTCAGAGAGCGCAACCTAGGTGCAATGAGAAATTTCAAGGAAACACTGGCCGTCTGCAGAGGGGAGTACGTGGCGTTGTTGGAAGGAGACGACTACTGGATCCACGAAGACAAGTTGCAGGCACAGGTTGATTTCCTCGATGAACATACCGATCACGCGATATGTTGTCATCGAGCGCGATTTGTGGATGAAACAGGAGCGGGTGGGAGCCGGATCTATCCAACCTTCAAGGCCGGCTCTTACAGCATCGCCGACCTCTTTCGTGAGAACTGGATCGTAACTTGCACGGTCATGTATCGATGGGGTTCCGTTGGTGCCCTGCCTGACTGGTTTCTCACGCTGAAAATGGGGGACTGGCCGCTGCACATTCTAGTTGCGCAGACCGGAAAGATCCGGCTCATGGAAGAGCCCATGAGCGTTTACCGTATACACCCCGGAGGCCTGTGGTCCAGCCAACCGATGATTAGCCGCCAACGCGGAATTATCCTAATGCTCAGAGCATTGGATGAATATCTTGCTTTCAAGTACACAAATGCGATACAGCGGACAATTGCGGAGTCATATTATATGATGGCTTCCCTGGCCCGACAAGAGTGCAACCGGAGGGAGACAGGAAAGCACCTTGTTAACTGCATCCGGAATGGCGGATGGCGGCTCCCGAGCAGCAAGAGGGCCTTGGCAGGTTTAGCCGCGTATACTCTCATCGGCTCCTGGTACAAGATGTTCTCGAGAGGAAAGAGAATACGACATCCCCTGTGACGTAGGTTGGGACTGACCGCACGCGGGACCACGCTGTTGCGACGGAAAGTCTGGCCCTACTTAGTGGCCTCGCAAATCAGCACAGTTTCCTCACGCGTCTCACGCCCTCTCAGCGCCGGGTACTTGCTTTCACCCCAAGCGGCCCTCTCGATTCGATCAAATCCCGCTTCTCGCAAACGCCGGTCAAGTTCCTCGAAGTCGTATAACCACTGATGTCCCCAGTCCCGGAAACCAATGTTGATGTATTCAGCGCGCGTCTTGATCCAAGTGTATCCATATTTCACGAGCCAATGCTGTTGCGCCCAAGTATCCTCGTAATACTGGCGAGCGATTTCCTGTACACAGGGCATGCCTATTCGCACGACTCCGCCCGGCTCAAGAGAGCGCCGACACTCAGCAAGAAAGCGAACTCCCTCCTGTACCGGGATATGCTCCAAAAAGTGTTCGCTGTATATGTAAGCGCAAGAATTGTCAGGGACGGGCAGCCCTTCGGTTACATCCCAGAGGATATCGGCTCGAGTCTTGCGACTGAGATCCAGATTTATCCAGCCCTCGAATGGCTCATTTCCGCAGGCTACGTTCACCTTCAGAGGAAAAGTGGCATTCTTAAGCAAAGCCCTTGCGTACGCAATCCTCTTGTTCTTGCTGCGTTTTGCCTGAAACGATTCTGCGCGGTGTCCGAGACCAATTAGTATTCGAAGCGGGTTCTGATATTTAGACGTCATTTCCTTGTCATCCCACCATCATTGAACACCCAGGAGCTGAATGTTCTATCTGGTGATGACCGTGGACCAGTTTGCTTCGCACGGCAGGCGCATTGGACACGGCGGTCCGGATGATCTGGCATATCTGTGAAATCGCTGGCTCGTCTACGCTGGTGCCATTGGGAAGAACCACGACTCGACCGCAAAGTCTTTCCGTTTCCGGTAAAACGAGCGCGGCATGGGGAAAGTATGAGCGATACGGCTCCATGCGATGGCAGCCAGGAAAGAAATAGCGGCGAGCCAGGACGTTTTCGGCAAACAGCACGCCGACGAGTTCGTCACGGGTCAGACCCGCCGCCGGCCCATCAACTTCCAAAACGATGTATTGATAGTTGGCCCGCTCGCGTTCGTCATAGGCCATTACACTAAGGCCCGGAATTCCGTCGAGCTCCCGACGGTACGCAGAGTGATTGAGACAGTTCCTCTCTATGAATTCATCGACGCTCTCCAAAGAAGTAAGTCCCATGGCAGCGCAGACTTCAGTCATTTTGCCGTTGGTGCCGATGTAGATGACGTTGTCGTAGCCGCGGAAACCGAAGTTGCGCATGAGGCGCATCTTTTCGGCCAAGACCTCGTCGTTGGTCAGAACCGCGCCGCCCTCGAAGGTATTGAAGAACTTGGTGGCATGGAAGCTGAAGACTTCACAACGTCCGAAGCCACCGATCAATTCACCCTTGTAGGAGCAACCGAAGGCATGGGCGGCGTCGAAAAGTAGCTGCAGATTGCGATTGCGGGCGATGTCTTCCAAAGCAGCGATGTCGCACGAGCGTCCCCAAGTATGGACGCCAATGATGCCGCTAGTTCGAGGCGTAATCATTTTCTCTACTTGGCTTGGGTCGAGATTATGCGTCCTTGGGTCGATGTCACAGAATACCGGCGTGATCTCCTGCCACTGGAGCGCGTGGGCCGTGGCTATGAAAGTGAACGACGGCACGATCACTTCGCCGGTGAGGCCGAGCGCTCGGATGGCGATCTCCAGAGCAACCGTGCCATTGCACATGGCAACGCAGTGACGGACGCCGACGAATGCGGCAAGTTTGGCCTCGAACTCCTGGACATAGGGGCCGTCGTTCGTGAACCAAACACGGTCGAGCATGTCATTGATACGCGCCAGGAGATGCTCGCGATTGCCAACATTCGGCCGCCCCACGTGCATTTTTTCAGCAAATGCGGGCGGCTTCCCGAAGATCGCCAGGTCGTGCAACTCAGCTTTAGCGCCTGATTTAAGCATTCCGTGTCTGCACCGGTGCTAGAAGATTTCGCGAAGCCAACATATTATACTGACTTTCATGCTCGACGAGCCTGCGAAGACTAGCGATTCCGGACTCAATTTTCGCGTTCTTGTCTTCCCCGGCGGTACGGAGATCGGGCTTGAGATCAATAGCGCCTTGCGTCACTGCAAGAACGTGGACCTGTTTTCTGCGGGACTTGCTATATCAAACCACGCACCGTACGTTTACGCCCACCACTTCGAGATCCCGAGCATTCATGAACCAGAATGGTTAGCTGCTCTCAACGAGCTGATCTCACGTTTGAATATCGGCTACATCTTCCCTGCTTACGACGACGTGCTCGTTGCTCTGGCCGAGAATGCAGACCGAGTAAACGCGAAAGTTGTGACCTCGCCTCTCGACACGTGTTTGGTCACGCGGTCCAAGGGCGAGACGTATCGGAAGTTTCGCAACATCTTGCCCGTACCCCATGTTTACGACTCGCCGGCTTCCGTGGACCGATTTCCAGTGTTTGTTAAACCGGACAAGGGGCAGGGCTCGCAGAACACTCATGTGGCCCGTGACCGTGAACAGCTCGCCGCCATTCTGCGCGAACAGCCGACCGCTCTGGTTCTAGAATACCTGCCAGGACCGGAATACACGATCGACTGCTTTTCTGATCGGGAGATGGGCCTTCTGTTTTGCGCGGGCCGGGACCGGTTGAGGATCCGAAACGGTATCTCCGTTAGCACCAGCGGGGCGGCTGCGGACGAATTTCGCGATTTCGCTTTGGCGATCGGCAGAGTGCTAGCGTTTCACGGCGCGTGGTTTTTCCAGATGAAGAGGGACGGCGGAGGTTGCCTCAAACTTCTGGAAATCGCCCCGCGGATCGCCGGGGCGATGGCCCTGCACAGGGTTCTCGGCGTCAATTTCCCGTTGTTGAGTCTGTACGAGCAGATGCGCCTTCCGATACAGATCATGACGGCTCCCATCAAAGTCACTCTGGATCGGGCGCTGGTCAATCGCTACTGCCACAATTTACGCTATGACACCGTGTATGTGGACCTCGATGACACGCTGATTCTCAAAGGGAGGGTGAACACGAGATTGGTGACTTTTCTCTACCAGTGCATCAACGACCGCAAAAAGCTCGTGCTGCTTACCAGGCATGCGTGGGACGCGGAACAGACCCTTCGGAATTACCGGCTCGCTGGAATCTTTGACGAAATTCTACGTGTGCCCCCACGTCCTGCGTGCAAGTCGCAATTCATTGTGGCGACTAACGCAATTCTAATTGATGACAGCTTTAGCGAACGCGAAGCCGTCATGAGGAAATCAGGAATTCCCACATTCGACTGCTCGATGCTCGAAATGTTGTTTGATGATCGCACCTGAGGCGAGCTGATGACCAACACCGTGATCGTCAGCGAACTGGACAAGCAGATACTCGCCGTAATACGCTCCAACGTAGTGTCGTTCATGAAACACTGCTCGGCGGCTTACGCAAAATCCCCTGGCATCTTGCTGGATATCGCCCCACAGGATCACGAAGGGGCTCGTCCTTTCTTTCCTAGCTGTATAACCGTAAGAACACTCGACATTAATCAAGCGAGTGGCTGCGATTTCATAGCGGACATTTGTCGGCATAACGCGCAGATATCCGGCGGCAGCTTTGACTTCATCGTTTGCACCGAGGTATTGGAGCACACCCTCAATCCTTTCAACGCTGTGCGCGAGATCCGTCGCCTATTGAGACCTGGCGGGCTATTGTTCGGGACCACGCCGTTTAATTTCAGGATTCACGGGCCGTTGCCGGACTGCTGGAGATTCACGGAACACGGCCTACGGGCGCTATTGAAGAGGTTCGAAATGGTCGAGCTCGGCCAGATTGAGACTGCGGACCGCGCACTGATGCCGATGCACTACACGTTTGTAGCTAGGCGTCCCTCCGCTGCACAGACATAGCCACTGGGAAATCGGTTACTTCGACCGCTTCGCTTTCCCACCGCAGCTTTGGCCGCGTGGCACCAGGCTGTTTTCCATACCAGTTCCCAGCAATTTCGCCTTCGACTAGTTCGAAGCCGACAACATTGTTCTGGAACAAAATCCCGACTGACGCATCCTTCACAACGATCATATTGACGTAGTAGGAGCCAGCGTTGAGCAAGTCGCCTGGGATCGTGACCGTGTGGCGGATCAGTCCTGCAGGCCGGGGCGAAAAATCCGAGACGCTGGAAAAAACGCAGACTTCTTCCATGTTGTTGAGGTTCATGGACACGTTTAGAACTGTGCCCGGCACATGATTCTGGTAGATGAATTCAATTCGTAGGGGAGCGTGTACAGTGATGGGTTCTCCCGGATCTGTTTGGGGAAGTACCCGCACGCTTCGGAGACGCACACGTTCATTTCCAGGTGCCGTCAGGTTGTCTTCCCACATGGCTTCAAGATTGGCAACCGCGTTTGTTTGTAGATAGTGGTCAATGACCTTACGCGGATCGCCAGCGTCCATCACCTGTCCGCCGTTGAGCCACACTACTCGCGTGCACAGCTTTTGTAGCGCCGTCATATTGTGACTTACAAATAGGATCGTGCGACCTTGCCTTGATACATTGCCCATCTTCCCCAGGCATTTCTTCTGAAAAGCTGCATCACCCACAGCGAGCACTTCATCCACAAAGAGGATCTCGGTTTCGAGGTGTGCGGCCACGGAGAACGCTAGCCGCATGTACATTCCACTGGAATAGCGCTTAACTGGCGTGTCAATAAACTTTTCGAGTTCGGCGAAGGCCACGATCTCGTCGAACTTGCGCGCGATCTCCGTTTTCCTCATGCCCAGGATGGCGCCGTTTAGGAAGATGTTATCGCGTCCGGTCAGTTCGGGATGGAAGCCGGTACCGACCTCTAGGAGCGAGCCGACGCGTCCCCAGATGTCGGCATGGCCGTGGGTCGGCTCAGTGATTCGGGAGAGGATCTTGAGGAGCGTGCTCTTCCCTGCCCCGTTGCGGCCGATGATGCCGACCACTTCTCCGCGCTTGATTTCGAAAGAAACGTCATTCAGCGCC
>Ga0187883_10000706_pt1 | contig 20478 bp, 14 predicted proteins | sample June2016WEW_20_1_2_FD_132966 | JGI IMG/M metagenome (GOLD analysis project Ga0187883, IMG submission 132966) | Peatland microbial communities from SPRUCE experiment site at the Marcell Experimental Forest, Minnesota, USA - June2016WEW_20_10 | ecosystem: Environmental > Terrestrial > Soil >...
GCAGACCAGCCTGTGTAAATAACCCCATTCAGCAAGAGCAGCCCGGAGCGTTCCCTGTACTGCTTAGGATCGAAGACCACACTTGTGCCGTTGCTGTTATCGCCCGTCCCCGGGTAGGTCGCCTGAATATCGACAGGGCCGCCAAACAACTCTGTCCCCAGAGCGAGATCGAGAGCGTGCAGGCGCTGGTAGTAGTTGCTCAATTCGTCTTTCGACACAGCCACCACATAAATCACGCCATTCGGACCGCGGGTGCGATCGATCACTGGCGTGGAAGTCACGCCGATTTCAGGACATGTATTACAAGCCGGATCCTCCGAAGGAGTTTCGCCGGTTTTCAACGTCGAGACCTGCCAGATCGTCGCGCCGGAATCCGCGTCGAAGGCATAGACCGTGTCGTTCTCCGTGGCGGCGATCAGCAGATTGTGCGCGCCGTTATTCGGAACTGCAACGTTCGAGGCGTAGAGCGGTTCGGCGTCAACCAACCCGTCCACTGGATAGAACCCGATCTTGCCAAACGTCGCCGAATTGACGTTGCCGGTAGTTAGGATAGTTTCAGTCAGGTTCTGCCCCGTGCGCGCAACGTCGTTATGGTAGGTCAGCACATCGGTCGTAGCGCTTACCGTCAGCGTCGCTGGGTTGCTGGTTGCTGCCCCCGCCGAGTTGGAGACCACCACCCTAAATTGTGAGCCGCTGTCGGAGGGTGCAGTCGCGGCGGTGGTGTAGCTTGGTGCGGTCGATCCCGTGATAGGCGTGGTGCCCTTATGCCACTGGTAAGTAATGGGACCCAATCCCGCTACCGTCACCGAGAAGGTTGCCGTCTGGCCTACGACAACAGTTTGGTTTGCGGGCTGGGTCACGATCTTGAGAGGCGTCGCGCCACATCCGGCGCAACACACCAGGATCACGATAACTGCAACAACACACGATATCTTCGTTAATTCTCGTCTCATCGTTAGTTCTTGCCGTCTCATACACGATTTCCCCTTTGGCCTCGCAGACCTGAAGGATTCTACACTTGTCTCGCCGCCTGTCCTGCTTGAACCAACTTCCACCTTGGTCACTCCCAAAGTTTCGCAACCAGGAACTAAACAGCCAATATGGCGCCGACTTTCAGCCCACTTTCGCAACCACCAGTGCCTCCCCAGCACTGAGGTGGACTGATTGCGCGCTGAGTTCGTACCCGCTTTCTATCCCGCCCATGCAAGTAGCATCGCGATCCGGCCCAACATCCCCCTGAAGCTTTTGATCATGCCGATGGTCTCAGTGTCCACAGCGCTTATCGCACAACTCTCCAATTCACGATGAGACCGCTCGGAGTGAGTGTTCGTCCAGTTGGGTTGCAAAGCTTGAAATTCACATTTCCAGATGTTGGGTAGGCACTCAGAATCAGGTTGCCGTCCTCTATTGCCGGCTCGCTCGCATAAGACCAAATAATTGCATCCGTTGTCGCCACCCCTGGTGCCGACATCGTGACTACTGTCGCGCAGGACCGGACGTTGACGGCAAAACGGGTGAGCGTCGAATGACCGCTGGCAACCGTGACCAAACATGGAATTGGTATGGTTACGAGCAATCCAGCGGTTGAAGCTTGCACGCAATTGCCCGGAGTTAAAGAGCCTGCTGCAATGGTCCCGTTGGAAACAATGTTGGACGTAGCGCCAAGATTTACGGCGGTGATGTTCCCCCCTGTGCATACCGACCCGCCTGAGCCACTATACTGGTAGCATTCATCGCTTCCGCCGTAGTATTCGTAATGTCCCAGCCAGTTGGCTCCCGTAATTGACGTTCCGGTGAACTCATTGTGGATCAGGTAGCCCGTTCCAACTGGCTGCGTAATGTCCCGGATGAGGACGTTCCTTGGAGTTCCGGTGTTTTGGATCTCGAACATATAGCTCGTGTCAGCGGGCCCTGGATTTGCAACTACCCCGTCAAAGCTGACACTATCGGCACCGATGAGTTCCACACGCGCCGTAGTAGTGTCTGTGCCAGATTTCCACTCCAACATTAGATTATGAATCTGTACATTATTTATCACCATATTTCCTGAATTGTAATTGACTTGGAGAGCGTTTTGCCCGGCCCCTTGGTGCACGGCGCTCAAGCCGTAGAAAGCTCCGCCTGTAACGAGCGGCCCACCAGCCGTACTCCCTCCGCCAATCAAAACCGGCGTGGCGCCTGGGTTTCCGTACCCGTCCGATACCGTGTTCTTGAAGATCGCCCCGCAGCAGAAATCAGTGAACTGGATTCCGATCCCAACGAAGTTATATGCCATGATACGGTCGGTCTCCGAGGAATCAAACAAATGCTGGAAAGTAATGAGCGCACCGGCCATCAGGGCACGGTTTGGGTTCCCTGCGCTGACCCCAGAGGTCGAAATGTAGGACCCTCCGAACTTAGGAGAAGGATCTGTGCAAAGCAGACTATACATGGATGCACCGGAGGCTGCGACCAGCGAAAATGATCCGCCGCCAGCCGCAGCAGTTCCCACAATAGACGAATGCGTGAATTGCTTGATTCCACAAGCACCTGAATTGTTGAAACTAAATGTCCATATACCGAAGTTCGGTACAAGTAGAGTGAGGGGATAGCCAGCGGGTGTTCCTACGTCGATTTCTGAAGTCGCCATGAGGTTCTGACACCCCCGCGCGTCAACAATTCCACTCAATGCAGCATATGCGTCCGAGATCGCAGCAATGACACCAGCGCCCGAGCATGGATACTTCACCCCGTCCACGACGACGATGTTGTTTAAAGTTGCTGGCGCAATCGCGGTGCCGGAGGCCACCCCAACAGTGGCGGGGAAAGGGCCAAATGAAGCATTGGCAGTAGCGCCCGAATAGGTATTTTCCCCGTGGAGTCTGCGCACGCCCTGTGCAGATGCAGTGATGCATGTGTAAATCACAACCAGAATTACATAACGTTTCATCCGGAATTTCCTTTTTGACCTCTTTGACCTCGAAAACAGCGGTAAGTGCCCCCGGACGGATGACAACAAGTCCGCAACGCGCATGCCAAGCCGCTGCTCGGTTCTCTACGACAGTGTTGCGAGGCGGCGCTCCCGAAGCTTTCGCGCAAGTCTGATACGACGGCGGCGATTCGCCCAGGCTCTCTCGCGCTGGTGCGCTACTCGGACGACGGACACATCAAGATCGACACCAACGCCGCCGATCGCACATTGCGCGCGGTCGCGCTGCGTCGGAAGAATTATCTGTTTGTTGGGTCAGATTCGGGCGGCGAGCGCGCGGTTGCGATCTACAGCTTGATCGGTTCGGCCAAACTCAGCGGCCTAGCTAAGCTAGGACCCGCAAGCCTATCTGCGCGAGGTCCTGACCCGCATCGCCGACCATCCCATCACTCGCATCGAGGAGCCGCTGCATTGGAAAATCGCCGAAGGCGTGCCGCTCGCAATCGAACCCGCAACCTAGACAAGAAGGTCTTGGTTCGACTTGGTTTCCTCTATTATTTATTGAACAATCAGAGTCAACGGCTGCGATTGCCTCATCGAACCTGACGCCGCTGCCACGGTCAAGGTATATTTCCCCGCCGGCGTGCCGCTGGAACACGCTTCGCACCTGTTGCTGCCAGTCCCTCCGCACGAACAGATAAACAGCAACAGGATAATCGGCAGACCGGGCAGCAAGCGTGAGGTCCGCCGCCGGTTCGAAGAGCCCGGCAGGATGACGATACCTACAAGAGCCATGGTCCACAGCCAGCCAGAGTGTGGAAAAGAGCTTGGTATGCGCGCGGCTGTCGTCGGCGCCGTCGTGGTCACACTGACGGTGAAGGTCGAGGGCATGGTTGCGCTTACATTTTCGCTGGCCGGCAGCGAACAATTCGCAGCCGTGGGAACTCCCGCGCAAGTTAAGGTCGCGGTCCCGCTGAAGGCGCCGCCGCCGATGGAAAGTGTGTAGCTGGCGGTCTGCCCTGCGGCGATTGTTGCCGACAGATTCGAGGAACCTAGACCTAAAGACATCCCAGTCCCGCTCAATGCGACCGCCTGTGGACTATGGGCCGTGTTGTCGGCGACACTGAGAGTCGCGCTCCGCGAACCGGCGGCAGCGGGGGTGAAGGTAATGGCGATCGTGCAATTGGCTCCGACGGCAATGCCAATTGTGCATGTATTGGTCTCCGCAAACTCGCTGCTTTGCGGACCCGTGATGGTCACGCCGCTGATCGTCACCGCGGAGGGACTAGTGTTGGTTAGTGTGACTGTTTGGGGTCCGCTGGGGGATCCGACCGCGATGTTTCCAAAGGCCGCCTGACTGGGTGCTAAGCTTGCGGCGGGACCTGCTGGCCTGTTGAACAGAAGCGAATTACCCACCGCAATGTCGGGACTTCCGTCCCCATTGAGATCTGCAATCGCAAACTGGGTGTCGGCGGCGTCGCCTGTCCCGAAACTCACGGCCGGCTGAAACGTACCGTCGCCATTGCCGACGAGAATCGATATGTCAACTTGGTTATTCAGGACTGCCAAATCTGGTATCCCATCTCCATTGAAGTCGCCCACCCCTACGTAGGTCACATTCCCGAGAACAGGGTAGGTCGCCACACTAAACGCACCGCCTCCAGTGTTGAGCAGGACCGAGACGCTGTTTGATGATGAACTGCCGGCAACGAGGTCGATGCGACCGTTGCCATTGAAGTCTCCAACTGCCAGCGTGGTCACTCCCGCTGGAATGGGGTAATCCATTTCCGGCCCAAAGGTACCATTCCCGTTGCCCAGCAGAATCGCCACCGCCGATCCGGTGCCTACTGCCAAGTCGAGGTTGCCATCGTTGTTGAAGTCCGCGGTTGCGACAAAGTTGGCTGTTCCGTTAATGGGTACCGTAGTTGGAAATCCAAAAGTGCCATCGCCTTTGCCTAACAAGAATGAGACGTTATCTGCGCTGCCACCGCTGGTCACAATATCAGTGATCCCGTCATTATTGATGTCTCCGAGGTCTATCGAACTACCGCCTCCGCCGTAGTCCACTTCAGATTTGAAGGTCCCATCTCCATTTCCTAATAACACTCCGACCTGTATTGTTTGAGGCCCGCTACTAATGTTTCCAGTAATCGCCACGTCAAACTTTCCATCACCATTGAAATCACCGACAGCTGCCGAGCAAGCTGTCTGGGGGTCGTTATAATAACATGATTGCAACTGGACACCGGCCGCGGGCGACTGGAAGGCCCCGTTGCCGTTTGCGGGCAGCACTACGAAAAACGGTTCCAGCTCCGTATAGCCGAGTATTTCGAACAGGTCGGTGTTCCCGTGACCCGTGAAATCATCCGCCAGCACAGCGACTGCGGAGCCGCCGCTCCCGCCCAGGCCGCTCCAGCCTACGTCAACGACACTGTCAAGCTGGAATGTTCCGTCTCCTTTGCCGAAAGCGACGGACGCAACAGAGTTGTACGCCAGGGTAGTGATGTCGAGCTTTCCATCCTTGTTGAAGTCTCCGAACGCCGCACCAAGCGGTCCGCCTCCGGATAGATCGTAAGCGGACAACCCCGGTAACTGAAAAGTCCCATCCCCATTGCCGAGCAATACCGTAATGGAACTGCCCCCGAGGACTAAATCTTGTTTGCCGTCGCCGTTGAGGTCAGCGGAAAAGAGGCAACAACTGTCTTCGTATTGGAAAGCTGTAGAAATTGCTGGCTGGAAAGTCCCATCCGCGTTTCCAGGCAAAACTGACACGCTGTTACCGTACGGCGAAGTACTGAAAGCGAGGTCCAGCTTTCCATCTCCCGTGAAATCTGCCACCGCGAGCCCCCCTGGGCCCAGGAGGGCTGTCGTATTCACCGGCGGCTGGAAGGTGCCATCGCCCTTGCCCAGGAATACCGAAATCGGTGTTCCTACAGAGGAGTTTGTTTCGGTTCCGGATACAATGTCGAGTATTCCGTCGTTGTTGAAGTCCGCCGCCTGAAAACAATTCGGAGTTGGAAAAGGACCTGGATTTGCAGTGACTGGGGGCTGGAACGTGCCGTCGCCATTGCCCAGCATCACCGCCAAGGCGGACTCGCCTAATTGCGGAAGCGATACAGGAAGTGCGACGTCCAACTTGCTGTCCCCATTGAAATCGCCGATCGCCAAGCATTGGCAGCTACTGTTGGCAACATTCGTAACCTTTTGTGCCTGGAAGGTCCCATCGCCGTTTCCCAGGAGAACAGAGACCGAAACGATTGGAACCGAGGTGGACCGACTCGCAACCAATATGTCCAGTTTACCATCACCGTTAAAATCACCTAACTGGACTATGATTGAATTGCTCGGGACCGTGTAGTTCACGGCCGGCTGGAAGGTACCGTCCGCATTGCCCAAAAGCACCGGGACGCTACCGGAGTTGACAGTCACCAGGTCCAAGTTGCCGTCCGAGTTTAGGTCCCCAACTACGATGCCTTGGGCGTTACCTACGGCGTAGTCCATGCGCCCCACAAACGAGACCTTCGGAGGCGTCTGGCCTAGGGATACAGCAAGAGCGAAGAGGAGAAACAGTACGAGTGCGGCAAGCCTCATGGCGGGTGCGGTAAGCCCTATGGTTTTCATTCGGAACCTCTGCTGCTGACCGCAAGGAGTGGCGCGACGTTCTACTAGAAGCTTGGCATTATAAGTGAATTCAAGAAAGTGCTCAGACACTTCCATTTTCCTTCCGACAGTAGGCCACAATGCTGTTCCCCATGACCGGGAACCCAAGTGAGCGAATCCTCGCGTCGGGAAAGAGTTTTTGAAGTTGGGCGACGCTGAGTAAGTTGATTTCCTCGTATTCCTTCAGATATCCAGGGGAGTATCGCGCAACAGTCCTTTGTAGGCGGATTGGCAAGAACTGGTAGAACGGAATCAGTGTATGCGGTTCGATCGGAAAATATTTGTTGGGGCAGGCAACGAAATATCCTTTTGCGGCGACGCGACGTATCTCACTTGCAAACCGCAGCTGGTCTTCATATGCACCCACGTGTTCGATAACAGCGTTTGAGAAAACCCAGTCAAATGCTCCTGAGTCAAGGGGAAGCTGGCGGCCATCGGCCACCAATTCTTGTATGTGGACGCCCTCAAACTGAGGCAGTTTCTGTTGTCGGATATTGACTACCACGACTTCTTTAAATCTTGAGTACAGCGGAAGAAATTCACTATTGATTCCTGGGCTTCCGCCGACATCGAGTAGTCTTCCTTTTGGGGACTGTCCATTAACGAGGCACAGGAACGCAGCAATTTTCTGATTCCGGAATTTTTCGTGGATCGGCCGGATACCTTGCAGCAACGCATTTTTCAATTGATTCACGGCAGCCTCAACTAGCCAACGGCTCGGCCGCTTGAGAAGCGATGGCGCGGCGGTAAATGTCCATGAGCATTTCGTAGTTCTTCGAGGGCTGATATTTAGCCTCGTATTCGGCGCGGGCGGCACGGCCCATCTCGCTCATGGCTTCAGGGTGCGACCACGCCCACTCAATCTTCGCGGCGAGATCCTGCGGGTCCCCTGGCGCAAAATGCAGTCCGGTGACGCCGTCCTGGACGATTTCAGCCATCACGCCGATCCGGGACGCGATAACAGGTATTCCGCACGCAAATGCCTCCACTGCGACAAGACCGAATGCTTCGTAATATCCTTCGGAAGGCCAGATTAGGAACCGGGCTCCCTGGAGCAAGACCAACAGGTCCTCCTTGGCGAGGCGTGGCAAAAGCTCGACTCGATAACTTGAATCGCGCGCACGCTCCCGGACTCGGTCCTGCAAAGGACCGTCTCCACGCATCTTCAAAGGAACCTTCTTCAATCGTTCCCAAGCTTTCAGTAGAGTCTCCACTCCTTTCTCGGTAGCCAGGCGCCCGACGAAGAGCACGTAGTGTTGGGGACCTTTAGCCTGCCCAGGATCTGGTGAGACGAAGTGCGGTTTGACAGCGATTTTCCCCGGAGGCAGCCCCGCATCCGCGAATTTCCGACGATAAAAGTCACTGAAAACGATGAAGGTGTTCACCTGTTTCTCCCAGGTGTTGAGGTAACGGTGGGCCATTAGCATCGAAGCCACAACCCCGGTCTGGACTCTCGAATTCCGATAGCAGGCATGGAGGACTCCCGGCCAAGGGAACATCTTTCCCAGGCAATCCTCGCAGACGTGGGCGTCGCGATGAAGAGTCGCTGCGGGACAAATGAGCCGAGGGTTGTGCAGAGATTGAACCACTGGTATTCCCACCTCTTGGCAGGTGGAGTACACAGCTGGAGAGATAAGGGGGAATGTATTGTGGAAATGCGCCACCTTGGGTTTCTCGAGTTTCAGCAAGTCTCTCATCTCTCTCACGCTGTCCCAAGCCCATACTGTGCGGAGACCCAAAGTGGCTCTGTTCCAGATGCCATAAACACGAATTTCGTCATTGGTACGTACATATTCCACAACCTCATGACCCTTGGATCGCAGCAGATCTCTTTCGCTGGCAAACACTTCATCCTCTCCACCGTTCTGCTGGTATGAATTGTGAACGAGCAGGATCTTCATTCCGCTCCGTTATCGGTAATCGAGGCCACCTCTTGATCCCACTCTATGCACGAACCGAACACCTCCTGTTTTCTCCTGCCAACTCGCCTGAATCAAAATGCAACGTTTCTTAATCACGAGGAATCATCAATTTTCTTCTTCAACTGATATTTGCCATCCCGCATATCGATCCAAGGTTGCAACCCTCGTTTAGAGATCGCACAGAAGAACTTATTGCCCTGTGAGCGCAATAGCGGCAGCACATTCAAAAAAGTCTGGCTAAAATGAAGTAAAGTGACGAGGTTTCGCGGCCCCAGTTTCTCGGCCAATCCGGCTACTCGAGATTCCCTCCGAAGAAGCAGCTCTTCCTCGTTAACGTAGAAATCCCAGTACGGATGAGCACGGATGCACATTCGCCGCTCCGGGTGGTACGCTGAGACGCATTTCTCAACCTCGTGCCCTGTCCAGCGATAAATAAAGTTGGGAACCGGCCCGTTGCGCATTCCGGCACGCGTGTATCCGTTGTCCGCGACCGCCGCGAGTTCGTACTGAAACGAAAACCCCATACGCACCAGGAGGCGAAGAGACCAGGAATCATTCGGCTCCACGAAGAAGACATGCTTCTGGGAAACACGGACCATTTCTCCAACCGCCTTGTGTGGACTGCGGCAATGATGGAGAACCGCATGGGCAAAGACGACAGGATAGCTTTCGTCCGGCAAGGCTATGTTTTCCGCGTCAAGGTCCATTCCGGTTGCGTCGATGTTCGACAACACAATTTGTTCGAAGCCGCAAGCCGAGAGAATATCGAGGTCTTCCTGTCCTCCGCCTATAACCAGCACTGGTTGACTCCTGTCAACGCTGCATGCCTCCAACTGATGACGCATTACCCCCAATAGACAGGACTTGTCCTTGGGCAACCGGGTGGCGCGGCTCTCAGCGCTTGGCATTTGCGTGACGTCAGACACTTGCTGATTCTCCAAGATCAGGCCGGCAAAACCAAAGCATCAACTCTTCATGCTCGATGGGTTCACCGCCAACTCCAAGAACCTCTTCGTAATAGGCTTCTTCGCGCGACTCGATGAGACCGAGACACCTGGTTTTCCCCGGATCTACTGACAGACACGACATGTCTCCGATCACCGCGCTACCCCGACACTTGCCGAGTGAGAGTGGGATGTTCTACCTGGCTCAAGCATCCGCGGACGCGCAACAAACAGTAGTTGTCCCTGAAGGCGACACGCGAACAGAGCTCGATGAACCATTCGCCGAACGGTTGTGTGTCTTGGATAGCGGATGGAAAACCGCCATTCCGCGATCCCGCAAAAGCCAGCTCGTTCCAGCACCAATCGCAGCGATCGCCGTTCGAAATAGTAGAAATGGGTTGGATTAACTATATTCTCCCACCGTTCCCGCTGGAGGAGAGCCAGCAAGGAGTTCGCATTCGGCGTCGAGAGCAAAAGCCATCCACCGGGTTGGAGCAAAGCAGATAGTGCTTCCAGATCCTTCCAGGGCTCGCGCAGGTGCTCGATGACATCCCAAAGCGTGATGATCTCGAACCTGGCGCCGGGCTCCGTTGCCCGCAGCTCGTCGAGACTCGCGTGAACTCTCAGGGCGCCACTCTTCCCCGCAATTTGCCGGGCACATGAATCCGCTTCAATTCCCGTGGTCTGGATGCCGTATTCCCGAGCAATCTGGCATAGCTTACCGACCCCGCAGCCGAAATCGAGCAATTTCCTTCCCGCGAGTGGCCCGAACTTGGCGTGTGCTTCCTGGAATGTCTGCCGCAGAATTTCTTCGGGAGTGTTCTCGTAAGATGCTACGCTACCATTCCCGTTCGACGGGTAGTAGTGCTTCGTGTAGGCACGCACTAGATCAGTTTCATCGAGCTGTGGATCGGCAAATTGCAGACCGCAGTCAGGCGCTCTGCACTTCCATACGATCGTGTGTGCCAGTTCAAACCGCCGACTAACCTGGCTACGACAAAATGGGCACGACACCATAGAGTTTACGCCTCCGCCTTTCGAGGTCGGCTCCGAACTTGTGGAGACCGCTTTCGTCGGTGACGATCTTTCATCCCGAGGCAAACGGACGAAATCTATCGCTGCGAGATAGCATTTCGCCCCGTATTCCGGGGAGAGCAGACGAATGCGCTCGCGGCTCGCATGCCGCATCTCATTAAGATGTTTATCTTCGTCGCTCATCGCGCGGGCGACCGCTGCATACATCTCTTCGGGATGATCTGGCCGAAACGTCCATCCGTTAAGGCCGTCTTGCACCAACTCTTCCATCGCTTGACTGTAGACACTGCCCAGAACAGGAAGCCCTGAAGCCAGCGCTTCATTCACAACCGCTCCCCATTCATCCGCAAGTGTGGGAAAAACCAGAATGCCGCCCTGTGCGTAAACCTGCGGCAATTTTTCGTACGCCACGCTACCAAGGAAGCGCAGTTGAAGTTGAGGCGGCGCGGGAAATCTCTCGAGTTCCGGGCGCAGGTGGCCCTCTCCGGCAATCCAGAATTCACATCTCTCGTCGGGGTGTTCTTGCAGCCAGCTCGACAAGGCGATCAGAAACGACGTAAGGCCCTTGCGCTCAATCAGCTGCTCTACGTAGAGCAGCCGCCGGGCCGCGTCTGGTTCCCGCCCCAGTGGCAGCTCGAGATAGGGCGCAATCTTTGCGCAATAGGGTAAAGGAAAGATCTTCTCGCGGGGCACGCCGAGGCTCAACAAGTAATCTGTTCCACTCGCGCCGTTCACAAGTACCGCGTCGGCCAAGCGGAGCAGAGCCTTCCGCTGCAGGGTCCTCCATGCTGGAAGCCCCTTCTCCGTATGTTCGGAAAGTCCAGTCCATACAATCAACCGGCTCTTTGGAAACAATTTCCGATAAAGTGCGGCTTGCAGTGTCCGAAACCCGAGCTGTATAGAGATCACTACATCGGGTTGATGGCGAACCAGGAGCGGAAGAGTATCGTAGGGAATGTGCCGCCAAATTCTATCCGAAAACCCTTGCTCATGTTGCCAGCTGGCCACGTGGGTCCACGATTTCTGGACAGTGACTGGCAGGTCGCCCCATTCCGGCTTCCAATTGCGGTTGGGCTCCATCGGCGTACTTACGAATATCCGAATACCGCCGACGAGATCCCGGAGACTCTCAAAAACAGGCAGGTAGTACGGCGGAATAATATTCGTGAAAAGACAAACCTTGAGATTTTTGTTCATGTTTGTGAGCGAGGGGAAAGAGCGGCGGGAGAGGTCAACTGAGCAGCGCCAGATACTCTGGTTTGCCTCGTGGTCATCTCCGGGCCCGATTGTTTCTGCGCACGTAGAACTGTGCCGATAAGAATCCCGAGTGGAGCCATCACATAAATATACGATGCGGTGTTATCTGTGAGCATCGTTAACAGAACCGCCAGAAGGGCAAGAAACGTCCCCAAGTAGAAACTGGCTGCCGGCGAGGACGCCTCGACACTCTGTCGATATTCCTTGCGGCACACGGCAAGCAGTTGTACGCAACCAGCGAGAAAAAGAGAAAGCCCCAGTACACCTTCGTCATGAAGGAACCGTAGGTACTCATTGAGCGGGTGGGCAAGCTCCCACTGGCTGTCTCCGCGGCGGTCAAGATCCGCCATGCCGTTGAGGTCATTAGCTGTCCCGGGCCCTTTCCCCAGCCACGGTGATTCACTAAAGGAATTGAGGGTTAGCACCCAAGCGGCGAGCCGTCCGCTAGTGTCTACCGAGGCCTCTCCGGATAGGTAGTCCGCAATCGAGCCGTTGCCGAGGAATCGCAGGCGCAGTGCATCGATGGAGACGACAAGGAAATAGAGCCCGCTGGCTGCTATAACCCCGATGATTGCGATCCGCCTGAGGTCCCGAAACGAAATGTGACGCAATCGCGCGAGCGGGAATAGAAAAACGCCAACGGCTAGGGCCGTTCGTGACAGGCTTAGCGCTATGAGAACGATCAGGCCGGCCGCAAGCCAAAAGTCGGCGCGGGAGCCATGCGCCCATCTTCCCAGAAGAAGTCCCAAAGCCAACAAAGCATAGAGAGCGAAGGATCTTGCTCCAATAAGAGACTCCGTCCCAAGACCGTCATATAAAATGGAGATGCCATAAACCAAGGCGGCGATGGCTGAAGCCCAGAAGAGCACACGCACGACGTGGGTACTCTCCAACTGATTCTTCTCTTCGATTGAGGCTAGAACAACACAGCCTATGAAGATCCAGAGCAGACAGATGTTTTGAAATCCTTGCACAGAGGGTGGATGCCAGAGGCACTGCAGCACCGAGTAAAACAGAAGAGCGGAGAGCGGCCATACCCGCATGAATCCACGCCAAGCTAACTTTGGACGGCGCAATAAGAACACCGCGACCCCGATGGTGATCAAAATGGTGAACAGGCCATTCACTGAGATCACCCCGGCGGCGTTTATGTTTCCTAGCACATCCACTAAAGCGCTCGACAGCAACAGACCGATAAGAAAGCATCGCTTAAGCATGAGCGCCAAGTCCTGCACCGAAACAAACATTCATCCTTCGTGCGATAAGGGTGCGATAGCTCATTGGTATGACCACACTAGCTGCTGCGAAACTACCGAGCATGCTGACCGCCGCTCCAGCGAGCCCCCACCGGGGCAACAAGCAGGTCGCAGACAGAAGAGATCAAAATTCATTCTCCTTAATTCCGGAAGTAAATCCATGTGAGCGACACCGGGCATTACGCCGTGAGCCTGGAATCGCCAGTTCACAAGGAATTCGGTGCAGCGCTTTCCCAAACTGTCAATGGAGGTGCCGGCAAATTCCGTGCAACGGCTCGATACTGCCGCAGTGCACGATCTGCTGAATCGTGTTCAGAAATTGACTCATGACTCCACACTCGCCAAATACCCCAGGCGGTCTGCCCCGTCGAGAGATGACGCCTAGCCATGCTGAGTTCTCGCCATCTCTCCCGGGTCACGCGCGGAACGTTGAAAAAACACGATCGTAACGATACTCAATACCGCAAAACTGAGTGCCATACTCGCAGCAGCGCCGGCAAGACCCCACTCACGCATCAGAAAGAATGCTGATACTATTGCGACAGGTGCCGCGAACATGTTCGCTATAAGATCAAAGCGCGGTTTCTGCGAAGCGCGCATAGCCATAGCGTAGCCCATGGAAAAACCGGTGCATACCGGCATCAGTGTGAGCACTGGCATCAGCCACGCATAGGAAGCGTATTTCCCCCCGAACAGCAGGTGCTCCGCCCGCCCGGCGAAGAGCGCCAGAAGAGCAGCAAAAACGAGTGCACCAATAACAAGGCTAAGACTCACCAGCATCGCCTTGTGCCGCAACTGTTCGGTCCGTCCTCGTCCGAAATCGTAAGAAAAAGAGGGAAGAACGAGGAGGCCGGCCGCCGTAATGATTTGCACCATGACTAGAGAGGGAATTTGCATTGCGCGAAGGATTCCGGCGGCACCGAGGCCTAGAATCCCAGCAGCTAGAAACGTCTGCGTCTGGCTCGACACGGAAAAGAGCACTGTACTGCCCACCAACCAGCGGCCGTAGGTCCAGTTCTCCCGCAACACCGCGCGCCATGTAGCGCCCGGCACAGCGGCTGTTTTGCGATCCACCAGCCCGAGCCGCCAGAGCAGCACCGCCGATGCCAGAATGCTTCCGCAGCCCATCAATAGAAATGCCGTGAACGACCCCAGCCAGCCGTAGTGCCCCAGCACAAACAGTCCGACGGCGACAAACGACAGATAGAGCCCGCTCCCCAGCGCCGCTGCCGAAGGGCGCTGCATCACGTAGCACATACGCCTCGCCAGCCAGGCCAGAAGCAGAAACGGCAGCGCCAACCCAACTCCCATGACCGCACCTGTCAGAGGGCTCCCCGGAACCGTCCTCCATAGAGCCAGGCCACCAAGTAGCAACACTCCGGACAGCGCTCCCACGAGTATGGTGTGCACCGCAATCTGCGACCGGAAATACTCACCCAGCCTCCCCGCGTAGCGCGAAGGCCCCATCACGCTCATTGGTTCCAAAAGCAGCACGTTGTGAAACCCGGAGACAAATAGAAAACCGGCAAACGCCACTGTAAACGCGCCATACGCTTCCGGCAGCATCCGCCGCGCCAGCAATAAATTCACTATTAAACCCGCGCCAGAGGTCAATCCCTGATCCAGTAGAGACAGCGCAGATCGAAAACCCCATAAGCGGAGTCTCGCGGGGGCTGGCAGAAATCCAGTGGCTTTCCCCGCCGCCACCGACGGACTTCCGGTCACGGGTTCAATCGACCCTGGCAGGACTGCACTCATCCTTCCGCATGTTCCTTCCTCAAGCGGTTACCGCGTGGGCCTGAGCAGACAGATGCCGGCAAACGGGCTGTGTAGCTGTCGCAATCTCTCGATCTCCCAAGCGAGTTGACGCTACATGAGGTGTCAAGAGCAGTTAAAACCTCAAGTTATTCGAGCTTGTATCGGTGGTTGGCGGGCTCGACATTGATTGATGATCGCAGAAGCGACCGATCGTTCCTCAGACGAGAAGGCCCGCAAGACCGGTTTCGATGCTAGTCGTCTCCCGAATTCTACGACCTGCCCTCCAAGTCTGTAGGGAGCGGATGCAGGCCCGTGTGGCTCAACCTGACCTTCGGATCGGGCAATCGATACTCTGTTACGCCGCTTAACTGCATCGTGATCCGGAAGAGGAATTTTGAATTGTTTACCAAGTATCTCTTCCACAGGCGACCGGGTTCCTGGAAGAGTCGGTGCGCCCACTGCAGGCCTGCTTTTTTTATCCAGTCAGGAGAGTCATGCAGCCTGCCGGTGTGTATATCGAAGGCTGCGCCGACTCCAATCATCACCCTACACCGAAGCCGGTTCAAATAGCGCGCCATGAAAAGCTCCTGCTTCGGCGTGCTGAGACCTACCCAAACCAAATCAGGATCTAGTTCGTCAAACCACTTCTGTAGCACTAGTTCTTCCGGCTCTGTCAGAGGTCGAAACGGAGGGCAATGAGTGCCAATGATCTTAATTCCGGGGAACCAATTGGCGAGGTTGGTGCGCAGCTCTTCCGCTACACCCGGCTTCCCGCCATAGAGTACAACCGTGTGCCCACGGTGTGCTGACCTGCGGCTCAGTTCGACCATCAGGTCGGGACCGAACACTCGACGCATTCCCGAATGCCCTTGGGTACGACCTACCCAGACAGTCGGCGTACCGTCGGGGACAACCAACATCGCTGAATCGAGCGCACGACGGAACAGAACATTTCGGTGCGCCTCCATCACACCGTGCACACCAGTGACACATACGTATCCCTTGCGCTGCTCCGCTAAAGCAGCTTCGATCAGGTCGGCGGCCCACGCCAAGTCCACAGCATGGACGCCGATCCCAAGGACGTTAGCCCGTGGTGGTTCATGCGACTGCAAACTTTGGCTCCGGGATACGTCCAGACTTGCGGAGTTCATTTTCGATCCATTTATAGGTGACCTCAAGGCCACTCTCGAGAGAGATGGACGGTTCCCATCCCAAGACTCGATTCAGTCGCGTGTTGTCACTATTCCGTCCTCTGACACCTTGCGGCTTGCTCAGGTCGTGGCGGATCGTCAGCGACTTTCCCGCAATCTTGGACACCATCATTACCAACGCATTAATCGTGACCAGTTCATCGGTGCCCAAATTCAGCGCCTCAGCGTAGTCCGAAGCCATGAGCCGAACAAGACCCTCGACGCAATCGTCAATATACATGAAGGAACGAGTCTGCTCACCATCACCCCAAACGTCGATCGTTTCGCCGTTAGTGGCTAGCGCCACTTTCCGAGAGATAGCAGCTGGTGCCTTCTCCTTGCCACCCTCGTACGTCCCAAGTGGCCCGTAGACGTTGTGGAAACGGACGATCCGCGTTTCGAACTTGTAGTCCTGAGCGTAATAGCGACACAGTTCTTCCGTGAAAAGCTTCTCCCAGCCGTAACCCGGTTCGGGATCGGCAGGATAGGCATCTTCTTCGCGCAACGGAGCGACATCGGGACTGCTTTGCTTACATTGGGCATACACGCATGCTGAGGAAGAAAACAAGAATCGACTTATCCCGTTCAGGCGGCTGGCCTCAAGCATGTGAGCATTGATCAAGATGTTATTCCGCGAAATGTCGGCATGCGAAGCGGTGATGTAGCCGATACCGCCCATGTCTGCCGCCAAGTTGTAGACCTGTGCGATGCCGCCGCGGGTTGCCAAAAGACAGTTGTCGTACTTGCGAAGGTCGAGCACTTCGAACTCGTCCGCGGCGGACGCTTCGTATTCTTGGAGCTTGATGTCTACACCGCGGACCCAACAACCTTCCGCTTTCAGTCTTTTCACGAGATGGTGTCCGATAAATCCTCCGGCACCAGTGACAAGTACGCGCGTGCTTGCTGCCATACGAGATGTTCTCCTTGAGATTTGTCAGTCAGTGAACAACAGCAGAGATGGTTTCTGAATAGCCAGGCAACCTGAAAAGCAATCAAGGCATTTGCAAAATTCACGTGTCGTACGGAAGCTCGGGGGAAAAGGACTTGATCATTCCGTTCCGTCGCCGGATCGCTTAGAGGAGTTGGATCGATTAAGAAACCTGAGATTGGCAACCCGACTTCGAATTTGACTCAAGCCTTCGGCCACGCGCATCGCCAACTGCCGGCGGGGATCATCGTGTTCTAAAGACTGAATCCTCTCCGATCCGAAGATCTTCACAACCGCTCCGGCCAGCGACAGAACCGTCAGCAGCGCGATGATCAGCAGCCTAGGTGGCCATGATTTCTTCTCAGGCAGGTCTGGCGGATCGATCAAGTTGACAGTGGGGACTTCCTTGGCTTCCTGGATACGCGCCAGCTCGTACTGCTGGTTCAGAAGTTCGTAGACAGTCTCCTGGATTTTCATCCGCCGGTAGAGGTCGGCCCATTGAACTCCCAAGAGCGGCAGCTTTCGAATCGAAGGATAAAGGTCGTCACTCTGTGTGACGTCGGACACCAACGAAGCATCTGTACCGCCAATTTTCTGAAGCTGTCGCTGGAGCTCCTCAATGCGCGCTCCCGCGGCGCGAACCCTGACGTTGTTCGGAGTGTAGATCTGCTGCAGTCCCTCCATTTCCGACTGCGCCGCAATCAGCTGTCCCTTCAGTAACGCTGCTGATTCGACCATGGCTTTGCTCTGCTCCTTGATATCAAGGGCTGTGTTCTTGCTGGCGAAGGCACCGAACTGTTTCTCGGCATCCTCGAGATCGTTCTTCACGGATACCATCCGCTGTTCAATAAAGATGCGCTCCCGGCGGGCAGAGGAGGTGCTGACTTCTGAGACCAGCTTATTTAATTCTTCAACATAACCCTGTGCCAGGTCATGCGCCCGTGGCGCATTCTTGTCAGTTACTGTAAGGGCGATGACGCCGCTTTTTCGGTCCTCGGATATATCGGTTCGCTTGTTCAGAATCTTGCGCGCATCCTGCTTGTACCGTACCCAGTACACCTTCTGGAGCTGGAATCTATCCACTAGATGGTCCTGCACGGTTCTACTTCGTAATAGGTCTACGAACAGCGCTCCTGTGTTCTTCACGCCAAGCATGTTCCCAGCCATTGCAGCCAGTCCTGGAGAAGCTCTTTCAGCCAGCATCGTCATCATGGCCCCGCTGTTCGTGTTCAGGGAATCGGGAGGCATGATGCTGGCGTTGGACTCATAACGCCGGGGAATCAGAAATGCTATGGCGGTGCTGATCACGACTGCACAGATCGCGGTCCTGAATAACAATTGGCGGTGATCCCAGAGCAACTGCAGGGCCCCCAGCCAATCGATTGCTGGCTGCTCCCGCGCTGCTTCGGCCGTTTCTGAGGGCGATGTGAACTCGACCTCAGACATGGGACCCAGCTCGTGAACAACGGTATCTCGTCTGAAGCTCTCCACCTTGGTCTCTATTTACTTGTGAATGCCCGAGCGATCTAAATTCCCCGCATAGCGAAAATCGAGGTGTGCAGCAATATCGCCAGGTCCATGAAGAGGTTACGGTGCTGGATGTAGTAGAGGTCGTACTCAATATTCTCGTGGATGAGAAAAGCGCGATCGCCACTCAACTGCCACAGGCCGGTCAAGCCCGGCTTGACCTCCAGGCGCTGCCTCTGTTTTTCGCCGTATTGCTCCACAATGAAAGACATCTCCGGACGCGGTCCGACCAGCGACATACGGCCTTCTAAAACATTTAGCACCTGCGGAAGTTCGTCTAGGCTCGTCCTGCGCAGGAACCTGCCAAGCCTCGTGATCCTGGGATCATCCGGGGTCTTCGGAGAGTAGTCGGACCCCGAGGCATGGACATACATGCTACGAAACTTATACATCTCGAACAGCATTCCACCCTGGCCAACCCGCACCTGTTTAAACAGCGCGGGCCCGGGAGAGTCGAGCCTGATCAACACTGCCAGCAATAGAAAAAGCGGGGCGCCGACGGTCAGACATATGATTGCGAAGAGGAAATCAACAAAACGCTTAACGAGTTCGTACCCAAGTTTCTTGGTAGGTTGTCCCAGCGAGGCCAAAAGCACCCCATCAATGTCCTGGTAATTGACTAGCGAATCCGATGACAGAAAGTGACTTGGGACAAACGAGAGCCTCACATTTGCATGGAAAGCCGCGTCCATTACATGGAGAAAATGTTCCCGCCCTATTGAAGGGATGGCGACTATGATCGAGTCGATTTCGTATTTGTTCAGCAGTTCCTTGCACAGGGGGGCACTCTCCACCGGTGCGCAACGGCGGCGCTCGTAACCCATTTCAAAGACTGTGGATCCCGCCTTGTCTGGATTACCGTCGACGAACAAAACTGGGTCGAGACCGAGTCGGGGGGATCTTTTCAAGGCCGAAAAAACACGCCGCCCCGTATGACCTGCGCCATAGATCAAGACTCTCTCATTCCCATGACCCTTGGCATGCAGTGAGCTTACCAAGAAGTACACGCAAGTCTTCTGTACGAAAAGCGCTAGCGGAACAAAAGCAAAACACAACACCAGTAGCCATCGCGAAAACAGGAACCCGCCCGAAAAACTGATAGCTAAAGCGACAAGGAATGCCTGTGCTGAGACCCGAAGCACCTGTTCGGTCTCCCGCACCCGCAACAGGCTGTTTCCTCGGGAGTAGGCGCCCGTCCGGTCCAGCATGAGAACCATGATGATTGCGAAACCAGACGCTGCCCCCAGAAATGCATGGGTGCTGTAGTAAATATGCCTGCCAAGAGTGAGATGGTAATAAGCGCTGTTTGCGAGGCCGACGGACAATATGATTGTGAAAAAATCTGCTACGACCTCGCAGGCCGTGACTGCTCTCCCAAATACGCCGGCGGTGCGTGGACCCTTTGCTGCTTCCACGACCCGGAGATCGACAGCAAGCACTTCAGCTGAATCATCATGTCGTGATTTGCTAATACCTACGGAGGAAGACATGTGTGGTGACCTTTAGATCATATCGTAAAGCGAAGAACAAAAGAGTCTAGAATCACGCAAGTCAATGACTGCTTCCACGTCCCTTCGGCAACCGTCGCTCACCTTCTCAAGTGCAGATCCGGGTAGAACGTCAGTTGAATCGATCCGGTTACGTTGGACTGGGGCGTGGGGGCTAGCACTGGAAATCTCCAGTGCTCATACTGCAGGAACCCTGAAACGGAGACATTGCGCCCAACCATGAATTCGCTTTGCGCGGAATAGTCAGCCAGCCGGCCGCCTCCAATGAAATCCGGTGCCACGGTTTGCAGTCGATAGCCCACCTGCAACTTATTGCGGGGAGACAGCCAATAGGTCAGCCAATCCTGGCCACCTCGCCCAGCTCGTCCAATCCAACTCCCCAGCAGGTAGCCGTTATTAACGTAGCCCGAGCGATAGCGATCGGCATTAAAATAAACGAATCCCGGAGGGAACTCGTTAGCCCGAGATATGTTGACTCCCTCCGCACGCAACTCTAACTTCGGGATTTTCGGTATTCGGGGCATGTAGATACCAGGGTTCACGTTTGCGCGAGTGGAACCGATGGGCGAGATCTCGTCCCACACC
>Ga0187883_10000707_pt1 | contig 20474 bp, 16 predicted proteins | sample June2016WEW_20_1_2_FD_132966 | JGI IMG/M metagenome (GOLD analysis project Ga0187883, IMG submission 132966) | Peatland microbial communities from SPRUCE experiment site at the Marcell Experimental Forest, Minnesota, USA - June2016WEW_20_10 | ecosystem: Environmental > Terrestrial > Soil >...
CACCTGCTCCACCAACTCACGCAGCGACAGCGTGGTCTTTCGCAGACCGTCGGTGCCCGACTCCAGCCGCGAAATGGTCAGCAGGCGCTGGATCAGTTGATTCAGCCGGTCGGCCTCGAGCTCAATCCGGTTCAATGAAAGTTCGAGTTCCGGCGCGGCTTCCGGCCCGACCTCGGACGCCGCCCGCTGCCGCGCCAGCCCGAGCGCCACACTCAGCCGGGCCAGCGGAGATCGCAGTTCATGCGAAACATCCTTCAGCAGCCGCGATTGCGAGTCGACCAGGCCTTCGATCCGTTCGGCCATGCGGTCAAAATCGCGCATCAACTCCGTCAGTTCGTCGCTGCGGCCACCCGACGGCGCGCCCGCGCGCGCGCTCAAGTCTCCCGCCGCCAGGCTCTGTGCCGCCTTGCGCAAGCGCGTCACCGGACTGGTCACCGACCACGACAGCAGGTAACACACCAGACCCGACAAAATTACCGCGATGCCCAGTAAAGGGATGTCATTCGGTCCGAAAAACGCCCTTGGTCCCGGCGGCAGTTCCAACACCAGCGTGTACCGTTTTCCATCCAGCGTCAGAGACTGGCGCATGATGCGGTCTGGCAACAAGCTGTCTATCCAACTACGGTGACGGGGTGATCCGATGCGCGGGGGTCCACCCGGCGACGAGCCGATTGGAGATGATCCGGCCTGAGATGCGCCGCCCTCCTCGATCCAGGATGGCACATGCCGACCGGAGAGTTCGTGGCCGGCGGGATCAAAAACGAAAGCGCGCACATTCTGCGTGCGAAAAAGTTCTTCCAGATAGTCGTGGACGCCGCGTTGTCCACCAGTTTGGTAGGCATTCACCGCCTCCGCCAAAGTTTGCGGCGCCTGATTCTCGATTCCATGCCGCGTCGGACGCAGGGCAATCGTGACCACGATCGCCAGCACCGACGACAGCGCCAGCGCTGCCCAGAACGACAGGAAGATCTTCAGGAAAAGGCTTTTCATTGTTCTTTGTTCTTAGCTTTTGGCTCTTAGTTTTTTGGCTCTCAGCTAAAAGCAAAAGCTAAGAACCAAGCGCGATTTCTTGCCTCATTTTTTCGGCTTCGCCGCCGGCCGCGCAAACATGTATCCCACTCCTCGAATGGTTTTGATGTGGTCCCCGTCTTCTTCGGAGTCGCCCAATTTTCGCCGCACCTTGCTGACGTGCATGTCAATGCTGCGATCAAACGGCATGAACTTCCGGCTGAGCACGGCATTCACCAATCGTTCCCGCGTCACCACTCGCCCTGCCTCGCGCAGCAATACTTCGAGCAGATTGAATTCCACCGAAGTCAGATCGACGGGTTGCCCCGCCCGCTGCACACTGCGCGTCGCCGGATCCAGTTCCACATCGCCCACACTCAGCATTTCCGGCACTACGTCCGCCGTGACCCGTTTGGTGCGACGCAGGATGGCGCGGATTCGCGCCACCAACTCCCGCGGGTTAAAAGGCTTTGGAAGATAATCGTCCGCTCCGATTTCGAGTCCCACGATGCGGTCCACGTCCTCGCCGCGCGCGGTTAGAAGGAGCACCGGAATCTTCGACACGCTGCGAATCCGGCGCAACACTTCGAAGCCATTGATCCCCGGCAGCATCACGTCGAGCACCACCAGGGCATACTCGTTGCTCAGCGCCTGTTGGAGCCCCTGCTCACCGTCGTGGACGGCCTTCAGGCTGAACCCCTCGGCCGTCAGGTACTCCTGCACCAGACCGCACAATTCGACGTCGTCATCCACCACCAGTACGTGATCCATTCTTATAATCATCTAACACCTTTGCGGGCTTTCACTCGGTAAAGATTTGTAAGGGCGATCGGATCATCGGGTGATCGCTTGATCGAAGATTGGGGGCTTTTGACTTTACATGGCCGATGACCCGATCACCAGATGACCCGATCGCCTTTACAAAACTTTACCGCGATTGACCGATTCTTTACCCCATATTCTCGGGAACGGTGTTCTTATCAGCATAGACGTTCGGGTTCTCCCGGACCCTATGAGATCAAAGGTCAAAAGGAGATCCAATGAAATCGACTCATATTCGCATTCTCACGATCGGCGTTGCTGTGCTACTGGTGGCGGCAGCGGCGATTGCGGAAGGCCGGCACGGTTATGGCGGCCACGGCGGCTTTCGCCACATGCTCAAGCAGCTCGATCTGACCAGCGCGCAACAGGACCAAGTAAAGGCGATCTGGGCAAAAGAGAAGCCAACCCTGCAGCCGCTGATGCAGCAGATGCGCCAAAACCACAGCGCCATGGCCGCGCTTGAGGCCAGCGGTCCGTTCGATGAAGCCAAGACTACCGCCCTGGCCACGCAAAACTCGCAGACCATGATCCAACTACAGGTCGAGCATGCCCGGATCAAGTCCGAAATAGTGCAAATTCTGACCGCCGATCAGAAAGCCAAACTGGCTCAGATGGAGGCCAATCGCGAGGCACGCTTTAGTAAACACACGCAGCCTCCGCCCGCGAACTAGCTCAGAAGTCTCTCTCCTTCCCGGGTGGGAAGGGAACGCCAACCTCCTTTCCCGCCCGGCTTTTTCACTTGTGGAGAAACCGATGGAACGCGCCGACCTGCTTTACTCCGGGTTGATGTTTGCCGCCGGCATGCTGTCGCTCTGGACCGCGTTGCTGCTCACGGCCGCCTTCGTTGCCCTCGCACCCGCGCTCGGAAAATCCGCACCCAGCACTGCTACAATTTCATCTACAAAGCTTCATGGTGCCGAAGAAACTACGCCCGCTCGTTCCGTATCTGAAGCGTTATCGCGGCGGTCTCGTCTGGGGCGGGCTCTGCGTTTTATTCAATAACGGAGTCTGGATCCTCTTTCCGCAAGTTCTTCGCCGCGCCGTCAACGATCTGCACTCCGGGGTCACGCGCCAGAAACTTCTTACCTACTCCCTGCTTATCATTGCCATCGCCCTGGTCAAGGGAATCTTCCAGTTTCTGACGCGCTGGGTAGTTATCGGAATCTCGCGCGATATCGAGTTCGATCTGCGCAACGATCTGTTCGCGCACCTTGAGCGCCTCTCCTACTCCTACTACCAGCGCAACCGCACGGGCGACATTATGGCGCGCGCGACCAACGACCTGAACGCGGTGCGGATGCTGCTCGGCCCGGCCATCATGTACTCGGCCAACACTATCGTTTTCACTGCCGGCGCTCTCGGCTTCATGCTCGCCATCAGCCCCAAGCTGACCATCTATGCTTTTCTGCCGCTGCCCATCGCCAGCATCGTTATTCAGTATTTCGGCCGCCGCATTCACGAGCGCTTCGAACGCATTCAGGCCATGTTCTCGGACATTTCGGCGCGCGCCCAGGAAAACTTTTCTGGCGCCCGCGTCATCCGCGCCTATGTGCAGGAACAGGCCGAGATTGCCGCCTTCGAGGGGGCCAATAAGGAATACATCCGCCGCAGCCTCGGCCTGGTCCGCCTGATGGGGATGCTCTGGCCTACGCTGGAACTCATGCTCGGTGCCGCCGTCGTTATCGTGCTCTGGCTCGGCGGACGACAAGTCCTGCTCGGAAAGATGTCCGTCGGCGATTTTGTTGCCTTCAACACCTACATGATGCAACTCACCTGGCCGGTCATCGCGCTCGGATGGGTCATTAACATCTTCCAACGCGGAACCGCATCCATGGTGCGCATCGAGGAAATCCTTTCGACGCAGCCCGAGATCGCCGATGAAGAGATAATCGGGCCATCGGGCGATCGGGCCATCGGGTCATCGAAAAACGAGATCACCCGATTACCCGATCTTGTTGGTGAAATCGAATTCCGCAATCTCAACTTCGCCTACAACGGCACTTCTGTTCTTAAGGACATCAACTTGCGCATTCCCGCCGGCTCCAGTCTGGCCATCGTTGGCCCCACCGGCTCCGGCAAGACGACGCTTGTCAACCTTATTCCTCGCATCTACGACGCCGCGCCCGGCGCCGTCCTCATCGACGGCCGCCCCGTCCGCCAATTCCCTCTCGACTCCTTGCGCCGACATATCGGCTTCGTGCCGCAGGAGACATTCCTTTTCAGCGACACCATCCGCGAAAACATCGCCTTCGGAATGTCAGAGGAAGATTCGCACGAAGCGGGCGAGGCCACACTCGACCGGATCAAAGCCGCCGCCGAAGCCGCCAACATCGCACAGGACATCGCCAGTTTTCCGGAAGGCTACAACACCATGGTGGGCGAACGCGGTATCACTCTCTCCGGAGGCCAGAAGCAGCGCACCGCCATCGCCCGCGCCCTGCTTCGCAGTCCCCGCATCCTGATTCTCGACGACGCTCTCTCCAGCGTGGACACCCACACCGAGGACAAGATCCTCAACCATCTCCGCGAAATCATGCGGGGACGCACTACTATTTTCATCTCCCACCGCGTTTCCACCGTCCGCAACGCCGACTCGATCGCCGTCCTTCACCAAGGACGCATCGTGGAGATGGGCACCCACGAACAACTTATCGCCCGCAACGGCTATTACACCGATCTCTATAACAAGCAACTGCTGGAAGAAGAACTCTACGTAACCCCATAATGAAATCACCAGTGTTTATGCTGGTGAAACCGCTAGTTGACGGAACCGGAACCGGAGTCAGTGTCCGCAGTTAGTGTCCGCTGAGTGTCCGATTCGCTTTCTACAGCTATTTTCTGGTCAAGATTGTGCTCGAAACTGGCCATCGCATCGCGCACGTCTTGATTGTCCGTCATGATGTAAAACGCCTCGGTCGTCGCCACTTTCGAATGCCTGAGAATCCGTTGGATGACCTTCGACGGAACTCCCATCCGGTAGAGGTTCGAACCGAGCCCGCGCCGCGCCGCGTGCCAGCCGTGCCAGACTGGGATGCGTTCGTCGCGTGTGAAATCGTGAGTTTGTTTTAGGTGCGCTCTCCCTTCCTCGCCGCCACAAACCGCACAACGGTTCAGAGCAGGGAGAATTGAGTAATGCACTAGGTTCCCCACGTTCAGGCGTTCGCCGCGATAGTTCTTGAACATCGGCCCGCTTTGTGGATTGCCAGAGCGAAGGCGGTGCATCTCCAAGCGCTCTGCTAGCTGGCGGATGACCGGGACACTCGCCTTGCTTTTGCGCGTCTTCGGTTCGTTCACGATCCCGGACCAGATCGACCGGCACACTCTCAACTCCGAGTCTGCGAAGTCTTCCCAGTTCAGGCCGCAGATTTCACCGACGCGGAGTCCGGTGTAACAGGCGACAGCAAACGCCGTCCCAGCCGGTTCCGGGAGCAGGCTGAGAATCGCTTGCTCCTCTTCGAGTGTGTAGGCGTGCATCTCTGCGGGCTCTGGCGTAGGCGGACACTCTGCATCGCGGACGGGGTTGGAGTCCTTCCGGTATTGCAGCCGGATCGCTTGCTTAAACATCCCGGAGAGAGTGCTTTTTATGTGTCGCAGCGAATGCCTGGCCATCTTCTGCCGGCCGATTTTTTCGAGCCATGCTTGGACGGTGAAGGTTTGAATATCTTTCAGGCTTTTGGTTTCGCGACCGGCAACGGCCTTAAGATGGTAGTTCCATGCATCGCGATAGGCTTTGTAGGTGCTCGCTCGCTTGTAGAGTTTTGCCCACGGCAGAAACACCGTCTCCACAAACTCCGAGAACGTGATCGAATGTTCCGCCGGAATCGAAGTGTCGTTGACCGTGAGAACCATGAACTTCCGGCCTTCGTCAACGATATCGGCGGGTGGGTGTTTGCCCTTCGTAGTGACCGGGCCTAGGCAGTGGGTTTTCCTTTTGCGAACGAGCACGCCGTTCTCTGGGATGCTTTCCCAGTAACGGATGTACCAGCGTTCGCCAATGCGGACGATGGTTCCGTGTTGCTGTCTTCGTCTCATGTTAATTCGCTCCCTTTGTGTTTGGTTTTCGGGCCGATGTTTTGTGAGCGCGTACGGCGGCCCGGTTGCCGCAACTCGCCCATGGTTGGAGAAATGTTTGGGTTTTCTTTTGGCGGAGTCAGGCGTCCGGCCTTCACGGCCATGGTGAGGAATTTTTTGCTGATAGACGGCTTTTTTCCGCGTCCTGGTCGGCTGTCTTCTATGACATACTCTTGCCAAGTCAATTCGCGGAACCTCGCCGGCCGCGTCTGATAATTCCTGATCGCCGCCTCTGCCTTCTCGATTTTCTTTTCGCGGGCTTTCTCCCGCCTCCTGGCCTGGGTCGCGTCTCCGGCGCAGAGGGGAGAAGAACAGAACTCTCTCAGACGATGAGTTTTCTTCACGAACCAATAATCACGGTCTTCGTGTTTTTTCCGGTTTCGGCATGGCCCACCTAGGAGATCCCGCTGGCTATTGTTCAAAAGCCGCACGAACTGATGCAGCGCCTCATTCCACGGCGTGGGGAACCTCGCGTAATACGTTCCGTTTGGATTGACTCCCATGCTGATCTGCGCCGTGTATCTCCGCAAATCGGCTCGATCCTCGCGCGTGAGGTTCAAGTCCATTTGGATGTTGTGAGAGACGTTCTCCGGTTTGCGGCTATCCCACTCTTGCAAGGCCCGCAACATGCGGCGGAATTGGACGGGCGTCTCGGGTTCGAAAACTCGCGTCTTCGGGTGTCCGTCTTTGTCGTACAGTTCTGCCGCTTCTCTGTAGTCGTTTGCCAAGGCGACGGACCGTTCTAGGTTTTCCCGCTCCTCTTCGGGCGTGAGAGTCATCGTCGGCATTCGCTGTCACCTCAAAAGATGATGTCTTACGAAACTAAGAATATCATGTTTTGCTATCTCTTTACAAAAATAATTAACGCTCTATTGTCGGGAGTAGGAGGTGATTGAGAATGAGCAACTCTTCAATCCCAAGGCTGCTCACGCTGCAGCAATTCGCCCGGCGCATCGGCATCTCTGTCCCCACCGCGCGGGTCTGGGTCCGGCAACGGCAGGTCTCGACTGTGCGGTTTGGACGGCGCAGGGGATGCCGCATTCAGATTCCCGAGACTGAAGTGGCTCGGCTCTTCTCGGAGGGAACCGTCCCCGCCGCGCCTCGCGTAGTCGCAGGCGGTGCAGCGTGATCGGCGCGAAAAGAGATTCCCTCAGTATCTCTAGCGCTCAACCCATTGAAATCACGCGCGCAAACAGGCCCGCTGTCCCGGACATGTCCGCAAATTCGACTTTTGCCGAATTGCTAGACGCGGAGCAGCTCGCCGCCCGCTTGAACGTCCCGCCGTCCTGGGTCCGGAGCCGAAGTCGCAGCCGAACTCCACGCGAAGAAAGAATTCCCGTCATCAGGCTCGGAAGGTATTGCCGCTACCGTTGGCCGGAAGTCTCGGCTTGGTTGCAGGCGCGGGTGAGCCGATGAGCGACGCGGCTGCAAATCTGCAGCTTGTGACCTTCGAGACCGAGACGGGCGACGAAGGATGAGCGAGAGGCAGACACTGCCGGATATGACTTTCATCAGGCGCGAGATTCCGATTGCTGACGTGGCGCGAGAGTTGGGCATCCGCGTAGCAGGGAGCAACGCCGCGCATTGCTGGCGCGTGGGCGCGCACCAGAACGGTGACCGGACGCCGAGCATGGGTTTTAATAAACGCAACCGCGCACGTTGCTATGTCTGCGACGCGGGTGCGATGTCGGTGATTGACCTTGTGATTGCCTATAAGGAATGCAGCCTAAAAGAAGCAACGGCTTGGTTCTGTGCTCGCTGGCCGGTTCCGACCATCGCAAAGAACACGAAACTGGCGCGGCGCGAACGCTGGGCGACAAGCCCGGTAGGTTATTCATCGTTCCCGCTGGAGGAATTCATTAGGAGCGGAGTGTGGGCAGCGTTAGACGATCCAGCACGCGCCATTTTGCCTGTGATGTTCTGCTTTGCCGAACGGGGAACCGTGTCAGTATCCTATCGCGGGCTTGCCAGATACTCGGGCCTCGCATCCTCTGCGACCGTCGCCAAGGCTTTTCAGCAACTCAAGCGGATTGGGATTCTCGAAGCACTTCCGAGACTAGCGGGGAGCAGTTTCCGCGAACCGTCAAGTTATCGCTTCACCCTCGACAGCTCGAAGTTTCAGGCCGCGCTTTCTGAAATCTATGCACGCTTGAAACTGGAGAGTGGGGCAGAGAGAGAATTACTCGCTCAATCGAGGATTGCTCTCTCCGAACCCACCGCAGCAAAAGCAGAAGCGCTATACCCAGGTACAGTGTCTTTAGATTCTGTAACACGAACTCAAGTACACGCTTTAGAAAATGAAGCGTGCACTTTTTCTCCCGACTCGAAAAGTGACGCGATTTCCGAAGATTCGAGCGCTGAAAACAAAAGCACTTATGCAAGTGCACGCTTTAATCCGTGTAACACGAACAGCGCAAAATCGCCGGCTAAAGTAGCAGAAAGTAGCTCGCTGCGTATTGATAACAAAAAAGCTGCGGCCACTGATTTCCCGTTCGGCTGGAACGTGCAGCAAGCGGGGCAAGCGTGAAAGTGACTCGGAAAGTGATCCTCAAGCGAAGGCCGAGGCCGCGGCTGAAGTACCTCGCCGAGAAACTAGAGCAGTGCGACCGGGAGAAGGCTTTTCTAGCCCGCATCCCGTGCGAGTTGGAGCGGGCCAGGTTGCCAAAGCCGGAAGGATTAGTCCCTAAAAAGCTGCTGCCGCATTTCACAAAAGATCAGCTAGAAACGCTGGCCGAGACTGCGGTCATCGACAAGATGATTCCTCAGCCCGAGCCCGCTGCCCCGTCCGATTTTGAGTTTTGGAGGGCATACCGGGAGCGCTGCATCCTTGAAGAGGAAACCAATCGGCGGAATCTTCGGCCTCTTGACACTCTCGAAAAAATGTTAACGACACAGATGGCAGCGGTCCATCGGCGGGCGATGAATTTTATCAGCACAGAAGGCCGCGGCGAAGAGGTCGCCTTGCACTCAGCTATCCGTTTACTGAGGCTTTTCACGCTCCAAGTTGAAGCACTCAAAAGCTGGCGCACTAAATCGACGCAAACCGTTCGAGTTGAGCACATCGCGGTGAATTCCGGCGGACAGGCAATTGTAGGCAACGTCACCGCATTACCCAGGGGGTAGAAAATTTTGAGCAATAGTCTCGAAAACTCCGCAAAAGTAAAACCGGGACCGCGAACCGTAGAAGGCCGCGCCCGGTGTGGCAACTGGAAGCATGGCAGACGGAGCCGGGCCGCGAAGCGAGAGAGCGCAGTTTTGCGAGATTTCATTCGGAGTTGCCGTGAGACGATTAGGACAGCTAGGGGACACAACTCTGTTTCGGCCAATGTTCATGCGGGTTTGGAGAGGTAATGAGATTCTGCGGATATCTATCACGAAGTAGGGGGAGCGATGAAAACCGAGTTGTACGATCACGCGAAGGCTGAGAGTGACGTTATCAGTGGGACGCATCCGAAAGCTGAGGACGGGCGCGAGCCTCAAGGCGCAGTGTCCGAAAGGCAGCGAATGCACGCGGCCTTGGACCGTCTGCTGGACGAGGTTTATAAGCGGCGCTCGTGTGCCGGGGATCGCCAGCGATGACGAACTGTGACGAGCACGGGCGGTCGTGGGGCTCAAGACGGTGCGAGTTGGAAAACTTGTGCCCCCCGCTTAAGGGAGAAGTGTTGAGCCCGGAGGCGAAAGCTGCCGCGGCCATGGCCCGGTTGGCCCTGGGCGAAGGTCCTCAAGGCATCGAGGAACGCTTCAAAAGCATTGAGACGCTGCGGGACTTGCTGACTGAAACTTCAAAGGAGAAACGCGAAAATGTACCGACACGCAGACCCTAGAAATTTTGGACCTTCCGGCTTCCAAGAACCGCAATTCGACGGGGTTCGACACTTGAACCCGGATGCCGGAGGTCAACCCTTGGTGCGTTTGGTTGCGGAGGAAACGGTCGAGGAACCTATCGCGGAGATGGATCTCGCCAGCATCACGGAGGAATTATCTTCCCCCGGTGTTTTGGCCGCACCGGAGCCGACGAAGCAGGCAGACTGGAGTGCGCGCGGGGTGCCGTTTGGCGCAGTCCTGAGAGCTATCGGGGATTGTCGGGACGAGCCCACGCTAGCGAATGAGAGCGCTGCCCTACTGGACGAACTTGCAGGGTTGGAACAACGAATCTGCTCGTTGGTTTCACAGTACAGGGAAAGAAAATTTGCCAACCTTCGCGAACGCTGGGAGAGCGCGCGAGCAGCAGCGCGGGCGGCGCTGGATACTTTCAAAGCAACTCAATTAGAGTCGCCGCCAGTCGAAGGCGACCTCAGGCGAGCGAGACAGGAAACGTCTAAGTGCCGCGCCGAAGTTACCACCTGGGAAGATGCCAAGCCCAAGCCCGAAACGTACCCGACACGGTTGGAAATGAAGCAATGGGAGCGGGACTTGCAGTCGGCCAAAGATGCGCTCACGCAAGCGCAGGGAAGAGAACGGGAGATCTCGGAGCAACTTGCGGAGATCGTTGGACGTCTGCGAGCGCAGCGGACGGAGTTGGAGAAACTGGCACAGGTTGAAGCCGATCTCCGCACGGCGCTGGCCGGCAGACCTGTGCGAGATCGCGAATACGGTCTTTCGATCCCGCCGGAAAAGTTTTAGGAGGAAAACAATGTCGAATGAAAGTGAAGTTTTTAACAAGACGCGTGCCGTGCATGAATCCGGGAATCGGCAGGCAATCGAGAATTTTAACCGCGCCGCTTTGGATGAGTCGCGGGGCAGTTCGCCTCAGCCTGAGGAGGATGCAAATCAGCAGGACTGGAGCCAGTGGCGCGCTAAAAGGGAGTGATTTTTCGAGTTAGGCGCCCCGGGTTTCGCACCCCGGCAGGATGGCGGGCTGCCAGCGCGCGGGGGCCGCCTTCTCGAATGCGACGCGCTGGCGGATGACCGTCCTAAGAGTCTCTGGTGCACTCGGCTTCGAAAGACACTAGCAGACTGGTGGGATGCCAGTAAAAACGCGGGGAGCGGTTAGAGCCCGCTCCCGCTTTTTTTCTTGAAACCCGGATGACGGGACAGTTATAGGACTTTGATGTTTCTAGACCAACGCAGTGAGCCACTTGGACGGGATAAAGATTGTGCAGATATCACGACATGCCGATTTGCTAATGGAAAGTTCAAGTCTTTTTTCCCCCGGAAGTTGGCCCAACCCGCCGAGCGGCGCACAAAACTGCAGGACCATCACAGTTGCGCGTGATCAGAATCACTTCCCTGCGGTGCGCAGGGTGCCACAATCTCACAGCACAGAAAGGAGATCCCTGCTGAAAGCGACCTATCGGCATGTTGGCCTCATTCTGCTCGCTGGTCTGCTGGTTCGAATCCCTTTTTGTCTCGCTATTTGGCCGATCTGGTCGGGCGACACTGCTGGGTACGTTGACCCCTACGCTTACTGGGTACGTCACAGGTTCTATTTGGCTGACCGTACACCCGTTTACCCACTTTTTCTGGGTCTAGCGCAGTGGGTGGCGGGGGTTCCGGCATCCATCTGGTTTCATGATCCTGCCGAATATGCGACCGTTTACATGCAGTCGGCATTGGATCTCGTAGCGGCTTGTGTTTTGTACTTCACATTGAGAAAAGTGAACGTCCGCCGAAGCATCGCAATTACCTCTGCGGTGTTCGCAGTAACTTTGCCCGCGCTCTGCTGGTTTGAACTCAAAATATTGCCCCTATCGCTCTCATTTGCTCTATTGGTTCTCTGCGCGTCGGTATTCTCCGACTTGATGAAGAGGGTCAACGATGGCTCTCGCTTCGTCTGTTCGTCTTTACTGTGCGGTTTGCTATTTAGCTGTGCCGCATTGCTCCGAACGGAAAATCTGGTCTTTTGCACGATACTCGCGACAGTGTTGTTGGGAAGTTGGGCGATACCAAAACTGCGCGGAGTAATTACAGGTCACGGAAATAGGGCTCCGGTCGCAGCCTGCCTCATCATTCTGTCGGCGGCACCGCCGATTCTCGCTTGGATGACTTGGAACTACGTGGGAATCGGCGAGTTTCGCATTACTACTCTCACTGGATGGAATCAAAGCAAAACGGTCTACAACATCTTTGATCGGGTCGATCCGGAAGACCGGTTGCTTGGACAGGCTCTCACGGCCTCCTATTTGCGGCGAAACCGCAGCGGCATAATCGTCCGCGACCACGTATGGAACGCCTTGTACATGGGAAACCTCTCGTCTCTGTATAGGCAAATGCCCATTGAAGACCCCACGGACACTCCGTCCGCCTTCCACGCAAAAGTGGATACCGCCTTCGAAAGGTTGCTAGGAATGCAATCAAACGAGCCGTGCGACCACGACACGCCATGGTGCAGGGCCAGTATAAGGAAAAGGACCAATATTGGCGACTACGTGGGCAGAGTGTCATGGAAGCTGATCAGAAAATATCCATTGGTGTACTCCCAGAATGCCATTGGAAATTTCGTGGAAGACACGTTTAGCTTCAGGTACGCGGACAACACTTCCTCTGTGCCAGGGTTCGGAGAGACTACTGTCGGGGGTGGAAGCTTCGTCAAGAACGAAACTCTTGCAGGCTCTTTGGAAAGTGCAATCAATTTGCAGGCCCCGCTTCTGACGGTTTTCTACGTGGTCACCCTTGGCTTTGTCGTTTTCGCGCCACTGGTTTTCATGAGCAGTGATGGGGAACGCCTAGCCCCGGACATCACCGTCACCGGACTCGCATTGGCCACGGTCGCGACATTCATTGCGATGTGCTTCTTCTCGGGGTACAACAAGGAATACAGCATTCCTCATCTTGGAATAATGCTGATTTGTACCGCATATGCTGTCGAGAACTGGTCCCGCATCGCGGCAGCCATGGGCCTACGCTTGGCCGGGCACATGGATACCACTAGGCAGTTTTCCTAGGGCGAGGATTCGGAAAGAATCAGAGTCTGGTGTCCGTTAAGGTGTCCGTTAACTGTCTTTTGAGGTAACTTGGCGTGCTTCTAGGACACTGAGCGTGCTCCTAAACTATTGAGGTTACGTAGGGTCGCTTCTGGCCAGCTTTTACACCGATCTCTATAACAAGCAACTGCTGGAAGAAGAACTAGAAGAAGTCTAGCTCGTGGGTGTGGGGCGGGCCCTTGCCTCGAGAGCCTGGTTACCAAAGTAATCGAACAGTTGCGAATTATGTACTCCCGCGCGGAATAACTTGATCTGACGAGGGGAAGCAGAGATAATGCTTTCAGTCCCCCAACAATCTTGCTGTGCCACGGAGTAACCATGCAACGTTCGTCATCCGCCCTGCTGTCCTTGTGCAGCCTTTCGACCCTCATTCTCTGCGTCCTGATCCTCTCGACTCTGAGCTTTGCCGCCCCGCCTGATCGCATCACCGGCCCTATCGTTTCCAGTCAGCTCGTAAAGCTTTCGGCGGGCGTCCCGATGAGGGCGCCGGGAACTGACCAGGGCCGTGTCGATCCGTCACTCAAGCTCGGTTACATGACGCTGTTGACCGTACCCAGCGCGAGCCAGCAGGAGGCCATCAACCAGCTTTTGTCGCAGCAGCAAGATCCCAACTCGCCGCTTTACCACCAGTGGCTCACGCCGGAGCAATATGCCGACCGCTTTGGCCTCAGCCCCAACGACATTCAGAAGCTCACCGCGTGGCTCCAGTCCCAGGGTTTTACCGTCGTCAGCGTTGCCCGCGGCCGCAACTTCATTGTCTTTAGTGGAACCGCCGCCCAAGCCGAAGCTGTCTTTCAGACGGAGATTCACAACTTTGACGTTGGCGGAAAAAAGCACTTCTCTAACATCACTGCGCCCTCGATTCCCGCTGCGCTCTCCGGCATCGTGACCGGAATTCGCGGATTGAGCAATGTCCGCGCGAGATCGAACGCGGTCCATTCAAAGCCGAACTACACGGAGCCGGTCACGGGCGGCGTCGAATATTGGATCGCCCCTGGCGACATCACAACCATGTACGACCTTCAAAAACTTTACACTGCGGGCATCAATGGCAGCGGACAGAAGCTGGCGATCGTGGGTGAGACCGACGTGTACCTGGCCGACCTGAATGATTTCCGCGCCGGCTTCGATCTTACTCCGCAGATCAGCGGCTGCACCTTTTTCACCGGCACCAATGTCATCTCTGCCTGCAACGCGACAAACTTCCAGTACGTTGTGGTGGAGGGCCAGGCTGATCCGGGGTCTCCCGATTCCATCCAGACGGGCGATCTGATCGAGGCCGACATTGATCTCGAATGGTCTGCCGCCGTTGCGCAGCAAGCGCAAATCGTTTATGTCAACGCTCCCGATCCCAGCGGCAATGGCGTCTATGACTCCATGTACTACACCATTGACCAAGATTTGGCGCCTGTGATGAGCATGAGCTACTCCATAGGTAGTGCCGCCTACCCAGGTTGCGAGTTGGGGGAGGCGCAGGTCGGGACCCTGACTGCAGATGAAGCTGAATTTGCACAGGCCAACCTCAAGGGCATCACCTTCCTCAACGCCACGGGTGACAACGGCGCGGCGGAGTGCGATCCGAATGCTACCGATGAGGACGGTACGCTCGCCACGGGCGGGCTGGCCCTGAGCTATCCCTCCAGCAGCCCCTCGATCACCGGGGTCGGCGGCACGATGATTCCCTGGACGGAGTACACCAACACCTACTGGAGTGCCACCAACGGCAGCACTGGCGGTTCCGCCACCGAATATATTCCCGAGCAAGGGTGGAATGACGCTCAGGAAGTGGGCGCATATTGCGTCGCGAACCCCTCATCCAGTAACTGCACGAGCAATGACATCAGTTCCTGGGCAACGGCGCAGGCATTCTTCGGCATCGTTGCCGGCGGCGGCGGGGCCAGCAATTGCGTCACTATCGATGACAACGGCGTCTGCAACGGCGGCCAGCCGCAGCCGCTTTGGCAGCAGAACCTGGTCATCCAGGGCCAGACCACCGCGGCGCACAGCACGCCAGACGTTCTCCCGGTGCGCTTCTCGCCCGATGTCTCGCTGCTCGCGTCGGAGCTTTGGCCCGGCTTCATCGTTTGTACTCCGGTGGACGAAATCGAAAACAGTTCCGACACCAGCAGCATCTGTGCGCATGGAATTTCTGGTCCCACTGGTTTCTTCAGCTACGGCTTTACGTTCGGAGGCACCTCCATTGCCACCCCAATGTTTGCCGGCATTGTGAGCTTGCTCAATGAATCCCTCGGTAACACTGGCCTAAAGGGTCTCGGCAACATCAATGCCACGCTGTACTCGCTGGCAGCGACTCCCGCGAACGGTGTCTTCAACCAACTCGCCTCCAATTCCAGTCCGGGCTCCAACGGCGTGTTTTGCACCTCCGGCACGCCCGACGGCTGGCCCATAGCCCTGCAATGCCCTGCGGCGGTGGCACCGGCCACGGAAGGATTTTTTGGTTACGCCGCCTCGGACTTCGACCCGACTACAAACTACAACCTGGTGACGGGCCTCGGCTCCGTCGATGCCTACAACCTCGTCCACTCCTGGTCCAGTGCGACTACGCCTGCCTACACGCTCTCGGCGGGAGCGGCCAATCCCACATCGGTTAGTCCTGGGAGCTCGTCTACCGCGACAGTGACTGTGACTTCTGTGAACAGCTACTCCGGCACCGTCACGCTTTCGTGCACGATATCCCCTGTCATAACCGGGACGACCGCACCGACTTGCGGTTTCAGCCCCAATCCCGTGTCGGTGACCAGCAGCGGAGGCAGTTCGACGCTTACCTTCAGTACCGTGGCCCCGTCTTCCGACGTCCAAAAATCGACGGCGGGAACGAGGAACATGGCTAGCGCAAGTTCGAATCCGGATCCCACAGCGAAACCATCGAGCGTGAAGCTTCAGTTCTTCGCGCTGTTGCTTCCTATCTCCGGACTGACGCTGGTTGGGTTTGTCTTCGGTTCGTCGGCGACGCAGCGGAGGAGGATGCGGTTTTTTGGTCTTATCTGCCTGCTCTCAACTGCTCTGGTCCTTCTCCCATCCTGCGGTGGTGGCAGTAGCAGTTCGACCGCTACTGGTTGCTTGGCGGTGCCCGCTGTTCCTACCGGACTTGCGGCCTCTGGCACCACCAGTTCGGGCACTACTCTGACCTGGACGGCGTCCACCGCACCAGCGAATTGCTCAGTGACCGGCTACACGGTCTATCAGAATGGCAATTTCCTCACCACCACGACGAGTGCTACGTACAACGTGACCGCCTTAACAGCGGGAACACAGTACAGCTTCACCGTGGCGGCCAATGATTCTTATGGCGTATCGGCCCAAAGTTCTCCTCCGGTGATCGTGACGACGACCGGAACGACGGGGACGCCATCTGGAACTTATACAATCTCAATCACTGGGAAGGATGTGAACGGCCTGACGCAGAGCGGCGCTGCTGCTACGGTGACCGTCACCGTCAACTAGAACTGGTCAGGAAAGATTTCGGTTTCTTACGGGCACGCCCTCGGGCGTGCCCTTTTTTCGGGTGTACTTTAATCGGCGTCCGCTGCAGCCCGAAAGACCTAAAGACTGTCTCGATTTTGACGCGCTCCCGAGCAGAGAGCTTGGACGGGTTACCGTCCAAGAGATTAGGATGTACGCGAAGCATGGGGCGCCAGGCAGCGACACCGATGAGCGTCGATCACGCAGGACTGTGACTGCGATCACCAAAGAAGGCGCTCGTCCGGTGTAGTTATACTTGGCTGATGGTTGTCGAACGTGGCAGTGTGATTCCGCTTCACGGGAACATCGGTGGCCGTTCGATGGCAGACGCGAGGCCCCCCTCGCAAGGAGCTTGATATGAAGCGATTTTTCGTTCTGTTCTCGTTGGCGATTTCCGCAGTCTTGTTCTGGGCAGGTTGCTCCAAGGGACCGGAGAGCAACACCTTCAAGATCGGCGTCATTACCTCGCTGACCGGCAGCAACGCCGCGTTTGGCCAGGCGCACAAGAATGGCTACACCATTGCTCTGGAAGAGATCAACGCCCGGGGCGGACTGCTTGGTAAAAAGGTCGAACTCGATTACTACGACGATCAGAGCCGTCCCGACCAAGCGGTGCAGGGCGTCTCGAAACTGGTGGACCAGGACCACGTGCCCATCGTGCTGGGGGCCTACTCCTCGGAGAGCACGCGCGCCATCGTGCCCGTGGTGACCCAGAAACAGGTTCCGCTGATCATTCCCACCGCGGTCGCGGACAACGTCATGGAAAGCAACTCGCCGTGGATCTTCCGGATCTGCGCCGGTTCGGGCTCATTCGCCGCGGCGACCCTGGATTTCCTGAAGAACAATGGCGACCCCAAGAAGCTGGCCATCGTGTATGAGAACACGAACTTCGGCCAGTCGAACAACAAGTCGATGACCGAGGCGGCGAAGGCCGCGGGCCTTGACCTGGTGGACACCGAGGCCTACCAGGCGAGTTCGCCGGACTACAAATCGCTGTTGCAGCGGGTGAAGGGCAAGAATCCGGAAGTGATCTACTTCGCTTCGTATCTGCTCGACGCCAGCACGCTTATGCGCCAGTCGGAACAGCTCAATCTGAACCCGAAGTACTACACCTCGGCGGGAACGGGTTTTGCGGCGGCGGAATTTCCTACTGCGGATAAAGGAGCAGGCAAGTATGCCGAGTACACGTTCTCGGTTTCGCAGTGGCTGCCCTCGGCCAAGTGGAGGGGTTCGGCGGAATTTGACCAGAAATATTTCGCACTGGCCGGCTCGCATCCCGCCTATCACGGCATGGAAGCTTACGCAGTGCTGATAGCGGCTGCGGCTGCCATCGACATCGCGAAGTCCGACCAGCCGGCGGCAATCCGCGATGCCATCAAGCAGCTGAACCTCGCGGAAACTCCGTTTGGCCCGGTGAAGTTCGACGCCCGCGGGCAGAACCTGCATCCGGTGCTTGTCACCCAGGTGCAGGGCGGGCAATACAAAGTGGTTTGGCCGCTCGATGCCGCGGAGAGTAAACCCATCGTTCCAGCGCCCGAGTGGTCGAAGCGAAAATGATGTTGCGCTGAGCAGGGGAATCGAAGTAAAGTCAGCCCACGTCGCGCGCGGTTGGATGCGTGTGCCCGACTGCAAACCGAGCGGTTCCAGAACCCTATGCTCAACTGGTTCTATATCCCGCTGCAAGGGATCATCAATGGTCTGCTGACTGGTGCGCTCTATGCGCTCATTGGGATGGGCATGGCTCTCATCTTCGGCGTGATGCGCATTGTGAACTTCGCTCATGGTGCGTTTCTGATGATCGGCATGTACGCCACCTACCTGCTGTTTCAGGCGACCGGAATGAGTCCGTATTATCAATTCCCGCTGGCGGGTGTGCTGTTGTTTTTTGTCGGTTATGCCACTTACATGGGTCTGTTGCGGCCGATCCGCGGACAAGTGGATTTCATGGTGATCCTTCTGACCATGGGTTTGGCGCTGATTCTGACCGATGCAGCACAGTTGGCTTTCGGAGCCGACTATCATCAGATCAACATTCCGCTTCTGTCCAAGAACATTCACATCGGGCCGCAGATCTCCATCAACGCACCCTGGCTGGTATCGTTCGGCATCGCGGTGGTGCTGGCCTGCGCCCTCTATTGGGTAGTGACACAAACGATGTTCGGGCGGGCGGCGCGCGCCATCGCCCAGAACCCATACGCGGCGCCGCTGATGGGAATCAATGTAAACCGGGTGCAGGCCATTGCCTTCGGAATCGGCTCCGCCGCCGCGGGCATTTCCGGGGCCCTGCTGCTTCCCGTCTTTTATCTTTTCCCTGAAGTCGGCAACCAGTTCAAGCTGAAGTCTTTCGTGATGGTGGTGCTGGGAGGTATGGGCTCGATTCAGGGCGCGGCCATTGCCGGCCTGGTGCTTGGGGTGGTTGAGAGCCTCACCAGCCTTTATTGGGGCAACGAGTGGGCCCTGGCGGTGGACTTTGTCCTTTTCATCCTGGTGCTTTCCCTGAAACCGAGCGGAATCTTTGGGAGCCAGCGGGCATGAGAAAGTGGCAGTTGCTCATCGCCGTTATCTTCTTGATTGCCGCGCTGTTCGTTCCACTCTTCGGTTTTACGGACTACACCCTGCAAATTCTCTTCCGCGTCTTTCTCTTCGCCGCGCTGGGGCTGGCGTGGAACCTTGTTGGAGGATATACCGGACAGTTGTCCCTGGGCCACGCGGCCTACTTCGGAGTGGGCGCTTACGGACTGGCGTTATTCTCCAAGCTGGGGATTTCAGCGTGGTCTTCGGTTTTATTGGGCGTGGGGCTGGCCGTGATCTGTGCGGCGATGATCGGCAAAGTTTCATTTCGCCTGCGCGGCCCGTATTTCGCGCTCTGTACCATTGCCTTCGCCGAAGTGTTGCGGTTGGTGGCCAAGAACCTTCCCAATGTCACTGGCGGCGATGTGGGGGTGCAGGTGCCGCTGTTGTTCCCGCACTCCACGATCAGGGGTTTCTACTGGTCGGGAGTACTGCTGACCGGCTTTGCCTTGGCGCTTTCGGCTTGGATCGAGCGCTCGCGATTTGGCTATTACCTGATGGCCATCCGTGAAGACCAGGACACGGCGCTCTCGGTGGGGGTAAACGCCGCGCGCTGCAAACTGTGGGCTCTGCTGATCAGCGCTGCGATTACCGGCCTGGGCGGCGCGCTTTACGCCAGCATGTTTCTTTTTATTGTCCCCGACCAGGTGCTGGCGATGGACATTTCGACGGAGATCGCCATCGTGGCCATGCTGGGCGGCGCCGGCACGTTGATCGGCCCGTTGGTCGGTTCGGTCGTTCTGGAAAGCGCCGCCGAGATCTTCAAGAACATTTTCAAGGAAGCGCATCTGCTGATTTATGGCGTGCTGATTGTGGTTGTGGTGCTGTTCATGCCCGAGGGTATCGTAGGTACGATCTCCAGCAAGCTAGCCTGGTTCAAGAAGGCACCATCCGCGCCCTTCGCGGCACCCGTGCCCGCAACCGCCGAAGAAGAAGCTCAAAGGGTTGCCCTCAACAAATAGGAACGGTTGAACATGTCGCTTCTTGAAGTCAAGCACGTCAGCAAACGGTTCGGCGGCCTGAAGGCGATCAACGACGTTTCGTTTTTGGTGAAGCCGGGTGAGGTGACCTTTATTGTCGGTCCCAATGGCGCGGGCAAAACCACTTTGTTCAACCTGATCACTAGTGTTTTTCATGCGGACAGCGGCAGCATCCATTTTGAGGGACGGGACATTTCGCATTTGACTCCCAACGCGGCGGCGAAGATCGGGATCGGCCGCACTTTTCAGCTGGTGAAGCCGCTGCGCAACCTTACCGTGCTGGAAAATGTGATGCTGGGCGCATTCCTTCGCACTTCCAGCGCCTCCAAGGCGGAGAAAGAAGCGGCGAAAGTTCTCAGTTTTCTGCAAATGGAGAATGTTGCGCATCTGCCCGCGCGAGGCATGGGGTTGCCCACGCTGAAGCGTCTGGAAATTGCGCGGGCTTTGGCTACGCAGCCCAAGCTCATCCTGCTGGACGAGGTCGTCGCCGGGTTGCCCACTTCGGAGGCTATTAAGCTGGCCATGCTGCTCAAGAGATTGCCGGAGTGGGGGATCTCCACCATCGGCGGCATTGAGCATGTGATGCAGGTGGTCATGCGGGTCGCCGACCGGGTCA
>Ga0187883_10000711_pt1 | contig 20426 bp, 14 predicted proteins | sample June2016WEW_20_1_2_FD_132966 | JGI IMG/M metagenome (GOLD analysis project Ga0187883, IMG submission 132966) | Peatland microbial communities from SPRUCE experiment site at the Marcell Experimental Forest, Minnesota, USA - June2016WEW_20_10 | ecosystem: Environmental > Terrestrial > Soil >...
CACGCCAGTCCGTTCAGGCACCATCCGAGGTCACGGTGTGACCCAATCCAAGCACGAGGGGGAGCCCCACATGGCATCGTCGATCGACCAGATGATCGGGCGAGACGACGTCGACGATATCGAGGCGATCCTCGCCGTCTCGAATACCGATGTCGACGAGGTCCTGCACGCCGTCCGCTCCAACTACGACACCATCTTCACCTGGAACTACGACAAGGGGTCGCGGCCGAAGCTCAACCGCCTCTACGAGAAGGCGAAGACGTCGATGTGGAACGCCCAGACCGATCTGCCCTGGGACACGGTCGTCGATCAAGAGAAGCTTGTGGCGGAACAAAAGCTGCTCATGGGGCCGCCGCTGCACACCTACGTGGACGTCCGCGGTACGGCCTTCGAGCACTGGGGCGAGAAGGAGTGGGACCAGCTGGCGATCGAGAGCCAGAACTGGACCCTCTCGCAATTCATGCACGGCGAGCAAGGTGCGCTCGTGTGCACCGCCAAGGTCGTCGAGTCCGTCCCGTGGATCGACGCCAAGTACTACGGCGCCACGCAGGTGATGGACGAGGCCCGTCACGTGGAGGTCTTCGCCAAGTACCTCGACGAGAAGCTCTCCGGCCACTACCCGATCAATGCCCACCTCAAGCTCCTGCTCGACGACATCATCGCCGACAGCCGCTGGGACATGACCTTCCTCGGCATGCAGATCATGGTGGAGGGCCTGGCGCTGGCCGCCTTCGGCTTCATGCACGCCTTGACGACCGAGCCCTTGCTGAAGCAGCTGCTGCGTTACGTCATGTCCGACGAGGCTCGCCACGTCGCCTTCGGCGTGCTGGCGCTGCAGGACTTCTACACCGAGCTCTCCGGACCGGAGATCCGGGAGCGCCAGGAGTTCGCCTTCGAGGCGGCCGTCCGCATGCGCGACCGGTTCCTGCAGCAGGAGATCTGGGACCGCATGGGCATCCCGCCGCGCGACGTCCTTCCGCTCACGCTGGCTGCGCCCGACCGCGCCATGTTCCAGGCGATGCTCTTCTCGAAGATCGTGCCGAACCTGAAGAAGCTCGGCCTCCTCGATGCGGGAGACGGCTGGCTGCGCACCAAGTTCACTGAGCTCGGCGCCATCCAGTGGGAGAACCTCTCGGACACCGAGGAGGAGTACGCCGCCTTCCAGCTGGCCGAGGGCGAGCTCAAGACGGCCTGAGGCCTCCGGGCCTCGCTCTTGGTGTGCCCTCCGGCGCTGCTGGGGCCGTGCCGGCGCCCTTGGCGGCCCGTGCCGGCGCCGCTGGGGCGGTGGTGCCGCTCGCGTGCCGTCTGGGGTCGGTGGTGCGCTTCTGTGCGGCTGGAGCGACCCAGGGCGGCAAACCTGATCGCTCTATGCCCACAGTTCGTCCGCGGATGGGCCGTGGCGGCGAACTGTGGGCGCAACGTGACAAAAGCGTGCGGGTTTCGTCGCCTTGCGCACACGGTTCGGCCTGCCCGGCGATGACTCGGTCTAGACAGGGCGCCGAGGCTTGTGACACTATTTCGATGGAAATAACCAGCATCACGGAGGCCCTGCCACTCGGAACGTTGTCGAGAGGGCCATCGATGTGCGCCCCGCCCCGGAGGAGATGACCATGAGCGTGACCGACGAGCTGTTGGCCAACAACGATGCCTATGCCGCCGCTTTCGACAAGGCGGACCTTCCCCTGCGTCCGGGCAAGAAGGTGGCGATCGTGGCCTGCATGGACGCTCGCCTGAGCCCGTACTTCGCTCTCGGGCTGAAGGAGGGCGAGGCGCACGTGATCCGAAACGCCGGCGGTGTCATCACACCCGACCAGATCCGCTCGCTCGCCATCTCGCAGCGGCTCCTCGGAACGGAGGAGATCATCCTCATCCACCACACCGACTGCGGCATGCTCACCTTCACCGACGACGAGTTCAAGCGCCAGATCGAGGACGAGGTCGGCATCAAGCCGGAGTGGGCGGCGGAGGCGTTTCCGGACCTCGAGGCCGACGTCCGCCAGTCCATCGCTCGCATCAAGGCCAGCCCGTTCATTCCGAGGAAGGACTCGATCCGTGGCTTCATCTACGACGTCAAGACGGGGCGGCTGGAAGAGGTCCGCTGACGCGCCCGGGCGGGCGGGCGGGCTCTAGGACGACGCCGCCGGCTCTTGACGATCCGGCGTGGGGGTAGGAACCTCACTCCATGACGTGGGAGCTCGCACAAGTGAACATCGCCCAGCTTGTGGCCCCGCTCGAGGACGCACGACTGGCGGATTTCGTCGCCAACCTCGAGCCGGTGAACGCCGCCGCCGATAAGGCGCCGGGCTTCGTCTGGCGCCTGCAGACGGAAGAGGGCGACGCCACGGGCGTCCGCGCCTTTGAGTGGGACGCGGCCGGAAGCGCCGGCGTCATCGTCAACATGTCCGTCTGGAGCGATGTCGAGCGCCTGGCGGCCTTCGTCTACGACGACCTGCACCGCCAGCTGCTGCGCCGCCGCCGGGAGTTCTTCCAGCCCATGCGGGAGGCATGGCTGGCATGTTGGTGGGTGCCGGCGGGTCACCGGCCCACGACCGATGAGGCGGAGAAACGGGTGCGCCACCTGCGCGCCCACGGACCGACGCCGTTCGCATTTACACTCCGCCAGAGCTACCCGATGCCCGGGGCGAGCCCGCACGACGAGCCCGTGCTCGGTCCGGAAGATTGGCTCTGCCCTGCTTGAGCCCTGAGCTCTAGGACGCAGCCACTTGGGCGGCTAGGCGATCCAAGGCGGTTCTCACCGAGCCGGGACGGTCGAGCCAGGGGAAATGGCCGGCACCCTCGACGATCTCCACCCAGGCGCCCGGGACGGCTCGGGCTGTGGCGGCGGCGGACTCCTCGGTCGGCATCGGACTCTGGGCACCGGCGACCACGCCGACCGGCACCGTGATCGCCGGCAGGGCAGCTTCGAGAGTCGGCAAGGAGGCCACCAAGGAGGCGAACACACCCGAGTACGCCTCGACGGACATCCGGATGTCCGGCATCGGAGGCGCCGTGGCACGGTCGGGGAAATAGGCCGGCCACAAGAGGCGGAGCGATTCCAGGGCGTCCCCGGGCTCACCTTCGCCCCGCAGCGCGCGCTCGTCGAGCACGTGAGCCCGTTCGCGGTCGGCTTCCGGCGTGCGGGCGAGCATCTCGGCCTCAAAGAGCGCCAGGCCACCGTCTCCAACCGAGCCGAGAGGATCCACCGCCAGCAGGGCGCTGACGCGGTCCGGGGCGCTGACGGCGACATGGAACACCAAGTGACCACCCCAGGAATGACCGAGGAGGATGGCCTTTCTCCAGCCGAGGTGGCCGAGCACGGCAACGACGTCGGCCACCTCCTGGGCAACCTCGAAGGGTCCCTCGGTCGTCGAGGGCTCGAGGCCTCGCTGTTGGTACGTCGCCACGCGATAGCCGTCGCCGATCTCGGTTGCCAGAGAGTCCAAGTAGTTGGAGAGCCCGGGCCCACCGTGCAGCATGAGCACGGGCGGCCCACTGCCGGCAACCCAGCCCGCCAGGTGTCCACCGGGCACCGCTACGGAGAATTCCTCCCGTTCCACGCTGACCACCACCTCGCTCTCACAGCCCGCCCGCCACGGACCAGCCTCGCCGGGAGCGTACCTGCGCCGGCAACGGTCGGGCGGGCGCACAGGCGTTCTCAGCACCGAACCTCGTTCCCGGAACGACCGCACACGACCGAGTGCGGTACGTCTGCGCGCACAGTTCGCCGGTCGCCGGTCGCCGGTCGCCGGTCGCCGGTCGCCGGTCGCCGGTCGCCGGTCGCCGGTCGGCCGCCGCCGCCGACGAGTCGCCGCCTCGGTCGCGGGCCATCGGCCGGCGCCCGCGACGAGTGAGGGGTCGGGCGCACGGCGAGGCGGACGCCCGCCGCCTACCGTGGAGCCGACGCCGAGACCGTGGAAGGGCTGCAGATGGCCGTTGACTTCACCCAGCTGGTGGGTGACCTCGCCGCCGAGGGCGACGAGCTCGCCGCCCTGCTCGAGCCGCGGCTGGCGGCCGACCCTGACACGGAGCATGCGCTGACGCCGGCCGAGGGCTGGACCATCGCCGACCAACTTGCGCACCTCGCCTACTTCGATGAGGCGCTGTTGTTGGCGATGAACGACCCGCTGCAGTTTCGGGTCGTCCGAGACATGGCGATCGCCGCCGGCGGCGACATGGCGGAGCTGGCGAGGGAGCGCCACCGCGAGCGCGGTGGCGGCTCGATGCTCAGTTGGTTCCAAGACACCCGCGGTCGCCTTGTCAGCGAGCTGAAGGGCGCGGATCCTCGCCTTCGAGTCCCGTGGTACGGGCCGGACATGAGTCTCGCCTCGGCGGCCACCGCCCGCCTCATGGAGACCTGGGCGCACGGTCAGGACGTCGCCGATGCCCTCGGTGCTTGGCGCCAGCCGACTACCCGGCTTCGCCACATCGCCGACCTGGGTGTCCGCACGTTCGCCTTCAGCTTCAAGGTGCGCTCGTTGGCGCCCCCGGACGTCCCGGTGCGCGTGGAGCTATGGGGTCCGCACCTCGAGGAGTGGACCTGGGGACCGGAAGGCGCCGACGACTTCGTGCAGGGGCCGGCTGAGGAGTTCTGCCTCGTTGTCACCCAGCGGCGCCACCTCGCCGCCACCACGCTCCAGGTAGAAGGTGTCGCAGCGAGGGCGTGGCTCAGCATCGCCCAGGCCTTCGCCGGAGGCCCCACGACCACGTCCCCCGGGCGGGCCGTCACCTAGCGTCGCCGGATCGCTGATCCGAAGTCGTCGAGGTCGGGGACCGGCTCGGCGACTATTCGCCCCGCAGTGCATCAGCGGTCGGGGTGTGGGCAGCGAGCACGCCGGGGGCCGTCGTCATGGCATTGCCGACTGTCACGAGGACGAGCAGCCCGAGGATGAGCGTCGTCAGCGGGATCACCGTAACGGGCACGGCGCCGATCGAGGAGGCGAAGCTCGACCACGCCCAACCACCAGCGGCCAGACCGATCGGCAGCCCGAGGGCCGCGGCGATGAGCAGGGTCGTGCTCGTCTGCCACGCGATGATGACCCGTAGCTGCCGACGGGTGAGGCCGAGGGCCTTCAACACCGCCAGCTCGCGCCGACGGCGGCGAGCGCTCGCGAGGACGGTGGCCGCTAGGGAGACAAGCACAGCCGCCGTCAGAACCACGGCCAGGGTCAAGGGTTGGTCGCCCATCTGGGCGTCGTTGAGGACGGCCGCCCCGAGCACTCGTTGGACCTGGTAGGTGCCTCCGGGCTGTTCCTTGAGGTTGATGGCCTGCACGATCCGGCCGACGACCGGAGCGGCCGGGGTGCCGGGATCCACGTCTACGGCAAGCGTCGACGGCAGGGCGCTGAACGACTCCGGATTCGGCCCTTGGCTGGCGCTGAGGTGCTCAATGGCCAACAGGGTGCTTTCGGGGAGCATCGCACCGCGCCCGAGCGAGACGTGATCGGTCAGCAGCAGCCCGAGGGAGGGCAGGGTGACAGTGCCGACGACGGTCAGCCGCCGGGCTGTCGGGCCGCTTCCCACCACGACGGTGTCGCCGACGTGCTTGCCGAGCTGGCGCAAGCTGTTCGTTCCCAGCTCGATCTCGTTCAGACCGTCGAGCGGGTGCCCCGTGACCGTGGGGGGCTCGACCGACCCACGTGGGGTGGCGAGCCCGAGAACTGGGATCAGCTGGCCGTCGATGGGGACCTGTGTGAAGGCGAAGGTCGACCAACCACGCACGCCGGGCTGGCTCGCCATGAGCTTGTTCAGGTCGAACCCGCTGAAGTTCCCGTAGCCGCCCTGGACTTGGACGAGAGCATCCCAGTTCCAGCCATAGCGGACCGGATGCGAGACGAGTCCGTTCAGGCTGGCGCCGAAGATGACCGCCGAGACGATGGCGGTGACGGCGACGATTGAGCCAACGAGGTTGGCCCAGACGATGCCGCGGCGGCGTCCCGGTGGCGGTTCGAGGGCGTAGCGGACTCCGAGCGCCGCCACAGTGGGCATTCCCAACCAGACCGTCGCCTGGTCTACGGCGGGCGGCCGGGAGTAGATGGACTGACGCGCCGCCCGTACGGATCGCCAGGCTATCCAGGCCAGCAACCCCAACAGCGCCCCGGCCAGGGTCAGCCCGCCACCGAGGAGGACCGTGACATCGAACTGGACGCCGTGCACCGGGTCGAACTGGCGCACCGGTCCCACGGGCGCAAGCGGCGACAGTGCGAGGGCGCCGACGACTGCCAAGACCATGCCGGCGGCGATGGCGAACGCGCCCGCCACCGCGTTGGCCATTGCCCGTTGGGCTCGGGTCAGGCCAATGGCCCGCAGCACGTCCAGCTGGCTGGCCGAGCGGTCGAGCAGCTGGACCAGGCCCTGCCCTGCGAGCACCAGTAGCGCCAGCACGGCGAGTGCCCCGAAGGCGCCAAGGGCAACCGCCTGTGGCCGGATCGCCTGTTGGACTTGTTGGTGGACGGTGTTCAGTTGCCGGATGGCGAAGTGCAACCCCCCGCCCAGCTTGGAGGCCAGCCGAGTGAGCGAGGCGTTGAGTGCGGGGATCCCGGCACTGCCCTTCAGGAGGCGCACGCCGACCCAAGAGAATCCGAAGGCGTTGCGGTGCCGAGCGAGCGTCGCCTCCGTGGCTGCAGGTGACATGACCGCCGCCGAGACCTGGTCGAACTGATCGACGAGCACCGGCGGGATGGCGACGATGCCGACGACGCGGTACGTGGAGACACCAGTGTCCTCCACCCGCAAGGAAGCGACGTTGTTGAACTCGTAGGTGACCTTGCCACCGACGCCCACCCCGAAGAGCTTGGCGATGCCGGGGGTCAGGGCGATCTCGTCGGTGGCGCCGGGACGGGGCAGTCGCCCCTGCAGCACCGTCATGCGATCTTGCCTGAAGAAGTCGCCGAGACTACCCACCAAGTCGTCGGTCAAGAAGGAGTCGTCTTCCCTGCCGTGCACCACCGGGTTGCCTGCGAGCCCCAGCCAGGCCGCGCTGGAGCGGACGCCGGCGAGAGCGCTCACCTTGGCAATCACGGACAGATTCGGCTCCGGGATGTTCACCATGACGTCGCTCGCATCGATCGACCGCAGATAGCGGCCGTAGGCGGACTCGGTCCGACGTGCGCCTGCCAACGAGCCCAGCGCCACGGCGCCGAGGATGGCGCAGAGAACGACAACGACGAGCGTCGATCGCCACGTGTCCCGCCAGGTCGCTCGCCACCAATAGCGGGCCGGCGCCATTGCCTCAGCTCCCGCGGACCATGTTGTCGCTTGCATGTTCGTGCAGCCTCATCGGTGATCCTTTGCAGCCTGCGTGAGCAGGTCCTACCAACCGTGAGGCGGTCATCGCGAGGAACTGCCGGATGGTCCACCCGAGCGGCTGGGCGACTTGCTGGCGCCTTGCTGCCATGATCTGCTGCTCCCTTGCCATCTGGCAAGGGTGCTACTAGGTGCGGGCGGGTGGGGTTAGCAGGGTGGGCCTACTAGCCCGTTGCCTGCGGCAGGAGAGATGCCCGGCCGGAGGGGGCGTGGTGCTGGTAGTTTCATCGTGATGACGCTGCGAAGTCCGGCCCGCTTCGGAGCCGTGGCGACCGCCATGGTGACGCCGTTCGACGAAAGCGGCGGACTCGATCTCGACGGTGCTGCCGGCCTCGCCAAGCATCTCGCCGACAACGGCACCGAGGCGGTCGTGCTCGCCGGCACGACGGGCGAGGCGCCCGTGCTCACCGACACCGAGCGGGTCGACCTGTTCCGGGCGCTCGCCGAAACCCTCACGATCCCCATCATCGCCGGCTCGACCACAAACGACACGGCTCACTCCGTGGCGATGACCAAGGCGGCGGAGGCAGCCGGCGTAGCCGGCATCCTCGCCGTCACGCCGTACTACAACCGACCGTCCCAGCTCGGCCTCACCCGCCACTTCACCGCCGTCGCACAGGCGACGTCACTGCCGGTGATCCTCTACGACATCCCCATCCGCACCGGCCGGAAGATCGCCTCCGAGACGATCCTCCGGCTCGCCCGCGAGGTCCCGAACATCGTCGGCGTCAAGGATGCGGCCGGGGACGTGAGTGGGACGGCGAGGTTGCTGGCGCAGGCGCCGGAGGGTTTCGAGTGCTACAGCGGCGAGGATGCCCTCAACTTGCCGCTGCTGTCGGTCGGTGCCGTCGGCGCCATCAGCGTCGCCTCGCACTGGGTGGGCCGGGAGATCGCCGAGATGATCGCCACCTTCCTCGCCGGGGACGTCGAGGGTGCCCGCCAGCTCAACGCCGAGCTCCTCGACGCCGTCGCCTTCCAGTCGAGCGACGAGGCGCCCAACCCGATGCCGGCAAAGGCGATGCTGCGGGCGATGGGTCTCCCGGCGGGCGAGTGCCGACTCCCGCACGGCCCGGCGCCGGCGTGGCTGGACGAACGAGCCGGGGCCGTGCTCGCCGATCTTGAGGAGTGGCGGGCGGCACGTGGCTGAGCGAGTCCGGGTTTCCTTTCTCGGGGGCCTGGGCGAGATCGGGCGCAACTGTGCAGTCGTCGAGCAGGGCGGTCGCCTCGTGGTCCTCGACTGCGGCGTCATGTTCCCGAACCCGGAGATGCCCGGAGTCGATCTCGTGCTGCCGGATTTCGGCTGGCTGTTCGAGCGGGCGGGCGACGTGGACGGCGTCGTGCTCACGCACGGGCACGAGGACCATGTCGGCGCCCTTGCCTACCTCCTGCGGGAAGTCGCCGTGCCGATCTACGGCTCGCCGTTCACCCTCGGGATCGCCCGTAACCGCCTGGAGGAGGCGAACCTCGCCTCCTCCACGGACTTCGTTCCCGTCGGCGACGGCGAGCGGCGCACGATCGGCCCGTTCGACGTCGAGTTCATCCCTGTCACCCACTCGGTACCGTTCGGTTTCGCTCTCGCCTTCCACACCGCCCAGGGCGTCATCCTGCACACCGGAGACTTCAAGCTCGACCTGAACCCGGTCGATGGGCGCCGCACGGACTTGGCGAGGATCGGCCAGCTCGCCGCCACCGAGGGCATCCGCCTCCTCCTCGCCGACTCCACCAACGCGGAAGAGCCCGGCTACACAGGGAGCGAGTCGAGCGTCGGCGCCTCCCTGCGGACGATCTTTCAGTCGAACCGTAAGTCGCGCATCATCGTCGCCTGCTTTGCGAGCCATATCCATCGCATCCAGCAGGTGGCCGATGCGGCCGTCGGCAGCGGCCGCCGCATCGCGCTCCTGGGCCGCTCGATGGTGAAGAACGTCGGTGTCGCTCGCGAGCTCGGCCTCTTGCACGTGCCCGACAGCGCCTTTGTCGAGATCGAGAGCATCGGAACCGTCGAGCCGGGTCAGCTGTGCGTCATCTCGACCGGCTCGCAGGGTGAGCCCATGTCCGCCCTCTCCCTCATGGCCGAGGGCGAGAGCCGCTGGCTGGACGTGACCGAAGGCGACGTCGTCGTCCTCAGCTCGCACGCGATCCCTGGCAACGAATGGGCCGTCGCCAAGGTGATGGACGGGCTTGCCCGTAAGGGCGCCGAGGTCGTGAGCGGCTCGATCGCCCACGTGCACGAGAGTGGCCACGCACGCCAGGGCGAGCTCGCCACGATGCTCTCGATCGCCAAGCCGAAGTCCTTCGTGCCCGTGCACGGCGAGTATCGCATGCTGCTTCGCCACTCCCGCCTCGCCATCGAGATGGGCGTCGCTGCCAGCGAGGTCCTCGTGTGCGAGGACGGCGACGTCATCGCCCTCAGCGATGAGGGGATCGACTTCGACGGGGAGGTGTCCTCGAGCTACGTCTTCGTGGACGGCCTCGCCGGCGATGTCGGCGTCGGCGTGCTGCGCGACCGGCGCGTGCTCGCCGAAGAGGGCGTCGTCGTGACCGTCGTGACCGTCGACCGGAAGAGCGGCGACCTCGTGGGGCCGCCGGAGATCGTCAGCCGTGGGTTCTTGTCCGAGCCGGGCCACGAAGATCTCGCCGAGGAGCTACGCGTGGCGGTGCAGAAGGCGGTCGAGGCGGGAGCCGGTCACACCAACCGGGATCCCGACGCCATCAGGCGCGTCGCCCGCCGGGCGGTCGGCAAGCTCGTGAACGAACGCACCCGCCGCCGTCCCATGATCGTGGTCGTCGTCGTCGAGGCCTGAGTTTCGCCTCGGGTGGCGTTGTCCCCGTCGCCTGCTGGGGCTGGTGTTACGGTTGTTGACACTGTGGCAGTGACGAAACCAGCTGCTGGCACCCGCTCCTCGGGGTCACGCAGCAGCCGGGGTACCACCGCGGGCAAACGCGCCACCAGGCCGGCAGCCGGCGCCGCCTCCACGCGACAAGGAGCCCACCTGCCCTCGGCGCGGTCCGCCAGCGGCGCCGGCAAGGCCGGCCGGCGCCCGGCGAAGGGGCCGTCCGCTCTCGAGAGGGCGCTCGACTGGGTGCTGGCGCTCGTGGGAGCACAGCCTGACGACGCCTGGGGGCTCCTCCTCGTGATCGCCGGCATCCTCCTCGCCCTCGGCATCCATTTCGGCGTGCTCGGCCCCGCCGGCAACGCCATCCGCACGGGCGGCGGCCGCCTCCTCGGTTGGGGCGAGGACGTCATCCCGGCGAGCTTCCTGGTCGGCGGCCTCCTCCTCGTCGCTCAGCGCTCCTGGTGGGGCCTGCTCGGTACGGTCAACTCTGCCCTCCTGCTCACCGTCGCCTCCGCTGGGCTGGCGGACCTGGCGGGTGGCAACCCGCCCCTCGGCGCATCGGCCGCCCGTCTTGCGGGCGCCGGCGGCGTCGTCGGCGCCGGCGTGGGCGGCGGCATGGCGAAGGTGATCGGCGTGGCCGGCTCAGGGGTCGTCCTCGGAGCGGTCGCTTTCACGGCCATCTGCTGGCTCCTCGGCGGCCGGGTTGTCGAGGTCCTGCGGACGGCCGTCGCCGGCATCAGCCGGGGGGTGCGGGGGGCGGCGGCGAGGTTCCGGGAGTTTCGCCGTCAGACGCTGACGGCTGCCCAGCTGGAGGCTGCCCGGTTGGGTGCCCGCCCGCCCGCAGCCCAGGACGCGGCGCCGGCGAGCGGCGTCTGGGACCCGAACGGGCCGAGCAGTGCCGAAGGCGCCGCCGATCACGAAGGCGACCTCGTCGACGTCGAGCCGAGCGGGCCAGCGACCGACGACGAGCCCGGTCCCACCCGGCCGCTCACGGCCGAGCCGGCCGCCCTGCACGCCGGGGGCATGCTCGATGCCGCCTATGGCGGCGGCAAGCCGGAGCAGCTCACGCTCCCAGTGCCGCTCCCGAACGCCAACTGGCGCCTGCCGGCAGCCAAGCTGCTGAAGCGGAGCAAGGACCAGTACCACGACCGGGCCGAGATCGAGTCGCGGGGCCGGGTGCTGGAGCGTGCCCTGGCGGCCCACGGCGTCGAAACCCACCTCGTCGGCTTCACCGTCGGCCCCACCGTGACCCGTTTCGAGCTGGAGCTCGGCGCGGGCGTGAAGGTGGCGCGGGTGACGAACCTGGCGAAGGACATCGCCTATGCCATGGCGTCCGCCGACGTCCGCATCCTCGCCCCCATCCCGGGGCGCTCGGCCATCGGTGTCGAGGTCCCCAACCAGAACCGGCAGCTCGTCACGCTCGGTGACGTGCTCTCGACGAACGACGCCCGCCGTGCCACCCACCCGCTCGAAGTGGCCCTCGGCCGCGACATCGCCGGCCGGGCCGTCATGGTCAATCTCGCCGAGATGCCGCATCTGCTCATCGCCGGCGCCACCGGCGCCGGCAAGTCGTCCTGCATCAACTCGGTCGTGACCTCCATCCTCATGCGGGCGACGCCCGACGAGGTCCGCCTCATCCTCGTGGACCCGAAACGAGTCGAGCTCGGCCAGTACAACGGCCTCCCGCACCTGCTGACGCAGGTGGTCGTGAACCCGAAGCGAGCCGCCAACGCCCTCAACTGGGCGGTGACGGAGATGGAGCGTCGCTACGACCTCCTTGCCGAAGTGGGCATGCGCGACATCACCGGCTACAACGCCGCCGTCGACCGGGGCGACTTCGTCGACCCGGCCGCACCCCTGGCAGCGACTGCGGCCGACGCAGGCAACCGAGCCGGACCGGAGATGGCCGATCTGGCTGCTCACGCCGCCCCCTCCGCCACGACGACGGTCTTCGAGGGGGTCGGCCCAGGCGGGCTCGGCCCAGCCGGCATCGGCCCAGCCGGTATCGGCGCAGCCGTCATCGGCCTCGACGCCCTCGGCCCAGCCGCCACGGGCGGCGACACCATGGGCCCCGTCGACGACCTCCTCCTCGGTGGGGCGCTCGTCTCGCCGGCGGCGCCGCAGGGGATCACCGAGGCGGAGCCGTCGCCCGACATGTCGCCGGCAGTGGCGGCCATGGTGGAGGAGTCCCGCTCGCGCACCGAGCACGCCGGTGGCGCGTCGCACGGGCGCCTCCCGTTCGTCCTCATCGTCGTGGACGAGCTGAACGACCTCATGATGGTGGCCGCCCGCGATGTCGAGGAGTCCATCTGCCGGATCGCCCAGATGGCGCGGGCGGTCGGCATCCACCTCGTCATCGCCACCCAGCGGCCGTCCGTCGACGTCATCACGGGCGTCATCAAGGCGAACATCCCCTCCCGCTTGGCGTTCTCCGTGTCGTCGCTCGCCGACAGCCGCGTCATCCTCGACCAGCCCGGGGCGGAGCGGCTGATCGGGCGTGGCGACCTCCTGCTGCTCTCCGCCTCCTCGAGCGTGCCCCGCCGTCTGCAAGGCCCCTGGGTGGGGGAGGACGAGGTTCGCGGCGTGGTCGCACACTGGCGGCGCCAGAGCGGGCCGCGCTACGTCGAAGGAGTCGAGGGCGAGGAGTCGGGCGGCGGAGGGGCCGGCGGCGCCGGCAGTGACGATGACGACGAGCTGCTGGCAACAGCAATGGAGCTTGTGGTCCGCTCGCAACTAGGCTCGACCTCCATGTTGCAGCGCAAGCTCCGCGTCGGCTTCGCCCGTGCCGGACGGCTGATGGATCTGCTCGAACGGCGAGGCGTCGTCGGACCATCTGAGGGGTCGAAGGCGAGGGCGGTCCTCATGACGCCCGAGGAGCTCGACCAGATCGACCGGTGACGAAGCTCACATGAACGGCTGTCGTTACCTAAGTTGTACGCGATGACGGCTCCGAACGAGAGCATTGCAGCGCGGTCTCGGCCGTCGGCCCCTCCGTCCGGTGCCCACGCCACGGCCGAGTCTCGCTCCGCCGCCCTGCGGATGTCGCGCGAGCGCGCCGCCCGTTTGCGAGCGGCGCGTCGACGGGGCCGGCAACGCCTGGCCGTGATCGTTCTGCTGCTGTTCGGGGCGACGTTCCTCACGCTCTCCCTCGTGGGCTCGAGCGGGTCCGGTTCGAAGGTCTCGGGCGCTTCAGACCAGAGCGATCCCCGGCCGGCCGTCGTGGCGACGCTCACCTTGCGCTCGAGCATGGCGTCCTCGGTGCTGATTCCCGGCAGCTTGGCGCCGCTCCCCTTCCCGGGCCTGGGGGAGTCGGCGGTCGTCATCGGCGGGATCGGTCTCATGGGGGCGACGGAGAACGAGCGGTCGGTGCCCGTCGCCAGCCTCACGAAGATCATGACCGCCTACCTCGTGCTGAAGGACCATCCGCTCGCCGGCCGCAGCGGCGGCCCCGTCTTCGTGATGACGGCGGCCGACCACGCCGCCTGGATCCAGGCGTCCGAGGCCGACGAGTCGAACATCGAGGTCAAGTCGGGTGAACGCCTTGACGAACGCCAGCTCCTGCAGGCGCTCATGATTCCGTCGGCCGACAACATCGCCGACTACCTGGCGGTCTGGGACGCGGGGAGCGAGAAAGCCTTCGTCGCCAAGATGAACGCCGTTGCGGCCGCCTTGCAGCTGCCCGGCACGCACTTCGCCGACGACAGCGGTGTGAACCCGGGATCGCGGAGCACGGCCGTCGGCATGGCGCGGCTGGCCGCTCTCGCCATGGAGAGCCCCGTACTGCGGTCGATCGTCGACGAGCAGTTCATCGACCTCCCCGTCTCCGGGGAGATCTGGAACAACTACGACCCGGCCGTCGGCGTGGACGGCATCATCGGGGTGAAGTCGGGTTTCACCGACGCCGCCGGCACGAACCTCGTCACGGCCGCCTGGCGTCGCGTCGGCGGGCACCGGGTCCTCGTCGTGTGCGTCGTGATCGGCCAGCAGGACAGCCTCTCGGGCGACGCCGGCGAGAACGAGACGCTGCTCGACGCCGCCACCCGGGATCTCCGCCTGTCGACCGTCGTGAGGAGCCAGGCGGTCGTAGGAGAGGCGCAGACGGGCTGGAACCACGATCGCTCGGTCGTCCGGCTGGCGGCCACGGCCGCCGTCGTCGCCTGGCCGGGGCTCGTGCTCTCCCCCGAGGTCGTGCCTGCTCCGACGCCGAGGAGCACGCCGACACACGGATGGCCGGCCGGCTGCACGATCGGGAACCTCGAGCTCCAGTACCCCTACGGCGCTCAAGTCGGCGAGCCGGTGGTCCTGCAGAGCGCCATCGGGCCCCCGCCGGCCGGGTGGGCGCCGGCGGGCGTCGTCCATTGACCGGCCGCTGAGGTGAAGGCGAGAGTCCCCGGTTCCTCCTCCAACCTCGGGCCTGGCTATGACGTGCTCGGCCTGGCGCTGCAGATGTACGTCGAGGTGGAGGTCGTGCCGGCGTCGAGCCTGCGCATCCAAGCCGACGGCGAAGGCTCCGAGCAGCCTGGCGACGAGTCGCACCTCGCCGCCAGGGTGGTGCGCTCGGTCATCGGCCACGACCGGGTCGCCCTCAAGGTGCGATCGTCGATCCCGGTCAGCCGGGGTCTCGGCTCCTCGGCCGCTCTCGCGGTGGCGGCCGCCGCCGCCGCCGGTGCGAGTGACCCGCTCACGGTAGCGGCCGTCTTCGACGGGCACGCCGAGAACGCCGCCGCCTCCGTGCTGGGCGGCCTGGTGGCGGCGGCGATGATCGACGGTGCGCCCGTGGCTCGGCGGTTGCCGCTCGACTCCCGCCTCGGCTACGTCGTCGTCGTGCCCGATCGCCGCCTCCCGACGACACTCGCCCGTTCCGTCCTCCCGACCACCGTTGGCTTCGGCGACGCCATCCACAACCTCGGCCGCATGGGGCTGCTGCTCGCCGGCTTGGCGGACGCCTCGTCGCTGCTGAGCGCCGCGGGCGAGGACCGCCTCCACCAGGCCTCCCGCGCGGCCTTGTTCCCGGAGGCTCCGGAGCTGCTCGAGCAGCTGCGTGCCGCCGGGGCGACCATCGCCTGTTGGTCGGGAGCCGGCCCGGCGATGCTCGCCATCTGCACGGATGCCGACGCGGCGGCGGGCGTCGAAGCGGCCGCCGGCCGTGCGCTTGACGCACTCGGCCTCTCCGGGCAGGCAGCCGTCATCGAGCCGGATCTCGAGGGTCTCGTCGTCACGGCCTGAGCTCGGCTCGAGGCGAAGAAACCGCCAGCTCCAGCCGGTGCACGGATTTGGCTGTCAGTAAGGTTGGTCGAAGCCCGCAGCCTGCAGGGAGGGACCGCATGCGCCTGTTCAGCTTTCACCTGATGCCCTACCCGGGACTGCCGGCGGACTACGACGGCCCGGCCTGGATCAAGTGCCCGAACGAGTTCTTCGATCCGGCCCTCGGCACGGAGATCTACAACCGCTACCTCGACGAGCTCATCCTCGCTGACGAGCTGGGTTTCGATGGCGTCTGCGTGAACGAGCACCACCAGAACGCCTACGGCTTGATGCCGTCGCCGAACCTGATGGCCTCGATCCTCGCCCGCGAGACCACGAACTGCCGTATCGCCGTCGTCGGCAACGCCCTGCCGCTCTACGACCCGCCGACGCGGGTGGCAGAGGAGTTCGCCATGATCGACTGCATCTCCGGCGGCCGCCTCATCGCCGGCATGGTGGTCGGCGGCGGGCCGGAGTACTACTCGTTCTCCATCAACCCCGCAGAGGCCCGTTCCCGCTTCGCCGAGGCGCACGACCTCATCATCAAGGCGTGGACCGAGCCGGGGCCGTTCGAGTTCATCGGCAAGCACTACCGCATCCGCTATGTGAACAGCTGGCCGCGCCCGGTGCAGCAGCCTCATCCAGAAGTCTGGATCCCGGGAGCGGGCTCGCTCGAGACGCTCGAGTTCGTCGCCAAGCACCGCTACGCCTACATGGGCATCCCCTACTTCCACATCTCGGTCTTCGAGCGGATGTTCCGCCTCATGCGGGAAGCCTGCGAGAACGAGGGCTACGAGGCCGACCCTCTCCAGCTCGGCTGGCTCGTCCCGATCTTCGTGGCAGAGACGGACGCCGAGGCGAGGGAGCGCTACGAGGAGCACTTCTGGTATTTCGTGAAGCGCCTCCTGCCGGGCATCTCCATCTCGCCTCCGGGTTACACCTCGGTTCGCTCCCTCGAGAACATCATCAAGGGCGGGCACACCTTCGCCGAATTCCTCGAGAGCTGGGAGCAGGTCGTCGAAGGCGACTACGCCATCGTCGGCTCACCCGAGACCGTGCTCGAGAAGCTCACGGAGAACGTCGAGCGCCTCGGGGTCGGGAACCTGCTGGGGCTGTTCCAGCTCGGGACCCTCGGTCCCGACGACACCCGCCGCAACCTCGAGCTCTTCGCCGCCGAAGTGGCGCCGAAGCTGCGCGAGCGCTTCCCGGGGACCGAGCGGCGCCTCATCAGCGGAGCGGTCGCATGAACGCCCGGCTCGACGCCCTCGAGACCGGGCCCTTCGACACTTCCGTCGGGACCGTCATCCTCACCCGCAGCGCCCGCCGGTCGGAGGGAGCCGACCGGTCCGGGCCCGACAGGGCGGCCGAGCCCGTCGTCTACCTGCATTCCTCCGGGGGCGAGAGCGGTGCGGATTCGGTCGCCCCCTTCCTCGAGCTGCTGGCGGAGCGCTTCGACGTGCTCGCCCCGATGTTCCCCGGCTTTGCGGGCTCGGGCGGGCTCGAGCAGATCGACGACATGGAGGACGCCGTCTACCACTGCCTCGACGTCTTCGAGCGGCTCGGCCTCACGGGCGAACGAGCTCCCCACGTCGTCGGCCTCTCGATCGGCGGTTGGATGGCGGCCGAGATCGCCTGGCGCTATCCCGATGCCGTCCGCAGCCTCACGCTCGTGAGCGCACCGGGCATATACCTGCCCGGCCACCCGATGAGCGAGCTGTTCGGGCGGCGCTTCGACGAGCTCGCCGAGGAGACCTTCGCCGACCAGTCGCACCCGGTCGCCGCCATGATGCACCAGATGGCGGCCATGACCCTTGCGGGCGCCGGCGCCGAGATCCCCTTCGAGCTCATCCGGCCGTTCTTCGAGTCGATGGCGGCGGCCGCAAAGCTTGCCTGGAACCCGTATTTTCACAACCCGAAGCTGCCGCGGCGGCTCGGGCGGGTGACGGCCCCGACGCTCGTGGTCGCAGGCCGGCTCGATGGCCTCGTGCCCTTCCAGACCTCGGAGGCCTACGCTCGCCTGATCGCCGGTGCAGAGCTCGAGATCTGGGACGACGCCAGCCACATGATCCCGCTCGAGCAGCCAGAGCGGCTGGTCGCACGGCTCTCCGAGCACGTGGCGAGGGCGAGCTCACCCGTCAGCTGAGCGATTGCCAAGCCCGCGGGCGATCTGGCTCCCCGCCGGCTCTGGATCGGGGATGATAGAGGCGTGACGAGCGAATCCACCGCCAGCGCCTTCATCGGTTCCGGTTCGGCCGACGCACTCGAGCGCTCGTTCATTCACACCGGCCAGCTCGCCTACATCGCGCTGCGAAGCGACGGCGTCGTCGTGTTCGCCAGCGAGTGCGCGGAAGCGGTCATCGGCTGGGCGCCGGCGGCCATCGTCGGCAGCAACGCCCTGGACTGGCTGCACCCGGAGGACGCAGAGCGGGCCGTGCTGCAGCTGAGCGAGCTCAACACCGTCGGTTCGACACCGGGTACGAGCCTGTTCCGCATCCGGCGGGCCGACGGCTCGTTCGTACCCCTCGAGATCCTCGGATCGATGGTGAGCGACGGTGAGGAGACGCTCATCGGGCTCTGGATCCGAAACGCCGAGCACCAGCTGTTCCTGGAGGACCTGCTCCACCAGATGGTGTCGGGCGCCAGGCGGCCCGACGCCCTCCGACTCGTGTGTGACGGCATCGACTGGCGGGCGTTCGAATCGAGCGTGGCCATCTCCTGGACCGACGACCGCGGTCTGCAACAGGTGAGCACCGGCCTGCCGGACTCGCTCGGCGGGGCGGACCCGGCCCTGGCGACGCCCTGGGACCTGACTCGCCGCGACGGTGCAGCCCGCCAAGGGACGCTGGCCGATCTCCGCGACGATCTCGGGGAGCTGGCAGGCGAGCTCGGTCTCGGGGCGTACTGGGTGGAGCCGGTCCCCTGGGCGGCCAACTTCCCGCCGGCGACGATCACCATCTGGACGTCGGCCGGCCCGCGTGCCCCAGGCATCCACGCCTACGGCATGGGCCTCGTCCGCAACCTCGTCGAGCTCGTGCTCCGCTGGACCGAGCAGGCCGCCCGCCTCGACGAGGCGGCGCGATCGGACTCGCTCACCGGCCTTGTCAACCACCGGACGTTCTACACGGCTCTCGGCGAGTCCTCCGTCGGCGGCGCCGTCCTCTACTGCGACCTCGACCACTTCAAGCCCGTGAACGACGAGCTCGGGCATTCCGCCGGCGACACCTTGCTACGCGTGGCCGCCAAGCGCATCCAACGCAGCGTCCGCCAGGCCGACATCGTGGGCCGCCTCGGCGGCGACGAGTTCGCTGTGCTGTGCAGTGACGTCAACGAGTCGGAGGCGCTCGAGATCGCCCGCAGAATCCTGCAGTCGCTGAAGGAGCCGTTCCACCTCGGTGAAGCGGACCGCGAGGTGAGCATCGACGCCAGCATCGGGGTGGCCGTGAGCGCCACACCCATGACCGAGGACCTGCTGAAGGCGGCCGACCGGGCGCTCAGCAGCGCCAAGAGCGCCGGTCGCGGCCGGGTCGTGCTCGGGTCGACGTCGGATACGCCGACGCCTGCCTGAACCCCGTCAGGCCTCGCTCGGAACCCCGGCCTCGATCTCGTCGAGCCCTTGCAGCAGGGTGTTCCAGGACAAGGTGGCGCACTTGATGCGCACGGGGAACTTGACGACCCCCTGCAGGGCGGCCAGCTCACCGAGATCCTGCTTGGAGAGGGCCTCGGCGGCGTCGCCGGTGCTGTCGCCGCCGTCGGCGCCGTCGGCGCCGTCGGCGCCGTCTCCGCCGATGGAGTGCTCGTGGATCGTCATCATGGCTTTGAACGAGTTGATGAGCTCACGGGCCTTCTCGGTGGACTTGCCCTTCACGGCCGCCGACATCATCGAGGCCGACGACTGGCTGATGGAGCAGCCTTGGCCGCTGATGCGCAGGTCCGTGACGGTGTCGCCCTCGACTTCCATGTAGACCACGACCTCGTCGCCGCACAGGGGGTTGAAACCCTCCACGCGATGGGCAGGCGGCACGGCCAGCTCGCCGCGGTTGCGCGGTGAGCGGTAGTGATCGAGGATGATCTCGCGGTAGAGGTCTTCCAGGCCTGTCATCGTCAGCTGAACATCTCCTTTGCTTTGGTGAGGGCAGCGCTGAGCGCACGCACATCGTCCTCATCGTTGTACAGGTAGAGCGACGCCCGGGCGGTCGCCGGGACCGAGAGGCGCCTCATGAGCGGTTTGGCACAGTGGTGGCCGGCCCGGACGCAGACGCCCTCGGCGTCGAGCACCTGGGCGAGATCGTGCGAGTGGATGTCGCGGTAGCCGATCGAGATGGCGCCCCCGCGCAGCCTCGCATCCGGTTCCGGCCCGAAAAAACGCACATCTTCCCCGTGTTCAGCCCGCAACGTCTCGAAGGTGAAGGCGGTCAGCGATGCCTCGTGCTCGGTGATGCGCCCCATCCCGACGGCCTCGAGGTAGGAGACGGCGGCCCCGAGGCCGATCGCCTCGGCCACCGGCGGGGTGCCCGCCTCGAACTTCCAGGGGAGGTCGTTGGTCGTGAAGCCGTCGAGGCGGACGTCGCGGATCATCTCGCCGCCGCCGAGGAACGGCGGCATCTCCTCGAGGAGCTCCTCCCGCCCCCAGAGGACTCCGACTCCGGTCGGCCCGAGCATCTTGTGGCCGGTGAAGGCGAAGAAGTCGACACCGAGGCTGGCGACGTCCACGGCACGGTGGGGGACGAGCTGGGAGGCGTCGCAGACGACGACGGCGCCGTTGGCGTGCGCCGCCTGCACGATCGGGCCGAGGTCGTTCAAGGTGCCGAGGACGTTCGACATCGCCGTCACCGCCACGATGCCGGCGCCGTCGGTCAGGCGATCGAGGTCGCTCATGTCGAGCTGAAAGTCATCGGTGACCTGGAGGTAACGCAGCTCCACGCCCCGCTCCTCTGCCAGCATCAGCCAAGGGACGAGGTTGGCGTGGTGCTCCATCTCGGTGAGCACGACGGCCTTGCCGGCGGGCAGGCGCCGCCGCCCGTAGGAGTGGGCGACGAGGTTGAGCGC
>Ga0187883_10000721_pt1 | contig 20237 bp, 11 predicted proteins | sample June2016WEW_20_1_2_FD_132966 | JGI IMG/M metagenome (GOLD analysis project Ga0187883, IMG submission 132966) | Peatland microbial communities from SPRUCE experiment site at the Marcell Experimental Forest, Minnesota, USA - June2016WEW_20_10 | ecosystem: Environmental > Terrestrial > Soil >...
ATGGCGGTCGGCGCACGCCTGCTGGCGAAAAAAGAAGCGATTGTGACCCGGTTGCCGGCAATCGAGGAACTAGCTGGCGTGGACGTGCTGTGCTCGGACAAGACCGGCACCCTGACCCAGAACAAGTTGACGCTGGGCGATCCATTCAGCTTGAACGGTATCCCTGGTGACCAGGTCATTCTCTGGGCTGCACTTGCTTCGCGTGCGGGAGACAAGGACACCATCGACCTAGCCGTGATCGGGGGCGTGAAGAACGATCAGGCTTTGAAGGGCTATCAGGTGGTTCATTTCCAGCCGTTCGACCCCGTCCATAAACGCACGGAAGCAACTGTCAAAGGCGGAGACGGAAAGCAGTTCTTTGTGGCCAAGGGAGCGCCGCAGGTGATTCTGCAGATGTCGACCAACGCCGGTGAGGTAAAGCCCGCCGCCGAGAAGGCCGTCAATGAATTTGCGGGACGCGGCTTCCGTTCCCTGGGCGTAGCTCGGGCCGATCAGGAAGGCCAGTGGCAGTTTGCTGGCGTGTTGCCTTTGTTCGATCCGCCACGCGAGCAAGCCAAAGCAACCATCGCGAGCGCCCGGCAGATGGGGGTGAACGTCAAGATGGTTACGGGCGATCAGATGGCGATCGCTCGGGAAACCGCCAAACAACTGGGGATGGGCACGAACATCGTTGATGCCAGCGCATTGGGCGACATGAAGCATCACGAGACAGCACAGTCGGCGGAGGCCATCGGGAAGGCGGATGGCTTCGCCCAGGTATTTCCCGAACATAAGTTCTACATTGTGGATGTCCTGCAAAAGGCTGGCCACATCGTCGGCATGACCGGCGACGGAGTGAACGATGCTCCAGCGTTGAAAAAAGCCGATTGCGGCATCGCCGTTTCAGGCGCGACAGACGCGGCGCGTGCCGCGGCGTCCATTGTGCTGCTGGCGTCCGGTCTCTCAGTGATCATCGACGCAATCAAGGAGAGCCGCCGCATCTTCCAGCGGATGAACAGCTATGCGATCTATCGCATCGCAGAAACACTGCGAGTACTGTTCTTCATGACGCTGTCGATCCTGGTGTTTAACTTCTATCCACTGACCGCAGTGATGATCGTGATGCTGGCGCTGCTCAATGACGGGGCCATCCTGTCCATCGCTTATGACAACGTTCATTACAAGGACAAGCCCGAGGCCTGGAACATGCGCCTGGTGCTGGGGATTTCTACAGTGCTGGGCGTCATCGGCGTCGTGGCTGCGTTTGGCCTGTTTTATCTTGGCGAGCGCGTGTTTCACCTCGACCGCGCGCACATCCAGACGCTGATGTACCTGAAGCTGTCCGTGGCCGGACATCTGACGATTTTTCTGACGCGCACTCGCGGGCCGTTCTGGTCTATACGTCCTGCGCGAGTTCTATGGATTGCGGTGCTGGGCACGCAAACGCTGGCGACTCTGATTGCGGCCTATGGGCTGTTCATGACACCCCTCGGCTGGGGCTGGGCAGCGTTCGTTTGGGGCTACGCCCTAGCGTGGTTCCTTATCAATGACCGCGTGAAACTGCTCGCCTATCGAATTCTTGACCCCACCAAAGCTCCTTTGTTAGCCAAGAAGGCGCTCGATCTGAACCCGCAAATCGCCGCCCGTGCGTATGAGCTCTACCAGGAACGGGCCAAGGGGCAAAGCCAGCAAGATCAAGACTGGCTTGAGGCCGAGCGGGAGATTGGGAACGAACAGGCGGAACGTAGAAGGACTGGACATACCTCCTCGTGACCGTTCAAAGGGAAGACTGCGGCTCCCTAATCCAATTCGCAGCGAAGGCGAGGTTAAGACGTGCAAGAAACTACAGCGCTGAGGGTACGACTCAATTCCGCCGGACCACAGGGAGAGAACATGCTTTGCGTTCTGAATGCCTTAGTCGGATCTCCTATCATCGCGACCGATGGTGAAACGGGAAGTATTCGCAATTTTCTCTTCGATGATCAGTCATGGAAAGTTCGTTATCTGGTGGTAGACGTAGGAAACTGGCTGAAGCGGCACGACGTCGTGATACCCGTTACCGCGCTTGAACAGCCAGACTGGACAAACAAAACCTTTCGGGCTCACCTGACGAAGAAGCAAATGGGGGATAGCCCCGACGTTGATGCCGAAAAGCCGGTCTCACGTCAGCAGGAGATCGCCATGGCTGAATACTTCGGACCGCTCGCCTGTTGGGTCGACAGGGAGTTCGGACTGTCATCCCTACCGACTGGAGCGAGCTACCCCGTACACACCGCCGAGGACCTCCATCTACGCTGCAGTTCGCACATGCTCGGGTACGACGTGTGGGCCACAGATGGCGACTTCGGGACCCTTGAGGGCTTTGTCATGGATGAGGCAAGCTGGCACTTAGGCTACCTCGATGTGAAGAGCGGAGACTGGCTCCAGAATCGATCGGTGCTCGTGCCCACTGGCTGGGTGCAGTCGGTTTCCTGGCCCGACTTCCGCGTCTATCTCGACCACATGAAGGCAGGGATATAAGCGCCGGGTTTCCATAATTGCCAGAATCCTCTGCGCTGATCCGCAAGCAGCTAACGAAGTAGCGTCGAAATTACGGCCTCCTCTTTGACGACTGCTTCCAGGGCGAACTTGAAGTGCCTGCACAGTATGGACGATCCAGTGACGAGTTTGCATCACAGGCGGATGCAAACCAATCAGAATTTGTAAGCCTCTGCCGGGCTCCCAGCGACGGTGGAAGTGGAGAGGAATAATTAGTATGCCCACGAAAGAACAAGCGATTGGCGTTGATCAGGACATCAGCACAAAATCACTGAGTCAGAGTGTGGACGAGGCCGGCAAGCCGACTAAATTTATCTTCGACGTGGCTTTGTCTACCGCAATCGCAGCAAACGGCGGACGTCAGGCAGCAGCCCCGGCCCCTGAGGGTCCACTCACGCCGGACATCCTCGACAAGATGAACCGCTACTGGCGCGCTGCGAATTATTTGTGCATCGGCCAGATCTATCTCTTTGAAAATCCCTTGTTGCGAGAGCCGCTGAAAGCGGAACAGATTAAGCCAAGACTGCTCGGGCACTGGGGAACTTCTCCCGGACAGAACCTCATCTATCTCCATCTGAACCGTTTAATCAAAGAACACGATGCCAACATTATCTATATCGCCGGTCCTGGGCATGGCGGCCCCTCGCTCAATGCAATGTCCTATCTGGAAGGCACCTATACCGAAGTCCACCCGGAGATCACGCCGGACGAGAACGGCCTGAGGCTTATGTTCAGGAAGTTTTCGACGCCAGGCGGCGTGCCCAGCCATTGTGGACCGCACGTGCCAAATTCCATGCACGAGGGCGGTGAACTTGGCTACTCGCTCGTACACGCCTTTGGCGCCGCTTTCGACAATCCCGATCTGATCGTTGCCTGCATCATCGGTGACGGAGAATCCGAGACGTGCCCGCTCGAAGGAAGCTGGAAGTCGGTCAACTTCCTCAATCCGATCCGGGACGGCGCAGTCCTCCCGATTCTGCACCTCAACGGCTACAAGATCTCCGGACCGACGGTTCAGGCACGAACCAGCGACGAAGACTTGAAGGCCCTGTACATAGGACGTGGGTACAAGCCCTATTTTGTCGAAGGCGACGATCCGGAGGTCGTACATCAAATCCTGGCTGGAACGCTGGACGAATGCTATGCCGAGATTCGAGCCATTCAGCAGGAAGCCCGCAAGAGCGGATTCAAGAAACAGCCGATTTGGCCCATGATCGTCCTGCGGACACCCAAGGGATGGACCTGCCCGAAGGAAGTGGATGGAATCCCGATTGAAGGCACCTTCCGTGCGCACCAGGTGCCCCTCGCAACGGTCCGGGAAAACCCCGAACATCTCAAGATCCTTGAAGCCTGGATGAGAAGCTACAAGCCGCAGGAGCTCTTCGATAAGAATGGCAAATTCATCGCGGAATTGGCGGAACTCGCGCCGGCAGGTAATCGCCGCATGGGAGGGAACCCGCACGTGAATGGCGGACGCCTGCTGACCGCGCTCGATCTGCCGGAGTTCACAAATTACGCGCTCGAGATTCCTGGGCCGGGTCAAGTGGTCGCTGAAGCTCCCCGCAAGCTCGGAGACTTTTTCAGAGATCTTTTCAAGCTCAATCCAACCAACTTTTGCATGTTCTGCCCCGATGAGACCAACTCCAATCGCTTAAACTCCGTCCTCGAGGCTACCCAACGCTGCTTTATGGCGGAGACGGTTTCGATCGATGACGAGCTCAGCCCCGATGGCCGCGTAATGGAAGTATTGAGCGAGCATTGCTGCCAGGGATGGCTCGAAGGGTATTTGCTGACCGGGCGGCATGGCATGTGGTCTTCCTATGAAGCTTTCGCGCAGGTCGTGGATTCAATGCTGACGCAACATGCCAAATGGCTCGAGCAATGCCGCGATTATCCCTGGCGCAAACCGCTCGCGTCCTTAAATGTTCTCCTGACAAGTCATGCGTGGCGAAACGACCACAACGGCTTCAGCCATCAGGCGACCGGATTTGTGGACAACGCGCTGGCGCGCCGCAGTGAAACCATCCGAGTGTACTACCCGCCGGACAGCAATTGCCTGTTGAGCGTCTTCGACCATTGTCTGCGGAGCCGCAACTACGTCAACATCGTTACCTGCGGCAAGCAGCCGCAGCTTCAGTGGTTGAATATGGACGAAGCTCTCGAACATTGCTCCCGAGGCGCGTCGATCTGGAAGTTTGCGACCAACGACGGAGGTGAAGAACCGGACGTTGTGCTGGCTTGCGCGGGCGACGTACCAACCATTGAGATATGCGCGGCCTCATGGCTTCTGCAAAAGCACGTTCCTGGCATCAAGGTTCGGGTTGTCAACGTCGTGGATCTGAGCGTTTTGATGATGCCGGACGACCACCCTCATGGGATGGACAACATGTCCTTCGATGCGCTCTTCACTAAAGACGCGCCGGTCATCTTCGCATTCCACAACAACCGCTGGCTCATTCACACCATGGTGCATGGGCGTTCCAACGAAGACCGTTTTCATGTGCGCGGCTACATGGACCAGGGCACCACAACGACGCCGTTTGACATGGTAGTGCTGAATAAGATGAGCCGGTTTCACCTTGCCATCGACGCCCTAAAGTATGTCTCACGAATGCGTTCACAGGTGTCGGACGTAGTCGACATGTTCAACCGAAAGCTATACGAACACCACGACTATATTCGGCAACACCTGGAAGACATGCCCGAGATCCGGGACTGGGCCTGGACGGCCGATTTCAAGGAGCCAAGCGCTCCGCCGCCGTTGGCCAAGGGACATCCACGTGCCGGCTTGTTCAGTGACAGCTAGTTGGATGAACCGCCGATGGAGTCGAGGCTCGAACGGCTGCGTTGGAGGGGTTCCTTTGACCATCCAGATCGAGCCGTTTGACGACGGACAACTTAACAATTGGTCGTAACTGATTCGCGCCGAGTCCGTTGCGGGAAAGAAAGTGGGTTAAGAAAATGATGGAACGGAAGCTTACTATTGCCGAGATTATACTTCTCGCCGGGACCCGCGCCGCCTTGGGCGCGGGGATCGGCCTTCTGCTTTCCAGTCAGCTAAACAATGACCAACGCAAAGCCGCCGGATGGGCCCTCGTTCTGGTTGGAGGCCTTACTACGATTCCGCTGGCGATGGACGTGCTAAGCAAGAAGAATTCGGTTTAGTTCGCCTGCACCAGTACAGTCTGGATCCTGGCACGCTATCCAATTCCAAAGTCCGTGTTGCTCTCGAAGGGAAATGGTCATGGGCGAAGCCGCCGGATTCTGCGTGGCTTCGCTCGGGCCTGCCGAAAATGCAAGAAAGCTATAAAGCATGTCAGTACTTCCAGCCGCCATGCTTCTGATCGGTAACCGTTCGGTTTCCTTATTGACATGCGGGTTTGTGGACGGTCTTCAAGGGCATTAGTATTCTGAATTCCCAAAATCGGGCGCGTTACACTTTTGCTTCCGGCGGGTCGGCTATTCCCTCCAGCGGAAGGAGGTCCGGCAGGTCAAGGCGTGCCACGCCAATCCGCTTGTCGGCCATCCCATAGTAGACGTCGAAGCGATCCGGCAAGCCGAGATCGTCGCGCCGATCGATGCCGGTGGGGAACACGACATTGGCGATTGTCCCGTGGCGTTCCTGCGGCAACTCCGGCGAGAGCACCGGCTCCGCCGAACGGTAGCGGATAACAAGCTGACGCTCCTTAGAAAAGATCATCACCCCAGCCGAATAACACAACTCGTACCTGTCGGTCTTAGGCTTCCCCATTTCGCTAACACCATGGTAAATGATCAGCCACCCGTGCCGAGTTAAGACGGGCGGCGTTCCGCCTCCTATTTTGAGCCGCTCCCAGGGCGAGACCGGAGCCGCCAACCGCCTATGAAAGGTAAACTGACCAGTGCGAAATGGCTTATGGTCAAGGGACATTCGACAGTACGATATCCAGATGCTTTCCCTATCGATATCCACCTCCCGTGTCGCAGGTCTGCAGGCGGTTTCCTCGGGACGAGTGCCTGGAAAGAGCGGACGGTGAAGCATCGCCAGTTCCGGTTGTCCGGATGGATCGGGAATGACGACTGGGAATAGGCTGGCATCTTTGTCGTCCACATCGTCGAATTCGATACCCTGATACGGGCCAAGCTTCGCCAGCCCCAGGCGCCTCCAATGGAAGAGGTCTGTCGATATTGCCAAGGCGATCCGTGGGCCTCGGGGCGAAAATGCCGTGTAGGTCATGATGTACCGCTTGAGTGGCTCCACGAATGTGATACGCGGATCTTCGCAGCCACCGCCGCCGTCGGGCCGCCGCTCATAATCGGCCTCCGGCTCCAGTGCGATGCCAAGCCGCTCGACGCCTGCCGGATCGCCGGCTGCATTGAACTGCACTCGCGCAATGCCGATACGCGAGTAATTTCCCCGAGCGACCAGCCGCGGGAAGAGGTAGAGATTGCCGTCAGGGCCACGAACGACAGCCGGATTCAGGACGCCTTCGATCTCCTGCGGATTGCCTGCCTGCGGCTCCATCAATATTCCCAGGCGCTGCAACTTAAATCCACTCATCCATGTCCCTCAATAAGTCACGCCGGCTGATCGCAATCTGCTAAACAAGCGATGATCGCTTGTATAACGCGCTTCGTCTCATCAGCACCCTTGACCGGAATGGAATCCACCCCCGCTCTTTCCGCGGGATAGTCATTCCCTCCCACGAATAGGGCATCGCCGATGTAAATCATCTCCTTCAAGGAAACATGCAGGAGCTCTCGCAGCTTTCCGATTCCGTATGCCTTATCAATGCCTGGCTTGGTGACATCAATGGATGTCGAGCCTCCAATTCGGACAGGGAACTCAGGAATGAAAGTGTCAAGAATCGCCTTAATCCTCTTTCGCTTAGTGTAATCGGGATCCCACTTGTCCTTTTCTTCTAAGGGTGCCTGCTGACCTAATGCGGAAAATGTTATCTGGCTTCCCCGGTCCTCAATTTGCTCTCCCCATAACTTTTCCGCCTCGAATCCTTCTACTGCGATCGCCTTCTCTAGAGAACTGATGATCTTCTGTCTTTCATCCGCGGTGAAATCTTCTTCATAAAGCTTTTTCCAATCTCCTGAATATTGGTAGAACTTTGTTCCGCAGGTAGGAAGCAGGGATAGATTGGCCAGGCGCTGGTCATGAGGAAGCTTGGAGACCACCTGTTTTTCAAACTGCGGCCAATCGCCTCCGGAGATCACGGCCACTTTGACGATACCGAGCAGGTCATGCAGCAGTCCCGACATTTCGGGATCAAGAGCCGACTTGCTTTCGGCAAGCGTACCGTCCAGATCAAACACAATTAGCTTTTTCACCAAGGCTTCCGTTCTCTTGATCTGTCGCGATTCAATCCGGTAGTGCGATTTCCAGCAAATTGACTGCACTGCGTGGCCGAAAAATGCACGCTCCGATCACTGCTGGCAAGAGGAATACGTTCCCTTTTCCAAGAGCATACGTAGCACCGCTGTGCTCGACCTGTCCCATGCCGTCAATGCATACCAGCACGCGCGGCACACCTGCGGCGCCGACGGCAAACGGCGATTGTCCGCGCAGGTGCCACAACCAGAAATGTTCACACTGAAAGAATCTCTCGCGTTCCACCGGGGTCGTCGCCTCCACTACGGGCGTCACTCGACCGACCGCACCCTCCGCAAAATCAATGCAGGCAAGCGCCTGATCGACTTGTAGCTCACGCGGCTGGCCCGTCTTGCCGTCAACATGGTCCCAGTCGTACAGGCGAAACGTCACGTCGCTGTTCTGCTGGACCTCGAACACCACGACGTCGCCACCGAGAGAGTGGACGGTCCCAGCCGGCAGGAAAACGCCGTCGCCGAGTTGCGGAGTGAACCACGGGAGTTCGTCCGCTACCGAACCGTTCGTTAGAGCCTGCCGCAGATTCGCCGCAGTGGCACCTGGCTTCAAGCCCGCATAGATGCGGCTTTTTGAACCGGCTTCCAGCACGATCCATGCTTCGGTCTTCCCGGTCTCGCCCACCGGCAACAGATCCTTATGGGCATCCCCCGGATGGACCTGAACCGAGAGCATTTCACGGGCGTCGAGGAACTTCAGCAACAATGGGAACCGGGGGAAACGCCCGGCTAGCTTTCCCAGCATTTGCTCCGGGAACTGCTTCAGCAATTGACCGATGGTTCGCCCTTTGAGCGGTCCATCGGCAACATGGCTCGGATGGTCATCGCGGTCGCTGAGCACCCATGCTTCGCCGATGGGACCATCGCCGGGCAGCGGTGCGGTGAGCAGGTCGGCCAAACGACGGCCGCCCCAGAGCCGATACTGATAAATTGGTTCGAATCGCAGAGGGTACAGAAGTTGTTGACTCAAAAATTGTCTCTTTGCTCTTATGTATCGTTGGCAGGCCCCGTCAGCCCGATTGGCGTCTGCGTGTAGTTTTGGCGCGTGGAACCGCCAGTGACAGCGGCGAGAATCATGGGCAGCCGCTTTAGCGGATGCCCATGCCCCGACTTAAACGGTCAGGGAAAATGACGCCTTCTGTTCGGCTTCGTGCAGCCAATATGGCGGCTGGCCGTAGTGACGATGGAGCTGATCCTCATATTCACGAGTGATCGGTGCGGATTCCACGAACGCCGGGGCGTTTTTGACGACGTCTCTGGAGAGGCTAATGTAGACTTTGGAATCTGTCCAACTTACTCGTTGGATCCACGACGGTGAAACGAGTACCTTCTTGCCTGGCCACCAGTTTTTGGTTGCTACCTCAAGATAGCGGATAGCCCAGGTTTCATCGTCCATGACGAACCCTTCCACGTGGCCGATCTCACCATCTGTTGCCTCAATGTGATAACCCGTGACGGCTTCGTTACTGCGCAGATGCGAATCCCGGGACTCTCTTCGGCTCTGGCCCGACCGCGCCTCCTTAATAGTAGCCGCCGGAATCGGCAACCCCGACGGATACAGCACGGGACCCCACATGTTGGGACCGATCCAATAGTAGGAATATCCGTAATAGTCGAGGTATGCCGCCTCGTGTTGCCGGGAGACGGGTTGATGGGTGTCAATGCCCGGGCTATTTTTCACTTGCAGTTTCGTCAGCGCCACATCCAACCGCCAGGCTTGCCAATCCGCATGGACGACAGAAATGGGCGAGATCAGCACTTGCTGGCCTCCAATCCAGCCGCCCGTTTCTACCGTGAGGTAGCGGATGACCCACGCCTCATCGTCGAAGTAGAACTGATCTACAGTTCCAATGTCGCCGTCCGTCGCTCGGATCACCATATCTTTCAAATAGGTAGCATTTGTTAACATTGCCTTTGCCCTCCTAGTGCAGTTCCGCACTGCATTGTTGCCGTCAACGATAGGTATGTCAGGCCAGTCTCCCGAGTGGTGCTGGCGCTCGAGTTACAGCACCCGCGGCCGCCAGCTGGATTTCAGCAGTTGGCATCATCAATTGCTACGAATGATTTGGATAATAAGTGTCTGCGACATCAACGCCTCGGTAAACAAGCCGGTCTTAAACAACATCCTCTGGACGAAGCCCAGCAACCTTAAGATCCGTCGTCGCTTCAGCGTTGCTTACGCCATTGCCACGCCGACAGAATTGTTTCCTCGCACTCTATTCGCAAAACCCGGTGGTCACCTCCCGAACCTCGTAACCACGCACGGCGTATTGCAAGTCTGGTCGCGACTCCCAGCACGTCCGGCTCTTCTGTGGAAGGCCTACCAGACGAACAGGCGAGCACCACCGCCGGACGAACGGATCCTGCCAGCCATGAAAGAGCTCTGACGACCGGGAGCCACGTCATTGCCGTCCGTTCCAGCGAGGTGCGGTTCCGAGCCGCTGAGTTCTTCGATCTCTACGGCATGATGACGGTTCATAATCTCAGCAGCCGCGTCCGTCTTCTCGCCCGAATCCGTTGCGAAAACCATGACTCCTCCACGCCGTACTCCCTGGACGTAAGCTTCCGCGTCCGCTTCGGTGGCGCCAATCGTCTTAAGCTCCCGGGTCAACTCCACTTCAAAATCAGTATGTGAAATATCCATAACTCCGCTGCCCGCCATCTCCCGTGGCTCGCCTAAAATACGGACGTCTTTTCGAGGGAAACCGCCGGCCTCGAGATCGCGAACAACCTCGTCGACCAGGTCCGGATTCTCAAACAAACCAACCGCTGTTTTCGCCATATTGACCTCCATCAATTTAGTCTGCAGCATTGGATTCGTCAGCTCGCTCGGGCAATCTCTGCAGCATTGCCTTGTTTCGGGATGTTGCCACCGCTCCTCGTTCTGCCTTCATCTGGGGGTGGCGCAAATTCTCTGTGCGCTGCTATTGCCGGACTTCACCGCCGCGGCCGCAAGTCTGTCCGTCGCCACAGATGTACCGTGCTGGTTTCCGGATAAACTGCGCTATTGAGTCATCGATAGATTCGCTTATTCCCTACCGAAATACTGTGCAGAATGGCTCACTGCCGGGCTTCCGACCACGGGATATTAGGGGACGATACGCGCAAAACGCGAGTTCCCGACCGCGAATTCACTTCACGTTCATTGGTTCAGCTTCGCCGTGGGCAACAAGCCCGTAGGCAGGATGCCATCTCTGGTTATTCGATCGTGGCTGGCGAAAATTGTGCCCCGCTGCATATACGTGGGTACGGTCATTCATGAGATCATTGCCCCGACGTCGATGAGGTCTCTATCAGGTCCATTAGGAGGAACCCTCTCAAGCGGGGACCAATCGTATATCCGCTTGAACCACAGCAGTCGGGTTGACATGCGCCCTCGACCAACGAGGATCGGCAGCAGACGATAGAGAATGAAACACGAACAAAGGTTACCGGCAGTTTTACCGGCAGTTGGTCTTACCTGCAGTGATTACCAGTGACTTGCATCGCCGGGAGGCACCTCTAAATAGTTGAAATCACTGATAATTTAAGCCCTGAAAAGGCTGGCGTCGGCGGTTCAACTCCGTCCCTGGCCACCATCTAAACTCAACAACTTAAGCCGCCTAGAAGTTGCCTTCGAGCCTAGCCAAGAAAAGCCTGGTGTTGCTCATTCGATCCAGCCGTACAGGGCCCCGCCGCTAATTGGGGATTTGAATCTCTCTATCGTACTGCGGCGACCATTCGTTCGCCTGCCACGCGGGCCGCCGCACATTCTTCCGCGCTGACCGTCATGCACGAAGCCTCGCGGATGGAACGCTTTTCCCCGACCATTCTCGATTGTGCCTCTCGAAGATCCGAATACCTGAGCGACGGGATTATCCGAGACATTCAGGGCATTCCGCAACTTCTTGCCCACAAGTCTCTTATCTCAAAGCAGTAACGGCAACCTTGCCCGAGGTCCTGCGTCCTACTGCTCGATAGCCGTCTCCGACTTGGGTGGCTTCTGCTTCACCTGCTGAGGGCTCGGCAATTGCGAACGGTCCCAGCCTCCACCCAGAGCCTCCACCAGCGCCACGGCATAGGCCATCTGTTCCACCTGAATACTGTTGAGAGTCTGCTGGTTCGACAATAGCGTGGTCTGGGCAATCAGTACATCGACGTAGGGATCAATGCCGTTCTCGTACCGGGCCTGTTCGAGCTTGAGGTAGGCTTGAGACAGATTCACTGCCTGCTGTTGCTGCTGGATCTCCTTGGACAGAATGCGGACCTCGGCAAGACCATCTTCCACCTGCTGGAACGCAGCCAGCACTGTCTGGCGGTAGCTGGCTAGATCGGCATTGTAGGTCGCAACGTATTGCTGTACCGTGGCGCGGCGCAGGCCGGCGTCGAAAACGGTTTCCGAGATCGACGCTCCGACGGACCAGAAGCGGGACGGCCAGGAGAACCAGTTTGCGAAAGACGTTGCGTCAAAACCGCCTTCCGCGGTCAACGTCAGGTTTGGATAGTACGCTGCATACGCGATGCCGATGGCCGCGTTGGCTCCAGCCATAGTGCGTTCGGCTGCGGCGATGTCCGGCCGGCGCTCCAGCAGTTGCGAAGGAACGCCAATCGGGATCGGCGGTGGCGCAACCGTCATGGGCTTCACGGGAATAGAAAAAGTGGAGGGTGACTTGCCAATTAGAACGGCGATGGCGTGCTCGTATTGGGCGCGCGCGATTCCAACATTCGTTGCCCCGGCCTCCACGCTCTGTAGCGTGGTTTCAGCTTCGACTACCGAGATCTGGTCGTCAATGCCCGTTTCATAGAGTGCACGAGTCAGCTCAAGCGCCTTCTTGTCCGCCTCCACGGTATCGTCGTAGATCTGTTGCAGTTGGTCCTGGCCGCGGATCTCAAAGAAGTACTCCGCCAAACTGGCCTGCTCGGTAAGACGCTCGTTCTCGAGGTCAGCTGCGCTGACTTGGGCGGCGTATTGCGATTCGCGAACGGTATTGCGGACCTTGCCCCAAAGGTCCGGCTCCCACGACGCTTCCACCGGCAGGGTGTAGAGCGAGGCGCTCACTTGCGATCGGGAGGTTGAGGTCGAAGTCGAGGTCGTGCCGCTCGTGTTGGTATTGTTTGTCCCGCTCGAGTTCGCCGAGGCGCCCGCGTGGGTCACCGACGGGACAACGGAGATGGTTGGAAAGTATTGCGAGCGGGCCTCGCGCACGATTGCGCGAGCTTCCATGAAGTTCTCGAAGTACTGCTTGATGTTCTGGTTGTTAATGTTCAGTTGTTCTTCCAGGGCATTCAACTCAGGATCGTTGAAGATCTCCCACCATTTGCCGCGCAGTTGAGCATCGGCAGGCTGCGCCACCGTCCAGCCTTCAGTTTCCTTGAACTGGGTGGGTGATTCCTTGTAGACGGCTGCGGGTGCCTGCGTCGCGGGTGGATGATATTTCGGCCCTACCACGCAGCCCGATAGCATTAACGAGAGCGCCGCCGCACACAGCCAAATCGCACAGCCCGCTAATTTTCTCCGGAGAATAATCATGCCGTTTCTACCTGACCAACGATTCGTCTTAGTCCACCGCGCTAGCCGGCCTGCGGCGCCGGAGATGGAAGCGCACCGCTGTGCCTGCTCTGCATTCGCAGCCGCAGCCGGTCGAATGCCAAATAGACAACCGGCGTTGTATAGAGCGTGAGCATCTGACTTAGGATCAGCCCTCCCACAATCGTGATGCCCAGGGGACGACGGAGTTCATACCCCGTGCCTGTCCCCAGCGCCAACGGCAGAGCTCCTAATAACGCAGCCATCGTCGTCATTAGGATGGGACGAAAGCGCAACATGCACGCTTCAAAGATCGCGTCGATGGGCTTCTTTCCCTCCTGGCGCTCGGCCTCAAGCGCAAAATCGATCATCATGATGGCGTTCTTTTTTACGATTCCGATCAGCAGCACAATGCCAATAATGGAGATGACGTTCAGGTCCTGCTTAAAGAGCATCAATGCCAGCATCGCGCCTACGCTCGCCGATGGCAAACTGGAGATGATCGTCAGGGGATGGACCAGGCTCTCATACAAAATACCCAGAACGATGTACACCGCCAGCAGCGCCGTCAGAATCAGCAAAGGCTCCGTGCCGAGAGATTGCTGGTAGGCCAGCAGCGTTCCGGCAAAAAAGCCCTGCAGAGTAGAAGGGGCGCCAATACGCTTTTGCATCCGGTCGATGGCCAATGTGGCATCGCTCAAAGACACACTCGGCGCGAGGTTGAAGGACACCGTGACCGAAGGAAACAGGCCCGTATGGTTGATGGCCAGCGGAGTGGTGTTGGCCCGGCTCCCGGCCACTCCGAGCAGCGGAATGTTTCCACCGCTAGATTGAAGGTAAATGTCTTTCAATCCCTCCGGGCTTTGCCAATACTGGGGAGCAACTTCCAGCACGACGTAATACTGATTTAACTGGGTGTAGATGATGGATACTTGCGATTGGCCGAAGGCACTGTATAACGCCGAGTCCAGCGACTGCACGGTAAGGCCGAGCTTTGCCGCATTGACGCGATCATAGTTCATCAACTCCTCAAGACCGCCATTCTGCTGGTCTGAGCTTATGTCCTGCAGACTCGGCAGGCCCTGCATCGCACTCAGTATGGTCGGTCCCCATTTGGTAAGATCCTGCACCGTATCGGATTGGATCGTGTACTGGTACATCGCATTACTGGAGCGGCCGCCTATGCGCAGGTCCTGGACGGATTGCAGGAACGCGGATGCCACCGGCAGGCGATTCAATTGGGGCCGCAGGCGATTGATGATCTGAGCAGCAGTTCCCTTGCGCTCCGCCAGCGGCTTGAGCGCGATATAAAGGGAGCCGGTATTGGTGGCGCCACCGCCGCCGGTAAACGCAATTACATTCGCGACCGCGGGATCATTCTTGATCACGCTGCCGATCTGCCGAATGGAGTTGTCCATCGCGGGAAAGGACGAATCCTGCGGCCCGCGTACTGCACCAGACAACGCCCCCGTGTCTTCTACGGGAAAAAAGCCCTTGGGTATTTTGACGATCAGCACCACATTCAGGCCTATGGTTATGAAGAGTACGACCAGGGTGAGGGTCGGATGGTCGAGCACCCAATGCAGGCTGCCGCGATACAACGACAGCACCCAGTCAAAGAACTTCTCGTTGGCCTTGTAGATGCGGCCATGTTTCTCCGTGCGCTCATTCTTCAATAGGTAGGCGCACATCATGGGCGTGGTGGTCAGGGAGACGACCATGGATACGAGAATGGAGGTCGAGAGGGTAATGGCAAACTCGCGGAAGAGACGGCCAACGATTCCGCCCATCAGCAGAAGAGGGATGAATACGACAATGAGCGAAATGCTGATGGTGAAGACGGTGAAACCGATTTCCTGCGCGCCCTTCAGTGCCGCGGCAAAGGGACTCAGGCCGTTTTCCAGATGGCGTGCGACATTTTCCATCACCACGATGGCATCATCCACCACAAATCCCGTCGCAATGGTGATGGCCATCAGCGAAAGGATGTCCAGGCTGTATCCGAACAGATACATCACGGCAAACGTGCCAACTAGCGAAACCGCAACCGCGATGCCGGGAATGAGCGTGGCGCGGGCATTGCGCAGGAAGACAAACACCACCAGGATGACCAGGCCGATGGAAATGAGCACCGTCACCTCCGCATCATTGACCGAGGCGCGGATGGTGGTGGTGCGATCCAGAACGATCGTGGTGTCGATGCCGAGCGGAATGGTTGCCTGGATAACCGGAAGTTGGGCGCGAATGCGGTCGACCGTGGCAATGATGTTGGCGCCGGGTTGGCGGAAGATGATGACCATGACCGCGCGCTTGCCGTTCAAGTATCCGGCAGCACGGACGTTGGCCACCGAGTCCGTCACCTGAGCGACGTCGGACAGATGGACGGCCGCGCCGTTGCGATAACCGACGACCAGCGGCTTGTAGTCCTGGGCGGCCGAGATCTGATCGTTGGCGACTATGTCGGCAGTCACAATGCCGTCGGAGATCTGTCCTTTGGCCAGGTCAGCATTCTGCAGGCTCAACACGGATTGCACATTCGCCAGGGTAAGTCCGTAGCTGGCCAACTGTGTGGGATTTGCGTCCACACGCACGGCCGGCAAGGCGCCACCTCCGACCGAGACCTGGCCCACGCCCTGGATCTGCGACAACTTCTGCGCGATGACGGTGGAGGCTTCGTCATACATTTTGGCGGGACCGAACTTGTCTGAGGTCAAGCCGAGAATCATGATCGGCGCATCGGCGGGATTGACCTTGCGATAGGTCGGATTGCCCGGCAGGTTGGCGGGCAAATAGGTTCGCGCCGCATTGATGGCGGCCTCCACATCGCGCGCCGCGCCATCAATATCGCGGCTGAGGTCAAACTGGATGGTGACCGATGTGCTGCCCAGCGTGCTGGAGGAAGTCATCTCGGTCACGCCTGCGATATGACCGAACTGTCGCTCCAGGGGCGTGGCGACAGACGATGCCATAATTTCGGCGCTGGCCCCCGGCAAGCCTCCACTGACGGAAATAGTCGGAAAGTCGACCTCCGGCAAAGGCGACACCGGCAACACCCCAAATGCAACCGCCCCGGCCAGGGCAATCGCCAGCGTGAGCAGCGTCGTCGCCACGGGCCGCTTAATGAACGGGGCGGAGATGTTCATGCGGGCCCTGCCAGTTCTCCGTCTCCGGTTGCCGGCTTGTTCGATTTTTTCGTAACACGCTGTGCCAGATTGTCAAAAAAGATATAGATGACGGGCGTCGTGTAAAGCGTGAGCGCCTGGCTCAGCAGCAGTCCGCCCACCATGGCGATGCCTAGCGGCCGGCGCAATTCGGAACCGAAACCAGTTCCCAAAGCCAGCGGTAGCCCCGCCAGCAGCGCGGCCATGGTCGTCATCATGATAGGGCGGAAGCGAAGCAGGCAAGCCTCGTAAATTGCATCGGTCGCGTTCTTGCCGCGCTTCCGCTCGGCCTCCAGCGCGAAGTCGACCATCATGATGCCGTTCTTTTTCACGATGCCGATCAGCAGGACAATGCCGATAATCGCGACCATGTTCAAGTCCTGGCGAAAGAGAAGCAGTGCGAGCAAAGCGCCAACGCCCGCTGACGGTAGCGTGGACAGAATGGTGATGGGGTGGATAAAGCTCTCGTACAAAATGCCCAGCACGATGTACACGGTGACCAGCGCGGCAAGAATAAGTAACGGCACATTGGCCAGCGAGGCGGTGAAAGATGCCGCAGTGCCTTGAAAACCGGCCTGCAGGCTGGGAGGCATGTGAAGGTCGTTTTGCACTTTGTCGACCGCCGTAATGGCCTCGCCCAGTGCGGCATTGGGCGCCAGATTGAACGATACCGTGATGGCTGGAAATTGACCCTGGTGGGTAATGGCCAGCGCCTCCGTCGTATTCTCGAAGTGCGAGAAAGCGCTCAGTGGCACCGCATTGCTCATGGCCGAACTGGTGGCGCCGGCGGAGTTGGCTCCCGTGCTCGACGGCGAGAGTGGGCTCGGCGAAAGCGCGCTCGTTGGAGGAGCAAGGGTATTTGCCGACGGCGTGTACAGTGCCGAAGTCGTGAGTGCGTTGGACCCGGCGGAGCTCGATCCCGACGACGCGAACGAGGTAGAGGCCCCGGCTCCGCTTGCGCCGGCAGACGCATTGGACTGGATGTAAAGATGGTTCAGCTTGTTGGGGTCCAGCTGAAATTGCGGTTGACTCTCCAGCACAACGTGGTACTGATTCACCTGCGTATACATGGTGCTGATTTGCCGTTGGCCGAAGGCGTCATACAGGGTGTTATCGATGGTCGAAACCGCAATGCCAAGTCGCGAGGCTGTGACCCGGTCGATCACCAGAGACACCGCCAGCCCTCCCAATTGTTGATCGGTGGCAACATCTTCCAGTTCAGGCAGCTGCTTCAGCCGGCCGACGAAACGGTTGCTCCAGTCGTTCAGTTCATTCGCATCGGGGTCTTCAAGCGTGTACTGGTATTGTGTTCGGCTCACGCGGTCGTCCACGGAGATGTTCTGCACCGGTTGCATGAACAGCTGTATTCCCTGGACCTGGCTCACTCTGGAGCTGAGCCTGCGGATCAGGTTGGACGCGCTGATCTTGCGCTGGTCGAGCGGCTTCAAATTGATCGATATCCGGCCGCTGTTGGTGGTGGTGTTCGTCCCATCGGCGCCGATAAACGACGAGAGGCTTTCCACCGCCGGGTCTGCCAGAATCGCCTTTGTAAGCTCCAGTTGCCTGGCTGCCATGGCCTTCGAGCTGATCGTTGGCGGCGCCTGCGATATGCCCTGGATGACGCCCGTGTCCTGCACCGGAAAAAATCCTTTGGGGATGATGATGTAAAGGAAAATCGTGAGCAGCAGGGTGGAGATTGCTACCAACAGCGTGATCGTCTGGTAGCGAAGGACAAACTCCAGCGTCCGGCCATAAAACGCGATCATCCGCTCGAAAGCCCGTTCCGAGGCCCGATAGATGCGTCCCTGCTGCTCTTTTGACTTGTGGCGCAGGATTCGCGCACTCATCATGGGCGTCAGCGTAAGCGAGACCACGGCCGAAATAACAATGGTGACGGCCAGGGTCACGGCAAACTCGCGGAACAAGCGCCCCACCACGTCGCCCATAAACAACAGCGGTATCAGTACGGCAATCAGCGACACGGAGAGCGAGAGAATGGTGAAGCCAATCTGCTCCGCGCCCTTCAGGGCCGCTTCCATGGGTGGATCGCCCGCTTCGATGTAGCGCGAGATGTTCTCGATCATCACAATGGCGTCGTCCACCACGAAGCCGGTAGAGATGGTCAGCGCCATGAGCGACAGGTTATCCAGGCTGTAACCCAGGATGTACATTGCCGCGAAGGTGCCGACCAGTGACAGCGGCACAGCCACGCTGGGGATAATGGTGGCGTAGAGACTCCGCAGGAAAAGAAAGATGACCAGCACAACCAGTCCAATGGTCAGCATCAATTCAAACTCAACATCCGAAACCGAGGCTTTGATGGAGGTTGTGAGATCGGTGAGCGTGGTCACCTGAATGCCGGTGGGCAGATTGGCCTGAAGCTGCGGCAACAGCTGCTTGATGCTGTTGACCACGCTGATGGTGTTGGCTCCGGGCTGGCGTTGCACGTTCAGGATGACCGCTGGCGTCTGATTCATCCACGCGGCCTGATTATTGTTCTCGACGCCATTCACGATGTTGGCCACATTGGGCAGCATCACCGGCGCACCGTTCCGGTAGGCAACCACAACTTTCCGATAGTCTCCGCTGGTGACCAGCTGATCGTTGGCGTCGATCTGGTAATCCTGGCGCGAGCCATCGAAGTTCCCTTTGGCGGCGTTCACACTGGCGCTAGTCAGCGCCGTGCGCAGATCTTCCATGTTGATGCCATAGGATGACAGCGCCGTGGGATTGGCTTGAATCCGGACAGCGGGTTTTTGGCCGCCGCTGATGGTTACCAGGCCGACCCCGTTGAGTTGTGAAATCTTCGGCGCAAGGCGAGTGTCCACCAGGTCCTCAACCTGCGAAAGCGGCATGGAACTTGAGGTAATGGCCAGGGTCAGCACCGGGGCATCGGCTGGATTCGTCTTACTGTAGATCGGCGGCGCGGGCAGAATGGATGGCAAAAGGCTCTGCGCCGCATTGATGGCAGACTGCACCTCTTCCTCGGCTACATCAATGTTCAGAGTGAGGTTGAACTGCAGCACGATGACAGAAGTGCCTCCGGAACTGGTGGAGGTCATCTGGCTCAAACCCTGCATCGCGCCGAATTGGCGCTCCAGGGGCGCCGTCACCGTCGTCGCCATGACCGTCGGGCTTGCTCCTGGATAAAACGTGAGCACCTGAATGGTCGGATAATCGACTTGCGGCAATGCGGAGACCGGCAGTTGTGTATAGCCGACCATACCGACCAGCAGGATGGCCGCCATCAGCAAACCGGTCGCTACTGGCCGCAAGATGAACGGACGAGACGGATTCACGGGGCGCTGTTCCCGTTCGCGCCCGCCTGGGTAGGCTGGGTCGGAGGCTTGTTCGAAACGACGACCGCCGTATTGTCCTGCAACTTATCGAAGCTGCTGTTGGCGACAACGTCTCCAGGATTGATGCCTTCAACCTGCGTTACCCCGCCGTTGGTCGCTCCCGTCTTTACGCTGCGGATATGAGCAATATTGTTTTGAATCACGTACACGAACGATGCTTGACCATTTTGTTGAATGGCTGAGGCCGCAACTAGCGTGACCCCCTGCAACGTATTCACCAGCAGCCGCGTGTTCACAAACTGGTTGGGGAAGAGCGCATCGTTCTTATTGTCGAAGACGGCTCGTGCTTTTACCGTCCCCGTCGTGGTGTCAATCTGGTTG
>Ga0187883_10000722_pt1 | contig 20236 bp, 17 predicted proteins | sample June2016WEW_20_1_2_FD_132966 | JGI IMG/M metagenome (GOLD analysis project Ga0187883, IMG submission 132966) | Peatland microbial communities from SPRUCE experiment site at the Marcell Experimental Forest, Minnesota, USA - June2016WEW_20_10 | ecosystem: Environmental > Terrestrial > Soil >...
GAATGCGCGTATGGCGATGGGGACGCGCAAGCAGCGGGAAAAGCAAGAAGACATTTGGATTGCTCATACGGAGCTGCCTTCGGCGCCAGGACATCCGTTCTATCAGCGGCTCAATGAACTGCTAGAGGCGGAGAAGTTCGATGAGTTTGTGGAGAGACGGTGTGCGAAGTTCTATGCGGCTAAGTATGGCCGACCGTCGCTGACCCCGGGGATCTACTTCCGGTCGCTGCTGCTGGGATACTTTGAGGGCATCGACAGTGAACGCGGGATTGCCTGGCAGTTGGCGGATTCGCTGGGGTTGCGGCGCTTTGTAGGGATTGGGTTGGATGAGGACACACCGGATCACACGACGATTTCGCGCACCCGGCGTTTGATCGACGTGGAAACGCATCGCGAAGTGTTCGGCTGGGTGCTGGGGGTGCTGGCCGATCGTGGGTTGGTGAAGGGGAAGCGGATCGCCATCGATGCAACGACGTTGGAGGCGAACGCGGCGATGCGCTCGATTGTGCGCCGCGACACGGGGGAAAGCTATGAGGAGTTTCTGCGTGGTCTGGCGAAGGCTTCGGGCATAGAGACGCCGAGTCGGGAAGACTTGGCACGGTTGGACCGCAAGCGGAAGAAGCGGATGTCGAATAAGGAGTGGGAGAGCCCGGCGGACGGGGATGCGCGGATTACGAAGATGAAGGACGGGCGCACGCACTTGGCGCACAAGGCCGAGCACGCGGTCGATCTGGATACGGGTGCGGTGGTGGCGGTGACGCTGCAGGGAGCCGACCTGGGCGACACCGTGACGCTGGACGCGACGCTGAGCGAGGCGGGGATGGCGGTGGCGGAGTTAGTGAAACGCGAAGCAGCGGAGCAGAGACGCGAGGATACGCCCAAGGTCAACGTCGAGGGAATCGAAGAGATGGTAGCGGACAAGGGTTACCACAGCGGCGCGGTCTTGGGGCGGGTGAAGAGTTACGAAGTGCGTACTTACATTCCAGAAAAGAAACAAGCGGGGCAGCGCCACTGGGAAGGCAAAACCGAGGAGCAACAGGCGGTGTACCAGAATCGGCGACGGGTGCGCGGCGGCTACGGCAAGAGTTTACTGCGGCGGCGCGGGGAACTGGTGGAACGCAGCTTTGCGCACTGCTACGAGACGGGCGGCATGAGGCGCACACATCTACGCGGACACGAGAATATTCTGAAGCGGCAACTGGTCCATGTGGGAGCGTTCAACTTGAGCCTGATCCTGCGGCAAGTGCTGGGTGCGGGCACGCCGCGGCAGTGGAAAGACCTCGAGGGGACGCCTTTTTTGCTGTTTATTTACTACTTACTCGTCGGGAAAATCGAAATCGGCTCTCCGGAAGCCGAATCTCAATATCTTGTACGAAATCGGTCATCGAATCACGAAGCTCGACTCGCAGCTCGGCGCGGCTGGTCGTGCCGAAAATTAGTTACTTCCACCCCGGGCTGTTAGGCATCTTGAACGCGCAAACTGAAGTGACGGCTTTTTGTGGCGCTGGATGATAAGGGAGCTAAGACAGATCGCAGCGACCACACGGGGTTGATTGCAAAAGGCCAAGACGTGTTCGATTGCTCCGCGAGTGGTCCGTGATACGGTTTATTGACATGACCTGCCCCTGCGTGAGGCAGGCCGCACAGCTTTGCGCGACCGAATCTGGAGCACAAGAGTGACAGAGCGGCCTTTGTCCAGCTACTCACTTGCTCGACGCGCCGACCATCCAAGGTTGAAAGCGACCGCCGGTGGGTTTGCGACTTGTTTTTTGCTCCTCGGTCCGGTTCTCAACTCAGAGAAGGGAGGTAATAAAGAGAATGACGGTTGAAGCCGCAGTTCAGCTAGACAGCGCGCTGACTCCTTATACCTTTGACGGCCTGTACATCGACGGTGTCTGGCGGGCGGGCCGCAGTGGCAAAGTGATGAAAGATAAAGATCCCTACACCGGCGAGGTCATTGGTGAGATCGTCGGCGCCGACGTAACTGATGTGGACGACGCCTATAAAACCGCGGCTAAGGCTCAGGTAAAATGGGCAGCCATGCTGCCCAAGGAACGCGCCCAGGTATTCCGCCGGGCCGCCGTGGTCATGGAACAGCGCCATGAGGAAATCGTGAGCTGGCTAGTTCGCGAGTCCGGCAGCACCCGCATCAAGGCGGAAATTGAGTGGAGTGCAGTACATGAAGTCATGCAAGAATGCATCTCTTTTCCCGCACGGGTGCAAGGTTCTATTCGGCCGAGTGATACCCCGGGGGCGGAGTCTCGCGTTTACCGCCAGCCCATTGGTGTCATTGGTGTCATCAGCCCGTGGAATTTTCCCATGATGCTTTCCGTCCGTTCCGTTGCCCCCGCTCTGGCCGTGGGTAACGGCGTGGTGGTGAAGCCGTCGGCGGAGACCATGATCACCGGGGGCATGGTCCTCGGTAGAATTTTTGAAGAAGCGGGCCTGCTACCGGGCGTGCTCAGTGTGGTTGTGGGTTCCAGCCGGGAGATCGGCGACCCCTTCGTGGCGCATCCTCTGGCCGGCTTCATCTCATTTACCGGGTCCACCCGCGTCGGCCGGCACGTTGGCGAGCTCTGCTCTACCGGTCCCAGAATCAAGCCCGTGGCCTTGGAGCTGGGTGGCAGTTCCCCGTTGGTCGTACTGGACGACGCTGACCTCGATCAGGCGGTAGGCGCTGCGGTCCTGGGCCGGTTCCTGCACCAGGGCGAAATCTGCATGAGCACCAATCGGGTGGTGGTGGATGCCAAGATGTATGACGAGTTCTTGGACCGCTTCGTTCCGCGAGTCAAAGCTCTCAAGTGCGGGAACCCCAACGAGCCGGATACGGTTATTGGCCCCATCATCAACCAGGACCAGATCCATGCATTGCTGGAGCAGATCGAGGTTGCCCGCGCCGACGGCGCCCGCGAACTGCTCAGCGGCGAACCCAACGGTCTGGTTATGCCACCCCATATCTTCGCGGATGTCACGACCGACATGAAGATCGCGCAGCAGGAGATCTTTGGTCCCATGGTAACCGTCTTCAAGGCGAACGGTGACGAAGACGCACAGCGCATCGCCAATGCGACCGAATACGGCCTTTCCAGTGCCGTGTTCAGCAGCAACGAAAGGCGGGCTTTAAACTTCGCCCTCGGCGTGGAGGCCGGCATGACCCACATCAACGATATCACCGTGTCCGACTCTGCCTATAACCCATTCGGTGGCGAGAAGAACAGCGGTATCGGGCGCTTCAACGCGGAATGGGTGATCGAGGAGCTCACGCGTGATCACTGGATTACCATCCAGCACACGCCCAAACGGTACCCGTTTTAAGCGGCTGGCAGTCAGCTGCAATCTTGTCGTTGCCTCGATGCGTTCAGCACTTTAGGCCGGTTGAGGATAACGTAGGGGATTGAGTCTTAGTGTTCGTATTTTCTGTTCTCGAACCGGAAGCGCGACATAAGGTCGTCTTTGAGGCTCCGGTGGCGCTTGGCGGTTGGTTTGTCTTATTCAGACAAAGCCTCTCCTGCGGAAAGCCGCAACGTGTTTCAAGAATAAGTTCGGCCTCACATCGGGTACTTATGTGTGAGGCAGGTTAGGGGTGAGCTCGGTAGCATGGTGAGCGATCTTTCAGTCCCAATTGAGGCCATTTCATACACGTGTCCACAAATAGCGTATCCAGCCAACTAGCCGCAAAATCAACGATTCCAACTCAGCTCTTCCCGGATGAGCACTTGCTGCCGTTTGCGCTGGTGACCGCCCTCTTCTTCGTCTGGGGAATGTCGAACAACCTCACCGACATTCTGGTGCAACAATTCAAGAAGTCGTTCGAACTCTCTCCATTGCAGGCCCAGCTTGTGCAAACCGCTGTCTTCTTCGGCTATTTCTCCATGGCCATCCCTTCAGCGCTGGTGATGCGGCGCTTCGGATACAAGTACGGCATTCGCGGCGGTCTTTGCGTGTTCGGTGTGGGCACACTCCTATTCTGGCCGGCTGCCGCAACCGGGCATAATTCTCCTTTCCTGATCGCGTTATTTATCCTGGGATGCGGTTCCGCCATCTTGGAAACCGCGGCGAATCCCTTCATCGCGCACTTCGGACCCGCCGAAACTTCAGAGCGCCGCTTGAACTTCGCACAGGCTTTCAATCCGCCGGGAACCATCACCGGTGTGCTGGTCGGCGCCTTCTTCATCTTCTCCGGCATCGAACCCTCCGCCGTCCGCATTGCCGAGATGAAATCAAGCGGTATGTACTCTGCGTATCTGCACGGCGAAATTATGCGCGTGGTGCCGACGCATGTCGTTCTTGGCTGTTTCGTTTTGCTGCTGGCTGTGGCCATCGCACTCACCGACTTTCCACTGATTCACAGCGAGCACGAGGGTAGCGGTGATCGCGGCAAGTTCTCAGAATTGTTCCGCTACCCAAGCCTCTGGCTGGCCATCACCGCACAGTTCTTCTATGTTGGCGCGCAAGTCAGCACCTGGAGCGCCTGCATCTTTTACATGAAGCAGTACACCGGAGTTGGGGAACGCACAGCAGCGATGTTTCTTACCGGACATCTGGTCGCGCTGACTTTAGGACGAATCGTCTCCACTTGGCTTATGCGCTGGTTTCAGCCGTCTCGCATGATGGGCACCTATGCTGTCATCAACGTCCTGTTAGTCCTCATCGGTGTGCTGGACCCGGGTACGGTTGGAGGCTCCGCGATTCTGGTAACCAGCTTCTTCATGTCGATCATGTATCCAACTATCTTCGCCCTGGGTCTAAAAGGACTGGGGCCAAACACAAAACTAGGAGGCTCGCTGATCGTGATGTCACTCGCGGGAGGAGGGATCATGCCCCCTATGCTCGGCTACATTGCGCGGCAAACGGGGAGCTATGCATCGGGTTACTTGGTTCCGTTGTCAGGTTCCGCGGTGGTCGCGCTGTACGCATTCTTCGGCTCGCCAACGAGCAGCGCGGAAAGAGCCTGAGCTAACCAGCACTTGTCCCACCCAGCAAGCCTTGCAGGTACGCCGCGCCCTGAAAAGCAATGTTCTCAGGTGAAACGTTTACGTCTCCCCAAAGCGCACCGAGCGAGTCGGGCTCACTAGGAGAGCAGCCAAAACCTTCGATCATGAGGTAGCCGCAGTAATCAATTTGTCGCAGGGCAGCGACGATTGCGGGGAAATCGACATGCCCGGTACCCAACAGTCCACGATCGTTTTCGCTGGCGTGGACGTGCTTCAGGCGACGTGCAAGCGATCGTACTGCTTCTGCTGTGTTCTTTTCTTCGATGTTGGCGTGAAACGTGTCGATCGTCACGCCAACGCGAGGATTATTGATAGCTTCACAGAATTCCTTCGCGTCAGATGCGGTCCTCAAAAAAAAGGTCTCGGAACGGTTCACCGGTTCAATCGAGAGCGTTACGTCATTAGCATCGAGCACGTCGCCCAGCGCCTGAAAACTCTCAACCGCCCATTTCCACTCATCCTCGTTACGGCGTCTTCCTGGCAGGTAACCGATCGGCGCAAAGAGCGGACCGCCTAGCAGATGCGCTCCCATCTCCGCGGAGGTTTCCACGCACTGCCGCAGATGGACCAAGGATTTCTTTCTAACCGCAGCGTCAGCACTGATCGGATTGATACCGTCAGGCAAGATCGCGCAAATCGTACATTCAAGATCGTTTGCTTCAAATGTGCGCCGGATGTCGGCTGTGGCAAGACTCTCGGGATTAAACATCGGAATCTCGAAGCCACAGAGACCCCGCTCGCGGATCTCCGGCAGAAGGCTGAGATGCGACAGGCCGAAGTTTGTTGTCCATGCGAATGCGCTCACGCCGATCTTCATAAACTCTTCACCCTCTGGTGACAAACCTCCCGTAGTCTGGCCAGACTAGCCGATTTCGGCCAAGACTTCTTCGATCCTGTCGTTGCCCAGCGCAGGCATAGCACCCACTTTGCTCGCTACCCACGCGCCAGCCCGGTTCGCCATGTCGTTCATGTCCGCCAGCGACCCTCCGCGCAAGTAGCGGTTCACCAGGCCCGCCGTGAACGCATCTCCCGAGCCAACGGTGTCAGCAACCTGGATCTCGAATCCACGATGGGCATGAGTTCCCGATTCATCCGCCAGAACACTCCCATGTTTGCCGCGGGTAACGCAAACCAGCTTCAGGCGCTGCGTTTCGCGCAATCTTTCCGCGGACGAGACATCCCCGTCATATGACAACCCTAATAGCCGCATCACATGCCGCAGCTCTTCATGGTTGAGTTTTGCTATCTCAGCGACGGCAAGGGCTGAAGCCAGCACTTCCGCATTGTAGAAAGACTGCCGCAGATTCACATCAAAGACCTTGATCGTTCCTGGCCGAGACGCGCGAAGAAAAGCTCGTATCGTCTCGCGGGATCGGGTCGATCGTTGCGCGAGTGAGCCAAAGCAAATAGCGTCTGCTTCCTCAGCGAGCATACGCCATTGCGATGTCCACTCCAGGAAATCCCAGGCTACGCCTTGAACGATTTCATAGCACGGCTGTCCCGAGCCGTCGATCTGCACCTTTACAGTTCCGGTCGCGTGGGCAGGATCAAACTGGAGATACTCGGTAGGCAAGCCAAGCGTGCTTAACTTGTCCAGGGCCTCCTGGCCAAACTCGTCATTGCCTACGCGGCTCGCAGGAACACCACGGTCTCCCAGCAAACTCGTCATGTAAGCAAAATTGCCGGGCGCTCCGCCGAGCTGCTTTCCGGTGGGGAGCAGGTCCCACAACAGCTCTCCGATCCCGACCATGGTGAAGATCTGTTCGGGCATACACGTTGTGGTGTGGGATTTAGACCCGTATTCTCGCTGATACTGGCCAGCCCAAAGAGTTTACTAGATCACATGCAGTGCCTGGCGTATGGAACCACGTACTTCGGCGGTGAAATTTCTTGTACCCTCCGGCCGTGCAGCATAGTTATAACTTTCTCTTGGACGGCGTACGGTGGCTCGATGACCCGGGCAACCCTCGAAAGATGCATGATGGCTTAGTTAGCAGGCTGCCGAAAAAGGGATGTTGCGACTTAGAACCTTTCCCAGTTTCGCGATTTTGTGACCCGGAGAAGAATTTTGGCTGCATTCGCTGGCTGGCCCTGAAGATCTTTTCCGGCCCAGCGGACAGTCTTCGGCCTTGGCTTATGTTGCTTGCATCGCCAGATTCCGCATACGGACTAAGTTGTAGGCCGCGGCCGCGAAGGTGAAGACCCATCCTACCTTGAAGATTCCACGGTGCCGAACCTTCCGCAACAACGCGATCGTCTTCAGCCATCCGAAGCACTCTTCAACGCGCTTCCTCTTCCTTTGACTGATGGCATATCCAGGGTGCTGCGTCGTGCGAGCATCAATCGCACTCCCACCGGGGACACAAGTATACCACACGTTGATCAATGAAAGTAAGGTCGAATAGTTGATCCGCATCCACAAGAGCGGGCTTGGTCTGGGCGCTTGATGGGCGACAATCAGAACTCCACGACCGGAAAGAATGCTTGACGCCGGACACTCGACTTGTGGCGGGGAAGAGGGGGAAAGCCGGCAATGAAAGCAGCCATCTTGGTGAAGGCCTACGACATGCTTGAGGTGCACTTCGAGCGACTGGCGAGGTCAAACTATGACCTATTCTTGACTTGTTCAAGATTGGTATTGGGCCTTCGAGTTCTCATACCGTGGCCCCAATGCGAGCGGCAAAGCGCTTTGCGCACGAGCTCGAAACTCAGGGTTACCTGTATGGAACTGACGCCGTCGAAGTAAATCTGTACGGGTCGTTTGCGCTCACTGGGAAATGAAATGGTACAAACCTCAGAAGCAGGTCGCGGCCATGTCTACCGACAAATACACCATTGTCGGCTTAGGGGAAGTTCTCTGGGATCTGTTGTGTGCTTTCGGCAAGGCTGCGTAGTACGAGCCGCGGCGGCGTGGTTCAGAAGCAGTAGCCCTGCGCCACCCAGTAATGCCAGTCATCAACGGCCTCGGCGGTGGATTGGTCGGGACCAATGGCAACCAGTTGTGATAGGGGAACTGCCATAGTGCGCCCGTGCCAGCGGATCAGCACTAGCATGTCGGCGGAGCAGGTGTCTTCAGGTGCCATACGCTGGACTTCGATGGTTTCCCCCTTCCGGAGCGGCGAAATGCTTTTGGCGGCGATGCACTTGGCCCGATCTCTGCCTCCCGCCAGGCGCGCAGTAGGCTCATCCAATCGGGCGGTGCGGCAGCTTTCCACTGAATGCGCACCTTGCCTCCGCTCAAGGACTCGAACTCGATGATGCACTCTTGCAGCTTCGCTGAATGTGGCGCGGTCAGTTCGATGAATGCCGATTTACTTGCCTTCCGTCGTAGACGGGAAACTCCGCCCAGCCGTTTCCTCAGCCCCGTATAGTCCAGCCGTAGCGAGTGCGCGACGGAATATACACCGTGTTCCCGGGCCAGTTCGACCGCAGCTTGCCACACCGACTCCGGCAGTTTCCTCGGGCGCGGCAGGGTGCTGCGAAACTGATCCAGTTGGCGCTGTAACTGCGCGATGGGCTCGGGGAATATCTGCTGTGTTCATGCGGTTCGCCCTCGACCGCTCATCGGCGGCTCAACGAACTTAACAGGGCGAGCTAGCAGCCGTCACGCATGCTTGCCGAAAACTCACGATCTGTTCCCGGGAGGCTCACAACTCGGCGGTGCGCCAAATAATTTCGCCTACATGATCAACTTACTGGGGGATCGGGGATTAGTCGCCAGCCGGGTTGGCAAGGATGAGCTGGGATCCCAAACCAAGCGGAAGTTGGAATCCCTGACTCTAGAAACCTCATTCCTTCAAATCGACTCCATCCATCCCACGGGCACCGTCAGGGTTCTCTTCGACCAAGCTGGCCAGCCGATCTACGAGATCACCGAATCTGTGGCTTGGTATTTTCTCGAATGGACTGAAGCGTGGCGTTCTCTGACACAGCGAGTCAGCGCCGTCTGTTTTGGTTCTCTGGCGCAACGATCGCCAGAATCTCGTAACACCATTCGCCAGTTCTTGCACTCACTGCGACCCGGGACCTTGCGCGTTTTCGATGCCAATCTGCGGCAGTCATTCTATTCGGCTGAAATACTGTCTGAATCGACAAGACTTGCAGACATTTTGAAGCTGAATCATGAAGAGCTTCATGATGCAGCGAACCGAGAAGGTCTGCTACCCTAATGGGTCTTCGTTTTCGCTGAGAAGTCATTTTTCCTTCCCCAGTATGTTGATTTGAATTTTCGAAGCCTGACTGGCCGAGCGATAGACCCGCTCAGTGGCCTTCTGGAAGTCCGATGCCGACGCGTGATAAATATCTTCGAACTTCTGAGGGTTGCGATCTACAAGCGGGAACCAACTGCTCTGAATTTGCACCATGATGCGATGGCCCCTCAAGAAGGTGTGAAGTACATCCGGCATGGTGAATTCGACTTCACTGACTTTTCCCGGCGTGAAGGGTTCAGGTTTCTCGAAGCTATTTCTGAACTTCCCCCGCATTACGTCTCCGCGTACCAACAGTTGGAAGCCACCCATGTGGTCCCTATGGGGAATCTGCTGGCCAGGGCCCGACGGATTATCAGGAGTGTCATCGGGGTAGGCATCAATCAGCTTGACAACCCAATCGGAGTCGGTCCCGGAGGTCGACACGAAGAGGGCAGGGATTATAGGTCCCGCGATGGTAAGGTCCTCAGTCAGAACGTCACTCTGGTAGACCAGCACATCCGGCCGGGTGGCCGCGAAGCGCTGGTCCTGAGCCATGTAATCTGGGTCCATATGGGTGCTCAACCCGGGGATAAACGGCACCGGTCGTGCCGGATCGCTCACATATTCGTCGAACGCACCGGCAGAGGCGTCCTTGGGCGGATCGTAGGAGAGAGCTTGATGCTCTCGCAGGTAGATGGATCGGGGAGCGATGTCCTGTGGCGGCCAGGTGTCAAAGCTGCGCCAGCGATTCGTACCGGTCTCGAAGACGTACGCGCCCGGAAGTTTAGGATCTCCTTTACCTTTCAAATAGTGTTCGAAGAAAGGAAACAGGATGTTCTCGCGGAAGTACTCGGAAGTCTTGGAGCCGAAACGTAACGGTCCCAGCGCCTCGCCGTCGTCCAATAGCCATTGGCCGTGAGACCACGGGCCCACAACTAGAATGTCAGGGGTCTCGGGACTCTGGTGCCTGATCGCTTCATAGACTTGGAGGGCACCATAGAGATCGTTGGCATCGTACCAACCGCCCACGCTCATCACTGTTGGCCAGATGTTTTGCAAGTGGGGTAACAGATTGCGTGACTGCCAGTACTGGTCGTAGTTTCCATGCTTCATCATTTCGGTCCAGCCTGGAACGTCACCGTGGAAATACCTGCGATCGGCGTTCGAGAGCGGGCCTAGGTCCAGAAAGAACTTGTATCCGTCGGGCGTACCGAAATTGAACTCCTCACCGCACGACATTGCCGAAGTGGTCCCGCGTCGCCCACACTGAGCCATGAAGTTGAATGTGGAAGCCAGGAAGAATGCGCCGTGATGGTGGGTGTCGTCGCCAATGAACCAGTCAGCCTGGGGCGCCTCTGGCGACGCCGCCTTAAGCGCAGGATGTCCGCCGATGATGCCCGCCGCAGTGTAGAACCCGCTGTACGAAATGCCCCAAATACCGACCCGACCGTTGTTATGCGGCAGGTTCTTGATCAGCCAATCGATTGTGTCGTACGCGTCAGTACTCTCGTCTACATCACTGGGGCCATGTCCTGCACCCTTCTGCGGAGTCATGTGAACGAAGTTGCCCTCGGACCGATAGCGGCCTCGCACGTCCTGGAAGACGAAGATGTAGCCCGATTTGGCAAACTGTAGAGAAGGTAGGAGTTCGTTGCGGTACGTGTCCGGGCCGTAGGGGGCTACCCCGTAGGGAGTACGCAGCAGCAGGATCGGATAGTCTTGCGTCGTATCCCGAGGCATGTAGACGGAAGTGAAAAGTTTTGCACCGTCCCGCATGGAGAGCTGGTATTCGCGCTTTTCGTAATGCGCTTTAACATCGAATGCATCTGAGGTGTCCTGTGCGCCCAAGGGAAGGCCCAGGGATAGCAAGACAAGGCGGAGGAACAATATGCGGAATCTCCCCAATTTGGAGATTCTCATGCCGTGTTTCCTCTCTCAGTTCGCAGATCTAGAATATTGCAGCATATGCTTCTTCACGCGAAAACGAGATAACTGCACTAATAATACGGGAGATGTTGTGCATGTCAAGAGCCTTGACGTACACCGTGTCCAGAAGCTGCTCGTCTTCCAGCAGCTTGTCCACCAGGAGCATCCACGGTTCCCACAACCCCTCGATATCTTCGGCCAGACCTCGATGCCACAGCGACGGTTGTTGATGACGTAGTTTGATCATGGCCGCCATCCTAATCACTGTTGCTGCCCAAAACAATATGAGCCTTGACCATTCCGCGAATTGGCGCCACGCATTTGCCGAATTCCAGCAGCTGAGCCGTACAGTCACTGATACATCTATTGCGTTGTCGCGAGACCGAGTATACACATGTATATTGCAGAGTGTAAAGGTGAACTGATAATATTTAAGAACTCAAGCCACACAGAGCACATGCGATGTGAGACATATATTGCGTTGTGTGATTGACTCATGATTGTCTATCTTCTATAAGACACACACCTGTACGGGCACGAGCGACTTATTACAATCATGATCGTACGGTTGGAATGTTTTGGTCCGTAATGAAGAGTATCCTCACATCTCTGTTGATGCGTGGGACGTGAATGAAGACCCGACTGCGGAATCCGCGGACATCGCGCTGAGCGTTAACCTACAGTCGATGTGCTCTATCTCCGATGCTCGCGGATAAATACGATGCTCCGCTTGCCGACACTTCTTTGAGAGGCCAAAATGACAATCACAAAGATCGGTAACGTGCTGCTATTGGTGACTGCGGTACTTCTCACCACTCGCGGCCTGATGGCGGGGTCCGGCGCTGCAGACAAGTACGATGTCGTGATCCTGAATGGGCGGGTGATGGACCCTGAATCGGGATTGGACGCCATTCGAAACATCGGCATCCGCGATGGCAAGATTCTCGTCGTGACAAAGTCCGCGCTTCGTGGCCGGGAGATAATTGACGCAAAGGGGCTCGTTGTCGCGCCGGGATTCATCGACCTCCATGAACATGCGCAGCTCCCGCGGAGCTACGCATTTCAGGCGCGCGACGGAGTGACAACATCTCTTGAGCTGGAGATGGGAACCGACGATGTGGACAAATGGTACGCCGACCGAGAGGGAAAGACCCTAATCAATTACGGCGTCAGCGTTGGAGAATCGCTTGTACGTATGGATGTTATGGCCAAGGTACTGACAAGCACCCCACTGGAGGAAGAGGAAGCTTCTCACCGCACTCCAACGTCGGAGGAACAGAAGAAGATTCTCGAACTGGTAGAGAAGGGGCTCAGGCAAGGCGCGCTTGCCGTCGGATACGGAATCAACTATACCCCAGGCGCGTCACGGTGGGAGATTTTTGATTCCTTTCAGCTCGCAGCTAAGTACGGTGCCATGAATGACGTACACATGCGCTTCTTAGGAACGGTCGAACCAGGCAGCGCGATGGAGGGGTTGCAGGAGTTGATTGCGGATGCCACAGCGACCGGCGCGTCGCTCAACGTGGTCCATATTACGAGTATCGGACTTAGGGACACCCCGCGTCTTCTTGACGTAATCAAAGGAGCGCGGGAGCACGGCCTTGTTGTTTCAACGGAATGTTATCCTTACACAGCGGCAAGCGCGCCTTTGAACACGGCCTTATTTGATTCCAATTGGCAGGAACGAATGGGGATTACGTACCAGGATTTGCAGTGGGTGGCCACGGGAGAGCGTTTGACGGCGGGAACATTTGCGAAATACCGGAAGCAGGAAGGCACAGTCGTCATCCATTTGATTCCGGAAGAAATCGTGCGACTCGCGGTGGCGGACCCCATGGTTATCATTGCGAGCGATGGGATGCCCATATCCGGGCCGAAAATTCACCCGCGCGGACAGGGGACTTATTCGCGGGTGCTCGGACTCTATGTTCGCCAGGAGAGGGTACTGTCCCTGATGGAAGCGCTGCGCAAGATGACATCGATGCCAGCTCAGCGGTTGGAGAACCACGCCCCGGCATTTAAATACAAAGGAAGAATTCGCGTGGGTGCCGATGCGGACATTACCGCGTTCGATCCCGAGCGCATCATAGATAAGGCGACATTTGAAGATCCCCTCCAATACTCTGAAGGCGTGGAGTTTGTTCTGGTCAACGGGATTCCGGTTGTGCGCGAGAGCCGACTTGTCCAGGGCGTGACTCCGGGGCGAGCTGCCCGTGCGCCCATCATTCGATAAGCCGAATCTCGATAGTCAGAAATCTAATACATCTGACCATCGCAGTCACGACCTGTCCCACGGGAGAATTCGAAGGTTTTGATCCTGATGTCAGATTCCGAACTCAGTGATTGCTCGAAGCAATTAGAACAGATGCGATCGTCAGCAGGCCTAGACCAAAGGCGAGGTTTCGCATCGGGCGCTTCCCGACATCCTTCCACTCGCCCGTGACGAGCCCGGATAGATTGGCCGCAAGAATGACAACAATAGAAAAAAGGCCCCAGCCAAGAGCTGTTCCTAAGGCGCCGAGATGAGTCGTAGCGATTCCTTATAGTGCGATCGAGCCCATCCACAGTATTGCCATAAGAATTGCGCCCAGCCAGTCGTTAGATTTTGCAGCGAACACCCCCAAGTGCGCTTGCGGCTAAGCAGGTAAGAGCAATAGAGCAAATTGACCGGCAAGCCTCCGAGCAGTGCAACGACCCACACCGAATATGTGGCATTCGCCGGAGTGGCACCCATGCGCCTGGCATGGCTCAGGATGGGCTCACCAAACGCGAGTGCATAATTCAGCATCGGAGTCGGGGCTCCCGCAGCGATTGTAATGAGCAGCGCTGCGCCGTAGTTTGATGTACTGAGGGAACTGTTCGGCAATGACTGCGCTCGTTGCTTCTCACGTTCTTCCCCAGCTTTGGCGCAAAAAAGGATGCCGCACGACATAATTACGATGCCCGCAAGAATTACGGAACCTTTAATGGAGAGAATCGTGTGTAGGTGAAGTGTGATCAATGGAATGAGAGTTCCGAACGTTGCTGATAAACCAATGACGATGGCAAAAGTTAGCGCCATCCCCACGCGGTCGATTGAATTGCCTAGAAGTACCTCCGAAATGCCCCAGCCTGTGCCGAAGAGCAGTGGACTCATAATTTCAGTTCGCGATAGCGTACGATATGTTCCCGAAAGATGCGGATTTGTCAGATACACCAGCCCCAGAGGGATCAAAACAAAAGCAACAACGGAGTAGACTGTCCAGGAGTTTTCCCAGGACCATTTTCGATTGTGCTTAAGCGGCAGAGCAAAATTGCCATTGAGCACGGCAGCTACGATCGTAAGGAAGACACCAATCCAAGTGTTCATTCAACCTCACGGCTGACTGATTGGAAAAGAACTCGTGGCGCCACCCTCGGATTGTTTCTGCAGCATCATGGCGCCGAAATTCGCAGATTTTTCAAGAGTGCAGGGCCCTCGTTCACAAAAGCGCCCCCAGCGCCCTCGTTTCAGGTCGTAAAGGCGTGTGTTCATAGCTACTTGTTGTGTGCATAGACAACGCATACGGTGTTGTCGATGAGCACTTTGAGATCAATCGGCCTCCCAGGCGAGAGAGCGATGGGTCGCTCCACTCCGACATCGCCATAGCCATTAGCCTTGACGCTCGGGATAATTTTCTGGTGATCGGCCACCGATTGACGGATCAGCTTCAAATTACATCGCAAGGCGTCGAGATCAACGACTGCTCTCAAGTGCGAAGCGGCAAATGCTTCTAACGATTCCTTCAGCTGTTGTTCCAGCGAACTGTTGGCGATCGCACTCGCGCGCTCCGGCCGCCGACTGCTATTCGGCATAACAGGCTCCTCAGAAATCTATTGGCTTCAGATGTGAGCTGCTACGTTTTCAGGGCACAGAAAATGAATGTTTCGACAATGATACGCATATTGCGTTTCTGCGCAGGCGTGACTATACACGGATACCATGCGGGATGTAAAGATGAGCTTCTTAGCTGGAAAATTGGGGGGGGGTCGCAAGAACGCGGTGAGACACATAGTGCGTTTTGCGATTGACATATGAACTGTCATCTCCTATAAAGCAAGTATCCAAACCGGCACGGACCACTCATTGCACCTCGATCCGATGGTCGGAATGGCCGACCCGAAGGGAAGAGAGAACAGACACGTCTTCTGTTACGTGCGGACGTGAAGCAACATCCGATCGCGGAATGTGCGTATATTGCGCTGAGCAGTAGTCCGCACTCGGTTAGCTCTTTCTCAGTTGTCGGTCCGTAGATGGGAGGATTACCGTGAGAGCTGGGGTCGTCTTGTCACTTTCCTTTCGGTTCTGCTTGCTGGTGGTGCTTGCTCTCGCAATGACATTGCCAAGTGGCGCACAGTCAGGAGCGTCTCTCGCTGAGCGCATTCAGAAGGTGATGAATCGACCTGAATTTGCACATGCCAATTTCGGCATCGAGTTTTACTCGCTGGATACCGGTAGGGCAGTCTACTCGCTTAACGAACAAAAACTGTTCGTTCCTGCTTCCACGACAAAACTGCTCACGGAAGGAACAGTGCTTGCAAGTCTTGGTGCAGACTTCAGATTCCATACCCGTGTTTACCGGACAGGGCCAGTGGACTCAAAAGGTCGGTTGAAAGGCGACCTCGTGCTCGTCGCGAGCGGAGACCCAAATCTTTCGAACCGCATTCAATCCGACGGCACTCTGGCTTTTGCAAATAAGGACCACTCTTACTCGGGGAGCGCTCTTCCAGGAGACCCACTCACGGTGATCGGTCAGCTTGCGAAGGGCGTCGCAGCGAAGGGAATCCGGCAAATCGAAGGTAGAGTCCTAGTTGATTCGAGCCTTTTCCCCGAAACGCCATGGGAGGGCGAGGGCGGAGGGGGTGTCGTCATCTCTCCGATCGTCGTCAATGACAATCTGATCGACCTTGTGATGACGCCTGGGGCTAAAATTGGCGACCCTGTCGCTTTTGATTCCTCACCACGGACTTCGTACGTCAAATTCATCAACCACTTAACGACGGCAGGTGCTGACACCTCGGTTAGTCTGGATCGGCCTGAGATCAAGGCGAATGCGGACGGCACAGTTATCGCTACCGTGAGTGGTAGTTTGCCGCTTGGCGCACCTCGAACGTTCGCACCTTTTTTTGTGCCGTCAGCTACATTATTTGCGGAGACGGTGCTACGAGAAGCGCTGGAAGAAATTGGCGTTAAGGTGAAAGTCGCGACGAGCACGCCCGCACCCGACTTTCAATCTTATCGGCGTTTTTATGCGGCAGAGGATGAGGTGGTCGAGCATGTTTCGCTACCGCTCTCAGAAGAGATAAAGGTCACGCTGAAGGTTAGCCAAAACCTCCACGCTTTCATGGGACCATACTTACTTGGCGCGCTTCTGACGAAGGATGCGAAGGACTCATTCAAGGACGGCTTTGCGGTCGAAAGGAAATTCCTCGCGGATGCCAAACTGGACCTCTCTGGTGTCTCGCAGGGCGATGGCGCCGGCGGCAGCTGGGCTGACCTATTTGCTCCAGACTTCATGTGTCACTACCTGGCTTATTGGACTATGCGCCCGGACTACCCCACTTTCTTGAGGGGGTTGCCGATCCTCGGCCGAGACGGAACGCTTGCAGATATCGTCCCAACATCGCCGGCAGCAGGGCACATCTTTGCAAAAACCGGTACGTTTGACTCCGAGGACATGCTCGACAATATGCCGATGCTGAATGGCAAAGGGCTGGCTGGCTATGTGATTCGGGCCGACGGCAAACGGCTCACGTTCGCGGCCTATGTCAATCACGTTCACATGTCACTTGGTCCAGACGCGGCCACTCACGCTCTCGGGGAGGCACTCGGCGAAATTGCCGCGGCCGCTTATGATGCTCCGATCGATGACATTGCCTCGGAGGAGCGACATGAAACTCGTGAACACCGCTAAGACATTCGTGCTGGGTGTTACGCTTTTTTTCATCGGTTGGTGGGGTGCGGCCAACGTCCCGACACACGCTGCCGAGAACAAGTCTTCGCCAAAAAATCCGCTGCAGCCCATCGCTTACCAAGCCCGGCAACTCGAATCCCTTTTGGAGTTCCTCGGCCAGCCTTTTACACAAGCGGAAAAGGAAGGCATTAACCGCGCCATTGCGAACCGTGATTCCGATGAGGCCGTCGACCAGATCGAATCGATTCTCGACAAGCACGCGCTCGTCGTGGTTACGATCACCCCGGAGAACCGCGTGGGGGTTACGCGAGGTGAGGCAGACACAGACCTGATTCAAAATGGTACGCGGGCGTTTCTCGTCAAGATCGTGAACGAAGCTGGCGTCACGGCGCCGCTGAAAGTCGGTAGCCCAAACAGTGGCCCGGTTTTCGAGTCCGTATCCGAGAGTGCGTCACGCCCACCGGTGCCCAGCCTGAGTGCGGCTGACATTCGTGACCGCTGGGCGGAGATTTCTCTTCTTCATGAGGGGTTACTGGCACCGCTGCTTCCCAACGACTTGGATATCCAAACACGCATAGACGAAAAATTGATCGCCCTGCAGACGCCCGTGCCGGGGCTTCCCGATGACCTGGGCGTTGAAGACCATCCGCAGCTTTCGGGTTCGGGTCTCGAGTACCGCATTCTACTGATCTACAGTCGAGATGCCGGTCTGCGTTCCGCCAAGTTGAGTTTCAACGTAGATCAAGGCACGCAGGATACGGGTGAAACCAGTATCCTTTTCAATGTTGCTCCATCCCCTAAGATCAAGCTGCATGTGCTCGATGATAATGGCCAGCCCACGATGGCATCTTTCATCTTTCGAGATGGCTTTGACCGCATCTATCCCAATCCGGCAAAGCGCTTGGCGCCTGACTTTTACTTTGAGCCGCAAGTCTATCGTGCTGACGGGGAATTCATCTCGCTGCCGCCGGGGTCCTTCACCGCCACATTCACAGGTGGCCCCGAATACATCACGGAAACGCAGAAATTCACAGTCGACGCGAATGGACCGCACGAACTCACCTTTCACTTGAAGCGCTGGATCAACCCGGCAGACCGCGGCTGGTATTCTGGCGATAGCCACATCCACGCGAATGGTTGCGCGCATTATGCAAACCCAACCTTGGGGGTGTCGCCTGAAGATATGGACCGGCAGGTGCGCGGCGAACATCTCAATGTGGCGAGCGTTCTTAACTGGGGACCCGACTATTACTATCAACGACAATTTTTCCGCGGCCGGCAGGATAACGAGCTCTCAAGACCCGACGCGCTGCTTCATTATGATCTTGAGGTCTCCGGCTTCCCATCGAGTCATGCGGGACACCCGGTCTTGTTGAACCTGGCCGATCAGGACTACCCCGGCGCGAAGCAAATCGAATACTGGCCGAGTTGGGAGCTACCAATTTTCCGTTGGGCAAAGTCTCAAGGCGCGACGGTCGGATTCGCGCACGCTGCAGGAGGGCTCGCCCTCGGAAGCAATACTTTGCCAAACTACGAAATGCCGCCATTTGATGAGCCGGGCGCGAACGAGTACATTGTGGATGTCACCTACCCCAACACTGTCGATTTTATCGACGTCGGCGACGGTCCATTTCCCTACGACCTCAATATTTGGTATCAGACACTCAATGTCGGCTTCCGGACTCGCATCGCGGGCGAGACGGATTTCCCGTGTATCTATGACACTCGAGTCGGCATGGGCAGAACTTACGCCAAGGTGGACGGTGGCAGTCTGACCTATTCCAAGTGGCTGGAAGCGATCCGCGACGGGGAGAGCTATGTGTCCGATGGCCGAAGCCATTTGATGGATCTCACGGTGAACGGCATCGCGATTGGAACTCACGGAAGCGAAGTCGATCTACCCGGTCCCGGCGAGGTGCAGGTAGAAGTTAAGGCGGCAGCTTATCTCGATCCCATTCCAGATGAGAAAATCCGCGATGCTCCGTTCGACTGGGAGCCCTACTGGGACACCGAACGTGCTCGAATCGGCGACACCAGGAAAGTACCCGTGGAAGCTATCTCAAATGGTGAGGTGGTGGCTCGGCAGGTAATCGATGCGGACGGATCTGCTCAAAAACTGAAGCTTAGCATTCCCATCCGCCAAAGTAGCTGGCTTGCCCTTCGCATCGTTCCCTCATCGCATACGAATCCAATCTTCGTGATCGTGGGAGGCAAGCCCATCCGCGCCTCTCGCCGAAGTGCGGAGTGGTGCTTGGCCGCCGTCGATCAGTGTTGGAGCCAAAAGGCGCCTCGGATCTCGAAGCAGGAGCTCCCCGAAGCAGAAAAGGCATATGAGCACGCGCGGCAGGTGTACAAAACGCTCATCGATGAAAGTAAAGCCGAATAATTAAGCCGCGTCTCAAGAATGGCTTTGGTCGGGAGCGCTTGCAGTTGTCCGTCGCAAGATAGCTGATTTCGGAGCCGTAGATGCACCGATACAGTCTCCCTGATTCTACTAGGGTGTCGATTTCAGCGCGCATCCTTGGTGAATTGCGATCACCCTGATGCGAAAGCGCGTTGAAGTGAGCGGGGCTTGACGCTGCAATTGGTGTAGGCACGGTCTCAAAACTGCATTAGCGTTCTTGCGCCGCTGCTATCTCTCAGACGAAAGGAGAAAAAATGGACGCGTCCGGCCAAGAATCCGATTCAAGCGCAGATAGGAGATCGATTGAGATGGGTAAACATTCCTCAAGCCATCCGAACCGCCGCGATCTTTTCCGCTTGATGGGAGCGGGGACGGCAGCGTTCCTGGCGCCGCCATTCTTCAGCGGTGCCTCGGAGGCCAGCAAAGCTACTCCAAACGACAACGAAACACTCTGCTGGGGCACAGTGAATGAAATAAGCTCTGTTAGGACTGAGGCCTGGCGGAAGACGTTGGCACGTTGGCGGGAGCTTAAGTTTGGAATGTTTATCCATTGGGGCCCGGTTTCGCAGGCGAGCGTGGAAATCTCGTGGCCGATCATGGTGCCGGAACCACAATGGCCGATTACCGAGGCGAAATACGTGAATCTCTACAAGACATTCAACCCGGTGAAATATGACCCGCACGCCTGGGTGGAGCTGGCCGAGGAAGCGGGACAGCGTTACATGGTCGTAGTGACGAAGCACCATGATGGCTTCTGTATGTTCGACTCGTCGTTCACCGATTACAAGA
>Ga0187883_10000723_pt1 | contig 20219 bp, 19 predicted proteins | sample June2016WEW_20_1_2_FD_132966 | JGI IMG/M metagenome (GOLD analysis project Ga0187883, IMG submission 132966) | Peatland microbial communities from SPRUCE experiment site at the Marcell Experimental Forest, Minnesota, USA - June2016WEW_20_10 | ecosystem: Environmental > Terrestrial > Soil >...
CGCGCTCATCGCGGCCTCGGTCGAGGAAGCCGCTATACCGCTGGCGGCCGACGCGGCCTTGTTTCATTTCACGCATGACATCATGCGCACGCGCAACGCGCTCGCCAACGTATGCCGCCATCTCAAGCCGGGCGGGCGGATCGTCGCGGCCGGACTCAAGTGGGCTCCCGTGCGGACCATGCCGCTGAATATCCTGGTATGGAACGCCGCGATGCGATCGACGAGCACGCTCGAGGGCCTCGCGCGTCCGTGGAGCCATCTGGAGCCGCTGGTGTCGGAGCTCGTGTTGGAGCAGATGCTCGGCGGCACCGTCTATATCGCCAGCGGCGTCGTCGCTGGATGAAGATAGGGCCGGGTTAGCAATGATCGGACGATTACAATCGTCGGCCGAGGTGTGCCATGAAGATCGATCCCGTGACGCGCGAGTTCGTGCGATGGGTAAGCTGGATGCATTTGGGTTTCTATCGGATGTGGAGTGGCGCCACTCCCCTCAATCGCAATACGTTGATTCTGACGACCCGCGGCCGGAAAACCGGCCGGGAAATCTCCAAGCCGCTTTTATACTACCAACAGAACGAGCGCATTTTCGTGGTTGCATCGTATGGCGGAAATGACCGGCCGCCCGCATGGTACCTGAATCTGGTAGCGAATCCCGAAGTAACGGTGGAGATCGGCTCATCGCGCGGCACTTACCGGGCGCGGACGCTTACGGCGGAGCAAAAGAAAGAGACCTGGCCCAGGCTCGTCGCGATCTACCCGACCTACAACGACTACCAGCAAAAGACGTCGCGCGACATTCCACTCGTGGAACTGGTGCCGGCGTGAAGAGATTCGGCTGACTCGTAGCTCCACGCTCGTCCCGTCTAAAGCAGCGCCGAATTTTCTGATACTATCGCTATATGGCGTCGCGAGAGATTGAATCGGCGATTCCCGAGCACCCCCGACGCCGCGATGTCATGAGACATACACTTGCTCTCGCGGCGCTTTTTGCTGCGACCGCCGCGTTCGGATGCGGCGCTCAGCAACCGAATCAATCGCAACCGGCCGGCGCATTTCAATCGGATTCGCAACTTGTAATCGCGCCCAAGGTCATCGACCAGCCGGCGCATCCGTTGCCGTTCAAGGGCCGCTTGGTCGCCGGCGACCCGACCGAACTTCCACCCGGGGTGGCGATGTCCCTGTCGAGCACTTCAGCCGTGACCTTCACCTATCGCGAGGAATTGACGCATGACGACTATCACGTCCCGCTGATTGTTTCCGCGCTCGATCCGGCCAACCTGGTCGGTGCTCCGCTCGGCGATATTGGGACGACCGCGTTTGCGTCTTTGTCGATCAGCGACGGCGACCGGATTCTCGGCGACTACACCGCCAAGGAGCACGTCTCGAAATCGTACAACATGTACTCGCAGCCCACTCACAAGGAGGTGGACGACGCTGCTCGCGCGGCGGTCAGGAACAGGATCGATCAAAAGCTCTATAGCGATGAGGCCAGGTTGGCGGATGCCGTCGCCGGCGCAGGCAAATCTCCAACTGCTTCCGTTGGCCAATGAATCGCCGGCTGGTGGTACTTTTGCTCGGCGTCGTCGGCGCTGTCGGATTCGGATGCGCGGTGCAGGGCCAACCGTTTGAAAAAATCGCGTCATCTCCGGGCGATGCGGTGATTTACGTGTACCGGCCTTACAGCTACGGGTCGGTGGCGCTTCGCCCGGCGGTTACATGCGGTGAGGACACGGCGCGGATCGGTCCGGGCGGCTATCATGCTTTCATCGTTCCCGCCGGGGACAAGGTCGTTTGCAGCATCCAGACCGACACCGCCGACGAAGTGGAAATCCAAACCGAGCGGCGCTCCTACTACATCAGAGAAGAACTCGGATGGGGCGTTCTGACCGCCATTCCCCATCTCAATCCGGTCGATACTGATGTGGCGCAGACCGAGATCCGGAGCTGCGTGCTCGAACCTCAGATCGGGAGCGCGAAATAATGTCGATCGAGGATGACGTCACCGCGGTGCGCGCGAATCATCGTTTCGATGAAGCCCGTCTCGAACGCTATCTGAGCGCGCGGATGCCGGATTTTCGCGGTCCGCTTGCGGTCCGACAGTTCGTCGGCGGGCAATCGAATCCCACTTACCTGCTTTCGACCCCGGACGCGCGTTTCGTCATGCGCAAGAAACCGCCGGGGACGCTGCTCCAGTCTGCCCATCAGGTCGAGCGCGAATTTCGAATCATCAAGGCGCTGGCGGCAACCGATGTGCCGGTCCCGGGCGTGCACCTCCTGTGCGAGGACGCCGGCGTCATCGGCACCGCCTTCTTTGTGATGGATTTTGTCGAGGGGCGCATCATGCGCGATCCGATGATGCCCGACTCGAATCCTCGCGAGCGCGCGGCGTGCTACGACTCGATGAACGACGTGCTTGCGCGGTTGCACAAGGTTGACTTTCGCGCGGTGGGACTCGGCGACTACGGCCGGCCCGATGCATACGTCGCGCGCCAGGTTGCGCGCTGGTCCAAGCAGTACGAAGCCTCGAAAATCGGCGAGATCCCCGAGATGGATCGCCTGATCGAATGGCTTGGGCGGCATATCCCCGCGGCTGACGAGACGACGATCGCGCACGGCGACTATCGCATGGAGAACATCGTCTTTCATCCGGTCGAGCCGCGCGTGGTCGCGGTGCTTGACTGGGAGCTCTCGACGCTCGGGCATCCGCTGGGCGACCTGGCGTGGGCCTGCCGTCCTTACCATTGCCCGCCCGGCATCGACGGCGTGTTGAGTTTTCAAGCGCTGGATCTGAAGGCGGCTGGAATTCCGAGCGAGCAGGAATTTGTCGCCGCCTACTGTCGGCGCGTCGGCCGGACCAGCGTCCCCGATCTGATGTTCTTTGTGGCGTTCTCGTTTTTTCGTGCCGCCGCCATCTCACAGGGAATTGCGATGCGCGCGAAACTTGGCAACGCGAGCGGTCCCAACGCGGCGGAGCGCGGCACCAAGGCAAGACTGATGGCCGAACTTGGCTGGTCCGTCGCGCAATCCTGCGAAGCCACGACAGGATAACGAAACCTGGAATTTCGAAAGATCACGCTCAACCTGGCCAGAGTGTCAGGGGGCAGATCGAGGGAGGGCGGTTCGCAGCGATGTTGCGGCGGCTCGCGTTGTTGCCGCTTCCTGCGAGCTAGCGAAAGGTTGCACGGCCGATGAATCGAATAGGTGAGAATGAAGTGGCAGGGAATGGTGTCGGAAAATAGGCTACAAACGCTCTTGATGAAACGGTAGAGTCCGCAAGCGCGCGGAATCGCTTCGTTCTTCGAACCGCAAAGGCAGCTTTTGGCGTTGCGATGGCGCCACTGAGGGATACAATTTGGCCGCAACGGCTCTCGAAAAGGAGATTCCGGGTAATACGGTTCCTCAATGCTCGAGCGACTGACTCTCTTCATGCTGGTTGCGTTCTCCTTGACGGGCTGCCACGGCCAGGGGGACGCAAGATCCTTCATCTACAGGTTGCGCAAGCCAGAGAATAAGCAGGAGTACTCGACCCTGCATTCGATGCCCGATGGTGCCTTGCTGGTGGTCACCAAGCGGGTCTAACAGCCCAAGCAAATCTGGACTCTGCGGCGCATCGCGGCCTGGGACACCTCGCAACCGCGTGCGGACGAGCTGGATATTGACGTGGGGCCGAATGATGAACCACTCGGATCGGCGCTTCAAAAGGATCGGTGGGATCGGAACGATCAGCTCTTGATGGACTCCGCAGCGAATTATCTCGTGGTCCGTTTGAGCCAGAACGCAGACACGAACCAGAACCCCGGCGAATCTGCAAAGCCGCTATCTGTCCTGAACATTATCGATCTCCACGGGTTCAAGCTTCTCAGCCGTGTCGTGGTCACCGATCCTCTGCTGGCCGCAGGCGACATGGGTTTCAGTCCCAGGGGGGCCTTCGTAGTGAGCGGCCTTCAGGAGCACAGGAGCGCAACGATCGGCGGCAAGGTGACCAATACGGGCCAGTATGCGGTGGAAATCTTAACCCTTCCCGGCCTGAAGCCTGAACCGGTGTGTAGTTATACCATTATCAACAAACTCTATCTCGCCGAGAGCGCTTCGACGCCGGAAGAAAAGGCATGTGGGCCCAAACTCGCTCCGCTTGGTTTCTCCTCGTTAGACGATGTGCGTAAAACTCTCAACTCCCTTGGACTGCTGGAATACAGCGCGGACCACGCGATGAGTGTTCCACCCCAGTCGCCCTGGGGTTGCCAATTCGAGGATCTGTCCGGGAACCTGAAATATGCGCTGTTCGATTGCGACGAGAGCCGTGTTACGTTCACACTTGTCCCCTGGTATTATCGTGCGTTCAGGGTTTTCCACCTCGAGGATGGAAAACAAATCATGGACTTGAAGCTGCCGCACAGCCCGCATTTTTCCGGCGTGCTTGCCACGAGCCGCGAAGTCACATACGTGGTTCTATTGCGTGATGGCGCCGAACTGGAAGGCTACCGCGTACCTTAGGAGCGCCACCAACCATGCGATAGACTCCCCTTGAGAGCCGCGCGTGGTCGCGGTGCTTGGACTGGGAGCTCTCGACGCTCGCGCATCCGCTGGGCGACCTGGCGTGGGCCTGCCGTCCTTACCATTGCCCGCCCGGCATCGACGGCGTGTTGAGTTTTCAAGCGCTGGATCTGAAGGCGGCAGGAATTCCGAGCGAGCAGGAATTTGTCGCCGCATACTGTCGGCGCGTCGGCCGGACCAGCGTCCCGATCTGATGTTCTTTGGGGCGTTCTCGTTTTTTCGTGCCGCCGCCATCTCACAGGGAATTGCGATGCGCGCGAAACTTGGCAACGCCAGCGGTCCCAACGCAGCGGAGCGCGGCACGAAGGCGAGACTGATGGCCGAAATTGGCTGGTCCGTCGCGCAGAATTGCGAAGTCACGACTACGTCATGAACAAAGCGGCGGAGCCCGCGCTAAAATCCGGGCATGGTGAGCGAACAAACGCGCGAGGAAGATGAGCGGTTCCGCGAAGAACTCCGGCACGTCGATTTGGAGAAATTGAAGAAAGTGATCAAGCCGCTAATAGCGGGCAAGAAGCAGAAAAAGAATACCGCTTCCGCCAAACGCTAGGCTGTTTTGCGAGGAAGCTGTTTACCCAGCTTCTTCTTGATTTCGCGAGATCGCGACGAAACAATATCGCGAACCAGGGCCAGATCGAATGGGTCGATTGCGACGAGGTCAAACTTTTTGAGCAAATCTTCGCCGTATTCCTTTGCAAGAGTCCCGAACGATTCGTCGAAGAATGAGACGGATGTGATCTTCATTCCCGCAAAATCGACTATGACCGGTGCATCTCCGCTCTTTAGAGCGTTTACCAAGAGGGTTCTCATCCTCGCGCCGTGTTCGCGTGAGACAACGTCATTCCCCAATTGATTTTTAACCGCAATATGTATCATTGGTTTCGTCCTCATCCCCGATGACGTACAAACCTCTCTCTGTAGGGACGAGCGAGAGGAAAACTGCCGTGCCTGGGAAATAGCCATGAATTTTATCTCTGATCGGCTTTCGATCTGGTCGAAAGCGAACTCGACCTCCTCCTGATATTATAGTCATTGCGCCACGATTTGCGCGAACGAATCTACGGATCATAGCCAGACCGAGGCCACGCTCGGCGGGCCCCACAGCAGAAGTCACGCCCGTTTCGGTCGCATGTTCGATCAGGCGCGGATCGCCCATTCGCTTGAATTTTTTGATGTTACGCAAGTTATTTGGAATGCCTCGTCCCAAGTCAAGCAAACAGAGCGAGATTCGTTTGCCGTGACTATTGCCCGATGCCCATGCTCCAGACGCCGAACCGGCGTGCTCCGCGAAATTTTGAATTAATTCAATAAACGACATTCGCATAGAGTCCTTCAAGCCCGCGTCGAATGGCTGAAGTGACTCCAAGAAATCGAGAAGACCATCGACGAAGCCCGGTTCAAGGGCCGTAATGTGAACGAGATCAATTTGCTCCTTGCTTGGGCGTCTTGCCTCGAATTTGTCGCCAAGGCCTACGCTCTTATAAAAGCCCATATCGACGAGAAACTGGTGAGCCTTTGGTCGCAGAGGACGCCGAATATAGATTTGAGGAATCGTGCCCAAGTGGCGGCACCGTTCAAGGCACGCCGCAAGGTACGTTATTCCAAACGCATCCCACGCAATTACGTCAGATAAATCGACCAACACGTTGTAATTCAAGTTTTCTGCGAGCAGAGGCAGTGTAAGCCGCAGAAGCGGATTCACTCCAGCAATCGTCGCCAACCGGTAGAACGAATATTGGTGCTGCGGCGAATCATCTGCGGGAACCATGGCGGACGTGTATTAAACCGCAGAATAGTCATCGAGGCCAGACATGCGCGATTGCCGCGCGGTGGCTGAGAGAGATTGTGGCCCTCTTGCGAGGGCCAAAGTCTATGCCCGGTCATTCCGCCAATTTCCAAGCCCACGAAAAATTCCACGTTGCCCAAGACACCTTGAGATGCGATCCGCCCGTCCGAAGATCGCGGAGCATCGCAGTAATTGCGCTTTTGGCGTGATCGAATACATATCGACGGCGTGCTTGATCATGTGGTGCGCCCACTGTCCTAATTAGGGCGATTTTGTTGCAATCGACACTCGCGCTGATTTGTGCTTAAATCGCGGACAAAGAGAGGTTAAGCATCATGGCCGATTCAGTCCGCGACCGAAAGCTCTTTAGAGAGATGCAGCAGCAGGCGCGAGCGTTGATCGCGCGGACTTTGGCATTAATTCGGGAAGTTGAAACAACGCTAACAGCCAAGATGCAGTTGTTGCGGAAGTTTCCGGAGATCAAGGTATTTGAGATGAAAGACAACTTACGCAAAACACGAAAGATGCTAGGAACTCTTGATCGGAGGCATCAGCTAACATCGTCGTCGCTGTTTTTGAAGCACGCAGATGAGAAGCTGTTAAATAAACTGGCGCGCGCAAACCTCAAATTAGGCGCAGATGTGTACAAATTGGTAGTGAAGTTGAAAAAGCAGTCAGATGAGTTTCAAGCGTATGCACAGAAGCTTATGACAGAGGCGAAACAGAAAAAGACCAGAGGCCGATCCGATGGATGATCAAGAACCTCTGCTCAAGGAATTGCGCGCAATCCGGGAGCACGTAGCCCGCATCGACTTTCAGATGAAGGGGCTAATAATTAGCGTAGATTGCATCTTGCTATTTTTATTGGCTTTCGTCATTGGACGATTCTTTCACTTCTGGGGATAATTGCTGATGATGAAGCTAATAGTTGATGAAGACGTGGCGAAAGTTGCTGAGTTTATGAGGCTCAACATAGACGCGATCAAGCTCCAGAGAGTCGCGCGCGCGTTAGTTCAATTGGGCGAATTGATTTGGCCGGAGCAATATCCGGAAGACCGCTACCTAGCTTTCAGACAGGAAATTAGCCCTTTGGAGCGGGCCGCCGATTCGCCGCAGCAACCAGTTGCCAAGTTACTTGACCATACTGAAGGCCGTGACATTCAGGGGCATGATCGGAACAATGGGTTGTAGCCGGTAACCGAGTAGCCTCAGCGGGAATAGCCGTTTCAAAACCGCACGTCTGACGAGCGTAGATTCCGATTCGCATTACTTGGCCGCCAGGTAAGTGAATTTGGTCAAAATCCGGATGATTACAGGACGCGAAAGGACTCTTGTCCTTGAAGTACGGCATTAGCGTGTCGGCTTGATCGCTTTCGCTAGGAGCCTGTCAAACTTCTTAACGTTCGCGGCGGTCAGATGATCGAGCGTTGCTTTTATGCGCTCGTCTTCGGCGAGTTGCCTTGCGCTTGGAACGTATTTTTTGTGCGCCTTTTGGGCGATACGCTTTGTGGAAGCCACCGCGATACTTTAGCGCTTCCACGTCCGCGCAGCTAGTTACTGCACGTCGTAATCAGATCGGCAAATGCGTTCGGGTTTCTCCGGTTGTTGTAGCGCCACGAGAACTCGTTCACATACAGCGGCAGATAGTCTTTGCTGACTTTGTGGTAACTGCCCATGATGCCGCGCTTGAGCAGAGACCAGAAGCCTTCGATTGTATTTGTGTGAACCGCGCCGACAACGTACTGGCCCGTGGCGTGGCGCACGACGCCATGCGGCAGATCGCGGCCAAGCAAACGGTATCCTGCATATTCATCGGTCGCGACTAGACTGACCTTCGGCCCAACGGCTGAATGCACGAAACCGTCAAGAGTCGCGGTATCGGTGTTCTCGATCACTTTGGCAACGACCATGCCCTTGCGAGCGATCGCGCCGATGACCGCGACTTTGCCCGCTCCGCCAGTACCAACATGCTTGCGATGGCTGACGTGTTTGTTTTTTTCCTTGCCGCCGACGTAAGTTTCGTCAACCTCGATCTCGCCGGCGAGAGAAATGGCATCGCCTTTCATTGCGGCGCGCCACCGATGGCAGATGTACCAGCAGGTGCGCCAATCGGTGCCGGAATACTCGCCGAACACCATGCGCCGCACTTGCAGCGAGCTAACGCCCTTCTTTGCAGTGAGCATCAGGAAGCCGACTTTGAACCACAGCTTGAGCGGAATCTTGGTGTCCTGAAAGATCGTATGCGTGATGACGCTGAATCGGTAGCCATTGCGCCCGCCGCAGTCTTTGTTCTTGCACGCCCAATGGAACGGGCGCGCCTTCAAAGCGTACACGCCTTCCTTGCGATGACAGCGCGGGCATTTGACGCCATCGGGCCAGCGCTTGGCAACGATGTACTCCTTGCACGCGTCATCGGTCGGGAACATCCGGTCGAATGCTGCTAGGTTCTGCATGACGGACATTCAAGCACTTTTGGGGTTGAGTGTCAACACAAACAAAATCGCCCTAATTAGGGACACTACCCGAAATCGCGGCGGGATAACGAAGTCATGAGCAAGGCGGCCGAAACCACTGAAATTGTCAATCTTGATGCGAACGCTCTTTCGAGCGCGATCAAGTCCAAGCAGGTCTCGTGCGTCGAGGTGATGAACGCGTATCTCGATCGTGTCGATCGGCTGAACCCGCGCGTCAACGCGATCGTTTCGCTCTTGCCGCGCCAGGACCTGCTCGACCAGGCCAGCACTCGCGACGCGCAACTGGCGCGCGGCGATCTTCTTGGCTGGATGCACGGCTTTCCGCATGCGATCAAGGATCTCGAGCCGACCAGGGGCATCCGCACCACGATGGGCTCGCCGCTGTTCAAAAATTTTGTTCCGGCTGCGGACTCGATCCTGGTCGAACGAATCAGGCTGGCGGGTGGAATCATTATCGGGAAAACAAACGTGCCGGAGTTTGGCTTGGGATCGCAAACCTACAATCCCGTCTTTGGCACTACGCTCAACGCGTACGATCAATCGAAGACGTGCGGCGGTAGCAGCGGCGGCGCGGCCGTCGCGCTCGCGCTCCGGATGTTGCCGGTTGCAGACGGCAGCGATAACGGCGGGTCGATCCGAAATCCCGCCGCGTTCAACAACGTTTTCGGATTGCGAACCTCGTTTGGCCGGGTTCCATCGTTGTTCACCGAGGTCTTCATGCCGTCGATTTCGGTGCACGGCCCGATGGCGCGGACGGTGCCGGACCTCGCGATGTTCCTGTCGGTGATCGCCGGATACGACGCGCGCACGCCGCTTTCGATTCGCCAGGACCCGGCTGAGTTTGCCGGGCCGCTCGCGCGCGACTTCAAAGGGACGCGTATCGGATGGGTCGGAGACTTTGGCGGACACATCCCGTTCGAATCAGGCGTGCTCGATCTCTGCAAAGGCGCGCTCAAGGTGTTCGAGGCGCTCGGATGCACGGTCGAACCCGCGATACCCGACTATCCGCTGGAGCCCGTGTGGGATAGCTGGCTCAAGATTCGAGCGTGGCAGATTGGAGCGATGCTCAACGGGCCCTACGCGGAACCCGCCAAGCGTGCTCTGATGAAACCCGAACTGCAGTGGGAGATCGAAAGCGGCCTCAAGGCCGGCGCGTTCGAAATCGTGGACGCGCTCACGGTGCGCACGGCGTGGTATCAAGCGGTGCGCACATTCTTCGAGAAGTATGATTTCATGATCGCGCCTGCCGGCCAGGTATTCCCGTTTGACGCGGCGCTACACTGGCCGATAGAGGTCGGCGGCGCATCCATGGACACCTACCATCGCTGGATGGAAGTAATGATTCCGATCTCGATGTCGGGTTGCCCGGCGCTCAGCGCACCAGCCGGCTTCAACGAACGCGGATTGCCGATGGGCATTCAGATTGTCGGCCCGAATCACGCCGAGCTGGCCTGCATTCAACTGGCGCATGCGTACGATCAGGCGACCAACTGGGTGACAAAGCGACCGCCTTCAGTGTTAAGCTGAGTTGAATCGAGAATCGCGAAATGACTGCCCGGCTAAATCTTACGCTCGTTGCCGCGACGGCCGTTATCCAGCTTTTGTTGGGGGCAGGCGGCGCCCAGGCTGGTTCGGCCTATGACTCAAAGAGCAAGCCGGCGCGGCCGCCTGTGTTCACCGATTTTGGCAATCCGGAGATGGTGCAGATTCTTGGCTATGACGACAACGAGGGAAACAGTAATGACGCGATGGAGCCGTTCATCAGCCGCGACGGCAACTTCCTCTTCTTCAATAATCTGAACACCGGCACCACGGCCAATCCGACCAACCTGTTCTGGGCAACTCGCAAGGATGACGTGACGTTCCAGTACCAGGGCGAGATCGGAGGGGAAGCAAACAGCAGCGGTTCACTCGACGCAGTTCCGTCGATGGACTCGAACGGCAACTTTTACTTTATCACCACCAGAAGTTATGGAGACGTCGGCACTCCGGGGTATTTGTCAACGATTTATTCGGGACCGTTCGCGGCTGGCACCGCAACGCCGGTGAATCCGGTTCCGGGCGCCGCGGCGCCGAAGCCGGGGCTGGTCAACTTCGACGAAGAGATCAGCGCCGATGGCAATACGCTGTACTTCACACAAGGCAATTTCAACTTCTTCGGCACTCTGACGAGCACTACGATGATGGTCGCGACCCTGCAGGGCGGCAACTTCGTAGTTGACCCGAACAGCGCCAAAATCATGAAGACGATTAATGACAAGTATCTCAACTATGCGGCGGACACGTCCGCTGACGAGCTCGAATTTTTCTTCACGCGAACCAATCTCAAGGTAGGTCCGGCCATATACATGGCCACCCGCAAGTCAACCTCGAAGCCGTTCGGTGCGCCGAAGAAAATTGACGCTATCACCGGGTTTGCCGAGGCGCCCTCGATTTCGCCCGATGACCTTTCGCTCTACTACCACGTGAAGAATCCGAGCGGCGTATTCGTGATCAATCGAGTCACGCGCACTGTGAAACCGTAACGCACTTGCAGGGGGATCAGGCGCGCGAGTCGGCGGGTGCGGTGGTTGGGCGGCCGAGGATCCGCCTCCACAGTTTCGACCATCCAGCGCTCAGCCGATCCATATACAGATAGATCACCGGCGTCGTGTAGAGGGTCAGGACCTGGCTCACGAGCAGTCCGCCAACGATCGCGATGCCAAGCGGGCGGCGCATCTCGGAGCCGACGCCGTTGCCCAGCGCGAGCGGCAACCCGCCGAGCATCGCGGCCATCGTGGTCATCATGATCGGGCGAAAGCGCAGCACGCACGCCTGGTAGATCGCGTCGTGCGGCGACTTGCCTTCGCCGCGTTGAGCCTCGAGCGCGAAGTCGATCATCATGATTGCGTTTTTCTTGACGATGCCTATCAGCAGGATGATTCCGATCAGCGCAATCACGCTCAGATCGATGTGGAATAGGAGCAGCGCGAGAATTGCGCCGACGCCGGCCGAGGGCAGCGTCGAGAGAATCGTGATCGGATGGATGTAACTTTCGTAGAGGATGCCGAGCACGATGTACACGGCGAAGAGCGCGAAGAAGATGAGGAAGCCTTCGTTCTTGAGCGAGTCCTGGAACGCCTGTGCGGTCCCCTGGAATGTTCCGCGAATGCCGGCGGGCAGTTTAATCTCCGCCTCGGCTTGAGTGATCGCGTCAACCGCATCGCCCAAGGCGACGCCCGGTGCGAGATTGAACGAGATCGTCACGGAAGGAAATTGACTGGTGTGATTGACGGCGAGCGCGGTCGTGTCATTGGCGAAGTGGGTGAAGGCGCTGAGCTTGATCAGCTGCCCGGTGCTGGAGCGCACGTGGATCTGGTCAAGCGACTCGGGGCTCTGCCAGAACTGCGGCGCGACCTCCATCACGACATGGTACTGGTTGAGCGGCGTGTACATCGTGGACACTTGCCGCTGCCCGAACGCGTCGTAGAGCGTATCGTCAATCGCCTGCTGCGAGAGGCCAAGGCGCGAAGCGGTGTCACGATCGACGACGACGTTGGCTTCCAGGCCGCTATTCTGCTGATCGCTGCTGACGTCGGTAAGAATGTGAACGGAGCGCAATTTCTTGAGCACTTTCGGCGCCCATTGGTTGAGCTCATTGAGGTCGTCGCTCTGCAGCGTGAATTGGTATTGCGCGTTGCTGCCTCTGCCGCCGATCCGCAGATCCTGGGTGGCCTGCAGATAGAGATTGACGCCGGGAACGTGAGAGACCTCCTTGCGGATGCGCGCGATAACCAGATCGGCGTCGATCTTTCGCACGCTCAGGGGCTTGAGGCCGATGTACATGGTCGCGGTATTGGTTGCGCCATTGCCGCCGGTGAATGCGATCACGTTGTCCACGGCCCGGTCTTTATGGATGGTTGTTATCAGTTCGGCAAGCCGACTGCGCATCGCCTGGAATGAAGTGTCCTGGTCGGCCTGCACCGCGCCCATCAGGCGTCCGGTATCCTGCTGTGGGAAGAATCCCTTGGGCACGACTTCGAACAGAAAAATGCTGAGCCCAAGCGTCGCGAGCGCGACCATCAGAGTAAACGGCTGATGGTCCAGAACCCACAACAGGCTGCTTTCGTAATGGTCCAGCATCCCCTTGAAAAATCGCTCGCTCGCCACGTACCAGCGGTTATGTTTCTCCTGGTCGTGCGGCTTGAGCAGCTGCGCGCTCATCATCGGCGTCGTGGTGAGCGAAATTACCAATGAAACGAGGACCGCGGCCGACAGGGTGACCGCGAACTCGCGGAATAGCCGGCCGACGATTCCCGACATCAGCAAAATCGGAATAAAGACCGCGACCAGCGAGATGCTGATCGAGATCACCGTGAAGCCGATGCCCGCAGCGCCCTTGATCGCGGCTTCGAACGGCGACATTCCCTGTTCGCGGTAGCGCGAAATGTTTTCGATGACGACGATCGCGTCGTCAACCACAAAGCCGGTGCAAATCGTAAGCGCCATCAGCGAGAGGTTGTCGAGGCTGTACCCGAGCAGGTACATGATGCCGAATGTTCCGACCAATGAGAGCGGAACGACGACTCCCGGAATCAACGTGGCGCGCAGGTTACGCAGGAACAGGAACACCACCATGATCACGAGCGCAGTCGAAATGCACAGCGTGAACTCGACGTCGCGCACCGAAGCGCGGATGGTGGTCGTACGGTCAAGGACTACGGAGAGATCGATCGCCGGCGAGATCGAGGCGCGCAACTGGGGCAACGCGGCATAGACTCGATCGACCGTGTCGATAATGTTCGCGCCGGGCTGCCGGAAGATGACGACCAGGACGGCGGCCTTGCCATCGACCATCCCGGCGGCGCGGACGTTCTCGACGGAATCCCTTACCAATGCGATATCGGAAAGCTGAACTGCGGAGCCATTGTTGTAGCGAACGATCAGCGGCTGGTAGTCCTCGGCCTTGAGCAGCTGATCGGTCGTGCTCAGCCCCCAGGTCTGGCTGTCGTTGGCCACTTCGCCCTTGGGCCGGTTCGCGTTGGCGGCGGCCAGCGCCGTTCGCACGTCCTCGAGACCGACGCCGAGGTTGCTCATCTGGGTTGGATTCAGTTCGACGCGGACACCGGGCAGCGCGCTTCCGCCGACAAGGACCTGGCCGACGCCGTCTATTTGCGAGAGTTTCTGCTCGAGGATCGAATCTGCCGCGTCGTACATCTCTCCCGGGCGCACGGCGTCCGAGGTAAGGCCGAGAATCATGATCGGCGCATCGGCGGGATTGACCTTTCGATAGGTCGGCTTGCTCGGCAGAGTCGTGGGCAGTTGCCCGGCCGCGGCGTTGATGGCGGCCTGCGTGTCGCGCGCGGCGGCGTCGATATTGCGGTTCAAGTCGAACTGCAAAACTATGCTGGTGGCGCCCAGGTAGCTGGTCGAAGTCAGTTCCGTCAGGCCCGCGATACGGCCGAATTGGCGCTCGAGCGGAGTCGCCACCGACGAAGCCATCGTCTCTGGACTCGCGCCGGGCAACGTCGCCTGGACCTGAATGGTCGGGAACTCGACCTGCGGCAACGGCGCAACCGGAAGCAGCCGGAATGCGATCCCGCCCGCGAGCGCGAGCGCGATGGTCAGCAGCGTGGTGGCGACCGGCCTGCGTATGAAGGGTTCGGAAATGCTCATGACGCTTGAGCCGGAACGGTCTCCGGCACGACCTCCCCTGCCCGCCACCTGGCGAATCGCGTCGCCATGCGGTCGAAGGTCAGGAAGATAACCGGCGTCGTGTAGAGCGTGAGCACCTGGCTCACGAGCAAGCCGCCGACGATCGCGATACCCAGCGGGCGGCGCAACTCGGAGCCGACTCCCGTTCCCAGCGCGAGCGGCAATGCGCCGAGCAACGCCGCCATCGTGGTCATCATGATCGGCCGGAAGCGCAGCAGGCAGGCCTGGTAGATTGCCTCGCGCGGCGGCTTGCCTTCCTCACGCTGAGCTTCGAGTGCGAAATCGATCATCATGATCGCGTTCTTCTTGACGATACCTATCAGCAGGATGATACCGATGAGGGCGATCACGTTCAGATCTTGACCGCAGATCATCAGCGCCAGGATCGCGCCGACGCCCGCCGATGGCAGGGTCGAGATAATCGTGACCGGGTGGATGTAACTTTCGTAAAGAATTCCGAGCACGATGTACACGGTGACCAGCGCCGCAAGGATTAGCAGTGGCTCGTTCTTCAACGACGCCCGGAACGCCGCGGCGGTACCCTGGAACGAAGCCTCAATACTTGCGGGCATCCCGATTTCCTCGCGCGCCTGCTCGATGGCGGAGACCGCGTCGCCCAGCGAGTAGCCCGATGCGAGATCGAACGAGATTGTAACCGCGGGAAACTGGCCCTCATGGTTGACGGCGAGCGGGGCCGAACCCGGCTCGAAGTGGGTGAAGGCGCTGAGCGGCACCTCGCCGCCCGCGGTCGAGCGAATATAGATGTCGTCAAGCGCGTGCGGATTGCGCTGAAACTCCGGCGCGATTTCGAGCACCACGTGATACTGGTTCAGCTGTGTGAAAATCGTCGAGACCTGCCGCTGTCCGAAGGCGTCGTACAAGGTCTGGTCGATCAGATTTGGCGTGATACCCAGGCGCGAAGCCGTCTGCCGATCGATGACGACATGCTCCTCCCAGCCGGCGTTCTGCTGGTCGGTCGCGACGTCGCGCAGCGCGGGCAGCATCTTGAGCTTATCGACGAGTTTCTTAGTCCACAGATTCAATTCGTCGGCGCTCGGATCTTCGAGGCTGTACTGATACTGCGTCCGGCTCACGCGGTCCTCGACCGTCAGGTCCTGCACCGGCTGCAAGTACAGCGTTATCCCGTTGACGGCCGCCAACTTCGGCGCCAGACGCCTGATCACAGTGGTGATGTCAACCTTGCGCACGTCGAGCGGCTTCAGATTGATCAGTATTCGTCCGCTGTTGACGGTGATGTTGGTGCCATCGATCCCGACGAACGACGACAGGCTCTCCACCGCCGGGTCCTGCAAAATGACCCGCGCCAAAGCCTGCTGGCCGCGCACCATCGCGGCGAAAGACACATTCTGCGGCGCTTCGGAAACGCCCTGGATAACGCCGGTATCCTGCACCGGAAAGAAGCCCTTGGGCACGACGATGTAGAGCGCGATCGTCAGGACCAGCGTGGCGATCGCGACCATCAGCGTTCCGAATTCGTGTTCAAGAACCCATTCGAGCGTGCGGCCGTAAAACTTGATTGTGTCTTCGAATACCTTTTCCGACTTGCGATAGAACCAGGTCTGCTGATCCTTGGGCGTATGCTTGAGCAGCTTCGCGCTCATCATCGGCGTCAGCGTTAGCGAGACGACCGCGGACATCAGGATCGTCACCGCCAGCGTGACCGCGAACTCGCGGAACAACCGGCCGACGATGTCGCCCATGAACAGCAGCGGAATCAGCACCGCAATCAGCGAGATGGTCAGCGATAGAATCGTGAAGCCGATCTGCTCGGCGCCTTTGAGCGCGGCCTCCAGCGGCTTGTCGCCTTCCTCGATGAAGCGCGAGATATTTTCGATCATCACGATCGCGTCGTCAACGACGAAGCCGGTCGAAATCGTAAGCGCCATCAGCGACAGGTTGTCGAGGCTGTAGCCCAGCAGGTACATCACGCCGAGCGTTCCGATCAGCGAGAGCGGAACCGCGATGCTGGGAATGATCGTCGCCGACAGACTGCGCAGAAACAGGAAGATGACCATCACGACCAGCGCCACCGTCAGCATCAGCTCGAACTGCACGTCCTGCACGGACGCGCGAATCGAGGTGGTGCGATCCGTAAGGATCTCGATTTTCACCGACGAGGGCAGAGAGGCCTGCAGGCGGGGCATCAGGGCCTTGATGCGGTCCACGACGGCGATGATGTTGGCGCCGGGCTGCCGCTGAACGTTGAGGATCACGGCCGGGGTTAGGTTCATCCACGCCGCCGCCTTGACGTTCTCGGCGTCGTCTATCGCAACTGCAACATCGGAAAGCTTAACCGGCGCGCCGTTGTGATATGAGACGATCAGCGGCATGTAGTCCTTGGCTTTCAGGAGCTGGTCGTTGGCGCCGATGGTGTACGCCTGCTGCTTGCCGTCGAAGTTGCCCTTGGCCTCGTCGACGTTGGCGTTGGCGATCGCGGTGCGCAGGTCCTCGAGCGTCAATCCATACGACGCGAGCGAGGTCGGATTGGCCTGCACGCGGACTGAAGGTTTCTGGCCGCCGCCGATGCTCACCAAGCCCACACCTGGCAGCTGTGAGATCTTCTCGCCCAGACGCGTGTCGGCCAGATCTTCGACCTGGTCCAGCGGCAGTTCCTTCGACGTCAGCGCCAGCGTGAGAATGGGCGTGTCGGCCGGATTCGTCTTGCTGTAAACGGGCGGGTTCGGGAGATCCGTCGGCAGGTAAGTCGCGGCCGCGTTGATCGCCGCCTGTACCTCCTGCTCGGCAACGTCGATGTTCAGGTTAAGGTCGAACTGCAGCGTGATGACCGAGCTGCCGAACGAGCTGTTCGAGGTCATCTGGGTAAGCCCCGGCACCTCTCCGAATTGCCGCTCGAGCGGCGCCGTCACCGAAGACGCCATCACGTCCGGACTTCCGCCCGGGTAGAAAGTCATGACCTGGATGGTCGGATAGTCCACTTGCGGCAGCGCCGACACCGGCAGCTGCCCATAGGCGACGAGGCCGGCCAGCATCAGTCCGACCATCAACAGCGAAGTTGCAACCGGCCGGAGTATGAACGGTCGCGAAAGACTCACGGAGTACTCGCAGGCGGTATAGCGGCGGTCTGCACACTCACGTGCGAACCTTGTTGCAGCTTGTCCACCCCGTCGGTGACGACCAGGTCGCCAGCCGCAAGCCCCTTGTCTATGGCGACCACGTCGCCCTGGGTTGCGCCCACGGTCACACTGCGCATCTCGACGGTCTGGTCAGGCTTGACGACATAAACAAACGAACCTTGCTGGCTGCGCTGGAGACCGGCCGCCGGGATCAGAATCGCATTGTGGATGGTATTGACGAGCAGCTTGGCGTTAACGAATTGATTTGGAAACAGCGCATTGTCCTCGTTGGGAAAGGACGCCTTGAGCTTGATCGTGCCGGTGGACTGATCGATCTGGTTGTCGGTGGTGAGCAGCTTTCCAGCCGCGAGTTTGTGCTTGAAGTCACGATCGTAAGCCTCGACCGGCAACTGGGGGTCGGTCTTCATCGCGGTCTCGAGGCTTGGCAAGTCGTCCTCGGGAATACTGAAATCAACCGCGATCGGCTGCAGCTGCGTGATCACCGCGAAACCGGTCGCGTCGGTCGCATGAATGATATTGCCCGGGTCCACCAACCGGAGCCCGACCCGGCCCGTGATCGGCGAAGTGATACGGCTGTAAACCAGCTGAAGCTTGGCGTTGTCCACGGCGCCCTTATCGCTCTCGATCGAACCGGCGTACTGTCCGACCGCCGCTTCCTGATTGTCGAGGTCCTGACGCGCGAGGGCATTTTGCTTGAAGAGTTCCTTGTCGCGCGCGAGCGTTACCTTGGCGTTTTCGAGCGACGCCACATCTTTCGCGAGCGTGCCCTCGGCCTGCTCGAGCTGCACCTGGTACGGACGCGGATCGATCTCAGCCAGCAGATCGCCGGCCTTTACTATTTGCCCCTCGGTAAAGTTTACCTTGTCGAGCGCGCCATCCACCCGGCTTTTGATGGTGACCGTGTTGTAAGCCGTCACAGTTCCGATCGCGGATATGTACTGGTTCATATCGCCGAGCTTCGCCGGCACCGCTGCGACCGGAACGATGGTGTGCAATCCGCCCGGAGGCGCCTGTGTGGAAGAATCAGGGCCGCTGCGGGCGATAAAAAAGTAAAAACCAACTACCGCGACGGCCAAAACGACCAGCCACAACCGCCATCGTTGAATAGCTTTGTCGAGCCAACTGCGCACTTCAGCATCCTGTACAAATCGCGAGGCGTTAGGGTTTCCGGTCGCGGGGGCGTCTGAATCCATCATGTTCTCCGTGGCACTCGTTTCCAAGCAGCCAAATACCAATCCGAAATCTATTGTTGCAATTTTGGACCCGCCAGTCCATATTTCAGATGAGGCCCCTCGAGGCGACTGCGAATCTACGAATTTAATGATTGCAGGTTTCCAATCGTGAGCGTCAAGCGCCAACCGGTTTCGCCGCCGATTCGCCGCAAAGGCGGCCGTGGCAGGCCGTCAACGCCGTTCATCCGCGAAAGAATCCTCGTGAGCGCCGCGGCACTCTTTGCCGAAAGGGAATTCGAGCTGGTGTTGATCGACGAGGTCGCGGCGCACGCCGGAGTCGGCAAGGGCAGCGTTTACCGTCAATTCAAATCGAAGGAGGAGCTCTACGCGGCCGCGGTAATCGACGGATTCACCGAACTGCAGCGCGAAATTCGCTCGGCGCTGGCCGGATGCACGTCGATGCGCGGGCAAATCGCGACCATCGTGCGTCATTCTCTCAGATTCTTCTGGAGCCGCCGCCAGTTCTTCGCCCTGCTGCGCGATCCCAAGGCGTTGCGCCCCTCACAGGAGCGCCAGTATCAAGCTCAGCGCAATGACTTGTCGCGATTGATAAGCGGAGTTCTCGACGACGGCGTCAGGCGCGGTGCGATGAGGCCGGGTATCGACACTCGAATCGCGGCCGAATCTTTGCTGGGCATCATGCGCGGGATCAACCGCTACGGTCGCGAGTACACGACACCCGATCGTGCGGTCGATATTGTCACGTCGATCTTCCTCGACGGATGCGCCGCGCGATAACATTGCGCCGATTCGAAATTCTCTCGCGTAGGCTTTCGTCATGGACAAGGCAGCGATCCGAACTCACGTCGAGCGGCTTTGGGATGAATCCATAGTCGCCGAACTGGTCGAGTACATTCGTATCCCCAACAAGTCGGTCGCGTTCGATCGCGACTGGAAAGCGCACGGTCACATGGACCGCGTCGTCGCGCGCTTCGAGGATTGGGCGCGCCGCCAGCCGATCTGCGGCATTAAGTTGGAAGTCGTGCGCCTCGAAGGCCGGACCCCGCTGCTGTTCATCGAAATCCCCGGCGACTCCAAGGATTGCGTGCTGCTCTATGGGCACATGGACAAGCAGCCCGAGATGTCGGGATGGCGCGAAGGGCTGGGTCCGTGGCAGCCGGTGCTCGACGGCGAGCGTTTGTATGGCCGCGGCAGCGCTGACGACGGGTACGCGATGTTCGCGTGTCTGGGCGCGATCGGCGCGCTGCAGGCGAACTCGATTAGACACGCGCGATGCGTGGTGATCATCGAAGCTTGCGAAGAAAGCGGCAGCTTCGATCTCCCGCACTACATCGAGCATCTGGCGCCCCGCATCGGGCAGCCGAGCCTGTGCATCGCGCTGGACTCGGGATGCGGCAATTAC
>Ga0187883_10000726_pt1 | contig 20163 bp, 11 predicted proteins | sample June2016WEW_20_1_2_FD_132966 | JGI IMG/M metagenome (GOLD analysis project Ga0187883, IMG submission 132966) | Peatland microbial communities from SPRUCE experiment site at the Marcell Experimental Forest, Minnesota, USA - June2016WEW_20_10 | ecosystem: Environmental > Terrestrial > Soil >...
CTTCGTCGAGCGGACCTCGTACGGGATCAAGGAGATGAACCCGTACAACAAGCTCTTCGAGGAGCGGATCATTTTCCTCGGCGTGCAGATCGATGACGCGTCGGCCAACGACGTGATGGCGCAGCTGATCACCCTGGAGTCGATCGATCCCGACCGCGACGTCCTGATGTACATCAACTCGCCCGGCGGGTCGATGACGTCGATGATGGCGATCTACGACACCATGCAGTACATCCAGCCGGAGATCCAGACGTTCTGCCTCGGGCAGGCGGCGTCAGCCGCGGCGGTGCTGCTGGCAGCCGGGACCAAGGGCAAGCGGATGGCGCTGCCCAACTCGCGGATCCTGATCCACCAGCCGGCCGTCGAGAGCGGTTATGGTCAGTCAAGCGACCTGGAAATCCAGGCGCGCGAGATCCTGCGGATGCGCACCGCGATGGAGCGGGTCATTGCGCACCACACCGGCAGATCCGAAGATCAGGTCCGCCGGGACGTGGAGCGGGACAAGTTCTTCACGGCCGAGGAGGCCAAGGATTACGGACTGGTCGACGAGGTTCTGACGACCCTCAAGCGCAGGACCGAGGTAGGGTCGTCTTAGAACAAAGGACCCGGTTGCCAGCGGCACGCCGGCGGCAGGGTCCCGGCGCCACAACTTGAGCTGGCAACGCGGTACCGTCTAGGTTCGAGCCAAGGAAGGCTCCGGCATAGACGTTCGGCGGAGGCAGTGAGGCGGCCGCCGTCGGCGGCCCCACGCAAAGGAGTAGCTGAGTGGCACGCATGGGCGATGGTGGTGACCTGCTGAAGTGCTCGTTCTGCGGAAAGAGCCAAAAGCAAGTCAAGAAACTCATCGCCGGTCCCGGCGTGTACATCTGCGACGAATGCATCGATCTGTGTAACGAGATCATCGAGGAAGAGCTCGCGGAGCCGCCCGAACTGAAATGGGACAGCCTGCCCAAGCCGCGCGAGATCTACGAGTTTCTCGATTCCTACGTGATCGGTCAGGAGAAGGCGAAGAAAGGCCTGTCAGTAGCGGTCTATAACCACTACAAGCGGGTCCAGTCGGGCGGCGAGCGTTCCGGTGAGGACGGCGTCGAGCTCGCCAAGTCGAACATCCTGCTGCTCGGGCCGACCGGGTCGGGCAAGACGCTGCTCGCGCAGACCCTCGCCAGGCTCCTGAACGTGCCGTTCGCGATCGCCGACGCCACCGCGCTGACCGAGGCCGGGTACGTCGGCGAGGATGTCGAGAACATCCTGCTGAAGCTCATCCAGGCCGCCGACTACGACGTCAAGAAGGCCGAGACCGGGATCATCTACATCGATGAGATCGACAAGATCGCCCGCAAGAGCGAGAACCCGTCGATCACCCGCGATGTTTCCGGCGAGGGCGTCCAGCAGGCGCTGCTGAAGATCCTGGAGGGCACGACGGCGTCGGTGCCGCCGCAGGGCGGCCGCAAGCACCCGCACCAGGAGTTCATCCAGATCGACACCACCAATGTGCTCTTCATCTGCGGCGGTGCCTTCGCGGGCCTCGAGAAGATCATCGAGCACCGGGTCGGCCGCAGCGGAATGGGCTTCGGCGCGGTGCTCCGGGTGAAGACCGACCAGGTGACGTCCGACGCGTTCGCCGACGTCATGCCGGAGGACCTGCTTAAGTTCGGGATGATCCCCGAGTTCGTCGGCAGGCTGCCGGTCATCACCAGCGTGCATAATCTCGACCGTGAGGCGCTGATCAGGATCCTCACCGAGCCGCGCAACGCGCTCGTCCGGCAGTACCGCCGGCTGTTCGAGCTGGACGGGGTGGACCTTGAGTTCACCGACGACGCCCTGGAGGCCGTCGCCGACCAGGCGATCCTGCGCGGCACCGGGGCGCGCGGCCTGCGCGCGATCCTCGAAGAGGTCCTGCTGTCGGTGATGTACGAGGTGCCGAGCCGCAAGGACGTCGAGCGGGTCGTGATCACCGCCGAGTCGGTGCTGGAGAACGTGAACCCGACCCTGGTGCCCCGCGACGTGGCGCGGCGGACCCCACGGGAGAAATCCGCCTGACCGGCGCGGGCTGACCCGGGCGCGGCGCGCGAGCCCCGCCCTGCGAGCCCCGCCCTGCCGGCCCCGCCGTGGCAGTACCACAATGCCAGCACGCCAGCGAGGTCAGTCCACCAGCTGGCCGTCCTGGAGCGTCAGGATGCGATCCGCCAGGCCCATCAGAACCTGATCATGGGTCGCGACGATCGCGGTGATGCCTTCGTCGTGCACGATGCTCCGGATCAACCGCATGATCTGGCCCGCCGTCTCGGAATCCAGCTGGCCGGTGGGCTCGTCGGCCAGCAGCAGCATGGGGCTGTTGGCCAGGGCCCGGGCGATCGCTACCCGCTGCTGTTCACCGCCGGACAGCTCATACGGGCGCTGGGCGGCCCGGCCGCCGAGGCCGACGAGGCCGAGAAGGGCCCTGGCCCGCTCTTCCCTGACCCGCGGGTCACAGCGGGCGAGCCGCATCGGCAGGCCCACGTTCTCGGCCGCGGACAGGATCGGGATGAGCCCGAAAGACTGGAAGATGAACGCGACCGTCCGCCGCAGCATCAGCGCGAGCTGATCCCCGCTCATCGCGGTGACGTCCTGGCCCGCCACCTCCACCCGCCCGCTGCTCGGCCGGTCAAGCCCGCCGATGATGGCGAGCAGGGTGCTCTTCCCCGAGCCCGACTTGCCGCGCAGCGCGACCAGCTCGCCGCGGTCGACCGTGAGCGATACCCCGCGCAGCGCGCGCACCATGGTGGGCCCGGCGCCGTAAGTCCGGGTCACCTCCTGCACCACGGCGATGGTGGTCCCGGGCCCCGCGCCGGCCTGGACCGCTGTCATGCGTCCTCCTGCCCGGCGCGGCGGACCGCATCCGGCCACACCCCCACGTGGTCGGGTTCGAGGGCCACCAGCACCCGATCCTTCATGTCCAGGCTGTCGATGAAGTCCCGCGGTATTTGCAGCCGGCCGGCCCGGTCGAGCACCGAGTACTCCTGCGCGACATCCGCCGCGTGGCCGTGCTCGTCGGTGGTGGTCCGCCGCAGCACCTCGGTGCTGATCCGGCCGTCCCTGATCGCGATGGTCCTGCTGACCTGATCAGAGACCTGCTGATCATGGGTGACCACCAGGACCGTCACCCCCAGATCGGAGTTGGCGGCGCGCAGGGCCGCGAATACCTCGTCGGCCGTCGCGCTGTCGAGTTCGCCGGTCGGCTCGTCGGCCAGCAGCACGGTGGGCTGGTTGGCGAGCGCGACCCCGATGGCCACCCGCTGCTGCTCACCGCCGGACATCTCGGCGGGCATCCGGTCGGCGCAGTCGCCGACGCCGAGTATCTTCAGCAGCTCGCCGGCCCGGCGGCCTCGCTTGCTGCGGCGCAGCCGGGCCAGGCCCATCGGCAGGGCCACGTTCTCCGCGGCGGTCAGGTGCGAGAACAGGTTCCTGCTGGTCTGCTGCCAGAGGAACCCGACGGTGCCGCGCCGGTAAGCCAGCCGCTCCTTGGCGCCCATGGTCAAAAGGTCATGCCCGGCCACCCTGGCCTGGCCGGCGGTGGGCGTGTCCAGGCCGGCCAGGATGTTGAGCAGCGTCGACTTCCCGCTGCCCGACGCGCCGACCAGCGCGGTCAGCTCACCCGGTCCGATCAGCAGGTCCAGGCTCTGCAGCGCCTGCACCTCAATCCCGGCGGTCGTGTAGATCCGGACCAGCCGGTCGCACGCGATCACCGCGTCGTGCCCGAAGGCGGGTCGCTGCCCGGCCGCACCGCCCCGGGCGCCCGCCCGCGCCCCGGCCGCGGTCAGCTCATCGATGGATGTCCGCTGCACGCCATCACCCGCCTTCGTCCAGCCGCAGCACCCCGGTCCTGGACCGCCTGCGGATAACGGTCGCCTGACCAGCCGTGATCGTGGCGACCAGGGCCACGAGGGCGACGACGGGCAGGATGAGCGCCGGCAGGTCGGGCCGTACCTGCACCGAGGCGCCCGAGCCGGTGAACGCCGACAGATCGAGGGCCGGCCCGACCAGCTGCCCGAGGACCGCGCCGGCCAGCTCGGCGCCCACCACCGCGACCAGCAGCAGCGGCAGGACGTCCAGCAGGGCCAGCCGCCGGGCCTGCCGGCCGGTCAGCCCGAGCGCGGTGAGCCACGTGCCAAGCCGGGTCCGGTCCCGGCCGGTCAGGGCCAGGCCGAGCAGCACCGCGGCCACGCTGCAGGCCGCCCCGGCCGCCACGGTCAGCTCGAACAGCCGGCTCGAGCCCCGCACCGACGGCGCGCCCGCGGTCGATTGCAGCACCGCCGCGCGGGAGGTGACCAGGAAGCCGGGCAGAGTCCGCGTCAGCGCGACGCGGAGCGCGGCCACCCTGATCCCGGCTCCGGCCAGCAGCACCGTGTTCGGCGCGGTGCCGCCGGCGATCCGGTCCGCGGCCCAGCCGGGCAGGATGACAAAGCTGCCGCCGCCGGGCTGGGCCGGGGTGCTCGCGGCGGTCGCGGCCACCTGAATGGTCAGCTGGCTGCTGTCGAACGCGAGCTGGTTAGAGCCCGCCCGGACGGCCGCCGCGACCCGAGGTGACGCGATGACCGGGATGGCGCCTCCCGGCCCGGGCCTGGCCAGCAGCCGGGCCGGGACCGCCGGCCACGGGGTGTCGGCGACCAGCGCGGCGTAGCTCGCCGGATCGGCGACCAGCACGCCGGTCGATATCGCGCCTTCGGCGCCGATCAGCAGGTTGCCGGCCAGCGGTGACCCCGGCGAAACGTAGAACAGCGCGGCCTGGGCGCGCACGCCGGGCACGGCCGCCATCGCGCGCTGTGCCGCGGGGCCGATCGACGTCTCGAATCCGGTGCGCTTGACCACCACATCGGCACCGGTCTGCTGCCACGAGGCCGCCACCTGACCGCTGCCGACCGCCGCCCGGATCGTGCCGCCGAGCGCGATCACTGCCAGCGCGACGACCAGCGCGAGGGCCGGCAGCAGCGTGTCTGGCCTGGCGCGCGCCGCCTGCGCGATGCCGAGGTATCCGACGGCTCCGCGGCGGCGTGCGGTCAGCCGCAGCAGCGCGCGCAGCGGCAGTGGGTAGACCCAGGCCGCGACCAGCCCCGCGGCCAGGGCCACCAGGACCGGCGCCGAGCTGATGTAGGGGTCGACGCCGGTGCCCGGCACGAGGCCGCGCGCCCGCAGCGCGGCGGCCCCGCCGGCGATCGCGATGATCGCGGTCAGCTCGGCCACCCGCCGACGCGCTGACCTGCGATGGAATACCAGGTCACCGCGGCCGGACGCGGCCAGCGACCGCGGGCCGCGATGCTGCCAGCCGACCAGCAGCGCCGGGGCGGCGAGGGTGATCACCGCTACGGCGGCCAGCAGCCGCCAGCTGGCCGGGTTGGCGCCACCGGGTGTCACGACGGCCGCTGCCAGCGCGCCGGCGGCGAGGGCCGGGCCGGCCACCAGAGCGGTCCTGGCCGCCGTCCGCAGCGCCACCTGGACGGTGCTCCCGCCCCTGGCCCGCAGCAGGGCCAGCTCGGCCCGGTAGGCGGCGGCGACGATCAGGGCGCAGGCCAGCAGCAGGATCACGGCCGCGGCGAACAGGCCCACCGTGAGCAGCGAGTCGGTGGCGCCGACGGCGGCCTGGACGGCCTCGAAGTCAGTGAGGTTCCCGACGCCTTCGGCCGAGATGGCGGGTGAGCCGAGCCCGGGCGGCAGCCCCCCGGCGACGGCCGGCCCGGTTTCCTGCAGCTGGCCCTGCAGCACTGTCATCGCCTGGATGAAACCCGGCACCTGCGAGACGGTCAGCGCACTGGTGTCCAGCGGGTTGTCCCAGAAGGCCCGCACGTCAGCCAGCGCCAGGGTGCCCTGCGTTTCCGCCGTCTCGATCGCGGGCAGCTCCGCAGGGCCGATGAACACCCCGCCCTGCCAGATCTGCGCCCCGGTACTGCTGCTGCCCGGGGTCGGTGCGGCCAGCGACGGATCGTGGGTCCAGAACGCCGCTGACGGGTCAGCCGGCCTGACGATGCCGGTCACCTCCAGCCGCACCGACGGGTCACTGGGCAGCGCCGCCGGGTCGCGGCCCAGCTGGATCACCGCCCCTGGGCGCAGCCCGAGCGTGGCGGCCGTCGCGGCGGTCACGGCGGCCTGCAGGGTGATCACCGCGCGGCTGCCGCGCCCGGTCGTCATCGCGGCCTGCGGGTACGAGCCCGAGGCCAGCCCTGAATAGTGCCGCAGCCCGCTGGCGTAGCCAATCTCGATGGCCGGCGGCGCACCGAGGATCGCCCGCGGCGTCGGATTCAGGACCGGCTGGAATGGCGTCGTCAGGCTTCCCCACCGGAGCGCTGCGGGAGCGTCCACCGGCGCGTCGATCCGGGAGCCGATCGCCGCGGCTACCGCTTGCACCTGGGCGGCTGTCAGCTGGTCGGTGGCGGCGGTGCCCTGGATCTGGAAGTTCTCGCTCGTGATGATGCCGAATGCGCCGGCTGACCTGATGGTCTGCTGCAGCGCGGCGTTCTGCAGTGCGGTGATTTCGCGCGGGCCCGCCACCGCGACAAACGCGCCGAGCAGCGCGACCAGCGCGAGCGCCCAGGCCGGCCCGGGGCCGGCCGGGCCGCTGGCCTGCCGCCGGAGCCGGCTGGCCAGCGAGCGGCCCGCCGGCGAGCGGCCCGCTGGCGAGGCGGCTGTCGCGGCCCGCCGCCGCGCGGGGTCCCTGCGGTGGCTCATGTCTGCGCCTCCAGCCGGGTCCGGGCGGCCAGGCCGGCCCGGGAACCGGTGCCGAACACGGCGATCAGCACCGGCGCGGCGGCAACGGCCAGCGCCAGGACGGCGGGAACCGCCAGCGGCACCTGGACCAGCACCGGCGGCTGCGGGTGCGCTCCGGCCGCGGTGAGCGTCACCGCCGGGACGACGAGCCGGGCCAGTACGCTGCCGAGCAGCAGGCCGGCGGCTGCCGCGGGAACGGCCAGCACGGCCTGTTCCAGGCAGAGCAGCCGGGTGAGCTGACCGCGGGTGGCGCCGAGCGCGGCCAGCAGGGCGACGTCGCGGGCCCGGTCGCGGGCGGTCGCCGCGCTGACCAGGAAGCCGGCGGCAGCCAGGACGACGGCGGCAGCGGCGATCGCCAGCATCGCCAGCTGCGGCGCGGCGGCGAGCGGATCGGCCAGCAGGGCGTTGGCCGTCGCGGCGCGATCGGCGAGCGTGGCACCGGCTGGCAGCCCGGCCAGGCTCGGCGGCCCGGCGGCCCGCAGCCACCACTCGGTCACCGGCCACGGCTCGACGCCGGCCGTAGCCAGGGCCTGCTGGAACCCGGACTGGTCGACGACCAGCCCGCCGCCCGCGCCGCTGATGGTGGGGAAACCGCTGATCGCGCTTTTGATCGTGGCGCTGATGCTGGCGCCGTTCACGTTGATCGTGACGGTGTCTCCGGGCCGCGCACCGGTCTGGGCGAGGTAGGCACTCGTCGCGACGGCGGGCAGCGGCCCGCTCGGCCCGCCCTCGGCGACCGTGAGATCGGCTGGCAGCCTGCTGTAGGGACCGCATGGGTACGAATTCAGGAACGACCCGCAGTTCCTGGTCTGCGGGCCGACGCCGGAACCAGTAGCGAACCGCACCGTCAGGCTCGTTCCGGCCGCTGAGGTCCCGGTGACCTGCGGCTGGCTGTTCACGTTGCCGTTGCCGGATGCAACCACCTGGCCCGCGTTAGCGGTTATCGTCGATCCGGGCACGCCGGCGTCGAACGGGCGGCCGAAACGGCCGGTCAGGGCGGCGGCGCCGCGGACCGAGCGGATGGTCAGCGTTGCCGCATGACCGCGCCGGGTGGGCAGCAGGTACTGCAGGGCGTAGCCGGTGATGCGCAGCGGGTAGGCGGCCCGGTTACGCTGGGCGATCACCGCGGTCAGCTGGTGGCTCCGGCCATCGGCCGGGATCACGCCGCCCAGCACCGAGTAGGAGATCCCGAACGTATCCCGCAGCCGCAGCAGCAGCGCCGCCTGGCTGGCACCGGCCGCGGTGAGTTCCGCGGTGATCAGCAGGCGGGCGGGCCGGCCCGGGACGAGGGAACTGGCCGGCTCGCGGTGCGGCACCAGCCGGGCCAGCAGCGCCGGCACCGAGCCGCCGACCAGGTCCGGCCGGATCGCGGCGACCGAGACGGCCTGCCGGGCGTCGAGGGCCAGCAGGGTGGCCGTGCCGCCGTTGGCCAGCCCGATCGGGTCCCTGATGACCGGCGTGCTCCCGGTCACCCAGGGTGCGCTGGTCAGCCCGGTCACCTCGCCGAGCGGGATCGCGGCGGCCGGCGGCAGGTTAATGCGCGCGTCCGCGCCGGTGCTGAAGCTGGCCCGGTCCTGCGCGGAGCGCTGCCAGCTGGACCATTCCGCTATCGCGAGCACGCTGGTGGCCACCGCGAGGACGGCGAGCAGCACCGGTCCGGCCTGCCGCAGCGGCCGGCGGCTGATCTGCCAGGCGGCCACCGCGGCGGTGAGGTTGCGGCCGCGCACGGCGGCCCGGTCGCCGAGCCTGACCACCACGGGCAGCAGCCGGAGCATCACCACGGCGCCCGCGGCCAGTGCCAGCACCGGGGCGCTGACCAGGACGGGATCCACGCCGATGGAGCCGCCACGGCCGGGCGAGACGGACCCGGAGTAGCGGGCGAGCTGCCAGCTGGCCAGAACGGCCAGGGCGACGAGCGCGACGTCGACGCCCGACCGGGTGGCCGGGGCGATGACCCGCTGCCGTCCGCGCCGGGCCCCCTCGCGCACCGGCGAGCCGGCGGCTTGCAGCCAGCTCTGGGCGATGATCAGCCCGCACCCGACCGCCGCTGCCGCGGCCGTCAGCCAGGCGACGGCAGGGAAGGCGACCGGAAGCCGGAGGGCGCTGTGCGCGAGCGGCCCGCGCCGTGCCAGCCACGGCAGCGCCAGGCCGCCGAGGACGGGGCCAAGGGCGGCCACCGGCACGACGATCAGCGCCGCCTCGGTCACCCCGGTGCCGGCCAGCTGCCACCTGGAGGCGCCGCGTGCTCGCAGCAGCTCCGCTTCGGCGGCGCGCTGCCTGCTCAGCAGGGCGGTGGCCAGCGCCACCGTGGCACCGGCGATGACGAGGAAGATGAGGACGCCGATCGCCAGCTGTGACCTGGTGACCACCAGGGCGACCTGCAGGCCGCTGAGCAGCCCGGGCAGGCCAGTGGTCACCGCCACGTCGCGCAGCTGCAGGCTGCCGGTCAGGGCAGTCAGGCCAGCTGCCAGCTGGCTGGCGAAGGCAGGCACGTTACCCGCGTTGACCCGAGGGATCTCCGGCTCCGCTGACCAGGTGGCGGACGCGACGGGAATGCGCCCGGCGGCCAGCTGCGCCTGGCTGGTGACCAGCGCTGGGTAGATCCTGAATCCGCCCGTCTGCTGCGGGCTCGTCACCGGATCAAGCGACCAGTAGGGGCTGTTCGCGCCGATCGGGCGGAAGATCCCGGTGATCTTCACGGGAACCGGGGCTGACGAGGTGGCCACCCGGAGCAGGATCGTGGCCCCCGGCCGCAGGTGAAGGCTCGCGGCCAGGGACGAGGGCGCCGCGACCGCGGTGCGGCCGCCGCCGGCCGCCCGGGCTGGCCAGGCACCCGCGAGCAGCAGGGCGTGGGCGGGCTGATCCTGCAGCGAGATCAAGTGGGTTTGCGCGTTGGCGCCAGCGAGGGCTGCCGGGATGTCCAGGTAGTCGGTGCTGACCGAGTCGAAGATCGTGAGCGGCACGGTTGGCAGCGCGCGGCCGAGCGCGGCGCGGACCCGGCTATCGGCTTGCGCCGCGGCGGCCGGAGAGGTCATCGCCGCGGTGACCGATATGCCGGTGGCCGGATTGCCGGCCAGCGAGGTCCGGACCGCGTTGCTGGTGACGGTGGCGGAGAACGATGCCAGCGCGGCGAGCAGCGCGGCCGAGAGCGTGGCTGTCACGACGGCGGCGGTCAGCGCCAGGCGGTGCGGGGTGAGGCGCCGGACGATCGCTGGCGCTCTGCGCACGGGGCCTGGTCACCTCGAATCCGATCCCGGACATGCCTCCCGCTCACCGTTACATGGGCAGGCGGCATAGATCCATGACCGAGACCAGTTAGTGACGCAGTAGAGACTCACCCGTCGCACGACGTCGCCGGGGCGTAATGGGCACTGCGCGAGCCCGCGGTCGCTCAGGTCGCGCGCCAGATCGCGGCCTGGAGCCTGGCCCGCCTGCAGGCCTTGGCCAGCGCGGCATCGGGCGACTACGTAGACTCACCTGACGTGACCGATGCACAGCAAGCTCAGCTACCGCCGCAATATTCGCCGGCCGACGTGGAGCAGCGACGCTACGAGGGCTGGGTATCGGCGGGCTACTTCGGCGCCGACCCGCGCTCGAGCGCTCCGCCGTTCACGATCGTCATCCCGCCGCCCAATGTGACCGGCTCGCTGCACATCGGTCACGCGCTTGATCACACGCTGATCGACGCGCTGGTCCGCCGCCGCCGGATGCAGGGTTACAACGCGCTGTGGGTGCCCGGCATGGATCATGCCGGGATCGCCACCCAGAATGTGGTCGAGCGAGAGCTCGCCAGGGACGGCCTGAGCCGCCACGACCTGGGCCGCGAGGCGTTTGTCGAGCGGGTCTGGCAGTGGAAGGCGGAATCAGGCGGCCGGATCCTCGGCCAGATGCGCCGGCTCGGCGACGGCGTGGACTGGGACCGTGAGCGCTTCACCATGGACGAGGGCCTGTCCCGCGCAGTGCAGACGATCTTCAAGCGGCTGTTCGACGACGGCCTCATCTACCGGGCACAGCGCATCATCAACTGGTGCCCGCGGTGCCTGACAGCGCTGTCGGACATCGAGGTCGATCACTCCGATGACGAGGGCGAGCTGGTCTCCGTCCGGTACGGCGACGGGGACGACGCGATCGTCGTGGCCACCACCCGGGTGGAGACGATGCTCGGTGACACCGGGGTCGCCGTGCACCCCGATGACCCGCGGTACAGCCACCTGGCGGGCCGCGAGGTGGAGCTTCCGCTCACCGGACGGATGATTCCGGTGGTTGCCGACCCGCACGTGGACCCCGAGTTCGGCACGGGCGCGGTCAAGGTCACCCCCGCGCACGATCCCGACGACTTCGAGATCGGCCGCAGGCACGAGCTGCCCGCCATCATGATCATGGATGAGCGCGGCGTCATCACTGCCCCCGGGCCGTTCGAGGGCCTGGACAGGTTCGAGGCCCGGCCCGCCGTGCTGGCGGCGCTGCGGGCCGAGGGGCGGATCGTGGCGGAGCGCCGCCCCTACCTGCATGCGGTGGGGCATTGCCACCGGTGCGGTACCACTGTCGAGCCGCGCCTGTCGCTGCAATGGTTCGTGAAGGTCGGACCGCTGGCCAAGGCAGCCGGCGATGCGGTCCGGGACGGGCGGGTGCAGATCCACCCGCGCGAGATGGTGCCGCGCTATTTCGACTGGGTCGATGACATGCACGACTGGTGCATCAGCCGCCAGCTGTGGTGGGGCCACCGGATTCCGGTCTGGTACTCGCCTGACGGCGAGGCGGTCTGCATCGGCCCGGAGGACGAGCCGCCGTCCGGCGAGGGCTGGCGCCAGGACTCGGACGTGCTCGACACCTGGTTCTCCTCGGCGCTGTGGCCGTTCTCCACGCTGGGCTGGCCCGACGATACTCCCGACCTGCGCGCGTTCTATCCGACCAGCGTCCTGGTCACCGGCTACGACATCCTGTTCTTCTGGGTAGCCAGGATGATGATGTTCGGGCTCTACGCGATGTCCGCCGCCGGCCCGGACAAGTCGGTGCCGTTCCGGCAGGTCGCCCTGCATGGCCTGGTCCGCGATCAGTTCGGCAAGAAGATGTCCAAGACGCGCGGCAATACCGTCGATCCGCTGGACTGGATCGGCAGGTTCGGGGCTGACGCGACCAGGTTCACCCTGGCGCGCGGCGCCAGCCCGGGCGGCGACGTGGCCGTCAGCGAGGAGTGGGTGGCCGGGGCGCGGAACTTCTGCAACAAGCTCTGGAACGCCACCAGGTTCGCCTTGCTCAACGGTGCCGTGGCCGACCGGGGGCTGCCGGAGCGGCAGGCTCTGGCGGTGCCCGACCGGTGGATCCTTTCCCGGCTCGGGTCGGTCATAGCCGAGGTGGACGAGCTCTTCGAGCGGTTCGAGTTCGGAAAGGCCTGCGACGTGGCCTATCACTTCGCCTGGGACGAGTTCTGCGACTGGTACCTGGAGCTGGCCAAGGCACCTCTGACCGGGGACGATCCTGGCGCCGCCGAAGCGACTCGTAGGGTGCTCGGCACCGTCCTCGACGCGCTGCTGCGGCTGCTCCATCCGGTGATCCCGTTTGTCACCGACGAGCTGTGGACCGCCTTGACGGGCGGCGACTCTGTCGTGACGGCACGCTGGCCGGGTGCGGCGGCTGCCGGTGCGGCCTCCTCCGGTGCGGGCTTCGCGGCTGCGGGCCGGTCCGCTGCGGGCTTCTCGGATGCGGCGGCGGAGGCCGAGATCGCGGCGCTGATGCGGCTGGTCACGCAGGTCCGCAGGTTCCGGTCCGACCAGGGCCTGCGCCCGTCTCAGCCGGTACCCGCCGAACTGGCCGGCCTCGAAACGACCTTCCTGGCCGGCCACGAGGCCCGGATCCGGTCGCTGCTGCGGCTCACCAGCCCGGCTGCCGGGTTCGCCCCTACTGCCACGGTTCAGGCCGAGGGGGTGACCGTACGGCTGGACACTGCCGCGGCCATCGACCTAGGCGCCGAGCGGCGGAGAATGGAGAAGGATCTCTCCGCCGCGCGGGCTGATGTGGACGCGGCGGCACGCAAGCTAGCGAGCCCGTCGTTCATCGAGCGTGCTCCGGCTGCAGTAGTGGCCAAGAACCGAGACCGCCTGGCCGCCGCCGAGGCAGCGATAGCCCGGCTGGAGGATCGGCTGGCGGCCCTGCCGCCGGCGGCCGGCTGAACAGGGCGGCAGCCTGCGGCCGGGGGCTGGTCACCGGCGTGCGGCCAGTAGGCTGCCTGGATGACCGCCAGCACCCGCGCGATGCGATGACCGCCGACCCGCAGGACCGGCTGGCCGCCGCCGAGCAGGCGATCCTGGCCAGGCGGCCGGAGCAGTCCATCGAGCCGTCCCTGGACCGGATCGCGGCCCTGACCGAGCTACTGGGGGACCCGCAGCGGGCCTACCCGGTGATCCACCTCACCGGCACCAACGGCAAGACCTCGACCGCCCGCATGATCGACACCCTGCTGCGCGCCCGTGGCCTGCGGACCGGGCTCTTCACCAGCCCGCACCTGTCCTCCATGCGGGAGCGGATCTGCGTGGACGGCGAGCTGCTGAGCGCGGAGCGGTTCGCTGATGCCTACGACGAGGTGCTGCCCTACGCCGAGCTGGTGGACGCCAGCCAGCCGGCCCGGCTGTCATTCTTCGAGATGCTCACCGCGATGGCGTTCGCGGTGTTCGCGGATGCGCCGGTCGACGTGGCCGTGATCGAAGTGGGCGTCGGCGGCACCTGGGACTGCACCAACGTCGCCGACGGCGCTGTCGCCGTGGTCACCCCGATCTCCATCGATCACACCCGTTACCTGGGCTCCACCATCCCCGCGATCGCCGGCGACAAGGCGGGCATCATCAAGCCCGGCTCGGTGGCGGTGCTCGCCCAGCAGCCGCTTGAGGCCGCGGAGGTGCTGCTGCGGCGGGTGGCCGAGGTTGGCGCGACCGTCGCACGGGAAGGCCTGGAGTTCGGCGTCGTCAGCCGCGAGCTTGCCGTCGGCGGCCAGCTACTCGGGCTGCGCGGGCTGCTGGGCGGCTACGAGGAGGTATTCCTGCCGCTATTCGGGGCCCACCAGGCCGGCAACGCGGCCTGTGCGCTCGCCGCGGTCGAGGCGTTCGCCGGCGCCGCCACCTGGGACGCTGCCGCCGGGGGGGCGCTAGCCGGGGGCGCGCTAGCCGGGGGCGCGCCGGCCGGGGGCGAGGCCGTCGGTCGAGGTGGCCAGCCAGGAGCGCTTGGCGATGAGCTGGTGCGGCAGGCGTTCAGCAGGATGTCCTCGCCGGGCAGGCTGGAGGTGGTCCGGCGCAGCCCGGTGGTGCTGGTGGACGCGGCGCACAATCCGGCCGGGATGGCGGCCGCCGTGGCCGCGCTCTCGGAGTCCTTCACGTTCAGCGAGCTGGTGGCCGTGATCGCGGTCAGCGAGGACAAAGACGTGCCGGGAATACTCGATGAGCTCGAGCCGCTGGCCGCGCAGCTGATCGTGACGCGCAACTCATCGGCACGGTCGATGGAGCCGGGGAAGCTGGCTGACCTTGCGGTCAGCGTGTTCGGGGCGGACCGCGTCATCGAGGCCGCCCGGCTGGATGACGCGATCGAGATCGCGGCCCGGCTCGCCGATGAGTCGGACGCCGGCCAGGCTCGCGGCGCCGGCCTGCCTGGCAGCGCGGCCGTCCTGGTGACCGGTTCGGTAGTCACCGCGGGAGACGCCCGGCGCCTGCTCACCGGGGGCCCGGCCGAGCATCCGGCACCTGGGCAGGCGAGTGAGGGGCCGCTGGCCTCCGGTCCGCCGGGGCTGCCGTGAAACAGCTCTGCGCCATGGTGCTGATCATGGAGGCGATCGTCATCGGGCTGGCGATCCCGGTCGCGCTGACCGTCCAGCATGCGCCCGCGCGGGCGGCCGGCATCGCCGGCGGATCGCTGGCGGTCGCGGCAGTGGTGCTCGCCGCGGTGGCCAGGTGGCGGCTCCGATGGACCCTGATCGGGGGGAGCGTGCTGCAGCTCCTGGTGATCGCGGCCGGTGGGTGGTCGCAGTCATGTATTTTCTCGGCGCCATTTTCGCGGCATTGTGGGTTATCGGGATATTGCTCGGGTACCGGGCTGAGCAGGCCTGGACCCGCTAGCACCTAGGCACTTCGCGGTGCACGGCGCGCCGCCATGTCCAGGCCACGGCCCGGGCCGGTAGGCTCTTCCGCAGGGGACCAGCTTCAGCGAAGCCCGTAACTGCGAGCTAGCGGATCGTCGCTGCTGGTAAGGAGATTGTTCGTTGCCTGCCTACCACCGAACCTGGCCAGTGCCGATGACGTGCACTTTCGCAATGTCCTCGGATATTGACCCCGCCGCCGCCGGCGGACCGCCAGCTGCGAAGATGGCAACGCAGGCGCTGGCCAGGGGAGCGCCGCAGCAGCCGCCCGGGAGGACGGCCAGGACACCGGCCGTCGCTGGCACTATCGGCAAAGATCGTGCGTTAGAAAGTGTGGATAAATACGCCATGCAGATCGGCCGCCCTGATCTTGTCCAGCACAACGTCAAGATCTTGTTTCCTGACCTTGTTTAGGAAGCCTCGGCATAGCCGATGAATGACAGAGGGCCGGCCTCGGGGGATGGGCGTCGGCCGGGCAGCAGCAACAAGATCATCTAGCAAGACGTTTCCGGAAGGTTCTCGTTCCACATGAGTAACGCGCTGGCGTTTCTGGGCCGTGACATGGCCGTCGATCTCGGTACCGCAAACACCCTGGTATATGTCCGGGGCCGGGGAATCGTGCTGAACGAGCCGTCGGTGGTGGCGCTCAACACAAACACCGGGCAGATCGTCGCCGTCGGCGTCGAGGCGAAACGGATGATCGGCAGGACGCCAGGCAACATCGTGGCGGTCCGGCCGCTCAAGGACGGCGTCATCGCCGACTTTGACGTGACCGAGCGGATGCTCAGGTACTTCATCCAGAAGGTGCACCGCCGCAGCCACCTCGCCAAGCCGAGGATCGTCGTCGCGGTGCCGAGCGGAATCACCGGCGTGGAGCAGAGCGCCGTCAAGGAGGCAGGCCACCAGGCAGGTGCCCGCCGCGTGTACATCATCGAGGAGCCGATGGCGGCGGCGATCGGGGCCGGCTTGCCGGTCAACGAGCCGACCGGCAACATGGTCGTGGACATCGGCGGCGGCACCACTGAGGTGGCGGTGATCTCGCTTGGCGGCATCGTGACCTCGCAGTCGATCCGCGTCGGCGGCGATGAGCTCGATCAGGCGATCATCAGCTTCGGCAAGAAGGAGTACTCGCTCATGCTCGGCGAGCGCACTGCAGAGGAGATCAAGATGGCGCTCGGGTCCGCGTTCCCCGCCATTGACGAGCCGAACGCGGAGATCCGCGGCAGGGACCTGGTCAGCGGGCTGCCCAAGACGGTCGTGATCTCCGCCGAGGAGATCCGGCGGGCGATCGAGGAGCCGCTCACCGTGATCGTGGACGCGGTCAAGACCACGCTGGACAAGTGCCCGCCGGAGCTGGCCGGTGACGTGATGGACCGTGGCATCGTGCTCACCGGCGGCGGCGCGCTGCTGCGCGGGCTCAATGAGCGCATTCGCGAGGAGACGGGCATGCCGGTTCACCTGGCGGATAACCCGCTTGACTCGGTGGCCCTCGGGACCGGTAAATGCGTCGAGGACTTCGAGACGCTCCGCCAGGTGCTCGTGCCGGAGTCGAGGCGCTGACCAGCCTGAGCACTGACTTATGCGCACTGGCGCCTGCGGCGCGGACGAGGTGATCTTGTGCACGACTCCCGGCGGACCCGCTGGGTCCTGGGCGTGCTCCTGGTAGCTGCCATGGTCCTGATCACCGTCGATTACCGGGACGGCTCCGCGGCGCCGCTGCGCGGCCTGCGCGGCCTCGGCGGGACGGTATTCGGCGGCGCGGAGCGCGCGGTCAGCACCGTGACCAGCCCGATCTCCGGACTGTGGCGGTCTGCCCGGACGCCGGGCGGCACCGGCACGCAGGTCTCCGAGCTGCAGGGCGAGGTCATCAGGCTCCGCGCCGAGCTCAGCCAGGCCCAGCTGAGCAAGGCGGACTACCAGCAGCTCAGCCAGCTGCTCCAGCTGTCCGGCCGGGGCGGTTACCGGATCGTCGCGGCGGACGTCATCGCCGTCGGGCAGGAGTATGCGCAGACCGTGACACTGGATGCGGGCAGCAGGGATGGCGTGCGGGTGCAGGAGACGGTACTGAACGGCCAGGGCCTGGTCGGGACGGTGACCGCGGTGAATCCGCAAACCTGCACGGTGCTGCTGGCCACCGACGCCACCTCGGTTGTCGGAGTAAGGCTGGCGGGCAGCGGCCAGATCGGCTGGGTGACCGGGGAGGGCACGACGGCGGCGGGCACCGGGCTGCTGCGGTTGCAGGTTCTGAACGCCACCGCGGTGCTCAGCCCGGGCCAGCAGCTGGTGACCTCCGCGTCGGTCCATGACCGCCCGTACGTGCCCGGCGTGCCGGTCGGGGTGATCAGCCAGGTGGAGAACCGGGCGGGCTCGCTGAGCGCCATTGCCCTGGTGCGCCCCTATGCCGACCTCACCGCCCTGGGCGTGGTCGGCATCGTGGTAGTGCCCCCGCGCCGCGATCCCCGCTACTCGGTGCTGCCGCCGAGCCCGAAGCCACGCCCGACACCGACCGTGACGGTCACCGTCACGCCCACGCCGTCGGCGAGCTCGACCGGCGGCGCTAGCCCTGGCGCGGGAGGCTGACATGTGCTGGTCCGAGCCGAGCCGGGGGGGCCGCGCATGAGGCGGGTCATCCTGTCAGCCGCCGGGGTGATCGTGGCGCTGCTGCTCCAGCTGACGGTGGTGAACAGGCTGCCCTGGCCCGGAGCGGGCACCCCCGATCTGGTCCTGCTTATGGTGGTTGCGCTTGGACTGAATGGCCGTCCGGCGGCGGGCGCGGTGACCGGCTTCCTGGCCGGCCTCAGCCTCGATATCGCTCCGCCGGCTAGCTACCTGACTGGCGAGTACGCGCTGGTGTTCTGTGTCGTCGGCTATGGCTGCGGGCTGCTGCGCGGACTGTGCGGCGATTCCGTGTGGCGGTCGGTAACCGCTGCGGTGGCCGCCGCGGCAGCGGGCGAGGCCCTCGTTAGCGCCGTCGGCCTGCTGGTCGGCGACCCGCAGGTCAGCTGGCTGGCGATCCGGCACGTGCTGCCATCGTCCGTCGCCTACGACGCGGCTTTGAGCCCGTTCGTCCTGTACCTCGTCATCCGGGTGCTGGCCTGGGCGGGCGCGGTCGGGCCCGGGAATCAGATGGCCGCCGCCCAGCTTGCGCAAGCGCTCTCGCCTGCGCAGGCCAGGGCTGCGTCTGCCGCCCTGCCCCACGGCGCCGGGCTGCTCGGCGGTGCCGGATGGCTGGCCGGGCCGAAGGGATCTCGCGGTGGCTCGAGGGGCGGCTCACCGGTGCGGGTGCCGCGGCTGCGGGAAGCCGCGGCCAGGTCGCGCGATGGCTGGATCGGCGGCCGCCCTGCGTCCTGGCGGGCAGCTGGCCCCCGGACCGGCACCGGGCGGCCGCTGCGGCTGCGCCCCGGTTCTGGGCAGGCCGGTTCGTCCGCTGCCGTCCCGCTGCGCCGGGAGCTGCAACGGCGCCCGGTGAACCTGCGGCTGGGCAGCCGCCGCGCGGGCGCGGCCAGGTCAGGCACTGGGTGGTCAGGCCCGGCAGTCCGGCGGCAGGGCAGTTCCGGGCCCGGTGGGCCGTCCTTTCGCGGCGGCCACGGGCCGCCCGGCAAGGCCTTCCGCGGCGGCGGCTCCGGCGGCGCCGCCCTCCGCTCACGCGGGCCCGGCTCGGGCAGCCCGGCCCTGCGCGGCGGACCCGGGCCGCGCGGCAAGGCGTTCCGCGGGGCGTCGGGTGCAAGCGGGTCGGCCTTCCGCGGGAGTTCGGGCCCGGCTGGGTCGGCTTTCCGCGGGAGTCCGGGCCGGGCCGGGTCGGTCCTCCGCGGGAGTTCGGGCCCGGCTGGGTCGGCTTTCCGCGGGAGTCCGGGCCGGGGCGGGTCGGTTTTCCGCGGGCGTCCGGGCCGGGCTGGGTCGGCTTTCCGCGGGAGTTCGGGCCCGGCTGGGTCGGCCTTCCGCCGGAGGTCGGGCCGGGCCGGGCCGGCCTTCAGATCTCGCGGGTCCGGCCCGGGCGGCCCGGCGCTGCGCGGCGGCGGTCATGGCCCCCCGGCCAAAGCGTTCCGGCGTCGCGGCAGGCCCGGCCCGGCCTTCCGCGGCCGCAGGCCCGGGCCGCGCCGGTCGCTATTGGCCGGCTCGGGTGCGCCAGCCCGCGCGGCGAGGTTCCGGCCGGACTCCCGGCTGACCGGGGGATCGGCATTCGGCTCGCCCAGGCGGGTGCTGACCGCCCGGCCGGTGACGCTGCGGCTGCGCGCCCCGCGGCGTCGCGACGGAGTGCTGAGCAGCGGCCTGGCTCTCGGTGCGAGGCGGCGCCGGGGCAGCTCCGCCCGCCCGGTCCGGCTGCGGCTCGGCGGCTCGCGGCGCGGTGACGGGATGGTGGCTGGCCTGGCGCCGGCCGGCCGGCGGTTCACCCAAGGGTCCCGGCGGGCCGCCCCGCGATTCCGGGCGCGTTCCGGCAGCCGCGCCGCGCTGCGCGGCAGGCGGCCCGTGCTCGGTTCCGGCAAGCAGGCCAGGTTCCGCTCGGGCAGGCGTTCGCTGCTGACCGGCTGGACGCGGCGCAGGCTCGGCACCCGCTCGGCGCTCTGGCGGGCCGGCGGCAGCCGTGCCGGGAGCCGGTCGTGATCCCCGCATCCAGGCGGCGCCTGGCGGTGCTGCACGTGCTTGTGGCCGCATTGCTGATCGGGCTCGGGGTGCGCGTCTGGAATATTCAGATCGCATCGGGTGCGTCCTACGCCAGCCAGGCCAGCCAGGACCGGCTCAGGAACGTCATCGTGCCTGCGGTGCGCGGCGAGATCGTCGACGACAGCGGCCAGCCGCTGGTGGACAACCGCTCGACGCTGGTGGTCGCGGTCAACATGTCCGAGGTGTCCAGGCAGCAGGACGGGGGAGCGGCGGAACTCAGCAGGCTGGCCCGCCTGCTCGGCATCCGTGACAAGTTGCTGACCCAGAAGGTACGGCTGTGCACGGTCGGAGTCCCGCAGCCCTGCTGGCCAGGATCGCCGTATCAGCCCATCCCGGTAGCGGAGAACGTGCCTGACCAGGTGGCCTTGCAGGTGCTCGAGAGCCAGCGGGCGTTTCCCGGTGTCACGGCCCAGCTGCAGCCGGTGGTGCACTATCCGCAGCCGTCCGGCACCGACACTGCCCAGGTCCTCGGCTACCTGCAGCCGATCACCTCGCAGGAGGTGAAGCAGTTCGGCCTGCCGGTGACCGGTTTCTCCGGGACGGACCTGGTCGGCCAGGCCGGACTCGAACAGCAGTATGACCGCCAGCTGCGGGGCACCACCGGCGACATGAAGGTCTCGGTCGACGCCGCGGGTGATGTGACC
>Ga0187883_10000727_pt1 | contig 20148 bp, 22 predicted proteins | sample June2016WEW_20_1_2_FD_132966 | JGI IMG/M metagenome (GOLD analysis project Ga0187883, IMG submission 132966) | Peatland microbial communities from SPRUCE experiment site at the Marcell Experimental Forest, Minnesota, USA - June2016WEW_20_10 | ecosystem: Environmental > Terrestrial > Soil >...
CAATGGTGTTGGACCGCACACGCGCTTCGAGTTCGGCCCGGTCACCCCGACGAAGTTTGAGCGGAGGAAGTCGCATCCCTCCATAAAATCACATCAGTGTTATTATCGCGAGGATCCACTAGGACGTTTGCCCTGCGCACATCGGTGCCGAGGTATCGGGGTGCTTTGCGCCGTTCAACGTGGGAAGGAGGATCGATGACTGGACTCAACATGGAAGATGGGAGGAAGCCAGCCAAGTCGTTGCGGCAGCACGCTGCGACCTACGTGGACGAGCTGATTCAGATTGCGCCGCCATGCGACCATCCGCTGACGCCGGAAATGAGGGCCGACACCATCGCCCTCGTCGAGGGAGCGATGCATGACCTGATTCGCGCGGGCGTACCGCGTAGTCGTCTTCGATAGGCAGCATGAGACCATCTTTAACGCTTAGGTTCGGCGTCCCCCGAACTGTGTACCTGTTGAGTGCCTAAATGCCCCCGTCCGCCGGATCAGTGAGGCACATTCCGGCAGGCGATGCGTCAGGTGCTCGCTTTCGCGAGCAGCGCATCCCGCATTTCCGAAGTACCGCCGAGGATCAGAATCGGTTCTCCCACTCCAACGCGTAGAGCCGTTTATAGCGACGCATACGCGGAACGAGCGACCCTTGCGGGCCGCTCCGCTCCGCCCCCACCAGCGCTCGGGAGCACAGGCCAAAACAGGCCCTGGCTCCGGGCCAGATCATGTTGCCGCTGTCGAAGGAACAATTCCCGATTCCCGCCGAGAGCAAGTTCACAAAAAAATCACTTAGACCACCTACTCTCGGCGGCGATGCCCGGCGAACTTGTGACAATCAGCGTGAGCGCTGACGATTGGTTCGGGGCCCATCTGGCTGACCAGAAGGAGTATCAGGCTGCCGCTCGATTGCGGGGCGTCGTGATCGCAAAGGAAGGTGGCAACGCCACCCGAGACGTGCTGGTGGTCATGCGACAAGGGAATCCGTCCCGTTCAGAGGCGGCGGTCTCCTACGAGGGTCTTGTGGGCTGTCGGCGTGCTCGGTGGGAGCATGAGCTTCGCCGCCTACTGGACCTTGAAGACCCTTGCTTTCAAGATGACCCTCCCTTCGGTAATTCCTGACGATCAGCTGAAATTCGCGAACCGGCTTGTAATCGGGACTTCGACGATTCCTCGGCAGGTGCCCCGGTACGCCATCGGGACGGTGGGGTATTTCGGCACTTCCTTCGGGGTAAGGGCGCCGCCGGTCCTGGGGTCGTCAGATTCGAGTCGTCACAGCGAGAACGTGTCCGCAGTAGGGCTTTAGCTCGGTCGTCAATGTCGCCTCCATGACAGTTGCCGCCGCTGCCGCCTCACCGAGTTCGATTGCCAGGGTGTCTCGATGGGTGAGGATCGCACCGAAGCCTGCCGCCACTTGGTCTTCCCAATGGGGAATTTGATCGTAGTGATTGATCTCGAAACCAACTTGTTCGAGGAGTGGGCGGTAATCCGACACGGCGTCCTCCCAGAACGGCAGTCCGGCGACGCGATCCGGATCAAGCTCAAACGCTACGAAAGCGAAGCGTCCACGAGGACGGAGGATCCTGGCGACCTCGACGAGCGCGGCCTTCTTGTCGGGGACGTATTGGAGGGCATCAACGCTCATCAGCGCATCGGCTGAGGCTGCTTCTAGGCCGGTGGCCTCGAAGGTCCCCTGACTGAAAGTCGCCCTCCCGCTCATGCCGAGGGGAACGGCCCGCTCAGATGCTCGCTTTGTGGCATTCGCGGATAGATCAATGCCGATAAGCCGCGCACCCGTTTCGCTTGCAGCCCACAAGCCCGGGCCGCCAGCTCCACACGCCAAGTCAACAAGAAGTTGATCTGCGGTCAGGTCCAAGCCCTCGGTGAGCGACCGCAGTTGTGCGAACGGGAGGAAGCTGATGTGCGAGAACTCCTCCGGGTAGTCCGTTCCGGTGACGTGCTCTCGCCAGATCTGGCGCAACGTCGAACTCTTGCCCCATGCCGTGTAAAAGGCCTCGTAACCACTGGCCACAAGATCGGACGGGTCGATGGTCATTCGGGCACCCTACGTCTCTACCGCCCGGACGACATGACGAGGCTCAAATAGATGGGAGGTCTCGGGGGACGGGTGCCCCCGTCCGCCGGGACTGAACCGCCCATTTGATGCTTCCCCGGGCCTACGATCTCGGTCGATGCTTGGGTGGGGCCCGGCCGGACGAATGAGCGGGACAAGGGTTCCTTTCACCTTGATGTTCGTGCTGGGTGCAGCTGCGCTTAGCGCATGCGCCACGACCCCCTCTCCGCATAAGGCCGCACGCTCCTCGGCCACCCTTGCGCCGTCAACGACTACTTCGACGATGACCCCTGGCACCACGACATCGCTACCCATCTTCGGTGCGACACCATCTTCTCCCACCGCAAGTTTCGGAATTCCGGCGGGCCCGAGCTGCGAGGCTGAAAACTTGACCTTGACTTGGGGTGGGTACGTCTCGGAGGCCACCGGACAGCACTCTCTTGGCCTTGAGCTGACGAACGACTCGGGCACAACCTGCCATCTCAGCGGATACCCGGGGATTTCGTTCATCGACCAGGCCGGGAAGTCCCTGCCATTCCTCTACCGGCACAGCGACCAAATGGTCACAGCCGGTGCTCCTCTGAACGTCAACCTGCCTCCAGGCTCCATCGCATACGTCTTGGTGAACAAATACCGGTGCGACCTCGGCGACCTGCAAGTAGCGGCCACCCTGCATTTCATCCCGCCCAACGCGGCGAGTGCGCTGAGCCTCAACTTGTCGCCGATCCAGGGTGCCCCTCAGGTGACGTACTGCGGGCAGGGTGACCCTGGGTCAATCGTCGCGGTGTCTCCAGTGGAACCGACCGCTGAGGACACATTCGTCCACTAAAGGGATCGGCCGTGCACAACGCGGTTGGGTTGGGCCGGGCCGTTGCCCGGGTGTCCCACTTCGCCGGACCGGGGCGCACACTTCGCACCATTGGGATAGTCCTGGGAGTCAAATAAGTCCCCCTTGGTAACCGGCATTATGCAGCTTGGGCCGTCTCTAATGACGCGGAGGCCCGTGAGGGCAAGACTGTGGTCGTGGACGACCAGCCGGAAACTCGTTACACAAGGCTGGGCAAGGATCGCATCGCCTACCAGGTGTTCGGGGAGGGACCGCCCGACGTTGTCTATATGTCGGCGATGGGAGAAGCCATAGACGCTCGATGGGAGTGGCCCCCCTACGCGAGCTTTCTTCGTCGTCTCGGCTCGTTCAGCCGGCTCATCATGTTCGATCGGCGCGGCATGGGCGCGTCAGACCCACTCGCCCAGGAGGGTGTATCCACGTGGGAGGGGTGGGCCGACGACGTCCATACAGTTCTCGATGAGGTCGGGTCCGAACGCGCCACGATTCTTGGCACCCAAGAGACCGGACCCATCGCGATCCTCTTTGCCGCGACCCAACCTGAGCGCACCCAGGCACTGGTGCTCGTGAATGCGAGCGCATGCGGCCGCCGCGACACCGACTACCCGTGGGGAATGTCGGATGCGGACTCGGAAAGCGTCTATAGGCTGATCGAGGAGCGGTGGGGCACCGAGGCGCTAGGCGAGCTGGGCGGTGCGGACTCCGCCGGCGACCGGGCTTACCTTCGCTGGGTGGCCAAGGCAACAAGGATGTCTTGCAGCCCTCGGGAGGTGGGCCTCTACCTTCGCTGGAACAATGTGATGGACGTCCGCTCGGTCCTGCCAACCATTCGGGTACCGACCCTGGTTCTTCATCGCAAAGACGTCGCAATGACCACGATCGATCAAGGGCGCTATATCGCCGATCACATCCCCGGTGCCCGCTTCGTCGAAGTCCCAGGGAACCACATCTCGCCTTATAACAAGCCGAGTGCGCCGATCCTCGACCACATCGAGGAGTTCCTCACGGGCGTCTCGCCCACCGCCGAATCCGATCGGGCGCTGGCGGCGGTTCTGTTCACCGACATCGTCGGATCGACTGAGCGGGCCTCGGCCCTGGGAGACCGACGATGGCGCGCCCTGCTCGAGACCCACGACGGTGTTGCTCAAACGATCATCGAGCAACACCGGGGTAGATTGATCAAGACCACCGGGGACGGGGTGCTCGCCACCTTCGACGGTCCGGGTCGGGCAATCCGCGGTGCCTTTGCCTTACGAGACGCCCTGCACCCCTTGGGCATCGAGATTCGGGCCGGGCTGCACACCGGTGAGATCGAGCTTCGAGAAGGCGACGTCGGGGGAATCGGCGTCCACGTCGCGGCGAGAGTGCTGGACTACGCCGGCGCAGGAGAGCTTGTGGTTTCGGGCGCCGTTCCGCTTCTCGTGACTGGATCGGGCCTGACCTTCGACGATCGAGGGGAGCACGAACTCAAGGGCATCCCCGGAACCTGGCGACTGTTCGCCGTCGAGGGCTAACAGGTCGATCGGAATGTGCCGACACCCGGCGGGTTCTGGGCATACCATGCCGGGACGGGGCGTCACCCAGGCGAGATGAGATGTTCACACTGCGCCGAGGGCTCAGGCCGAAAGCGTCACGGAGACCGAAGGACTCCGACACGGCGAGCCATCCACATCGTCCCCGAGGTAGAACTCGTACTCGACCGCGCCGCCGGTCATGTCGTATTGCCCGTGCCAAAGGGTTCTCACGCGGCCGTCTGGATTTGCTTCGTCTCTGCGCCGGTCCGCTCGGGCCGATTCGAGAAGGCCCCAAAGCCCATCCCCGGTGACCGGTGTCCCGCCCACCCCATTGTTCAGGATACGAGCACGTCGATAGGCATCATTGGCCCCCTCATTGTCAGTGTCGTCGGGCACACTTCCCGCCCCGTCCCTGAAGAGCAGATGGTTCGTTACGCAGAGCGTGCCAGTATCAGTCGGCACGGCGTGTTCGGCGTTGTGTAGGTCCCGTTCCCAGACGAACGCCTGCTCCTTGTCGGCTATGAGGTAGTGAGCCACGGCGTACTCGTCGTACTGCTTGGCTCCATAGAGCGCCTCTTTGGCTTCCTCGGCCGTGGCACAGGTATCGAGGATGTAGCGCATTATGTGCATCTCGTTGAGGCCCGCTTGCGGAGCCATGCTCGGCCGCAGAGACGTACTCTCATCGTCAGCTAATACCGCAACAGTGAGCCCTTTTGCATTGATCCCGTCGAGGCAGCTCGTCAAATCGCCGACCGTGCAGACGATTGCGGCGTAACCCTTGTCTGGGTACGTTTCAATGACGAACGGACGCGAGAGCACTGGCGGTTCGTCAGGCTGGGGCGGAGCGCCAAGCATCTCACTGAGCGTTCGAGTGGTGAAGTCGAGGTTGCGACCGACCCGAGCGTGCCCGTCGGCAGTGACCTGCGATGAGCACCACACCGCCGAGCAACCTGCGGTGAAGGGCTCCGCCATGACGTTGGCGAAGTCAATGGTGTCATCGTCAATGTCCACACCGAATGCGGCAGCTACCCCCACCATGCGCGAATGTTGATCCGGCCAGTTCCGTTCGAACCATGTACGGCGCGCACGGTTGCGGACCGGATCAGCAGCTCGAGGTGGAAACCAGTCGAAATGATCCCGAGCCTCTGACGCAAGTGCCTTGCCAATCTCGACCTGGGAGCCGCGCACTTCCAAATGACAAACGGTCATGAAGTCATCAGGTCCCCCGGCGACGACACGTCGCTGCACAAGACCCTCAGGCTGCTTTAGTGCTCCCACAGAGTCAGTCTGCCACTGGCGATTCGCCCGGACTGAGCGAATGAGAATGTCGCACGATACCGATGACCCCCTGCCCCCTAACAGTGACACCGGTTCGGTGGGCACTTGTTCGGCACCTTCAGGATCGGGTGCTTGCTTTCGCGAGCGGAGCCCGCGCAGTCTCTGGTGCGGCCCAAGGATCACCAACCTCCGATCCCCGCTCAAACGCGTAGGCCGAGTATCGGGCGAAACCTACCTAGAAGCACTACGGGCTGGGCGGTAATGACCCCTACTTCAGACCGTCTCCGACCGCCGGCTCGAGGGCATCGTAGAGAGTCCGTGCGTCGCCCTGCCTATGGACGTTCGATCTGAAGAGGTGTGTGGCGACCCAAGACTTCGAAATCGTTGTCGCAGTGGAGCAGGGTCGAAGAAGTTCGAATGGCAACGGCAGCGATGAGGCAGTCGATGAGCTTTCTCACTGTTTCCCCATGCCGGCGACACGAGCGATACAGCGCGGCTGCGTCTTCGTAGTCGGTCGCTTCGGTGGGCAACAAAGACGCGCGCGCGAGTAGTCCTCGAAGATCGTTGAGGTGTTGCTCGTCTCGTGCGCCGGCAAGCACTTCCATTCGGATGGGGTGGCACGTGGCGATCTCGTCGTCCAAGAGTGCGTCGACGCGGTCGCAGACAGGGCTGCCCGTGTCACGGAGGAACTCCACCCACGCCGAGGTGTCGATGATGATCACGGGGTGCGTGCAGAGCGCATTTCCTCGAGGTCACCCTCCCAACCGGATCCGCGAAGCCGGCGGGCCTTCTCGAGGCTCAGCGGCTCTCCTGCCAGAGTCCGCAAAGCGAAGTTCACGGCCTCTCGCTTGGTGGCCAGGCGGTACCGCTGCATGACGACGTCGCAGGCTTCCTCGTCGATGTCGATGTTGGTGCGACTCATACACCTATGATACACCAACACCCCGAGGAGTGCCTCGCGAGGCGATGCCGGCCCGGAGATCGTCTCCACAGTCGACTCTCCATGGCACAGAGATGGCACAAGACCGCTGAATCATGCTGAACCGCTCCGCACTGGCATGCACTCTGACCAGGACTGTTGTCCTCATGCGAACGCCGACGAACCCCGTTCTTGTAACTGCAAAGCCCCGTACGGCGGTTCGATTCCGCCCGCCGCCTCTTTTTCTCTGTGCAGGTGGGGAGTACCCATCACGCTTTCACCGTGTTCCGAGCCCCCGCCAGATACCGCGGATATACCGCGGCTCCTCACGAACGAATGGGGTCCTACTCGGACTCCGGCGAACTCCGGGCCGACCTGATCACATCGTCGAGATAGCCGGCGATCGCCTTGCTGCGCTCTGCAGTGGCGTGCTGATAGCGCAAAGCAGCAACGGGCGACGAGTGGCCGATGGTGGCCATCAGTTCTCGCAACGTGACGTTGGGATTGCGGGCGATGACCGTGGCGGCGTGGTGACGGAGATCATGCGGACCCACACCGCTCAGACGCACGGCGTCACAGGCGCCCCTCCAGGCCAGCGAGAGGTCAGCTCGGCGGAGGGGCAGGCCCGACGGGCGAGTGAAGACCGGAGCGTCCGGTGCCGCCCGTGGGCCGGCTTGTGGCGTTCAGTGTCAGCACACCAGCAGTCCTTGCAGCAAGACCCCCACCCTCTTGTACTCTGGGAATGGCGGGAAGGATGAACTGGCTTCCATGCCGGGGCAACGGCTCGATGACTGAGAATCGTTCCCATCACACCATTGACGGGCTGCGGGAGTTCTCCGTTCCTTCGAGAACGCTGCAACAACGACTACCGGGCACGTTCGGCCGGTTCATTGAGCCGCGTCATTTTGTTGGGGTTAGCCATCGCATAGATCCGGCTGATCCGTCCGTCCTCCACCACGAGGCTGACCATGGCCATTTGCCTGTCACTCTCAACCCGAACTGCGGGCGCGCCATTGAGCCATACCGTCGACAGCGGTCGGTTCGGGCGCGCAAGCATCCTCGCTACTACTTCGGCCCTGTAGACGGGAGCCGGCGCGGCGGCGGCAAACCCGCCGCCATCGGCAATGAAGACCACGTCCGGCGCCAGGACATCCATCAGAACTTGCAACCGCCCGGAGCGCAACGCAGCCAGGAACTGCTCCACCACAGCCAGCCGCTCCGACCGGCTGGTCGGACCTGCTTGCTCGAGTTCACCCCGTCTCGGAGCGGCTCTTTTGGTCACTCCGTGGTGTAGCGAGACCTGTCACGACAACAAGGACTTGGGTCCCTGTTCGGGCGGCATCTGGCGTGTGACGATGCTCTGCATGAAGCTCATGCCGGACCGACGCCTGCCGACGGTGACGGCCGTGCTCGTCCTGGCCGTCTGTGCCGCGTCGTGCAGCTCGTCGCCCACCAGGGCCCAGCGACGAACGACGACCACCAGCACGCGTAGTGCTACAAGCACCACGACGACGTCCGTGGCACCGCCGACGACCACAGTTCCCGCTGGGTCCCCCGTACGCAGTGGCTTCGAGCCGGGATCCGTCAGCTTCGTCTCGGCGACCACCGGGTTCGTCATCGGCATCGACTCGACGTGCGCTGCGGGGTCCTGCGTCGCACTGGCCCGGACAAGCGACGCGGGCGCCACCTGGGTGTCGCTGCCGGCGCCGCCCGCCGTCTACGTGAACCGCCTCGGGACCAGCGCCAGCGCGCCCGCAGTGAGTGAGGTCCGCTTCGCCGACGCCCTGGACGGGTGGATCTACGGCCCGTCCCTCCTCGCCACCCACGACGGCGGGGCCACCTGGCAGCAGGTCGACCTCGCGGGTTCGGTGGTGGCCCTCGAGGCCTCGGGGGGCTTCGTTGACGCCGTGGTCTCGCCCTGTGGCACCCAGGAGACATGCAGCGGTTCCCTCCGGCTCGAGCAGGCCCCTGCCACGGGCGGGTCGTTCTCGACGGTGCTCACCGGACCGACCGTGCAGAGCTCCAGCACCGGGGTGCTCGCCCTGTCACTGCACGCCCCGGTGGGGTTCGTGAACCTGAGGGGGGTGGGCAGCCCGCAGGACGGCCTGTGGGCCACGCGGAGCCTGGCGAACCCGAGCGGGTGGAACCCCTTCGCGAACCCCTGTGCCGTATCGGCCGGGTACTCCCTCGACGCATTCGTGGCCCCCGACGTCACCAGCCTCTACTCGCTCTGCAGCGGTGAGGGTGGGGCAGGCAGTGTGATGAAAGAGGTCGTCAAGACCCAGGGCGGGCAGAGCACCGTGGTGGGGCAGCCCCCGCCAGGTGGCGACCCCGACGCGCTGGCCGCGACCTCCTCGGGCACCCTGGTCGTCTCGGCCGCCTCGGCCGCCACCGAGCTGTACCGGTCGACCGACGGCGGGATCTCCTGGAGCACGCTGACGTTCAACGACGGCGGTATCGGCTTCAACGACCTCGGGTTCACCACCTCGACCCAGGGGGTGGTGATCCACGGTCAGCCGGGCCCGCCTACCGACTACGCCAGCCAGCTGCTCATGACCGACGACGCCGGGGCGACCTGGCACGCGGTGCCGATCGGCTGACGTGGTGACTTCACCTACTTGGTGTGTGAGATCGACCGACAGAAGAAAAGCGCCCGCTCCCTATAGGGAACAGACGCCTTCGTTGCTCTATCTACTCACCTACTTCCCGCTCGCTGTGTCCCGCCCAGCGGGGCGCTTAGAGTGGCAAACCGCTCCGCCTTGAGGGGCCATCCTCTGCAGTACCCGCCAACTGTCATTACTGCGGTGCCTACCCGAAGCTCATCGGGCTATCTAGCTGTAGTACCCACGGACCTTGCTGACACGGGTCCACCCATAGTGAATGCCCCCTGGGCAAGTGTGGAGGTTGCAGCCAAACCACACGAATCGCCTCGTTGCGGTCCAACAAGGGCCTTGGACCCGCCCGCATCGCCGGCATCGTGCGCATGCACGCCTCGACAGTGCACCGCGTTCTGGTGCGCAAGCCCGATCGGCCAGCCTCACGACCGCTTGAACCCCTGACCTGCTTGCTCGAGTTCGCCTTGCCGTGAGAGGCGCTTTCTGGGCATCGTGTCGGCGGCCCGACCCGGGCAGCTGCTCGGCGCCTTGTTGCTTACCAGGCGACGGTCCGGCCGAGGTAGTCGAGGAATTGCAGGCCGGTGCGGCCGCGTTGGGCGTCGATTGTCGTGACGAGGTTGGGGATGCTCTCTTCGATGGTGAGGCGAGCGTCGGGGCCGCCGAGCTCGGTCTTGACCCAGCCAGGCGCCATGAGAAGCAGCGTTCGATTGGTGTCGTGGTGACGGGCGGCGTAGCTGCGCATGAGCTGGTTGAGGGCGGATTTGCTGGCTCGGTAGATCTCAAAGCCGCCGCGTTCGTTGTTGGCGATGCTGCCTTGACCGGAGGACATGATCGCGATGGTGCCGTTCGGGTCGATGAGCTCGCCGAGCGTTTCGATGACCCGCATCGGGCTCAGCGCATTGGTGACCATCAGGCGGGTGAACTCCTCGGTTGTGACGTCCGCGGTGGTCTCCCCGCGGTTGGTGACGCCCGCGTTGATGAAGAGGAGATCGAACCTGCGGGCGCCGAGCCGGTCGCGGAGGGCTTGGACCTGCGCCGGCGCGTTGATGTCGACCTGTTCGATCTCCAGCCGTCCGTCGGCGGTGTCGTGCAGCTCGTGCAGCGTGGTGCGGGCAGGACCGCGGACGGTCGCCACAACCTGGGACCCACGGTCGATGTACTCCGCGGCGATCGCGTAGCCCAGGCCGCGAGAGGCGCCGATCAGGAGAATGGTTGCGTTCTCTGAGACCGAGTTCATGACTGCTCCCGGAGCTGCGCTGTCTGATCGCGTGGCCCAGAGTAGGACGGCGTGAGGCCGTGGAGCGACTCGGCGTTGGCATGAGCGATCATCTGTTGCTCCTCCCTCGGACGCTGCAGTGGTGCCCCTTGTCGCCGGTCCAGGGCTTCGGTCAATCGGTCTCTAAGAGGCTGACTCTTGCCAGCGGACTGCCCTCCACCCACTCTTCGACGACAGCCGTCGGCCACTCACCGTCAAGGCCATTGCGCTGGTTGAATTGCTCGACGAAGTCGGCGAGCACGCGACGACGCTCCGCCTGATCGGTGATGACCGTAGCCACAGCCGGCAAATCGGCGACGACGCCGTGCTTGAGATGGAAAGTGAAATGGGGCTCGGCAGTGAGGTTGGCCAGCCAGTCTCGGATACGTGGTCCGGGGATCCCGCTGAGATAGATCGAGTCTTCGAACCAGTAGAAGGCAATTTCGATCCTGCGCGGCTCCCCAGAGCGTCGGCCTTTCGTGGTGATGTCGATCGTGCGCCCCTCGAGGTCCAGGGATCGACCATTGGCCAGTGCCTGGCGTACGTCGTCACGCATCAGACGCTCCTCGTCGAGTGTGAGTACTTCCCTCGTCCCTCTGCACCGACGCAGATGGGAGCGGCGAGATCCGGCCCCTGCGGCTGTCGCGATCGACGGTAGCAGGGGTTCGTCGAAAGGTGACCAAGAGGCACAGTGGGGGTGTCCCCGTCGGCCGGCCGAGAAGCACTCGAAACCCCGACCTGCTTGCTCGAGTTCACCCCACCTCGGAGCGGCCCGTTCTGGGCACCGTAGCGGCGGCGCGACCCCTGCCCTCGTACGCACCATGGGGGCATATGCGAAGATGGGGCACAGCGACCCGCCCGGCATGGCTGTGTTTGCTCGCACGAACGTCCACGATGGGAGAGCGGCATGGCTGAACCAGTCCCAGTGACCGAGCTGAGCGCCTTCAGCAGCCCGAATGCGACACCGACCGAGTGGTCGCAGGCCCGGGGTGAGCTGGCGGGCGCTGAGGTGTATTGGCTTTCGACCGTTCGACCTGACGGCCGCCCGCATGTCACGCCGCTGTTGGCAATTTGGCTCGAAGGGGCTCTGTACTTCTGTACTGGTCCCGACGAACGTAAAGCGAAGAACCTCTCAGCAAACTGTCATTGCGTCCTCACGACGGGGCGTAACACCCTCGACGGTCTCGATCTCGTGATTGAAGGAACGGCCGAAGGCGTGAGCGACCATGCTGAGCTTGGACGTGTCGCTAACACCTACGAGTCGAAGTACGCACCGCATTTCGTCGCACCAGATGGAACGTGGTCCGGTCTGGGGGACGCCATCCGGAGAGCAGAGGCCTCGGTCTATCGCGTAACACCCGAGACCGGCTTTGGATTTGGCAAAGGAGGAAGTTTCAGCCAAACACGCTGGAGGTTCTAGGTTCCCAATGCCCTCGAACGCTGGGTTGGGGTCGATTCCTCCTGAGTTCCAGACCGTCCAGTCGGCCAGCTTCACGACCGCTTCAACTTCTAGCCTGCTTGCTCGAGTTCCCCCGTCTGGCGGCCCTTCTTGGATGCCCAACTTCGGGCCCCGTGAAGATCTTCCGACACCGCCATGACGGGTGGTCAGGCGAGGGTGTGATCAGTACTCGAATTCGAGTTATCCAGGCGGTAACGAAGCTGCCAGATGCGCAGTGAGGCCACGAGCCCAGCGAGCAGCACGCCACCGATCGCCGCAAGCAGCAGAGCCACTCCGAGCGGCATGTCCCTGCTAACCGTCAAGAAGGACACCTTCACCGACTTGGTGTTCTGAATGATGAATACGAGCAGGAATACCAAGACCACGACGCCGACGATTACGCCCACCCACACTCCCGAGAGTCGGGTGCGTCCAGTCGGAGTCGGCGGAGCGGGTGAACGAGTTCGGTGAACCCGTACAACGGAGTGAGCTTCGCCAGAGTGGCGTCAGTACCCGGGAAATGGCTGACCGGGATGAACAAGCCTCCGGCAAAGGCACACAGCATCAGGACGAGAGAGATGATCTGGGTGACGTTCTCCGAGGGAAGCAAGTAGCCGATGAACAAGCCGAGGGCGGAGAACAAGAGTGATCCGACCCACACGCACAGCCCGGTGAGGACCCACAGATCAGTAGGCATCGACGCCTGGTTGGTAACAGCGCCGATCAGGTACACGGCACCCAGCGCTCCTGCAGCCAGGGCCAGCGAGGTCAGCATCTTGATCGCGATGTACGCCATAGGCGAGAGCGGAGTCACCCGCAGTTGGCGGCTCCATCCCAGTGCCCGTTCGATGGACACAGGAAGGCCGGTAGAAGACACCTTCACAGACCGGAATTCGCTGCTGTGCTAACCAGAGCAAGCATGCGGCCAAGGTCTTCAGGGGTACTGCAGAATCGCCAAGTAGTAGGGCCGTCCATGCCACCGTGGCGCCACATGAGGTACGAAAAGCGCTGAATCAGCTCGGACTCACACGTAGTCTGGCCTGGACCTTTATACGCTTGCGGACCGCTACGGACCCCGTTTTCGTTCCTGCAAAGCCCCGTACGGCGGTTCGAATCCGCCCGCCCCCTCCAGGGGTTGTCCCTTTCAAGGACAAAAAGTGACTTGTCGGCGGCGTACCGGGGGTGACGCGGATTTGCTGGGGGTTCGAGTCATCGCCGCGTCACCTCGCGTGATTGTCGGGTCGCGTCCGCGACTCTGACGCAGCGGTTCGTGAGGGCCGCTACAGCCGCCGAGAGCTCTGCGTGGGTTGCCAGGTCGGCAGGAGCGCCTCGCGGTCGCCCTGGCCAATCCGGACCTGCTGGGATTTTAGGGCGGGAAGACGGAACGCGAGCATCCGGAGATCCGGCGGCTAAGGGTGGCGTAGGAACCGCCCGACTGTATTTGTGGGGAGGTTGTGCGGCCCAGGGTCCGAACGGCTCTTTGGAGGACGGCCCGCGTCGGCGGGTCTCGGATGGAACTCGGGCCCGCCCAATTCAAACATCATGGATTCAGAACCGACCGCGGAATGGAGCATCAGGGCAACGTCCGTCCTGGAGCCCGTCACGTGTGCCAAGAGGCGGCTCTCAGCATCGCTGAGCGTGAACGAATTCGCCATGTCGTTGGCAGCGGACGAGTTGGAGGCGGCCGCCAGGGAAGCGACGGCGTGGATGGCGGCGAACAAGTGCCCGGATGTGGTGCTCGGGACGCGCATTGCCTGGATGCTGAACACATGCGACGAGGTCGTCCTGAACGCGCAGCTGGCGATCGCCAAGCACTCCGCCGATATCGACGCGGTCATCGGCCGTCTCGGAGACCTCCTGGCGATCATCGACATCTACTCGCAGACGCTGAACGCCTCGTAGCACTTGGCCAGCATCTGGGCCGCGTTCTCAGAGAAGGAGGGCGGGGAGTTCCGCCGGCAGTGCATGGAATGAGAACGTAGGTGGGGAGTGATAGATCGACAGGTCGCCGCGAGCACAGGCGAGCCAATGCGCCATCTGCGATGAGTCGGCGTCGAGGAGAAGGGGGTCGTCGGACTGCGGGAGGCGCTACGGGCGCCCTGACGCCGCCGGCCGGTCGCCATTACTGTTCGCCAGGGCGAGACTGGCTGGCGCCTGGTCGGGGGGGTTCGGGGGACGCAGGCGCCGGCCGTCTCGCTTGGGGAGAAGCCTAAGAGGCCCGCCTGTGTATCCGCTGGTAGGCAGATTACGAACCTATGGCGGCGGGGTGAACCGTTCGTGACGCGAAGGTGCGGTTGGGTTCTTCCAGCTCGGTCACGCACTGGCGGGTCGCTTCAATGGCGGCGCCCATGGTCATCGTCACTCCGCCGACTCTCTACCCACACCAACCCGGCGTCAGCGGGGCCGCAGAACATCGACCGCTGAGCTTCGCGTCTCCATGTCATCGTCGGTGATCAGTCTCGCCATCACCCCTCCGCTGATTGGGCCGAGGTCTTCGGAGCCGGTAGGCCCGCCACAAGCTGGCCAGGAACATGTAGCTCACGGGCTCGACGGTAGATCGCGGCAGCACCAGGGCGCCGGGGCGCGGCTCAAGCCCGGAGGAAACACAGGGTTGAGCCGGCCACCTCACCCCGTGACCGTTTGGCGAGCGGTCTCAGTGGCGGGGGGCATTTCAGCGCACACCGGCCGTGATTGCAACGGGGTGGGTCTGGCCGAGTGGGAGCGGCCGGAGGTCCGCCCGCCGGGAAGGGTGGCCCGGGGCGTACCCGCCGCCGGGGTCTCGCCGTACGGCCCGACGTCTGTTGACGGAGGTGCCCGAGAGGTCCGGTCTGTGGGCTACGGCTCGTCGCTCTCGGGATACTCCGTCTGGCCGTCGGGGTGGTGGGCGAACCGTGGAGTCGACCGCGCATGCACCGGATCGGCACTGGGCCAGGCCCATCCGCCAAATCCGGTGCTGTGGAAGTCTCCGTAGGCCTCCTCGATCTCCGCTCTGCTGTTCATCACGAACGGTCCGCCCATCGCCACCGGCTCACCGATTGGCCGGCCCTGAAGGATCAGGGCCTCGCCGCCGCCTGGCCCGGCCGATAGCACGACTGGCGCATCGGACCGAAGTACGGCCCCGATCGGTGCCTGGAGCACTCTTCTGCCGATCTCGACTGAACCTTCGAACACGTACAGGGTCCGGATGGTCTCGATCTGAGCGGTGGGCGGAAGGGTCCACTCCGATGAGGGCTCGGCCACGAACTGCCAGATGGCCACTTCAGCCTCGCCCCTGGAGGCCCAGGAACTCGGAGGTGCCGGCAGGGGTTGGATGTCCTCGTAGGCGCCAGCCACGACGGTCACCTCAGTCGAATGGCCGGCTTCGTCCTTGAGGACCGTGCTCGGCAGACTCTCGCGCCAGAACATCGTGAAGTACGGCTCGACCATCTTGTCGGCTGCAGGCAAATTGAGCCAGATCTGGAACAAGTCCGAGGTGTTGGGCGCACTCTGGTGCCGGAGCGGGAACATCTCAGAGTGCTGGATCCCACGACCCGCGGTCAACCACTGCGCGTCGCCCCCTCCGTACCGTGCCGTCGCCCCGAGGGAGTCGGAGTGGTCAATGGCTCCGCTTCGGACGAAGGTGACGGTCTCGAAGCCACGATGCGGGTGCCGGGGGAACCCCGGCACGATGCTTCCGTAGTACATGCTCCATCCCGGTGTCGAAGGGTCTGCATCGTGTGCGCGTTCCCCTTCGGTCTTCGCCGGTCCCATTTCCGGATTGCCCGGCGGAAAGTGATCGACGTGGTGGACGGCGACGATGAACGGGTCGATGGTGGACCACGGAAAGCCGAGCGTGAGGGTGTCGAGGACCACGTCGTCCGATCGGTTCCCACCGCTGGTCTCGGTGCTGTCTGCGTTGACAGCTTCCATTTCGGTTCTCCTTTAGCTGGGTACGTCTATCAATTCCCGGCTTCGTCCATTAATTCTCGCTGAACCGGAAACGGTCAAGGTCGCACAGCGACGTCAAGGACAACGGGCGGGAGCTGCGTTCCGCTTGCGGTGCTCAGATCCACTCGCACGGAATAGGAACCTGGCGCCGCTGCGGTGATGGTGAGCGCCTGCATGGCCGAGGACGGACGGCTGCAATTGGTCGCGGAGCCTGGCCCGACACTCGCGGCGGCGAAGGAAAGCGTGCCCGAGGAAGGCGACACCTGCAGGCCAATGGGGAGCGAGGTGACCTGCCAGTGCACGGTGGTCGCCTCCCCTCCAGCCGACGCTGCGCCGAGCTCGACAGATGCGGGCTGTCCCGCCGCGGCCGAGGTCGCGCCGCTCGGGGAGGAGAACCCGATGGCAGGGAGCTCGCCCGATCCGAACGAGGGAGGGCTGTCGCCGGGCGAGGAGGCCCAGCCCGGGTCCGGGGAGCTCGAGAGGGTGTAGTGCAACGTACCCCCCGTCTGGAGGACCGATCCGGGGAGCCAGGACAGGTCCCACGTGCCGGCGGGGGAGCGGGGAGTGGTGGACGCGGCACAGCCCGCGGACGATTGGGGAGCGGGGGGCGCCACACCGGAGACGGAGAGGGCGTGGACGAAGGGCCGGGAGGCCGCAGCCCCCGGTGCATCCTCGACCAGGCGGTGGCCGTCCGGCAGGCTGATGGTCACGTGCGGGAAGAGGGGACTGGCGAGCGCGAGGTTCGCCGACCCCGGGGTCACGGGGAACAGACCCAGGGCGGCCCACACGTACCACGAGGAGATGGCGCCCAGGTCGTCGTTGCCCGGCTCGTCGACCGGTGCGTCGGTGTACTCGGTGTCGACGATGGCCCGCACCGCCCGCTGCGTGTCGGCCGGCGCCCCGAAGTAGTCGAACTCCCACGGGGCCCACTCACTCGGCTCGTTGCCCGACCACTCATAAGGGGCGTTCCGGGTCGCGTTGAGCGTGCTCATGACCGTCGCGAGCTTGCTCGTTGCGGCGGCGTCGCCACCCATGAGGGACGCCAGCGCGGCCAGGTCCTGCGGGACGGACCACGTGTACTGGACCGCGTTGCCCTCTTCGAAGCCGGTCTGGCCTCCCGGCTCGAGCTGGGATGCCTCGAAGGCCTGACCGGGAGGGAAGCTGCCGTCAGCGCCCCGGGCCTGGATGTAGCCGGTGGCAGGATTAAACTCGTACTCCCAGCTCGCGGCGCGCTGCATCATGACCGTGGCGACGGAGCTGTCCCGCTCTGCCCTTGCGATCTGTGCGATGGCGAAGTCGTCGATGGCGTATTCGAGGGTGACCGAGCCTCCGATGGAGTAGTCGATGGAGGTGAGGTCGAGCGATCCTGCGTTCACGTAGTGCTGGCTCAAGTACTGGCTCAGGTACTGGCGCTCGATCTCGAGGCCGTGACCGGTCTCGTTCTGGGTCGCTCCCTTGATCATGTATTTGAGCGCCGCGCTGACGTCGAAGTCGCGCGCACCCATGGCGTAGGCGTCGGCGATGATGGGATCTGCCGAATCGCCGTTCATCTGTGACTCGTCCCCGCCCACGATGGCCCATTTGGGCAGCCACCCGCTCTGCTCGGCGTCGTCCACCAGCGACTGCACCATGTCGCCGACATCGTGGGGGTTCAGCAGGGACAGAAGTTGTATCTCGCTACGATAGATATCCCACTCGGAGAAGTTGGCGTACTCCTCGCGTCCGTGCGCTGCTGTGTGCACCTTCCCGTCGCTGCCCGCGTACTGGCCGTTCACGTCCGACACGACGTTGGGGAAGAGGAGCGAGTGGTACAGCGCCGTGTAGAACGTGTGCTGTTGCGCCGCCGTGCCTCCGCCGACGGCGATGCGCCCGAGGAGGGCGTTCCACCTCGCCTGTGCCTGCGCCTTCACCTGCTGGAGCGACCACCCGGGGTCCTCTGCCTTGAGGTTCTGCGCCGCGTCGCTGGTGCTGACGAAGGAGATCCCGACCTTCATCAGCACGCGCGGTTGGGCCGTCGTGTCGAACGTGACGTAGGCGCCGCAGGACGAACCGGTGCACGAGGTGCTGCGGGCCGACGTGCCGGAGCTGTCCCAGGTGCCGCTGGACGAGAAGGGCCGGTTGAAGAGGGCGACGAAGTACAGGGTGTAGTCGGTCCCCGTCTGGCAGAACTGCCCACTGGCGACCTGGCCCTCCACTTCGTCGTGCCCGATGGCGCGCACGCTGGCTGCGGTGACGGGATTGATGCTGCCGCCGACCTTGAAGAGCAGGTTGGACGCGGTCCCGCGCGGGAAGTTGAAGCTCGAGATGCCGGTGCGCGTCGTGACGGCCAGCGAGACGGAGACGGGGGCAGGGCCGAGCTCGACCTGGTAGCGGCCGGGGGAGGCGTGCTCCTGCTGGTGTGAGAACGTGGCAACGGTTGACTCCGGTGCGGTGCCGATGGCTCCGACGGTTGGGAGGATCGGGATGTCCTGGTACGAGGGGCATCCGGTGCCGCTGAGGTGGGTCAGGCTGAAGCCGCTGATGCTGCTGTCGGAGTAGGCGTACCCGCCGCCGGACTGGACGGCGTTGGGGCTGGTGTCGGGACTCCACTGGATCATCGCGAATGGGGTATCGGCACCCGGGAACTCGCCGACAGTTCCGGGGCTGACGGGCCCGGTGCCTGTGCCGTCGAGAGGATGGACGAGTGCCGCCGGGTCGGAGACGGTTAACCCTGTGGCCGGCGCGCCTGCCGCGCCGGAGGAGAGGCCGGACGGGGACGCCGCAGCGAGCGCGCCGGCGAGCGCGAGCGCGGCCGCCACCGTCACGGTGCGCCGCCGCCCGGACACGGTACGGCCGTTCATCCCGGTGACGGTAGCTGTCAAGGGGGCCGCGTGGAGGTCTTCCCGTGAGGGTGGGCCTCAGGATGTGGCCTTCGGTCCTAGCGCCGTTGACCGGCGTCGCCGGACTGGGAGCTATGACGACGGCTTATGTGGACGCCCTGTTGGCGGACGTCATCGCCGGGCATCCTGACGAGCCGGATTTCCTCCAGTGTCGGTGACCGAGGTGGTGCGGACGCTCGATCCCGTCCTCGAGCAGCACTCTGGGGCCGTTCAAGGGCGGGCTGCGTTTCCACCCTCGGTGAACCTCGGGCTCCTGAAGTTCCTGGCCTTCGAGCAAACCTTCAAGAACTCGCTGACCGGGCTGCCCATGGGCGGCGCCAAGGGCGGCTCCGACTTCGACCCCAAGGGGAGAAGCGAGAACGAGGTGCGCCGCTTCTGCCAGTCCTTCATGACCGAGTTGTACCGCCATATCGGCCAGTTCACCGACATCCCCGCCGGCGACATCGGTGTCGGGTCGCGAGAGATCGGCTACCTCTTCGGGCAGCACAAGCGGATCACGAACGAGTTCACGGGCGCGCTCACCGGCAAGGGCCCGACATGGGGCGGCTCGCTGATCCGACCGGAGGCCACGGGCTTCGGTGTCGTCTACTTCGCGCAGGAGATGCTGGCCACGCGCGGCGAGTCGCTGGCGGGCAAGCACTGCCTCGTGTCGGGCAGCGGCAACGTGGCGCTCTATACGGTCGCCAAGCTCATCGACGTCGGCGCGGTGCCCATCACACTGTCGGACTCGGACGGGTTCGTCGTCGACGCGGCGGGCATCGATGCGGACAAGCTCCATTGGGTGCTTGAGCTCAAGAACGTCCGGCGGGGGCGGATCCGTGAGTACCCCGATCGCTTTCCGGGCGCGGTGTACACGCCGGCCGTGCCCTCGGACCACAACCCGCTGTGGTCGGTGCCGGCCGACTGCGCCTTCCCGTCGGCGACGCAGAACGAGATCGGCGCCAAGGACGCCCGGTCCCTGGCGGACAACGGCGTGAGCCTGGTCGCCGAGGGTGCCAACATGCCGACGGTGCCGGACGGAGCCGAGATCTTCCGCAACTCCGGCATCCTCTACGGACCGAGCAAAGCCGTGAACGCCGGCGGTGTCGCCGTGTCGGGACTGGAGATGGCCCAGGACGCCGAGCACCTTCCCTGGCCGTCCGAGCAGGTCGACGCGCAGTTGCGGTCGATCGTGGCCTCGATCCATTCAGTGACCCTCGCTGCGGCCGCAGAGTTCGGCCAGCCGGGTGACTACGTGGTGGGGGCCAACGTGGCGGGATTCCGCAAGGTGGCCGACGCCATGATCGACGAGGGCGTGATCTGAGGTTCGGGTGGGAGGGGCATCTGCGTTTTTGTTACATCCCAATGCCATGCTCGGTGCCAAGGGTTGGTGGACCGCTGGCGAGTTGCCAGCGTAGGGCCCCGAGACCAC
>Ga0187883_10000730_pt1 | contig 20124 bp, 16 predicted proteins | sample June2016WEW_20_1_2_FD_132966 | JGI IMG/M metagenome (GOLD analysis project Ga0187883, IMG submission 132966) | Peatland microbial communities from SPRUCE experiment site at the Marcell Experimental Forest, Minnesota, USA - June2016WEW_20_10 | ecosystem: Environmental > Terrestrial > Soil >...
CACCCTCGAGATCACGGCCTTGTCGCCAGGGTCCTGCTGCCGGAGGTCTTTGACCATCCGGACGGCCCGCTCCTTCAACTCAGGCGGATACCGCTTCGATGATGGGTTCTTCTCCATGACTCCAACCCTTCCAAGGTTTGGAGCCTTCGGGAAACCCAGGCCGGTTCATACCCCGTAGTAGAGCGCTCTACTATCCGCCGGGACCAGGAAGATGTCGATTGCGTCAAGCGAGTGCTGGAACTGGAACTTCTGGATCCCGTTGAAGAGAACTGCGCTGAGCAACGTCGACACCATCGCTCGCCAAAGCGCTCGTGCCCAGTGTTGGGGCTGCTCGGTAAACATTGGAACTGGAAAGTGCCTGAAACCCGGAAAGACACGACGTCATCGCCCGCGGCCGGGACGGTAACGATCCGGGCTTGTCTCGTTGTCGGCGGCCTCGATCCGGGACTGGACGTCGGAGAGTGACGCGCGTTGTGAGCGCACCTCGTCCAGATTGCGTGGAACCACATCGCCCGGACGTGGCGGTAGGCCGAACCCTGAGTACGTGACCTTACGGGGACGGTCGACCGGCGGGTAGGCACGATGCAGTGTGTCGGAGCAGTGCACCGTCACGTCACCGGTCTCCGTCTCGAGCATCCGCGGGCGAAGGTCGAGGCGAGAGTCACGGCCGGCCGCCATCGTGTTCGCCCGGTGGCTGCCCGGAATCACACCGAGGGCGCCGCTCGTGCGGTCGGCGCCGGTCACCGAAATGCCGGTGGTCAGTCCGTTGCACTGGTACGAGTGCATCCCCTGACCGCAGTCCTTGTGCCACGGCAGATCGGAGAGCCCGCGCACAATCCCGAGCGGCTTCACCAGACCTTCGCCGCTGCCGTTGTGCACGTGTCCGTCACCTGTCAGATCGCCGAGCCACTGGTAGCGAGCGTCGCTTACGAGGCGGCGCAACACCGCCGACTTCTCGTAGAAAAAGAGCACTCGGACGGGATGTTCCACTCCGTATTCGTCCGTCGCCCACCATGACTCACCGTCGTTGGGTGTCGCCCGTGTCAACCACTCGTCAATGTCTGCACCCAGCGCGTCCATCTCCGATGCGTCGAACACACCCCGCAGGTGCAGGAACCCTGCCTGCTCAAGGAAATGACGTATCTCCTCACGGCTGTCGTCGACCGTGAATACTCGATCCAGATCGAGTTCGTCGCCGTCGAGGTCGACGAACGTGACGTCGCCAGTCTCATGGACCCTACGGCCGTCGATCAACGCGCGGAGCACAGGCTCCCAGCGAACCCAGTCGTCGATGCTCCCCTCGGTGATTTTGACCCGTGACGCCATCGCGAGGCCCATGCTCGACGCGACGTCTTGGAGCAGGTCGGACAGCGCAGCCGCAGACAACCCGGCGACGACGCCAGCCGAGCTTGCGCCGGAGCGCAGGGCTATCGAGTTCGACACCGCATCGAGCGTGAAGCAACGGCCGTCGACATCGAACGCGAGTGGCGGCAACTCCTGGTAGGCGAGCCCGCGGGCAGCTAGATCGCCGTGCATCCGGATGGCGTCAGGCAACACCAGGTCGAAGATGTCGTCGAAGTCGAGCGAGCGGACGTCTTCGAGGCATCGGGTTCGTAGGTCAATTGACATGACATTCCTCCCTGATGTCACACATTCGTCCCCAAGCGCCCGTCTGAAGTCGGACAGGCTGCCTGATCTGGCAAGTCCATCAGGCAATCCCGGGTGCTCTGAGATCGGCCAGCAACCAGGTCAGTGTCGAAGACGCGATGCGCCAACCATCCGATCCCTTCTCGAATGTCTCGTGGTAGTGACCGTAGCCGTCGATGGCTTCACATCCCAACCCGGGAGGTTGCCCTTACGTCCAGGTGGTTCCCTCGCCTACCTCGATCATCAGCCGTAAGGTACGGCCAGAGTGCGGCCAGCTGGGTGAGCTGCTCAATAGGGTCGACGGACATCGCCATCGGCAACCTGGGCCAGATTGCCTACGGTCCGGGAGAGCAACGCGACCCTCACCTTGGCAAGGTGGTGGTTTTCGTCCATTTAGGTCTCGATGGTCCCCTGAAGTGTGGCTCCGTCTACCCAGTTTCCATCCTGTCCAGCTAGTTCGCCCCAGTAGTAGAGCGCTCTACTGTCGAGATGCACCTTTCCCTTCGCGAGGTCTCGGACGCTTCCGTGGTGTCGACCTTCAAAGCGGCTCAAACCGCCGCTTCCCGGCTCCTCGGTCCGTCATCAATGGGCCCTCTGAGTTCGCCTACTCGCCGATTCCGTAAAGAAAATCATCTAGTGTTCTCCAGCCATCTTCGGTAATCCGCCCTCCACCACGGTGCCAGACCACGACTACGGCCACCCTGTCCGGGTCGCGGCCCACCACTGCAGTCCACTCGCTGCGATCACGCCGGCTGACGAGGGCTCTCCGAGAGTCCAACTTGCTTGCGATCGTCTCCAGTTGATCGTCTGACTCGACCTCCAATAGGAAGGCTTGCAGACCGATATGGCCAGTTCCTTCAACACGACCGCTCCCAAGCGCTCGCAACACGACGACCTGAGTCCTGTCGCTCCCTGGAGCACTCACCGCCGCTAATTGCTCCTTTTCGGACAGCACCGCAAAACCAAGGACCTCGCGATAGAAATCAACCGATCGGTTGAGGTCAGCCACGTTCACTACGACACCTTGAAAGTTCATTCTCTGCTCCTAGTCTTCAGTAGAGCGGAGGCACCATGGGAAGCCCCCATACTGTGCACCTTCCATTCAGAGCTGCCCAGATCTAGGCGGTTCACGAGTCAACCGTACGTACAACGAGTCAACCGCATGTAGGGGACGTGCGTCAACGGTGCATGCCTGCTTGGGTTACAAGCGGGAGACGAGCTCAGCCACGATCGCTGCTGCTGGTTGTGGCTGCCTGGCGAGAGCAACGCTCTGCCCGGCCTACAGCGAGATTGCTTCGATATCGCCCGTGGTACCGAGCATGGGCGCCGCCAGCTCGTACCGGAGGATTTCTTCGCCAGAGGCGAAGTGCGCGATGACATCGCCCTCCTCAGCACACTTGCGCCTCACCCCGTCGGGGTCAGGAATAGAGCGAGGGAAACCTAGCTTGGTGAACTGACTCCGGCCACAATGGGTGGGACGCGACGCTTCATCGGAACTGCCAGATACCCATGCCGCGGATGTACGGACGAAGGAGCTCACATGAGCACGACCCCTATAGCCGACTATGCGCTCCTTTCGGATCGGCACAGCGCTGCGCTGGTGAGCCGGGACGGGTCGATCGACTGGTTGTGCTTCCCACGCTTCGACAGCCCCTCGATCCTCGGTCGCCTCCTCGGTGACGAAGCTGGCCACTGGTCGATTGGGGCCACGAGCGCCACCCAAGTCACTCGCCGGTACCTCGACCGCACTATGGTGTTAGAGACCACCTTCCGCACGCCGACGGGTACGGTCGTGATCACAGACGCCCTGGCCATGGGCGACGGCAACCGAGGGCATGAGCTCGGCCGGAGTGCGCCGCACCTTCTGCTGCGGCGTGCGACGTGCGTTGAAGGAGAAGTCGAGTTGTCCCTGGAGTACGTCCCGCGTCCCGAGTACGGGCTGGTCCATCCTCTGCTCGATGCTGTCGACGGTGGAGTGGTCGCGTTCGGGGGGGCTGACGTGCTGGTCCTCTCTTCTCCTATGGCACTGACCGTGGACCAGACGGCGGTCTCAGGCCAGCTCCAGCTCCGCCGTGGCGAGAGCGCTGGCTTCGCCCTCCACCACGCCAAGCGGGCCGAGACGGGCACAGCCAAGGTCTGGAGCCAATCCGAGATAGGCGTACGGTTCGAAGACACCGTATCGGCGTGGGAGTCGTGGTCGGAACTCCACCAGGCCTACGTGGGTCCGTGGCAGGACCTGGTGCACCACAGCGGACGGGTACTCCAGTCACTCTCCTATGCACCCACCGGCGCGATCTGCGCGGCGGCGACCACGTCGCTGCCGGAGGCGGTGGGCGGCTCCCGAAACTGGGACTACCGCTACACCTGGGTCCGGGACGCTTCCTTCACGATCGAGGCCCTGTGGGTGGCGGCCTGCCCTGACGAAGCCAACGAGTTCTTCGATTACGTGACGACCTCCGCGGCCGGCTCGCTCGACGGGGGCGGCGACCTCCAGATCATGTTTGGCATCGGCGGCGAACGGGACCTTACGGAGAGGGAGCTGCCGCACTTGGAGGGCTGGCGTCACTCTGTCCCCGTTCGGGTCGGCAACGGTGCGTGGAAACAGCGCCAGCTTGACGTCTACGGCGAATTGCTCAGCGCGGTGAACCGCCTCTCCGACCACCTCCGTTCTTGTACGTGGGCATGGTCACTCAGATCAAGGGGCTCCGCACATGGTCGAGGCGAAGACGAACGGAGTCTTCAAGCCCGGCGCGGTTGAAAAAGGCCCCTCCACCTGGTAGTTTGGAGCAGAAGACGGGATTCGAACCCGCGACCCTCACCTTGGCAAGGTGGTGTTTTTCGTCTGGGAAGTCGACCCAGTCCCCCACCGTGCGGTTTCGTCCACCCAGTTTCCACCTCGTCCACCCAATCCGTCGCTGTAGTAGAGCGCCCTACTATCGACTCAACGGAAGGGGGGACGACTCGGGTCGGGTGAACGCCGACAGGTGGCCGTCATTGTCCATTAGCAGCCGATTGACTAGCCCTTCCACGCGTGGCACTTCCCGCCACCTCCATCACGCAGCAGATCCGGCGAGGTCTGCGGGAACTGGCGCCGGTGGTGGCTGGTGGGAGGCCACGAAGTCCTTCGACCGGATGAGAGTGAGGGAACAGGTCGCTCCGACCAGGGCGAGGCACGCGCTGACGATGAAGAGGATGTCGAGGGTGCTAGCGAAGCTCGAGTGGATAGCCGCTGCGAGTGGTTCGCGCAGTGCTTGGGGTGTGGTGTCGAAGAGCTGAGCCACGTTGCCCTGCTGGACTGCGGTGACGATCCGGGGCAGGTGCTCGTGGAGAGCCGGGGTGTCGGCCAGGTCTTGGCCCATCTTCTTCTGGAGCGAGGAGGCGAAGATCGATCCGTAGACCGCGATGCCCATAGCCATGCCGATCTGGCGGAACGTGGTGTTGACACCTGAGGCCATGCCCGAGCGTTGGGGGGTGACGACGCCGACGGCCGTCGAGGCCAAGGGCGGGTTGACCAGCCCACTGCCCGCACCGGCCACGATAAAGCCCGGGATGAGGTGGGTCCACGTGCTGTCCCCATTGAGCTTGGTCATAAGGAGCAGACCGAGCCCGACGAGAAAGAGGCCGGGCCCAATAAGCCAGCGGACGGGCAGACGCTCGCTAAAGACTCCCGAGAAGATCGACGCCACCAGTGCCACGGCGCTCAAAATCAGGAGTTGGAGACCCGCCTCCAGAGCCGAGTAGCCAAGGTCGTCTTGGAGGTAGAGGACGAGGTACAACAGCATGGCGTAGAGCGAGCCGTTCATGGAAAAGGCGGCGATCAGCCCGCCGCTGAAGGTGGGGATGCGGAAGAGCGACAGGTCGAAGAGCGGGTGCTTCGCTCGCAGCTCGACCGCAATGAACGCTGCCAAGAACCCAGCGGCGAGAGCCATGCAGATGACGACCCCTTCGTCGTTCCAGGCGATTTCTCCGGCCCGGATCAAGCCGTAGACCAAGCTGACCAGCCCGGCGGTGAGGGTGACGAAGCCGGCCCAGTCCGGGCGGGCCGCGTACGGCGTTTTGGACTCCTCGACCCGCCACCTGGTGATGGCCACCGCGGCCACCCCGATGGGCAGGTTGACCAAGAAGATGCCCCGCCAGCTGACGGCCGTCGTGATGACCCCGCCGAGCACCGGGCCAAGGCCAGCCGCCACACCGGTGACGGCACCCCAGATCCCAAAGGCCATCCCTCGCTCCTTGCCGTGGAAACTGTGGGCCAAAAGAGCCAAGGACGTGGCGAAGAGGATCGCTCCGCCGATGCCCTGAGCGCTGCGAGAGAGGATCAACATGATCGGCGACTGGGCCACACCGCAGAGCAACGAACCGAGAGTGAAGACGACCAAGCCGATACTGAAGAGCAATCGGCGGCCGTAGCGGTCGGCCAGCGAGCCGGCGGTCAGCAGCACCGACGCCAGGGTCAGTGCGTAGGCGTCGACCACCCACTGCACCTCGCTGAAGGTCGCATGCAGCCCCGACTGGATGCTCGGCAAGGCCACGATGACGATGGTGACGTCCACGAGCAACATGAAGGTGCCGGCACACACCACGATGAGGGTCCACCACTTCTTTTCCATGGCTCCCAGGCTGGCCCTCTGATTTAGCACCCGCCACTACAATTGATATATCTGCCTGGTTCCGCCATGGACTACGGTCAACCGCATGGAACCAGTCACGATCGACCTATTGGATCGAAGGATCATCCAGGCTCTCTCGATCGACCCCCGAGCGCCGTTCAGTCGATTGGCCGAGGTTCTCGGATCGTCCGAGCAGACGGTTGCCCGCCGCTACCGGCGGATGTTCGACAGTCACGCGGTGCGGGTCGTCGGCCAGCTTGATTCCCAGCGTCTCGGTCGGTCCGACTGGGCCGTCCGCATCCGCTGTGCTCCCGGTTCCGCACCCACGGTGGCCGCCAGATTGGCGGAGCATCCGGACACCGCCTGGGTGCAGCTGACATCGGGGGGGACGGAGATCTTCAGCACGATTCACTCGAGTGACCGCGAGCAGCGAACACCTCTGTTGCTCAGCCAGCTCTCGGTCGGTCGTCAGGTCGTCTCCTTCGAGGCTTACTGCCTTCTCCACCTGTTCGCCACCGGGGTCTCGACCCCACCCGGTTCGGACCACCTCAGCCAGAGGGAGATCGACTTGCTCAGCTCACCACTACAGACCAGACCGACCATCGAACGATCGGCGGTCACGCTGCACGATGACGACTGGCCACTCATCCAGGCACTCGCCGAAGACGGTCGCGCCACCTACCGGCAGTTGGCGGTACGTGCCCACTGGCACGAGTCAACCGCCCGGCGGCGAGTCGAGGAGCTCATTGCCTCTGGAATCCTCTACTTCGATCTGGACGTCGCCGGCGACGTCACCGGAATCCACGCCCCGACTCTCCTGTGGATGTCGGTGGTTCCCACGAGACTCGCTGCTGTCGGGCAGGCGCTCGCCGAGCGGCCCGAACTTCCGTTTGTCGCCGCCACGACCGGATCTACCAACCTGGTTGCGGCGCTGGAGTGTCAGGATGACCAATCGCTGTATGAGTACCTCACCGGTGAGATGACATCCCTTGACGGCCTCACCCACATCGAAACCGCCCCCGTCATGCAGTTAGTCAAGATGCACGCAACGACGGCTCCGCCTCAGATGTGAGTGGCCTCGTCTATCGGCTTTAACTCACAAGGGTCGCTTTGTTGTTCTACGCGCACCTGGAAATGTCTTTCTCCCGCTCCGTATAGCTCCGCAGACACCGAGCAACCACTGCTGGCTCAGGTCGATAGCGACTTTGCTTGCACCACCTTCTTCCGCCGCCGAACCGAGACCGACGAACTCCGGCTCGGCGTAGAGAGGCATTTGAAAAAGTGCCGCCGACCTGGTAATATGGAGCGGAAGACGGGATTCGAACCCGCGACCATCACCTTGGCAAGGTGATGGTTTTCGTCCTGGGGGTGCGCACCACTCCGCTGGCGTTCTGTTCTGTCCACCCAGTTTCCACCCTGTCCACTGCGTCCGCCCCCGTAGTAGAGCGGTCTACTACGAGTCGCCCGGGTAGAGCACTGCCCACGCAGAGAGTCCCTGGCTGACAAGCCGAGGAGTGACTCTTGTGGCAAGTGGCCACGTCCGCACCTCCTCGACCGGCTGCTTCGGTCGGGCGGCACCAAAGGCTAGGAGGTCCACGCTCGATCCGTCAGCGGTCGAACCGCGCCGCCTCCTCCGAACCCGAGGTGGCGTTCCCCTCCCCATAGGAATGGGCGCCGGTGCCCGCAAGGCGGCCGCCGTCCACGATCAAGTACTCCTCTCGGATGGGCCGGCCGTCGAAGAAGCACTCGAGGATCTCCCGGGTCCCGGCGGCGTAGCGTGCCTGCGCCGAGAGCGAGGTCCCCGAGATGTGGGGGGTCATCCCGTGATTGGGCATCGTGCGCCAGGGATGGTCCTGCGGTGCGGGCTGGGGGAACCAGACGTCGCCGGCGTAGCCTGCCAACTGGCCGCTCTCGAGGGCCCGCACGACGGCGTCACGGTTGGCGATCTTCCCGCGCGCCGTGTTCACGAGGTATGACCCCCGCTGCATGCTTCCGATCAGTTCGTCGTCGAAGAGGCCCTCCGTACCGGGGTAGAGCGGCGCGTTGATGGTCACAACATCGCAGTGGGGCACCATGGCCGCCGCGCTCTCGTGGAAGGTCAGGCCCAGGTCGTGCTCCACCTCGTCCGGCAGCCGGTGCCGGTCGGTGTAGTGCAAGAGGACATCGAACGGCTTCAGGCGGCGCAGTACGGCCAGGCCGATGCGGCCGGCGGCTACTGTGCCCACCGCCATGCCCTCGAGATCGTAGGAGCGCTCGACGCAGTCGGCGATGTTCCAGCCGCCTCGCACGACCCACCCGTAGGAAGGGATGTAGTTGCGCACCAGGGCGAGGATCATCATCACAACGTGCTCTGAGACGCTGATGCTGTTCGAGTAGGTGACCTCGGCCACAGTGATACCGGCATCGGCGGCGGCCTGCAGGTCGACGTGGTCGGAACCGATGCCAGCGGTGACGGCTAATTTCAGCTTGGGCGCCTTGGCGATCCGCTCGGCCGTCAGGTATGCCGGCCAGAACGGCTGCGAAATGACCACGTCGGTGTCAGAGAGCCCGCGCTCGAAGGCGGAATCGGGACCATCCTTGTCAGAGGTCACCACGAGCGTGTGCCCTGCCGCCTCGAGGAAAGCGCGCAGGCCCAGCTCACCCGAGACGCTTCCCAGTAGTTGGCCCGGCGTGAAGTCGACGGCGCTCGGCGTCGGCGCGCGCTGGCCGCCAGGGTAGGTGGTGATGGTCGGGATGTCGTCGCGGGCATAGGAGGTGGGGTACCCCCCGACCGGGTCGTCATACAGCACGCAGAGGACTTTGGCCATCGGGCACCTCCATAGTTTCGGGCTACCCCGCGACCGTACCGTGGGTGTGTCCGTTCCGTAAGGCGAGGGGCCGGAGCCCGATTAGAACACCTCACCTGGGTTTACTTCATGCGCAGCTGGCGCGAGCGTTGGTTGCTATGAGCTCACGCACCCGGTGATACTCGGTACACAACTCGGCAGCCAGAGGCGAGTCTCCCGATGTCTCGCTGCGACATCAAAATGAGCGGAAGACGGTCTGTGAGTTCATGAGATAGCGGATACATGTCGCGAGACATCGTGGACACCTTCGAGGAGGTGGCCCGATGGAGATGGCGACGTACCTGGTGACGGCAGTCCTGGTGGAGGGCCAGTCGGTTCGCAAGGTGGCTCAGGACCACGGGGTGTCCAAGACCTGGCTCTACGAATTGGTGGCCCGCTACCAGGCCGTGGGTGAGGCGGGGCTCGTCCCCCGCTCGCGCCAGCCCCACCGCTCACCCGCCAAGCTCTCGGATCTCTACGAGGACGAGATCGTCCGCCTGCGCAAGGAGCTCATTGAGGCGGGTTATGACGCCGGGGCCGAGACGATGGGGTCCATCTGCGTCGAGCGCACCGTTGGGGCAAGGTTCCCTCGACGTCGACCATCTGGCGGGTGCTCAAGGCCCGGGGCTTCGTCACCCCCGAGCCTCACAAGCGCCCGCGGTCCTCGTGGGTCCGCTTCGTTGCCGACCTGCCCAATGAATGCTGGCAAACGGACATCACCCACGTGTATCTGGCCAACGGGCGCGAGGTCGAGATCCTCAACATGATCGACGACCACTCCCGCCTGTGCGTCGCGGCACGCGTCCTTCGGATCTACAAGGCCATCGACGTCGTCACCACCTTCCACGAAGCAGCAGCTCGCTGGGGGTATCCGGCCTCGATGCTCTCGGACAACGGCGCGGTCTTCACCGCGGCACCGCGCCACGGGGTCTGCGTCATGGAGTCAGAGCTGCTCTCCTTGGGCATCACCTTCAAGCACTCCGAGCCCCAACCATCCCCAGACCTGCGGCAAGGTCGAACGCTTCCACCAGACGATGAAGAAGCACCTCGAGGCCTCCAAACCCGCCCGCACCATCACCGCCCTCCAGAGCCGCCTCGATGACTTCGCCCAGTACTACAGCGAGGTGCGCCCCCACCGCTCGCTTGGGCGGCGAACCCCCAAAAGGCCTTCGGCGCCCGTCGCAAGGCACGGCCCACCGGCACACCACTCGAGTTCCCGCCGCACTGCCGGGTCCGCCAGGACAAGGTCAACGGGGGCAACGTGACGCTGCGCTACAAGAGCGATCTCTTGCACATCGGGGTCGGCCGCCCGCACAACGGCCAGTCCGTCTTGCTCCTGGTCAAGGACCTCGACGTGCGTATCCTGACCCTCGACGGCGAACTCATCCGCCAGCTGACGATCGACCCCACACGGAACTATCAGCCCCAGAGAGGCTGAGAATTGTCCACGATGTCTCGCGAAATCACATGGAGCGGAAGACTGGATTCGAACCCGCGACCCTCACGTTGGCAAGGTGGTGCTTTCCGTCGTTGGGGTCAGACCTAGTCCCCCGCCGTGATGTTCCGTCCACCCAGTCCACTCAGTCCGGCCCCGTAGTAGAGCGGTCTACTATCAACCGAGACCCCCGACGGCACATCCTTCTGTGTTCCAGCGAGCGATGGGCCATGGAGTCCACGGCTCGCACGGTGGGTGACGGTGACGGACATTGGTCATGGGCCCGGCCCAATCGCGGTGTCCCTGTACTCGAACGTGAACGGATCCTCCGTTTGTTCACTTCGCCGCGCCTTCGCTGGCCGATCGGAACACCAGTCCCGCCAAGCGGAAGATTCGATGATCGCCGCCGACGGGGGCTTGAATGAGCTTCAGCTCGTTTGTGACAAAGCCAAAGGACAATCCGGTGGCTGGGTCAGCCCAACCGCCCGAGCCGCCGAAGCCGTAGTGCCCGAAGGCGGAGTCACCCCGGTACCCTTGCCCCACGGCCCGGTGGTAACCCATGCGCCAATTCATCCGCATGCCGATCACCGCGTCGTGGGCCCTGGTCTGGACTTGGCTTAGCGCGCCAACCGTTGCCGCCGACAAGAACCGGACGCCCTCGACCTCGCCGTCGTTGGCAATGATCGCGTAGAGCTTGGCCAGCGCGTGAGCCGAGAGAACGCCGTTCACCGAGGGCATCTCGGTGTTCAGCACCAACGGCGACGGACCGGTCAGGAGTTGGTCGAAGTACGGGACGTAGAGCGCCTCGAGAAAACGGCGGGTCAGCTCGACCTTACGGAGCGTCGGCATGGATCTGGCGCTCATGCTGGCAAAGAGGCGCGGCGTGGGACGCACGGGCGGCGTCCGGCCGATGAGCGGCGCAAAGCGGCGGAGGCCGTCGGGCGGCATCCCGATGCACAAGCCGTCGGTCTCGAGGGGCCTGGCGAGCTCCGCCTGCACCAGGTCGGCCATGCCAAACCCGGTGACCCTTCTGGCCAACCCGGCCAGCAGCCACCCGTAGGTCATTGCGTGGTAACCGGGGTGCCCCGGCCATGGGTCGGGCGGCCGGGCCGCGAGTCGCTCCTCGAGGGCGATGTGATCGAGCAGATCCTCTGGGCGGTCGACGAGGTCGGTCATCGAGTGCAGGCCGGCCTGATGGCTGAGTAGCTGTCGGACGGTGATGGCTTGCTTGCCGGCAACGCCGAATTCCGGCCAGTAGCTCGCCACCGGAGCCTCGTAGTCGACAAGGCCACGATCGGCCAAGCGATGGATGACGGTGGAGGCTACGCCCTTGGTCGTCGAGAAACAGACGGTGACCGTGTCCCGCTCCCAGGGCTGCGACAGCCGGCGGTCGGCGAACCCGGCCCACACGTCGACCACGGGCCGGCCGTGCAACCGGACCGCCAAGGCTCCGCCACCTTTGCTGCCAGGGTTAAAGAGCTGGCCAAAATACGAAACCACGGGTGCAAATATCGGATGTGCGTAGCCGTTGAGGGCCCCGAGTGGAAGCTGTCCGTTCGTCACCCCATGAGCTTGCTCGGAGGGTGCTCCTGTGCTCATCCTCTGGTCTCGGGGCGGGTCGTGCCGGAGCGGGACTTGCTGGGTCGGCTGTTGCCGAGTCGCGGGAGGGCGCGTTCGCGGAGCTGTTCGATGCCTTCCGACGCAGCCGAGGCGAGCACCTGCACGTCGGGTGCTGTCGAGTAGTCGCCGGTGATGCCAAAGAAGAGGCGGCCGTTGTAGGAGAGGATGGCCGTGCTCACTCGGACTCCGTGGCTGATGGGGACGAAGGGGCGGTATTCAAGCATCTCGCGACCGAGGCAGTAGAGGGGGAACTGCGGCCCGGGTACGTTGGTGGTGACAGTATTGATCGAACGTTGCGGAAGCCGGTGGAGAGCGCGGACAACCATCCGGCTCATGGTACCCACGACCATCGGCGGGGCCAGGTTGCCGATAGCGGTGACCGTCTCCCCCGCTTCGGCCATGTGGGACGCCTTCCGTTCGGTCATCTGTTCGTGGACTACCTCAAGTCGTTCGACCGGGTCAGCGACCTGAACCGGCAGGTCGTAGAGAAGGATCGAGACCCGATTGTCGGGCACGCCCTGGCCGTCGTCATGCCGCGTCGACACCGGCACCATCGAGCGGACGAGGGCTCGGTCGGCGTCCTCGCCGCGCGAGAGGAGCAAATCCCGGTAGCCGCCACTGACGGCGGCGAGCACGACGTCGTTGACCGTGCCGCCGAACACCGAGCGGATCGTTCGGACGTCGCCGAGACTCGCGGACGAGTGAGCCCAGGTGCGGTGGGGACCGATGCTGCCCTCGATCGACAGTGGTGGTGTGGCGCCGAGGTCGCCGGCGAAGTGTGCGAGCCCCCGGGCGGTCCCGACGGCGGAGCGGAGGGTCTCCGCCGGTTGGGCGATGACCCGGGGAAGCCCTCGTGCGGTGGCGATGACATTGCTGGCGAGGCCACCCCATGCGTCGAACACCTTTGCCGCGCTGTGAGGTTCCGGCCGGGGCTCCCATGGTTCGGGCACCGCTATCTTGGTGTCGGCGTCGAGATCTAGCAGCACGCGCACCAGTTCGACACCGGCGATTCCGTCGACCATGCAGTGATGGACCTTGAATATGAGCGCCCATTGCCTGCCCTCGAGACCTTCGACGAGCCACGTTTCCCACAGCGGACGATCGCGGTCGAGTGGCTGGGACATGATCCGTCCCATCAGGCGGCAGAACGTAGTGTCATCGCCAGGTGCGGGCAACGCTGTGTGTCGCAGGTGGTACGCGAGGTTAAAATGGGGATCGTCGACCCAGACCGGTCGGCCCAACTCGAACGGCACCGAACGCACTCGCTGGCGGTAGCGGGGGATGAGGTGCAGCTTGGCGGCGATCATCCTCGCGATGTCGTCGAAGGGCGGCGGCGGGTCGGGAAACACGCACACCCCGCCGATGTGCATGTGGCCGATCCCGTCCTCCAAGTGGAGGAACTCGGCGTCGAGCGCATTCATCCGCTCCATCGGTCTCCTCCCACCATCGATGGGGTGATAGATGCACCATAGAACGCGGGGCATCGTGGCGAACGGCCAAAGGTCCGGGTTCGCGGTCGCACCCATTCCGGTTCGTTGTCGGTGGGCCGACGCTGTGGATGCCCAGAATGCCATCCGTCCAGCTCAGAGGGCTACACCAGCGTACAGACCTTCGTGGCCTCCGGGCTCCGTGCCGGGTGAATGCCATGGTCCTCGGATTCAGGCGGTGATTACACCGCCCGAATCCGAGTGACATCGGCGACAGGGCCGGCCTCTGAAACTGACCTCCATCAGTGGCCACCCGACTCGTCAGGTACCTCGCTGCGGATCGGCATCACAGCTGCGAGTGGACAACGACGCCATAGCCTGGGGCGGCAGGTGCAGGCCACGAACTGAGGGCTCGGGCGTGATGGCTGAACGACATGCAACTTTGTCGACGTGGGCTCCCCTTCGCATCACCGTTTTTCGCTGGCTGTGGCTCGCCTCGCTCGCGAGCAACGTCGGCACCTGGATGCAGACCGTCGGCGCCCAGTGGTTCCTCATCCACGCTGCTCACGCCGCAATCCTGGTCTCACTTGTCCAGACCGCCGACATGCTCCCAGATGTGATGTTCGGCATCGTCGGTGGTGTGTTGGCAGATACCCTCGACCGGCGCCGATTGCTGATGGCTGTCCAAGCGGCCCTTGTCGTCGCGACTTCGGCACTCGCGGCGCTCACGATCGCCGGCCGTATGACGCCGGCGCTGCTCCTCATGTTCACGTTCGTTATCGGCACCGGTTCGGTCTTGACCAACCCTGCCTACCAGTCGCTCGTGCCCGAACTCGTCCCGCGCGATCAGATCCCGGCAGCTGCACAGCTGAGCTCCATCAACGTGAACCTTGCCAGGGCGATCGGGCCGGCTCTGGCCGGTATCCTGATTGCAGCGATCGGGGTCGGGGCGCTCTTCGCGCTTAACGCCGCGACGTTTCTTTTCTATGGCCTCGTAGTCACTCTCTGGCGGCCCAGCCCGGATATCACCCCGCAAATTCCCGAACCGTTCGTATCGGCACTTCGGGCTGGCGGCCGCTACGTCCGCTACGCGCCGGTCGTCCGCCGGATATTGCTCCGGGCCGCGGTTTTTCTTGTACCGGCGAGCGCTCTTTGGGCACTGCTTCCCCTCGTCGCGACCAACCGCCTCGGACTCGGTCCCAGCGGGTACGGGCTGCTGCTCGGTGCCCTCGGGGTCGGCGCCATCGCCGGGGCGTCCGTGCTCTCGAAGGTGCGCGCCCGGCTGTCGCCCAATGCCCTCATCGGACTGGTCGGCGGGGTCTTTGCCGCTGCCCTCGCCGCGGTGATCCTTGTGCGGTCGACGGTTGTGGTCGTCATCGTCCTGCTTTTGGCCGGCATGGCGTGGGTCGGCATGCTGGCGATGGTCAACACGTTGCTGCAGCTGTTCTTGCCGCGCTGGGTCAGGGCGCGAGGGCTGTCCGTCTACCAGATGGTGCTCTTTGGGGCGCAAGGCCTCGGAGCGCTCGCCTGGGGGGTGGTCGCCGACTCGTTTGGGCTCACCGTCACGTTCCTCGTCGCCGCCGGGCTGATGGCCGCAGCGGCTGCGTCGGTCCGCATCTGGCCGCTCGTCGACACGTCGAGTATGGACCGGAGCACCGTGATTCGGCCCGATCCGAATATCGACCTCAAGACGGATTCAGGCTCTGGACCGGTGGTGGTCCGCACGACCTACTCGATCCCGACCGAGCGCACGCTCGACTTCGTACACGCGATGGTCCGCGTACGTGAGTCGCGGCTGCGGACCGGTGCCACTCAGTGGGGGCTGTTCCGCAACGGAGAGCGGCCTGGTGAATTCGAGGAGATCTTCGTCGTCTCGTCGTGGGACGAGCACCTGCGCCAGCACCGGGAACGGCTGACCGCCACGGACATCGCTTACGAGGAACAAGCGAAGGCACTTTCCGACACGGCCCCGCAAACCTGGCACCTCCTGCCTACTGACCTCGACGAGAGTTAGGGCTCAGCACCCCTGACGCGGGCAGGTCGCTAGCACCTACACGACCTGGCGGATCCAGTCGATGACGACCACGACCACATCCGCGGGCCGGCGGAGGAAGATAGCCGCAATTGGAGCGGAAGACGGGATTCGAACCCGCGACCCTCACCTTGGCAAGGTGATGGGATTGGTCTTGGTGGTTCGCTCCAGTCCCGCAGCGTGGCCTTCCGTCCACCCAGTTTCCACTCCGTCCACGGAGTCCGCCCCTGTAGTAGAGCGCTCTAGTATCCGATGAGCCCTTGGACGTCTACTGGCTGCGGACATCCCAGCACACGACCGAGCATTCCAGCAGTCTCCGGCCACGACAACGGCGCCATTACCAAGCTCACGCTGCTCGCTGACGAACGCACCTCCCTGTAGCGTCACACGAATCGGTCGGTAGGATTAGTAGGGACTCCCCTCTGCGCAGACGGAGGATCGATGACCTCATTGATGACGATGGAGCACGCGGGTGAGGACGGGACCCCGGTTGATGTGGCCAACTACAGCCGGCGGTGGTGGATCCTCGCCGTGCTGGGGATTGCCCAATTGATGGTCATTCTCGACAGCACCATCGTGAACATCGCCCTCCCCACCGCTCAGCACGATCTGGGGTTCTCCAACGCCGATCGTCAGTGGGTCGTCACCGCGTACTCACTTGCCTTCGGCAGCCTGCTACTCCTCGGCGGTCGCATCGGGGACAGATTCGGACGCAAGCGGGCCCTCATCATCGGACTGGTCGGCTTCGCTGCGGCCTCAGCGATCGGTGGGGCCTCGGTCGACTTCGCAATGCTCGTCATCGCCCGGACGGTCCAGGGGGCGTTCGGGGCACTGCTCGCCCCTTCGGTGCTGGCTCTCTTGACCACCACCTTCACTGACCCGGGCGAGCGGGGCAGGGCCTTCGGGCTCTACGGTGCCATCGCTGGCGCAGGCGGAGCGCTCGGACTCCTGCTCGGCGGCATCCTCACCTCCTACGCCTCGTGGCGGTGGACGCTCTTCGTCAACCTGGCCTTTGCTGCCATCGCCATTGCCGGCGCCCTGCTCTGGTTGAAGACCGACCAGGTCACTGATCGCGATCCGTTCGACCTGCCAGGCCTGTTCCTGGTCGCTGGTGGGCTGTTCTGCCTTGTCTTCGGGTTCTCCCACGCCGAGACCACGTCGTGGAGCGATCCCTTCACAATCGGGTTCCTCGTGGCGGGCGTTGTCTTGCTTGCGACGTTCGCCTATTTCGAGACCAGAGCCAAGTACCCGCTGCTCCCGCCGCGGGTCGTGCGCAATCGGACCAGGGGCGGATCCGTGTTGGCCATGCTCTTCGCCAGCGTCGGGGTCTTCGGTGTGTTCTTGTTCTTGACCTACTACCTCCAGGGCACGTTGGGGTTCAGTCCGGTGAAGACCGGCGTCGCCTTCCTCCCCCTGGTGGTGGTGTTGGCCGCGACGGCGCAGGTATCGAATCGCATCCTCTTGCCGAAGTTCGGGCCCAAGCCGATCGTGCCGATCGGGTTGCTCATCTCCGCTGCGGCGTTATTCGGACTCCACCTGGTCGGGTTGCATTCGTCGTACGTCAGCCACGTGCTTCCCTATCTCATTGGGTTGGGCATTGGGTTCGGACTGAGCGTCGCCCCCGCCTTTAGCACGGGCACCCTCGGGTTGGCGCCCCAAGACGCCGGCGTCGGATCGGCCACCCTCAACACGGCGCAACAGGTGGGCGGGTCCATCGGCACGTCGCTCCTCAACACGCTGGCCGCCAGTGCCGCAACGTCCTACCTGGTCGGTCGGGCGGTGACCCCGGCCAATCTCCAGGCGGCCCTCCTCCACAGCTACACGACGGCGTTCCTGTGGTCCTCCTTGATCTTCGTGGCTGGGGCGGTCGTCGCCGGCTTGGTGCTGCAGCCCGGCGGCCTGACGTCCCTTGCGTCCGACCACCGGATCACGACGGTCGACTCCGCATTCGAAGAACCACCTCGAATCCACATCTGCCGCGTACGGGTCGCGTGTCGGTGAATCCTCCGGCAACTTCTCCCGCTCTGCCTGTCACTTTGAATTCCGGGGGACCTCGGCTACCCAGCAGCTCCCCGCCAGAATCCGAAGAGCCGCTAGAACGGAGCGGAAGACGGGATTCGAACCCGCGACCCTCACCTTGGCAAGGTGGTGTTTTCCGTCTCCGTGGTCAGTCCCACTCCCCTGTCGTGCTGTTCCGTCCACCCAGTTTCCACCTCATCCACCGAGTCCGTCCCTGTAGTAGAGCGCTCTACTATCCGTCGCCCGCGCCTTTGAACGGGTTCCGGTATCGCCCGACGATTTACGGGGCATTGGGAGATGGCCCATTCGGTCGAACAAGAACCTGGTGCCTGTCTATCGGTGACGTTCATGCCCACACCGTCGCCTGGGCGCGAGCTCTCGCCTGCCGACGCGTTGCTTATCGGTCAGATCGGGACGTAGCCCTTGGGGAGCGGGACGGGGATGTCCTCGTAGGTGACGATCCCAGGGGGCGCGGCCACGACAGCTGGGATGGCGTTGATGACGGGCAACGCCGTGAGGATGTGCCCGAGGACCATGAACTCCTCCATGGTCGTCGCCTCGAAGTACGGCGGCGGCAAGATGTCGATCTTCGTAGTGATCGTTGGCCGGCCCTGGATCTCAATCGTCCACCCCATGCCAACGTCCCAGTCGGGCTCGAGGGCGTCGCCCTTTCGCCAGCGCACGCGCATCTCTACAATGCTCTTGCCACCTATCTTGCCGAGCCAGTGGATCGTGACGCCGGCGACGGTGTCCTTGGCCAGCGTCCATGACCCGAGGTCGAGCTCCTTAGTGGTCTTGGCGTACTCGGCCTCGCACACGATCTCGTCGAATACGACCCCCAGGGCGTCACCCACCAGGGCGACTGCCTCGCTGAAGACCACAGTTGCCGCTGCGGTCATACCGGGCAGTGCGGGGTCGTCGAGCGGCCGGCCGAAGCCCACGGGGATCTCTGTGGGCGGCGAGTCGTACGCAGTGGTATCGGCCTCTTCGCTGATCAGCACGTGATCGATGCGGTCCGAGGCGTTGGCCAACGCCACAGTGATGAGCTCGATGTAGCCCGGGCTCACGCCACTGCCAAACATCGAGCTGCCACCCTTCGCACAGGCATCAAGAATCCGTTGCCTTCCATCGTCGGGATACGACTGGCCGTTGATGAAGGCCGCTGTGGCCACGATGTTGGCACCGGATTCGAGGATGCGGACCATTTCATCCACGTTGAACCACATCGGGTTGTATATGACGCAATCAGGCTCGAGGGCCATCAGCGCGTCGACGTCGTGCGTCGCCCTGAGCCCGATCGGCGGGAGGCCGCACAGTTCACCGATGTCCTTGCCGGACTTATCTTCCGACCAGGAGTAGCAACCAACCAGCTCGAGATCCGGCCGCTTCATGACCGCCTCGACCGACTGCTTGCCGACGTTGCCCGTCGTCCACTGCACGACACGGATCGTCACTGCTTCCCCTCCATCGCTGCCTCTGGTGAACACGGGCATACCATAGCGACGTAGTTTGGGCGATTACTCAGCACAGCCGGCGGCGGAGAGTTACGAGATGAGTCTGGACCTGGTGTTGAGCTGAAACAGTTCTCTGGCGGGTCCCCCGACGCGCTGCGGCGTCCACCCAGTTTCCAGCCCGTCCACCGCTGACGAGGCGTTGATGCGATGAGCCCTTGGAGGACTCTCCTTGGGCACATCCAGCGCACCATCGGGACTTTCCAGCAGCGGCGCCGACTACAACAACGACAGGCCGGATCGCGACGTACGCCAATCGGGGGCGAGACATTTGTAAGTCCTCACATGGTCGGAATGAGTTCCGACCACTGATCCAGCTCTCCGATATCGCCGGAGACCTCCGCGCCAGCAGCATCAGATATGGGAACCCGATCCCAGACCATGAGTAGGAGCTGTTCGGCAGTTCCGCGGATCCGTATCCGCTTCTCGGGTGGGCGGCTGCCGCGTCCCGTGGCGGCCCGGCCGGCGTGGCCGCCCAGGGCCGGGGTCGGTCGGTCGGGGGCTGCGTGGCGGTTTGTTGCCGGTGCGTGCGCTGCCCCTTGCCTTCTCAGCGGAAGACACATTTGAGCGGAAGACGGGATTCGAACCCGCGACCCTCACCTTGGCAGGGTGGTTTTCGGCCGTTCAAATCTGGCGGGTCCCCTGACGTGCGGCTCCGTCCACCCAGTTTCCAGCTCGTCCAGTGCGTCGGACCCTGTAGTAGAGCGCTCTACTCTTTGACGGGCCGAAAACGACCTAGCGAGAAACCACCTGGTCCCGGAGCAGTGCGTCAATCTCTTCCGTCGGGACACCCAGTTCCTCCAATATGGCGGTTGTCTGTTGTCCGAGGCGCGGAGGGGGAAGCCGGTGGGTGGCACGTTCCCCGTTGATGGTGAGCGGAATGTCCACGACACTCAGGTCTGGAATGTCGGGGTGCGGCATGGCCACCAACATGTCGAGGGCCTCGAGCTGTGGGTCATTGACGAAGTCGGCCACGGCGCGAACTCGGCTGCATGGGA
>Ga0187883_10000732_pt1 | contig 20112 bp, 13 predicted proteins | sample June2016WEW_20_1_2_FD_132966 | JGI IMG/M metagenome (GOLD analysis project Ga0187883, IMG submission 132966) | Peatland microbial communities from SPRUCE experiment site at the Marcell Experimental Forest, Minnesota, USA - June2016WEW_20_10 | ecosystem: Environmental > Terrestrial > Soil >...
CGCATTTATGCAGCGATAGAACGGCAGAGCAGTATCGCTCAAACCCATAGTATGTGGATTTGGGAATGGCAAGGATTGCGACTCACACCCACCGCACTGGTAAAAGCGTTCGCATGGCGTGATCCCGACAGCGCCGTCTTTTGGTTGATATTCGCGGCATCCATAGCCGTACTGTGTGCATTAGCAAAGCGAAACTTTGTGCCCGCATTACTCCTGGTGAGCTCGATCTTCCTTGTGATCCATGCCGTAAGGATGGAGGGGTGCTTCGCATCCATCACGGTTGTGGTCGGGGGAACGGTTTTGTCACAAGCCCTGAGTTCGGTTCATAAAAACATGATTGGGACACGTTGGAGAGTGTCAGCGAGAAACAGAGCTTTTGCTGCGGTCACTTCGATCGTGGTAATCACTTGCTTTGTCGGAATCAGGAGCTTTGACCTCATCACGAATCGTTTGTATTTCAGCACACCGTTCGCGTTCTCAACCTTTGGTGCCGGGCAATCCTGGTGGCAGCCTGAGCAAGCGGCGACGTTTGTTTTAAAAGAACAACTTCCTCGCAATCTGTTCAACGACTTCAATTCGGGAGGGTTTGTAGTTTGGAAGCTATCGCCTCAATACCCGGACTATATTGATGGCCGTTCTGTTCCCTTCGGAGGCTCATTACTACTGCACAACTCGAGCTTACTGGAGGAATCACTGGATTCAGAGGCGTGGAGCCGGGAAGCCGACACAAGGGGAATTAACACCATACTTTTATCCATGGATTTCGAGGCCGGAAACGCGTTACGAAGCCTGGGCAGCTATTGCGATGCCGAGCGGTGGCGTCCCGTTTTCCTTGATGCATTTGGCGCAGTTTTTCTGCGTGTCGTCCCAGAAACAGCCGATCTCGTTCATCGCCTCCAAATCGATTGCCGAACCGTGCAGTTTGAGGATCCGCCGGCCACCGCCTCAGGACCCGATCAATTTCGGTATCTATTAAATGTTGGAACGATCTTTATCGTCCTTGATCGCAATACCGAAGCGATGCAACACCTGGAAAAGGCAGAACGCATCTTTACAGATAATGCATTCTTGCATTATGCAAAAGGCATTGCACTCGGGAATATGGGGTTTTCGGAAGACTCGGAACGAGAGCTCCGCACTTCGATAAGACTTGGCTCAATTGACGATGCGCCCGCAGCACTGGCACGAATGTATGACCACGACGGCCGTTATGCGGAGGAGGCAGGGGTTCTGAAAAGCGCGGCAGATCGGTCTAATCGATCCCATTGGTTGTACCTGATGCTCGGAAACGTGGAAGTCAGGCTCCGACGCTCAGATCTTGCGCTCGCTGCGTTTCAGAATGCAGAGCGAGAAAGCCCGTTTCGCGGAGAAGCGTATTCACTAGGAGCAGAATTCCGGTCACAGATCGAAGCGGGAAAACAGCGTGCCATAAACAGCATGTCAACTAAGTGATTTCGCTGTCACTACGTAGGAAATACCTCACCCTCGGATTTGGCATGAAGCATTCTGTTGCAGTGCCCCATACATCTGACACTACTCTCCTTGGCGGTTACACTACTGCACTGTTAAGGTCGCCGTTGTGATCGTCACTGGGTTCGGCTGTGCTGCTGTCGTTCCCTGAATTTTGATAGTGTAGGTTGCCGGATGTGTGGATGTGCTACCGCTTCCTCCACCGCCACAGGCAACCAGCGCGGCTAGAGAAACGCACAACAAAACGAGCCCACCCCAGCGGCGTTGCTGGTTGCGTCGCGTGCCGCTGAGAAGCAGGAAACCCGCTAGCGGAATGAAAGCCACATACATTGGTGAGGCATGCCTGAAGCCGCTTGGTCTCTCCAAAGACGCTGAACCGACGGGCACGCTCACAGCGAGCGTAAATGGTACGGCGCTGCTGCTCGGAGTAATGGTTGGTGGTGTAAAGGTGCAGGAGGCACCTGACGGCAAGGAACTCTGCAAGCAGGACAGCGTGATAGCTTGATGTGGGCTGCCAGAGTTTGCGTTAAGAGAAACTGAAAAATTCGCAGTTCCGCCGGGCGAAACGGTTTGCGGCGCGGGCTGGGATGCAGATGGCGCTGCGACGATCGTCACGGACTGGGTGCCGATACCGGTTGAGTCCGCCTGCGAAACCGCTTCGATGACAATCGTTGCCGGAGAGGGCACATTGGCGGGAGCGGTGTAATTGCCCGAGGTGTCGATAGTTCCAAATGTCGCATTGCCACCCGGCGAGCCCTCGACATACCAGTTCACGGCGGTGTTCGATGTTCCGGTCACAGTTGCGATGAACGGTTGCACAGTGCCGGTATAAACCTGCGTGACAGGCGGGTTGGTACTGACAACAACGGTCACAGTCCCGCTCGGATTGGCAATCGTTGCCTGAGCCGTTCCTGAAGTGGTGTTATCGACTTGCGAAACTGCGCTGACAGTGACGGTGGCTGGAGAAGGAACTGCAGTCGGAGCTTGAAACAAGCCGCTGGTCGAGATTGTCCCGACGGTTGAGTTGCCACCCGCCACTCCATTGACGAACCAGCTCACACTGGTATTGGGGTTTCCGGTCACGGTCGCCGCATATTGCTGGAGCGCACTCACCACCACCGTTGCGGTGCTCGGAGCGACGGTTACTGTGAGCGGAGCCGGAGCCAGTTCGCGGATGCGCGAGTTATTTGTATCGGCAATAAACACCTTGCCCACCGAAGTGCCGAACAGGCCCGACGGTGCATTCAGTTCCGCGCTGGTTGCAGGCCCGCCATCGCCGGAAAAACCTGGCGTGGGGAATCCGCCTGCGGTGGCAGGGATTCCAGCTATGGTTTGAATGAAGCCTGTGGCGGCCACGACCTCGCGGACCGCGGCATTGTCTGAATCCGCAATCAAAATGTCGTTCGATGCGTCGAGGAAAACACCATAGGGAGTATTCAGAAGCGCACTCGTAGCCGCGGCGCCGTCTCCGGAGAAGCCAGCTGTGCCGATCGTTCCGGCCACGGTTTGAATTGTTCCGGTCGTTGCTGAAACCTCTCGAATAACATTGTCGAACGTATCGGCAATAAAGATATCTCCGGCCGCGTCCAGAAAGATGCCGTTCGGAAAATTGAGATAAGCGCTAGTCGCAAGTCCGCCGTCGCCACAACCTGGATTGGAATCATCGTCGCAGGTTTTCGTGGGAATGCCTGCCACAGTCTGGATATCGCCTACGGGAATTGGAACTCCGGCAATAGTTATTTGCGATGCGCCGGTATTAACCACGCGAATGGCAGAGTTGGCCGTGTCTGCGATGTAGATGTTGCCAGAGCCATCCACGACGACAGCATTAGGATTGGAGAGCAGGGCGGAGATCGCAGCACCGCCATCTCCCGAGTAACCGGCCGTGCCGAGCGTGCCGGCTACAGTTTGAATTAAGCCTGTCGCTGCCACCACTTCACGAATCGCAGAATTCGTCGTGTCGGCAATGAAGATGTCCCCTGCGGCGTCAACGAACACACCTCCGGGAAGGTTGAGTTCCGCAGTGGTCGGCGCTACGCCAACGCCGGAAGATCCGGCCACACCATTACCGGCCACTGTTTGAATATCGCCGGTGCTCGCCACCACTTCACGAATTACGGAATTACTTGTATCGGCGATGAAGACGTTACCAGAGCCGTCAACAAAAACAGCGCCGGGGTCGTTCAGCTCTGCGTTTGTCGCCAAGCCGCCGTCGCCGGAATATGCTTCCGTGGCGTTGCCGGCAAATGCCTGGATATTTCCTCCGGTTACTTCACGGACTACGAAATCCTCGGTATCGGCGATGAAGATGTTGCCGGAGCTAAGTGTGACGCCGCTTGGGTAATTCAATTGGGCGCTCGTCGCAGCGGCTCCGTTGCCACAGCCGGACGTTGCATAGGCCTGACAATCGGTGCCTAGCGTCCCCGCGACGGTCGAAATAGTGCCGGCGGGAACAACCTCGCGAATGGCAAAATTGCCGTAATCCGCCACGAAAATGTTTTCCGAAGCATCCACGAAGACGCCGAACGGCAGGCACATAAACGCACTGAGCGCCGGCCCGTTGTCACCAGTCAACTGGCAGGCGGAGCCTTCCATTGAATCGTATGGAGTGCCGGCGACGGTCTTGATGTAGCCAGCCGGGATCGCAGTGCCAGCGATCGTTACAGGTTGAGCACCTGGATTCACCACGCGAACTACTGAGTTGAAAGTATCCGCGATGATGATGTTGCCGGATCCATCGACAAAAACACTTCCGGGAAGGTCTAACTCTGCAGCGGTGGCCAGTACGCCGTCTACGTAGCCAGGAGTACCGGGAGTGCCGGCTACAGTTTGAATGTTGCCGGTGCTGGCCACTACTTCACGAATGGTGGAATTGCCGAAATCGGCGATGAAGATATCGCCGGAACCGTCTACAAATATGGAGTAAGGCAAGCACAGATGCGCGCTAAGGGCGGGACCGCCGTCGCCACCGGACTGGCACGCACTACCGTCGCTGGCGTCGTAGTTAACACCAACGACGGTTTGGATGTTGCCGGTACTCGCCACCACTTCACGGATGACAGAATTTTCTGTGTCGGCAATGAAGATGTTTCCTAAACCATCAATGAAAACCCCTTCGGGATGATAAAGAGCGGCGCTAGTCGCAGGCCCGCCATCGCCAGAGTATCCAGGAGTGCCGTTCCCGGCCACAATGGTGACCGTGCCGGGGACCGTGCAGGCTGCGGCTACGCACACTTTTAGAATTTGACTCGAATCGCTCGATTCGGCGATGTAGGCATTTCCGGCAGAGTCGAACGCGATGCTCTCGGGGAATCCGATGCTAGCCTGAAGCGCGGGGAGATTGTTCGGCCCGCCGCCGGCGATTGAGTTGATCGAATATTGGCCAAGGGAGACTTGCGGCGCGTAGAGCGCGGTTGCGACGACGACACAAATGGAGGCGAAGAAGTTGAGGGAGCGCACGGTCAGTTCGCCTTTCCGCCGGAAATCCGATCCAGCCGAACTAGTTCTGTAGCTTTGCGGCCGCCGGGCCCCTCAACTGCCACTAGCAACTTGAGTCGTGCTCCACTGGTCCACAACCTGTATTCCGAGCGCGGCATGGTGAACGCTTGCGTGGTGCTCGCGGAAGAGCCGGGATGAACCAGAAGCGAGCAAGCCTGCGGCCTGCCGCCAGGATGATGAGGCGAGTTCCACAAAGTTATCCGCTGGACGTGGAGATCGCGTTGCCCATGGTTCGACAATTGGAGTTGCAGCCGAACCTGCGTTTGGGAACCGACGTCGGTCTTGCCGACGACCTGGTATGAACCTGAAAGATGGGAAAAATCGCTGGCATCGGCGAATCCGATCGTGAGAATGAACAAACCAGCAAGGACGAGCAGGTTGGAGATTCGAGAGATCCTGGGATTCATAGGAAATCCTTAAGCATGGGAATTCTACCCCTGCGAAACCATCTGTTTGTCCAAAATACGGGTTGCGCACCCGCCGGGCAGCCTCCGCCGTCACAGACGATTGTGATGGCCGTCACATAGAGGTGAACCTCCCTGCTGCCCAATGAGGGCAGTCAGTTCTTGATCTTTTCGTCCCTTCCAGAAAGGAATGCTCGTGCGCACGCAGACCGGCAATCACGGAATTCTCTTGGGAAGAGTAGGGGGGTCGATCCGCTAACTCCTGGAGTTCTTCTTGCGGGCAAGGTTCACGAGGCATGGGCCTGCACCCTAGTGGTTTACGCCTTCTTGATTCAATGCCTGTCGTTGCAGTCGCAGTGCCATGTCGTTACTCGGATCGATCTGCAGCGCCGCCGCCAATCTCATCTGCGCGGTGTTGTAATCACCGAGCGCCAAGAGTATCTCGCCAGAGTTGATCAAGCAGGATAGCGCCATGTCCTGGCTGTGGGTAAGACTTTCTGCGAGCTGATACTGCTCCAGAGCGTCTCGGAGTTGATGCCGATGAAACAGGATTTCTGCCATATTGTAACGACACACATCGTCGCCCGGGAGTAATATGCACGCTTTCCCGTAGTGCTGATAGGCCTCATCATACCGGCCAGCGACAACCATCGCATCCCCAAGAGCGGCTTCAATTACAGGGTCCGGCCGGCCTGCAACGATGCTCGCCTGCGTAAACAACTTCACGCCGTTCTGCCAGTACGACAGGTAACGGGTAGTGGCAGCCGCAAATGCCGAGATCAGGCACAGCGCAGCCACCGCTGGTACGACGCGAGGGATGGTGGTCGCCGTGACGAGGTCGCTTAAGCCCCATGCGAGGATGATAAAAAGGCCGATGCACGGAATGTAAGCGTAATGGTCGGCCATCGCTTGGCGGCCAACCTGAACAATTCCGATTACTGGAATCAACGTTATGACAAAGAGAAACCAGCCCATCGCCAGGTAGCGAGCGTAGTGGAAGTACAACACCGCCACCGTGATCGCTGCCAGGATCACTGCCGCTGCGATGACGTCGGACCAGAGCAGGGAATGCTTCGGGTGAGGGTAAAAGACGGCCAGCTTGACGGGCCAAAACAGCTTCCCAATGTATGCAACGTAGGACACGATGGCGTTTCCCAGGCGCAGGGAGAGCGGCAGCGCCGATGTGTCTACTACCACAGAACGCTGCGCGGCCACGGTTACCGCAGAACTCGCTGCGCTCATCAATAACAGCGGCAGCTTCTCCACCGACAATCGCAGCCACCTACGTCGAAATGGGAGGTCCTCGTACCGTTCCAAGGGCCAGTAGTCGAGAAGTAGCAAGACAAGCGGGAGACTCACTGCCATGGGCTTGGACATCAGCGCCAGCGAAAAAGCGGCGACAATGACCAGGTACTTCTTCCAGTCGGGCCGCCCTGCGTACCAGCCATAGGCGGCAATTGTGAGTAAGGAAAAAAGCGTGCTGAGCAGACTTTTTCTTTCCGTGACCCAGGCGACCGTTTCTACGTTCAGCGGGTGCACGGCGAAGAGTGCGGCAACGAAAAAACTGCGCCAAACCGCACCGGTGGCCCTTTGCAACAGCAAAAACACCAATAGGACGTTGGCGGCATGCAGCGCGACATTGACCAAGTGATGAGATCCGGAGTTTAGGCCAAACAGTTGACAATCCGCCATATGCGAGAGCCACGTGAGCGGATGCCAGTTCGCCGCGTAGAAACTGGTAGAAGCCCAAACTACATTGCCGAGATTCCAACCAGTGCGGACATGAACGTTCTTGGTGACATATTGGCTGTCATCGAAGTCGAGGAACTCGTAGTGCGCGACCCGACAATACAACAACAAAGTAGCGAACACGAGTAGTGCGCCCAGCGGCATCGGCTTCTGACGCAAACTGCCAACGAATTGTCCCAAGGGTGAAGCACTCACCGTGTGGCCTTGATCACGCAGAAGTTGCAGTCCAGATCTATTGCAAGGGCTTCGCCGGCGTCCCCGGTTTCACCCCCGAATGCTTCTTGGCCTGTGCCATCAGTTCCAGAACCTTGTCTTTGCCCTCATAGTTCGGATTTGTGTCCAGCAACTTCTGCCACGTGGCGGTCGCTTTGTCGATATCCATCTTGCCCTGCCACTCGACAATCCCCAAATTGAACAGTGTGTTGGCCTTATTCGGTTCGTAAGAGAGCGATCTCTTGAATTCCGCAATGGCGGTATCGGCGTCGCCGGTATACCAATAGGCGGTAGCCATGTCGGTACGAACGCCCGCATTGGCTGGCTCTACCTTCAGCGCCCGCTGGTAGTAATCGATGGCCGTGGGGTACTGCTGGGTGTCGTAATAGACGTTCCCGATGCTGGCCAGAAGTCCGGCGTTGTTCGGGTCCGCCTTGAGCTTCTCGAGCAACGGTCCGGCTTGCGTATCGGCCATTTTCTGCATCTGAGCCGGAGTTGGCGCTTGCGTGGCCGGATTTCCCATTGCAGGGGACGGTGCTGATGCGCTCGCGGTCTCAGCCCCGGAGGCCGCCGGACTCTGGGATCCGCGGATAAACCAGCCGCCAGCGATTCCCACCAGCAGGCAGATGACCGCTAACACATAAGCCTGCACGCTTGTCCATTGCTCAACGGAAGTAGCGGTTGCTCGATTTGTATCCGTCATTGTCATTGCTCCTTCAATCCCCATTTCGTTCGTCGGCGGAAACCAACACTAGCCGGTTTCGCCTCTTACGGCACCAGCCAGGGGCTAGCTCTTGCTCTGCATCTGGATGTCGGCTATCAGTTTCTGCACCATGGCCTTGCGCTCTTCGCTCAATTGAGGATTCGATTTCAACAGCAACTGCCAAGCCGCAAGCGCTCCCTTGCTGTCCTTCTTGCCCTGCAACTTGATCATGCCGAGGTTGAATAGGGAGTTGGCATCCTTGGGATCGTACTGCAGCGCCTGCTGTAGTTGAGTGATCGCCCCGTCTATATCGCCGCCGTAGTAGAGGCACGAAGCCAGCTGGGTGCGAATGGGGACGTTCTTCGGATCAACGTGCAATGCCTTGTCGTAATAGCCCGCCGCTTCCTTGAACTGGTGAGTACCTTGGTACAAGTCTCCGACCTTAACCAGCAGATCGGTATTGCTCGGATCGCCCTTCAGTTTCTCGAGTAGCGGCGCCGCCTTGATGTCGGCCATCTGCTTCATCTGTTCAAGGCTGGGCATCTGGCCGCCCATACCACCTGCAGCGTGAGGCGACTGGGATGCAGCGACCGGTTGCGTTGGCGGCAGAGCAGGCGATTGCGATCCGCGAAACAGGTATCCAATCGCCAACCCAACCACGAGGCTGATTGCCGCCATCGCATAGACCTGCTTCACTTGCCAAGCCGATGCTACGTTTGGCGGCGCCTTGGTTTCGTTTTCCATCCCTGATTCCCCCATGGTCAGTAGTGGGCTGAAAGCTCGGCTCTCCCGACGTCTAGACTATACGAACCCGCCTTCCGCCTGCTGACAGCGCTTTGTTGCCCTTTGCCTTTGCTCACTTACCTTAAAGGCGGCGCACCAGACCAGCAGCATTCTGCGTCACTTGAGAATGTGATGGCGGTCACATGAAGGAGGCGTCTGCCAACCGTACGGTGGGCTGTGTGAGGTCTGCGCTGCATGGTGCTGCTTTGCCGTGCAGGGGTGTCATTACGCAAGCCCCCAAAATGGGGCTATCGGTTTTATAGTTAATGGAGCGTTGATTTATAGGTCACAATTTTCCATGCAAGTCTCCTCCGAAAAATGCTATCGCGCTGCTAGATTGGTATTGATTTTTCTAGTGTTGCTTAGCGCTCTGTGTGCTGGTCTGCACACGGCAGGCGATAACGACATGGGCTGGCATCTTGCGACGGGCCGCTGGGTAGTAGAGCATCGCCAAGTTCCGCGCACTGACGTGCTGTCGTTTCCTTCCGCGGGCACGCCGTGGATGTATCCTCCGTTCGCGGGCGTGTTGTTCTACCTGACGTACACCGCGTTTGGCTATGCTGGTTTGAGTTGGTTTTGCGCGCTGGCATGTCTGGCGGTAGTGGCTTACCTCGTTCGCCGGGGAGACATGGGTAGCGCAGTCTTGGCTATGCTTGCAGTGGGTTCCATCGCCACCAGAACCGCCCCGCGGGCGGACCTATTCAGCACGGTTTTCTTTGCCCTCTTTCTTGGAGAACTCTGGGCTTACCACCGCGGAATGCGATGCCGGCTTTGGCTGCTGCCGGTGATCATGTTGTTCTGGGTCAATCTCCACCCGGGTTTTATCGCGGGACTCGGGGCCATTGGCGCCTACCTGCTGATTGAACTCTCCGATTTACCGTTTGCGGGGCGGCGTCAGGCCGCCCTTCTGCGGTTACAGCGGGTATGGCCCTGGCTCGTGGCTTGTGGCGCAGCCACTCTGGTAAATCCGTGGGGGCCAAGAATCTATACCGCTTCGCTCAACATGGCGGGCGCCGCGGGCTCAGCCCAGGGAAAGATCAATGGCAATATCGCGATAGCTGAGTTCATGGGTGTGCCCATGTCAACCCGTTTGCTGTATCAGCTCATTGATGTGCGACACGCTCAGTTTGGCTTTACCTGGCTGCTTCTGCCGGCGGTGATTCTGGCCGGCCTATTTTTCTGGAAGCGGCAGCTCGGTGCCGGTTTGGTTCTGCTCGTCGCACTCTATGCCGCATTGACTCATGCGCGATACTCGGCGCTTTTCGCAATTTCCATCGTAACGTTGGGTGCGGGGTTGCTAGAGACGGTCTTTGCCATTGCCGACCGCTCCGCCGCCTCTGCAAGGCACAGCTCTCCGCCCTTGCTTCGAGTTCCGAAGTCGGCCGCTATCCTGTTGACGGCCGTCTCTTGCGCGGTCACGCTATTACAGATTGCCGACCTTGTCTCTAACCGCACCTACGTCGTGTTCAATCCGGACTTGAGGTTTGGGGCTGGAGAAGCGTCCTGGTTCCCTTCCCGCGCGGCGGCTTTTATCCTTCGTCAACAGCTTCCGGGAAATATTTTCGAAGACTACGAACTTGGTGGTTATGCAGCGTGGAGCCTGGGCCCAAAGTATCCCGACTTCATCGATGGACGCGGGAACAATCCCGATCTAGTGATTGAGCAGTTCAACCTCTACAGCGAAGACCCCGATTCCCCGGCGTGGCAGACAGAGGCTGAGCGATGGAACCTGAATGTTCTGCTGGTCTCGACAGCCGGGCTGCGTGGCTTGCGAAACACGGATCCGTACAAGTTTTGCCAGAGCACGGCTTGGCGTCCCGTTTACATGGATGATGTCTCATTAGTATTTCTGCGCAACACACCGGACAATTCGTCATGGACCAATCGTCTGCAGATAGACTGCTCTACAAAGGCTCTCACTCCGCCGCCGGATGCTTCGCGTTCGACCCTCCGCGACTTCTACGTGAATTCCGGAGAACTATTTTTCATACTGCATCGCGATCGCGATGCGGAAGAGTCTTTAGCCCACGCGGATGCGATCTATCACGGAGATCCGAATGTTCATCTGCTGAAGGGACTGCTGTTTGAGCGGCGGCAGCAATACGCAGAAGCCGAGCAGGAGTTCCGCACTTCGCTGGCCATCAATGAAAACGGCGGAGTCTGGAACTCATTGGCGTCCGTTTACGGGAATGAAGGCCGCAACGAAGCTGCACTGCAAGCTTTGCAGCGTGCGACAGGGCTAGCCCTTCAGCCTTTCAATATCTACATGACCATGGCGAAGCTTCAGATTGCTCTAAACCATCCGGAGGACGCGCTGGTGGCCTTTGACAAGGCCGAAAAAACCAGCCCGTATCGCAATGGCGCTGAATCGCTGGCCCCTGAAATCTATGCGGAGCTCGCGGAAGGCCGCTCTGAGGCGCATCGGCTTCTGGCACACTGGAGTGAAGCGATCGCTTTCCAGCAGGAGGCAATCCAGAGGACGCCGCAGGTTCAGAGACGCTGGGACAGGCTTGTACGACTTTACGAGGCAAGTGGACAAACAAAACTGGCCGACGAGGTACGCCAACAAATGCTGCAGTTGCAAGAGTCCGAAAATCCGAATTCGACGGGTAGTAAATAAAATAGATGAAGACTCAGGTTCGCGCGCAAATGGAGAGTACGAGTAAACGTCGAATGCAGAAATTGTTTATAGTTGCGGCTATCCTGCTGGCCGCTTTCCTGGTTTATGTGCCCGAGCTTCGATATGCGCTCGTCTATGACGATTATCCTCAGCTCATAACCAACCCGCGGCTCACGATGTGGAGCTACGTTCCAGGGTATTTCACGACCCACCTCTGGGCTCACTCGTCGCGTATTGCTCCTATCTATTATCGCCCGCTGTTCCTTCTTTGGTTCAGACTCGTGTACGCGCTGCTAGGTGCCCCGGCTCCGATCTGGCATCTGCCTTCCGTGCTCGCGCACGTCATTGCAACCGCTTGCGTATTCGCTCTACTTGGCCGGTTGACCGGCAACTTCCAGGGGGCGGCGCTGGGCACGCTGCTTTTTGCGATTCATCCCATCCACACCGAACCAGTGGCATGGGTCTCGTCCTGTGGCGATCTCTTGCTCACAATTGTTTTGGTGCTTTGCGTGTGCTTCTATGCAAAACGGCAAGGACCTGTAAGTTGGCTCGCGATGCTGTTCGCGCTTCTTGCCATGTTCACCAAAGAGATCGGGATCGTTGCCCCAGTTCTCCTCTTTGCCTACGATTGGACCTATTCCAGTTTTCGAAGTGCGGCTTCGAACGCTCCGCCATACGTGCTCTCAGCTGTCCTCTACATGGCATTTCGAATGAATGCGCTTGGCAGTGCTGTGACCGGAGCCCATCCTGAAATGAGTTTTACCGCGATGGTGCTTAACTGGCCTCGCGTCTTGGCCGCATATGCTCGCCATCTCATTTGGCCGGTACACCTCAGTCTCTCCTATGACGTTTCAGGAGGAATTTTCTTGTGGCCTCTGATGCTAACGCTCGCGGTGCTTGCGGGTTTGGTTTGGCTGCTTCACGATAACGACGCAACAATTCGATTTGGAGCCGCGTGGGTGGCGATCACACTAGCTCCCGCCCTTGCGATTCGATATATAACTTGGGACGACTATGTCCATGATCGTTATCTGTATCTTCCGTCGGTAGGGCTAGCGCTCATTGCGGCGGTATGGCTAGGTCGCATTCAATTTACAGCTCGTCGTTCCGTAGCTGCCTGTACGCTCGTCCTCGTCCTTTGCTGGGGAACACGCCTAAATCTGCATACCTGGCAAAACGGGGTCTCATTGTTTACGCGAGCGATGGAAACCGCTCCAAGAAACGTGATCGTGAAGAACAATCTCGCAGAGGCGTATTTGACGGCGCAGCGTCCAGGCGAGGCTTTCCCCCTTTTACAGCAGTTGCTGAGAGATTATCCAGACTTCGATCTCGCAAATCGCAATATGGCACGTTACTACTGGGAAATCGGAGACGTAAAGGAAGCGAATCGGTATCAAGAGATTTCAAGGCAGCTGGGGCAGCGCTGATTCAAAACAACGTGGCTAACAAAAAATAAAACAACGGCATGAGAATTCAATTCTTCCTTAGATGATTGCAGACAAACACGACCGACTTCAAAAGGGGTGGGATTGGCGCCCGCTCATCATCCTTATTGTCGCTGTCGTCGTCCGGGTGCTTTACATAAGCACTTTTAAACCCTGGTGGGGCCTGGACAGCGAGCACTACTCGCGGCCGATGGTCGAATGGGCGCATAGCTACTTCAGCGACGGGATGAGAACACCCATCTACCCTCTGTTTTTGGGGTTGTGCCAATGGTTGTCCGGTGCGCAACCCGCCATGACCTTGTCGATTTCATCCGCCGAAACCGTGCGCGACCTGCAATGTGTTCTTGGATTGGTCGCCGTCTATCTCCTTTACGACACCCTTCGCACACTTGGTGTACGAAACAACGTCGCCCTTTTTGCAGCACTTTTCTTCTCCATAGCAACTCCCGTTTGCGCCGTTGAGATGGCGATGCTTACGCCGTCGCTATCCGTGTCCTCGCTTTTGCTGGGAATCTGGCTCTACGCGAGAATGATGCTGAACATTCATAGAGGTGAAAGCGAAAGAACGCGTGCCATCCTTCTAGGATTGGCGGTTGCTATTGCTGCACTTGTTCGTCCCGACAATCTCGTTTTCTTTGCCGTTATCATACTCGTGACTGCAGCATTTGCGATTCGTTCTAACTTTGTCCCTTCGCGCGCCATTTTAGCTCGCCGATTGCTCGTGGTCTGTGTGTTGATCGCCGCCTCAGCAGCTCCGCCTATCCTGGCGTGGATGACGTGCAATTACATCGGGACCGGCCGCTTCCGAATGACGAACATGATGGGCATACAGATGAGTCAGCCTGTCTATAACATGTTTGACCAGGTTGATCCTGAGGACAAACTTCTCGGCACCATCATGACGAAGTACTACCGTTTGTATAACCAGCATGAAACGAACCGCGAGTATATGTGGCGCGGAATGGGGGAACTCACAAGCCGGGGATGGGAGATGCCGTTTCTCAGTCCGGCCAATGACCGGCGAGGCAAGCTGGGTAATTGGGTTTACCACTGGGCAAGCGATGAACGGAGGCTGCCTTTGAATCTATATACGGTTGCGTGGGTCGACTATTTGAAGAGTGTCGAGTGGAAGCTGATCAAGAAAAATCCACTCGGCTATCTACAGAACGCCGCCGACAGCTTTGTGCGCGACAGCTTTGACTTCGCGCCGAAGTTCCCGGCGCCAGACGAGAAAGTCGATCCAATGGCAGTAGAGGGCGGCAGCGTTTTAAAGAGCACAACCGGCCTGCAAGTAATCCGTTTGGCAGGAATGCTTCAAGGTCCTTTTCTCACTACCTTTTACGTTGTGACCCTTACGTATGTTCTATTCGGTCCGCTGATCCTACTGAACGGCGCTTATGGTATTAGAACAAGTGATGTGATCGTTGTTGCGCTTGCCATGGGAACGACGGGCACCATTATTGCGTTCTGCTTACTGGAGTCCTATCACGGTCAGTATGAAATTCCCCATATCGCCATACTTCTGATATGCGCCGCGTACACGGTCGAGAACTTTGGCCGGATCTGGGAGGCGATGAAAAGCAACGACGCGTAAAGGCCCGTGGCGCACTCAGGCATGGATTTGGACCGGTGGCCCACTCAAGCCAAAACCAGGACAATACTGTTTTCTTATCTTATCAGCCGAAGAATGTCACTGTGATCATCCGTCCAGAGACGCGGAGGGACCTGTTTGTCGAAGGAATTTGGCGCCTGCTTCAGACCTTGGATATTGAGTGCGCCAGGACTCCGCGTGAGAAATACCCAAACGCTGGTCCGCAACGTCGATACTAAGGCGGAGTTGACATTCAGTGCAGAATCGGCGTGGAAGTATGCGCTCACTCCCTGCAGCACTGGAAGTAGGTTAACGTGCCGGCTGGTGACATGGACCGCAATAATTCCGTCATTTGGATCGAGGTGCTGCCAGTAGGTTTCAAATGCCTCTTGAGTGAGTAGATGAACGGGGATTGCGTCTCCAGAAAAAGCATCCAGAATCAGCACATCGAACTTCTGCTTGTCTCCCCTTGCCAATTCTCGTTCCAACAGCAGGCGTGCATCACCCGACTCCACGTCAATCCTGGCGTGCGAGTCGCGAAGGTAGGTGAACGCGGGCTGTGGCCCCGAAGAGAGGTTCACAACATCAGGATTGATTTCATAGAATCGGAAGTAATCACCGGGCCGTCCGTATGCCGCCAGAGTTCCGGCGCCGAGTCCCACCACTCCCACGCGCAGGGTTTGCCCAGGAATACTCCGTTTGGGATGGTTCTCCAGCAGAATGCCGATTCCACTTCTCTTGCCATAGTAAGTAGTCGGCTCTTTGTCGTTCGGCGGATCAAGCTGCGCACCATGCAAGGTCTGTCCGTTCGCGAGCGACTTGGCGAACGGAAGACGGTAGACGCGAACTGCCCCGTAAAAGTTACGCGAGCTTAGTCGCGAGCTTAGGTAAAGTTCGTCTGGGGACTGGGTACTGCGATAGAGCGCAGCGAAGGCCACTACAGCGATGCACAAAACGTATACCTGCACGAAACGAAAGCCACGTTTACCAGAGCGTTGGCCTCTGTTCAGGATGTAGGTGCTTAGGATGACGAAGGCGCCGATCAGTAGTGCGAATGGGTAAAAACGCAATCTGTCGAGTAACTCCGCGACACCAGGGAACCAGAGGCCAACTAGGTAGGCAGTGAGGATGGCACCGCTGGCAAGCGCAGACGGCAACCGGAAGTCGCCCTCAAAGAACCACGACGCAGGATCGAGGAACAGACAGACCAGCAGCAAGATGACAATAAAGCCCAGCGTCAATTGAAACTCAGTAAAAAACGTGAACATACGTGGCGCAACAATGGCTACGAAAATACCTCCCGCAGCGCCGCCAGCGGAAATGGTTAAGTAAAAGGAAGTGAGGCGCTTCACGCTGGGCTTCAAGCGCACAAGTTCCCCATGGCAAATCATGCAGGCGAGGAATAACGCCGCCGGTAGGAGAATCGCCAGCGCCATGACGCTTCCGACAATCAACGCTGCACAAGTCAGAAACAGGCTGATTGCAAAAATTGGATGGAAGAACGACCGCTGATACCAGCGTGGGTTGTCAAAGCACAGGATGAAGCTGAAAAGATAGAGAGAAAGTGGCAATACCCAAACCAGGGGAACCGAAGTCACTTCCTGGCAAAGCAGGTTGGTAGTTGCCAGCAGCAGCGCAGACGCACAGGCGGGCAACAGCAACCATAACGAGTAGATGAGCGGACTAGATTGCACTTCACCGCCAGTCTCTTCGGCCTCTTCCACGCTGCTGCCCGCTTCATGGGCGCGCTGTGCCTTCAGTGCACAAAGATAGCAACCCACCACGAACACAAAAAACAACAGTGACCAGATCAAGCTCTGAGTTTTCATCCGAAGCGTTGGCTCTAGCAGAAAAGGAAAGCTCAAGAGCCCAAGCAATGAGCCTAGATTTGAAATGGAGTACAGCTTGTAGGTCTTGGTGCCCACGCCGAGGTGGGTAAACCAGCGTTGCAGCAGCGGACCCGTAGTGGAAAGAACAAAGAACGGCAAGCCAGCGGAGACTAAGAGAACGACACATACGTCGCGGACAGGATTCCCACTATCAGCTGGTTTCCATGATGGACCAGGGGTGATCGCCGAAGGCCACAGAAACATCAGTGCAAACACCAGCAGAAATACTGTTGTCAGGAGCGCCAGGTGCAATTTCACTTGGGTCACAGGCGAGAGCCGCGCAGAAACCAGGTGCGAGTAAACGTAGCCGCAAAGCAAAAGCATCTGGAAGACCAGCATGCTTGTCGTCCAGACCGCGGAAGAACCACCGAACCAGGGCAGAATGTATTTGCTGACAATCAACTGCATTTGAAACAGCAGGAAGGCACTCAAAAAGGATGTGGCCGCGAAAAGAAACTTTGTAGTTGCGGGCACCGGGCGCAGCCACTCACTTGCCTGACCGCCTGGGATTCCGTAGTGTTCGCTACCGATCTTGGGTTTGTTCGACACAACTGCTGTAGACACCTACACCGCCTTGCAGAAGCGGCCACACCGCCTGCGCTTCGATGCCAGTTGGTAGTTTAAGGGTTCTCCAATTGCGGAATTGTGATCGGCATCACCGCTGCGTGTGCGTCGAGCAGGTCGCTGAAATCAGGCATTTGCAATAGGAAACCATGTCGTGGGACTGGACACCGGTTTTGGCTTGAGTGGGGATGTTCCTGCGTCACAGACTGTTGATACGAGAACCGCTTCCCAATTGTGACGGAGATCACGTTTCCCTGTGATGCCGGGCCGTGCATCCTCTTCGGAGTTCCGGTGGAATTAGAAGCAGGGTAAATTTTGTGTCTGTGGGGAAATCCATCCGGCGAAGTGCCTGCGTCCTACTGGTGTGTTGCATCGTGCCCGGGCCCGCAGCAACCCGGGACGCGATATTCGAAACCCCCTCTCCACCAGCGCAAACCGATGTCCAAAAGGCTTCGGCAAGCCTCAGTTTTGTGCGCGCATTTTCGTCAGTTGATGACGTAAGGCGACCACACCCGGTTCTGGATCGGTCGCTCGACATCATTGCAGGGACCAAGGACGAAACCCGCGAGGATGTGTTGCGTTCACCATCCGCCTTGACGACAGACTCGAACCACCGTGTCTTTGTCGCGGATCCCGGTGCTAAAGCCGTACACGTCTTCGACTTTATTCATTCGAAATACACTCTTCTGGACAAAGGCGGCGACCGTCTGGATACTCCGGTCTCGCTCGCCATGGACGGTCGCGACAATTTGTATGTCATCGACCAGAGGAGCAGCACGGTACTCATCTACGACTCGGCAGGAAAGTTCCGCGGCTACTTCGGAAAACTGCGCGGAGGAGAATCGTACTTCGATAGTCCAGCGGCGATCGCGATCGATAGAACCACGGGACGTATTTACGTCTGCGACAGGTATCGGCACATGATCATTATTATGGATGACCGAGGACGGGTTATCGGCAAGATCGGGAAGCGCGGTGGTGGCGACCGGCCGGGCGAGTTCAGACTACCGAGCCAGGTGGTCGTGGGCGGTGGTGAACTATTCGTGTTCGATGCCGGCAACATGCGCGTTCAGATCCTCGATACCGCGGGTAATTTTCGGCGGGCAATTAATCTGGCGTACGCTGAGGCTCGCAGCGGATTGACAGTAGACAATCAGGGGAACATTTACGTCAGCGAGCCAGCTCTTAACCAGATTCAGGTCTTCCGTCACGACGGGCACCGACTCTACACATTTGATCCAAGCACAATCAAAGGCGCGAACTTTGGCCAACCGTCGGCCTTGTGGCTTGATGCAGGCTATTGCCTTTACGTGGTGGATTCTCAGAGCCATCGCGTCGGTCTGTTTCAAATCGGCGGACAGAATGCGCGGCAATGCCAATGACTATCGGCTAAACGATGGCCGGTCCCTCGGAATCTGAACCTGCTCAGTTGACGAAATATCTCCAAAAGTGCTCATTGACTGGGTTATCTGGCCCGCGCACGCTGTGAATACTAGCGAAGTAGTTGTCGAGCGCGGCTCTTGATCGATCTGCGTCCACAGACCCGCTCCCGGCCGACTTTAGCTCCGTTTTCTGAATCATTTGCGACCACAAGGAATCCGGATCGGAATCGAAAACCGTTCCTGCATCCCCCTGAAAAATGAACCACCCGCCCATTTCCATCTCCTTCGGCAGTTGATCCTTAGTCCATCCGGCGCAGCCCAGATAAACGTGAAAACCGCTAGGGTCAGGTCGAGCCGAGATGGTCTGTTCGAAGAGGGTCTTCGTGGAAATCATGTAAACTGCGCCGAAAATGTGCTCAGCTCCTTCGACCTTCGCCGGCGACTGGAGCAACGCAAACAGCGCTGGAGCTTGTACCGGACCCCCGAGATAGACCGGGTCTGAAAGATGTTTCGCCACCGCGAGCCCCTCAAGCACTCGTGAAAGCGGGACATCTGTGCGCCGGTTGAGAATCAGTCCAAACGCACCTTCGGCATCGTAGCGAATCAGCAGGACTACCGTCTTAGCGAAATGCGGATCGGCGAGCACCCGGCTCGCCACCAGCAACTTTCCAGGACCCAGATTCATGGCATTCTTGGATTGGACCGAAAGAAAAACGGTCGGCCGGATTTCGTTTTTCGCGCGGAATGCCTTGCCCCAGTTCGATCGGCCTAGCCTATTCCCCGGCGGGCCCATGTACGAGAGCGACCCATCGGGGACAACCGCCGGATCATGCGGCCGCGAATTCGGCGTCGGTACATCAAAACCCTTCATCTGAACGTTGAACTTTCCCACCGCAACGAAAGCAATAATCGTGGCCAGCATTGTGAAAAAGCACAGTTTGCGTAGAGACATGGCTGCTCTCCTCACTGGGAATCACGTCCTTTGTTCCGACCGCCCTCGCACGCCAGTGAAATTATGGTCAATGGTTCGCTGCGAGACGGAGCGTTCTGCCGTCCTTCGAGACAGCGATATGATCGCCCTCGAATTTCAGCCCAAGGGGATGGCAAAGGACGCGCATCATTGCTGTAACAGTACCGAGGTTACCACCTGCGGTGCGTCTGGGCGTGGCACGCTGTACATAGCGTGATCAGGTTCAACTCGGAATCTTCGCCGGACTGGCTGCGAAACTGTTGATGGTGGACTTCCAGGCTCGACATCGCTCCGCACGATTGACACCGCCAGCCGTCGCGACGCAGGATGTGCCAGCGCAGACTTTCGTACGACAAGGGGTCCAGCCGCGAGCGAACGGCTTTGTGGGAAATCATTCTCATGACGCCTTTTCACGCAGATTTTCGAGGAACGCCTGCTGCTGTTCGCCGGGCAAGAACCTGTAGTACCGCGAGATCGAGTTGAGCAGGATCTCCGGGTTGCTATCGTCCAAATGGGCGCCCGCCAGGAAGTCGGCGCAGATCATCTCTAGGCAGTAGCCGCGCGATTTGTCCGTGCCCAGCATCAGAGCTGCCGTTTCGATGGCCTGCTCGATAACCGGAATTTGGCTCTTGTAGAACTTGAAGTAGACGATTTCGGTCGGTTCGGTGTCCTTGCCCGTGAGGTGCTGGTCCACCTCGCGTTTGAACTGATCCCGGGGTAAGGAACGCGCTTTGTGCATCCATGCTGCACAATCGAAATCCTTCCCGTCCGAACGCGCGACCTTGGTCAACTCTGCCGCCTTCGTCCAGCCCACCTGTTTCAACTCCCGCC
>Ga0187883_10000733_pt1 | contig 20104 bp, 19 predicted proteins | sample June2016WEW_20_1_2_FD_132966 | JGI IMG/M metagenome (GOLD analysis project Ga0187883, IMG submission 132966) | Peatland microbial communities from SPRUCE experiment site at the Marcell Experimental Forest, Minnesota, USA - June2016WEW_20_10 | ecosystem: Environmental > Terrestrial > Soil >...
ATAGAGAGATTTCCACCTACTTATGGGTAGTGCCATCGATAGACACCCGGGTGCCAAGGCGCTGCTCGTGACGAGTCGACCGTGGTTAGCCCCATTCAGTCCCGGCGTACTGGGCTGGCCACCTGCCAATCCGTAACTGATTATTCTGGGGCACCCCAAGTGGACAAATCGTCTCTAATGTCAGGATGGGATTGATCGCCATCATTCAGCGAGTTGCCCTCGTCGTGTGCGCATTTGTCGTACTCACCGCCCCTTGCACTCTCTTGTCCAACGGCGCGTCCGCTGGTTCTCTGGCTCCGTTGCCGTTCCGGGGCCACGGATCGATCGAGGGGGCATACGTACTCGGCGCCACTCCAGGCTCCCGCCTGACAGTCGTCAATGGAGCGAGCACCAAGGTGGGAGCAGGGGTGGTCGACCGGCTCGGCAGCCTCATAGTGCGCAATCTCGCCCCGGGCTCTGGGTATCGCTTCGAAGAAGGTACCGGAGCGAGCGTGCGCACCACCGCGGCCTTCTCGGTTCTCTCCACGTCTTCGACGCCCAGCGCGTCGTTCTACTCCTCCCAGCATCTTCACGCAGGTCTCAACTATGTGCGGATGCGCGACGGGATCTTGCTGGCGGCCACCGTACGCCTACCGCCGGGGAAGACCCTGGCCGATGGCCCGTTTCCCACGGTGATCGAGTACTCCGGTTACGCGGTGGCCGCTCCTCACAGCTTGATCAACGCGCTGGAGGGGAGTGACCCATCAAATGATCCGCTGCTCCCCGACACCTCGACCGTGGTCGGCTCCGTGATCGCCCCGCTACTCGGCTTCGTCACTGTGAGCGTCCAGATGCGAGGCACAGGATGCTCGGGCGGGGCCTTCGACCTATTCGGCCTGCCGTCGGACTACGACGGCTACGACATCGTTCAGACCGTGGGGACGCAGCCTTGGGTGCTGCACCACAAGGTCGGCATGGTCGGGATCTCCTACTCGGGATTCTCCCAGCTCGTGGTGGCGGGCACGGACCCTCCGGACCTCGCTGCCATCACGCCCCTCAGCCCAACCGACGATCTGTACTCGACCGGCTACCCCGGAGGGATCTACAACGACGGGTTCGCCGCGAGCTGGATTGCCCAGCGCGTCTCGGACGCCGAGCCCGCGCCGCAGGGCGGCCAGCCGTGGGCTACGGCCGAGGTCGCCGCCGGGGACAAGACCTGCCTGGCCAACCAGCGCCTTCATCTGCAGGCCCAGAGCCTTGAATCGCTCGTGAGCCCGAATCTGGCCAGGGTGCCGTCGCTGTTCGACGAGCGCTCGCCCGAGGTGTGGGCCTCGCACATTTCGGTGCCCGTCTTCCTGGTCGGCGCGCTCGAGGACGAAGAGGTGGGACCCCAGTGGCCCGCGCTCATCACTGCCTTGAAGCGCGACAAGAACGTCTACGTCACGATGATGAACGGGACCCACACCGACTCTCTCGGGCCCGACACCATCTCGCGGTGGCTGGAGTTCCTCGACATCTACGTGGCGGGGCGTGTTCCGAGCCCGTCCCCGACGCTCGATGCGCTCGCACCCCTTCTGTACGCGAACCTCACGAGCGGGGCGAAGTCCGTCGCACCCCCCGCCGTCCGCTTCACGGCGGAGCCCTCGCTCGCTGTGGCCAAGGCGGCGTTCTCCGAGGACGATCCGCGCGTCCGGGTGCTCTTCGACAACGGTGGCGGCAGCCTCGGGCCCGGAGCCCTTCAGCCCACGTACGAGGCCGGGTTCTCGACGTGGCCGCCCTCGGGGACCATCGTCCGCTACAACCTCGGTCCCGGCGGCACGCTCGAAACGGGGACCCCGAACACATCGTCGACGGCGGCCTTCCGGCCCAACCCGGACATCCGACCGGCGGATGACCTGCCGTCCTCCGCCAACGCGTGGGCCGCCCAGCCGCCCTACGACTGGACGATCGTTCCGGCAGCCAACGGCGTCGCGTTCGAGACCCCGGTCCTCACCAAGGCAACGACAATCGTCGGTCCCGCCAGCCTCAATCTGATGCTGAGGTCGACGGCGCGCGTCACCGATCTCCAGGTGACCGTCACCGAGGTCCGTCCCGGCGAGGGAGAAGAGGAGTACGTCACATCGGGCTTCTTGCGCAGCAGCGACCGTACGTCGTCATCCGGCTCGACCCTCTTCGACCCAATCCCTACCTACCTGGCATCGGATCGTCGCAACCTGCCAAGAGGGCGCTTCACGCTCGTGCGCATACCCGTGGACCCCATCGCCCATACGTTCCGGCCCGGCACCCGTCTGCGTATCGTCATCTCCGCACCCGGAGGGGATCGTCCGTCATGGACCTTCGACACACCGGCGACGCACAACTCGGTAGTCGACACCGTGGCATTCGGGGGCGTCGGGGGCTCGTCACTCGTCGTCAACGAGGTGCAAGGCGTCGTACCGACCTCCACATTGCCGGCATGCGGCGCTTTGCGGGGCGAACCGTGTCGGGCCTACTCCCGCTTGAACAATCAGAGCTGACCGATCTCTGCGGAATAGCGGTGGTTGGCGTTGGGGCGGTCAGCAGACTGTCTCCGAATGTCCCACTATCGGCTCTGTCGGCGTATCCCCGAAGTGCTTCGTAGGGGGCACTTTCACCCGTGTAATCGCGATATTGGGACGAACTGAATGAAGTGGTCGACGGCAACCCACCAGGGAGCCGATTCCGTGCCCGTCACAGCGTCACCCTCGAACGTCACCCTGCCCGTTCCAGCCGCCAATTCGGTGTCTTGTGGTCGAAGACATGGCGGAGATGAGGGAGTGAGCCAGACCAACGTTGAGATGTGACAACGAGACGTCCTGACGGGGCCGGACCGGCACATGGGTGGACGTGCCGCGCGGAACGACCGAGTCTTACGAGATCAGCGCTTATCTTCCGCTTCCCTGAAGGACGATCACTCTGGCCCTGCTCGTTCCTCTCACCCGTCCCAGCTGCCCCATCTCTGGCCCCGTCTGAATGCGATCGGTAGCCCGCCCGACGATCCCGCGCCACACCAGCTGAATACCTTGAACACGATTGCAGTGCGCCGGCCAGTTCAACGGCTCGGCTGGCTCGATTCCCCTCGACAAGCCCGTGGTGGGGATGTCGGCCCCCTGACCTTGCCCGCGTTGAGCCGGCTCGTTCCGCCGGTCAGCTCGCCGCGGGCTCCGGGACCAGGTCTTCGAGAACGCGCGCGTCCACCGCCTCCAGCGCGGGTGCCTTGCCCTTGCCCCCGCGGGTCCACGAGCAGGCTGCCCCGAGTAGGCACATGACGATGGCGAAGTTGAAGGCGGTATGCAGCCCGTCCTTGAACGAGTTCGTGATGAGACCAGGGAAGAAGCTCTCGCCCGTGATGGTGCCGCGCTGGGCCGGGGTGAGCTGGGAGAGCACGTGAGGGCCGAGGAGGTGGCCGGCAGGGTTGTAGCCGAGGAAGGCGGCGAAGAGCGTGGAGACCGGTGGGAGGTGCGAGATGGACTGCGCGGTGGCCAGCGGCACGCCGTGCGCGGTCAGCCCGTTGACGAGCGCGGCCGGCAGGTGGTCGGAGAGTCCCACGATGATCAGAGTGAAGAAGATGCCGATGGAGAGCACCTGGGCCGAGTTCTGGAACGTGGTGTTCATGCCCGACCCGGCACCGCGGTCGGCCGCAGGCAGGCTGTTCATCACGCCGGTGCGGTTCGAGGCACCGAAGGACGACATCACCAGCCCCATGAAGAACAGCAGAACGGCGAAGGGGCCGTAGCGGAAGTTCACGGGGACCTGCTCCAGGAGGAAGAAGGCGACCGCGCTGCCGAGCATGCCGCCGGTGGCGAAGGGCCGTGAGCCGTAGCGGTCCGAGAGGATGCCCGAGAGCGGGCCGCCGATCATGAAGCCGGCGGTGAGGGGGATCATGAAGATCCCGGCCCACAGGGGGGTCACGGCAAAGGTGTAGCCGTGGCGGGGCAGCCAGATGCCCTGCAGCCAGATGATGAGCATGAACATCAGGCCGCCGCGCCCGAGCGCGCCGAGAAAGCTGGCGAAGACGCCTGCTGAGAAGGCGCGGATCCGGAAGAGTTGCAGACGGAACATCGGTTCCTCGGTGTGCAGCTCAATGAAGCAGAACAGCACCAGGAAGGCCAGGCCGATGCCGAGCTCGGCCAGCACGGTCGGGTTGGTCCAGCCCATGGAGGAGTGCCCGTAGGGCTCGATTCCGTAGGTGATGCCGACCATGACCAGTATGAGCCCGATGGCGAAGGTGGCGTTGCCCGCCCAGTCGATGCGGGCCCGTGAGCCGCGCGCCACCTCCTGCAGCGAGAAGTAGCCCCAGACGGTGGCGAAGAGCCCGATCGGGACCGACACGAGGAAGATCAGGCGCCAATTGATGGGAGCGAGCAGGCCGCCGAGTAGGAGCCCGATGAAGGTGCCGCTGATGGCGGCCGCCTGGTTGATGCCGAGGGCGAAGCCGCGGCGGTCGGGGGGAAAGGCGTCGGTGAGGATGGCCGCCGAGTTGGCCATGAGCATGGCGGCGCCCACCCCCTGGAAGATCCGCATGACGATGAGCCAGATGCCCCCGGCGGCGCCGGTCATCCAGGTGATGCTCAGCAGCAGCGAGAAGAAGGTGAAGACCGCGAAGCCCAGGTTGTACATGCGGACGCGGCCGTAGAGGTCTCCCAGGCGCCCGAGGCTGACCACCAGCACACTGGTGACGATGAGGAAGCCGAGGATCATCCAGAGCAGGAAGAACGTGTTGGACGGCAGAAGCGGGTCGAGATGGATGCCGCGGAAGATGTCCGGAAGTGCGATGAGGACGATGGAGGCGTCGATCGTCGCCATGAGCATGCCCAGCGTTGTGATGAAGAGCGCCGCCCACTGGTGGCGCTCATTGCCGTGGACGGGGATGCCGGCCGCCGTGGTGGTCTCCGCCGACGACGTGGCCGGGGTGATGAGATTGGTCATCGCTCCGCTCGGGTCCGTCGGAGCGCGTCCATGCGTGTCAGCTCGTCCTCCCTTCCGTGACGGCCTCCCGTTGGGGAATGGTCCATTCCGATTTGCTAGCGTAACCGGAACGAACCGTTCCGTCTGAGGGGACTTCCCGGACCATGGCCCGCGCGCACACCAACTACCGCGTCACCTTCGTGGTCCTCTCCACGGCGGCGCTGGCCTTCAGCCTGCTGCAGTCGCTCATCATCCCTGCCATCCCCCAGCTGGAACACACATTGCACACGTCGGAGAGCGGGGCGAGCTGGCTGCTGACCGCGTACCTGCTGAGCGCCGCCATCGCCACGCCGATCCTTGGCCGCGTGGGCGACATCGTCGGCAAGGAGAAGATCATCGTCGCCGTCCTGATCGCCCTCTCGGTCGGGACGCTGATCAGCGCGCTGTCCACCACGCTGCCCGTGATGTTGGTCGGCCGCGTGATCCAGGGTGCGGCAGGGGCCGTGTTCCCGCTCGCTTTCGGCATCATCCGCGACGAGTTCCCTCCCGAGCGGGTGGCGGGCGCCATCGGCGTCATGTCGGCCATCCTCGGCGCCGGGGCGGGGGCGGGAATCGTGCTGGCCGGTCCGATCCTCGTGCACCTGAACTACCACTGGCTCTACTGGGTGCCCCTCGTCATGTCCGTCACGGCGACGATCGCCACCTTCGCCTTCGTGCCCGAGTCGCCGGTGCGCTCCCCGGGCCGCATCAACTGGCTCGGGGCGGTCCTGATGTCGGGCTGGCTGGTGACGGGGCTGCTCGCCATCTCGTACGCGCCGACGTGGGGGTGGGGGAGCACTTCGGTCGTCGTCCTGGGCGCCGCCACCGTGGTCCTGATCGTGGCATGGATGGTCTCGGAGAACCGCTCCGCCTCGCCGCTGGTCGACATGAAGATGATGCGCGTCCCTACGGTCTGGGCCACCAACCTCGCTGCACTGCTCTTCGGCTTTGGAATGTTCGCCATGTTCATCGCGCTGCCCCAGTTCGCCCAGACGCCGACCCACGTGGGGTACGGGTTCGGGGCCTCGGTGACACAGTCGGGCCTCTACCTGCTGCCATTCGCGGCGGCCATGGTGATCGTGGCCCCGATGACCGGGCGGCTCTCGGTGCTCGTCGGCTCCAAGATCGTGCTCGTGGCCGGCTCGCTCTTCGCCGCCTCGAGCTACCTCCTCCTGGTGCTGAGCCACAGCCAAGCCTGGTCGATGTACGCCGCAACGGGCCTGCTCGGCATCGGCATCGCCCTGGGCTTCGCCAGCATGGCGAACCTCATCATTGAGGCCGTGCCGGCCGAGCAGACCGGTGTGGCCACGGGGATGAACACCAACATCCGCAGCATCGGGGCCGCCCTGGGTAGCGGGGTGGCCACCAGCCTCGTCATCAGCAGCCTGCTGCCCGACGGCTATCCCAAGGAGCACGGCTACGTGTTGGCCTTCGCGGCCAGCGGCGCCGGGCTGGTCGTGGCCGCCCTAGCCGCGTTGTTGATCCCCCGGCGCGAGGCCCCCTCCGTCGTGCTGCGGGAGGCGCATCCCGCGCTGACGGGGGAGGCCGAGGTCATCGTCGGCGCCATCGCCCTACGGCCCGAGGACCTGGCGTGACCCGGCGCGGCGACGCGGCGGACGCCGAGTCCGGTGCCGGCACGGGCGAAGAGGCGCGGCCGCTGCGCCGCGACGCCGAGGTCAACCTCGGCCGGATCCTCGAGGCTGCGCGCGACGTCTTCGCCGAGCAGGGCTACGACGCGCCCATGGAGGCCATCGCGACGCGGGCCGACGTCGGCGTGGGCACGCTGTACCGTCGCTTCCCGACCAAGGCCGATCTGTTCAGCGCCGTCGTGGAGGCGGCGAGACGGCGCAACCGCGAGATCGCCGAGGAGGTGCTGGCCGACGTGCCGCCGGGCGAGGCCGTCTTCGAATTCGTGCGCCGGTGTATCGCCGTCCCCAGCGTCTGGCGGGACACGATCTCCGCGCCGCCGTGGGCGTCCACGCGCGGGGCCGGGCTGGCGCAGGTCGCCCCGCTGCTGGCTGACATCGTGGAGCGGAGCAAGGAGGCGGGGACCCTGCGCTCCGACGCCGAGGTGACCGACATCGTCGTCGTGCTCAAGGCGGTGCGCTCCATCGCCGACCTGTGCGACACGCCGGGCCAGAAGCCGTCGCTGCGCTTCCTGGAACTGGCACTGGACGGGCTGCGCCCGGGCCATGCGACGCCGGCCCACCCGCCGCTGAGCGTCGCGCAGCTCGCCAAGATCCTCAACCGACGCTGAGGCCGCCTCGGCCGAGCAGGGCTCAGGCGAACGGATCCATCTGCGCGAGCGCTCCACGGAGCTCGGTGCGGAGGTGCTCTGGCGCGGACTCCCAGTAGAGGGGCCCAGTCCCGTCCGCCAGGAGGCTCCTGATCCGGGCCACGCCCCGCACGTCGACGGGCCCGGACGCGACCAGGCGATCGACGACGGCATCGAGCTCGGCGCGTGCTCCCCGGACCGCCGGCCGGCACACGGGCGCCTTGAGGCGTGACCTCGCCGACGCCTCGGACGCCGTGGCGATCCGCGTGAGGCTGCGGGCGAGAACTCGGCGTTGCGACGGTCCGCAGAGAAGCGCGGCGTGGAGCGCGAGGGCGATGCTCGACTCCGGAGACGCGCCGCCTACCAGCTGCTGATCGAGCGCCGACGCCCGGATATGGGCCAGCAGGCGGTCACGCATCCGTACCCGACGCAGGCCGAGCCCGGCAGCCTGCTCGAGCACCACGATCATCGCCGCCCCCGGCGCTGTTCAATCATGACCATTAAAAGCATTATGGTCGTCACTTCAAGACCAGTCAAGTACTTTTACCGGTCACGCCCACTACGATGGTTTCATGGTGCTCCCTTCCTGGGTCCCCGATGCCGAGACGAAGCCCGCGCCGATGCCGCTCCTGGTGGTGCAATCCTTCGTGAACACCTGGGAAGCCGACTCCGGCGTCGACCTGCTCGCTGATCCGCCCTCGGCGCGCCTGTGGCTGCGCGAAGCAGGGCTGATCGGCCCCGACGTGGAGGACGTGGACGTCGACACGGCACGCGACGTGAGGGAGAGCATCCGCGCCCTCCTCGTCCACAACGGGAGTGATGAGGTCCCCGACACTTCGGTGGCGAGAGCTCTGGATTCGCTCGCCGAGAGGTGCCGGCTCCGGGCCGGGGTGCTCCCCGACGGGACCGTCGAGTTGCAGCCCGAGGTGGGCGGCTCCCCGGCGTTGACCAGGCTTCTCCTCATCATCCGCGACGCGCAACGCGACGGCACGTGGGGACGCCTCAAAGCCTGCAGGAATCCGGACTGCAGGTGGGTCTATTACGACCGCTCTCATGCGAGTCGGGGGGCCTGGTGCGACATGGCGGTTTGCGGCAACCGGATCAAGAACCGGAACCTGCGATCGCGTCGGTCGGGCGTCGGCCGGACCTCTCTCGAAGAGGTCTCGGACTCCCGATGAGTGCCACGATCAGGGTCAGCGTCGACGACAAGGTCGGGACGCTCGCGTTGGACAACTTCGCCAAGCGGAACGCGTTGGGCGCCGCGACGGTGCAGGAGATGCTGAATGCGCTGAGCGACTTCGAGCGCCAGGGGGTCCGAGCGGTCGTCGTGAGGACAGCGGACGTGAAGGACGTGTGGTCTGCCGGCCATGACATCGACGAGCTCCCCGTCCGTGGGGTGGACCCACTCCCGTTCGCCGATCCCCTCGAGGAGCTCCTGCGGTCGGTGCGCGGGTATCCCGGTGCGGTCATCGCAATGGTCCACGGGACGGTCTGGGGCGGCGCGTGCGACCTGGTGCTGAACTGCGACATGGTGGTCGGAGACGGGACCGCCGCCTTCGCCGTGACACCGGCCCGGCTCGGCCTGCCCTACTCGGCTTCGGGGATCCAGTACTTCCTGGCCCGCCTTCCTCTCAACGTTGTGAACGAGCTGATGATGACGGCCGATCTCATTCGCGCCGAGCGTGCCTACGCCGTGGGGATCCTGAATCGTCTGGTGAGCAGCGAGATACTGCACGACTGCACGTACGAGCTCGCCCGGAAGGTAAGGAGCCGCTCTGGCGATTCCATCCGCGCCTACAAGCTTCAGGCCACCACGTTCGTGCGTGCCGTGGCGCTGTCCGCCCAGGACTCCCAGTGGATCAACCAGTTGCGCCATGACGTCTACTCGGGCGACGACTACGCGGAGGGCATCAACGCCTTCCGGGAGAAGCGTCCGCCGGACTTCGTATAGATCCCGTCCACTGCGCGCCACCGCCCGCGTGATCAGAAGCCTGCGTGTCGCCTCCGGGTCACCGAGTGTTCGCGAGAAGTTCACCGTCAGATTCCGACTGCGGTTGCGACCGGGCCCGTCCTCGATCACCCGTCGCCATCGCAGCAGGCGGCCGTCGCCTTTTTCGGCACCGACGGCATCGGCGCCCAGACGGTTCGGCGTGTCCACGCTCATCACGATCTCGCCCGCGTCGGCCGTCGCTTCCATCCGCGTCGTGGCCGTCGCGGCGGGTCCGGTGATGATCAGCTCGGATGCACGTCACCGACGCGGAAGAGATGGAAGACCCCACTGTGGAGCCCGACGGACATCCGCAGGTTGACCCGCCCCACCGAGGTGGGCAGGGTCCGGGCCTCGCGCAGCGCGGCCCGCATGGCGACGGCGCCCTGTGCGGCCATGGTGGAGTGGTCGCCGCCCGTGAAGACCAGCAGCAGGGCGTCACCCCCGAACTTCAGGAGCGCTCCCCCCTTGCCGTAGGCGACCTCGAGCATCCGGGAGAACACGTGGTTGCGGACCTCGGTGAGCTCTTCGGCGCCCATCCGGCCCCGCTTGGCCAGGCGTTCGGAGAGCGCCGTGAAGCCCGAGATGTCGACGAAGCAGCAGGTGCCCTCGACCTCGCGCCAGGGCGCGCCGGGCGCGTCGAGGTCCCATTCGGCGGCGACGCGCGGGACGTAGGGCGCGAGCACAGGACCGGTTGTCGCGTTCCCCATCGCAACCGGCCTTGCACACGAGCCCTAGCGGATGACCTCCGCCAGCACGAGTCCGAGCGGGGCCAGCAGCCACCCCCAGCGCACCGCCACCACGACGAGCTCCGACCGGTAGCCGTAGAGCACCGCGAGCTGGATCGGCTGGAACGAAGGCGCACTCAGACCGCTGAGGACGGCCACGACCGCGAGCGATGTCGAGGCGATGAGGGACGCCGCGAGCACGACCAGGGCGTAGTAGGCGACACGGACGACGGTCAGCCAGGTCCAGCGGCGGACGGCGTGCACCGAGCGTGTCACCGCCAGGTTGTGGGGGTGGATCACCGATCCCGTGAACAGGGCCGCCCCCGAGAAGGCCAGCAGGGGGCCGGCCAGGAGCAGCACGTCGGCCGTCCAGGACGGAGCGGGGCCGACGACATGGAGGAGGAGCCCCACGAGCGACGCCAGGATGGGCGACTGGTCGACCCAGGACGTGGCGCGACGCTGCCTGATGGGGGCGTCGCGGCGCATCAGGTGGACGGCCACGGCCGACCAGGCCGTCGTGATCACGTTGGCGAGGACGGCGATCATCGCCCCGGCCGATCCGGCGAAGGCCGTGGCCGACGGGACGACCCAGAACCCGCTGTTGGGGCTGACGGCCCACGCCTCGAGCGAGCCCTCCCCCGCACTGCGCCGGCCCCGTGTGGCCAGGGCCGCCCCGAGCATGATCCACATGCCGGCGGCCAGGGCGAGGGGACCCACCAGCTCGCCGGCCGAGGTCAGCCGCCACGCGGCGACCAGCGAGAGCGTGGCGGACGTGACCAGGATCTGCACCCGCAGGACCACCGGCCAGACGCGCTGTACCCGGGACCGTCCCTGCGCCGCACCCCAGCCCAGCAGCCCGCCCACCATGAAGCAGACCAGGCTGAGCACGCCCTGATTGTGCCCCGCCGGAGCCGGCCCCCCTCCGCCCGGGTCGCACGCGGCGGTAGAAGATAAGGTGCCGCCATGCACACACAACGGATCCACGAGGTGCTCGTGGAGGCGATTGTCGGGCGTCACTTGCTTGCGCACCCCTTCTACCGTCGCTGGGAGGCCGGCACCCTCTCCGAGGGCGAGCTGGCCGCCTACGCGGAGCAGTACCGGCACATCGAGCGCGAGCTGCCCGTGACCCTGGCGGCCATCGCAACCGCGCTCCCCGACGGGCGGGCGCGGGAGCTCGTGGAGGCGAATCTCGCCGACGAGCTCGGGTCGCCGGAGCCCCACGCGGTGCTCTTCGAGTCCTTCGCGGAGGCGGCCGGTGCCGCGCCCGCAGCGTCCGCGACCCCCTCCACGGCCGCGCTGCTGGCGCTCGTCCGGACGGCCGCGGCGAACGATCCCGCTGCCGCGTTGGCCATGGTCGCCGCTTACGAGGTCCAGGCGGCTGACATCGCCGGCTCAAAGTCCGACGGGCTGCGCCGGCACTACGGGTTCGACGAGGACGGCACCCGCTTCTGGGACGTGCACCGCACCCAGGAAGTGGATCACGCCGGATGGTCCCTGGAGGCCCTCTCCGAGCTTGGGGCCGATCTCGACGTCGTACAGGCTGCCGCGACCGTGTCGGCGGACTCGTGGTGGCTGTTCCTCAGCGAGCGCGAGGAGCTGGCACCGGTGGCCGCACGCTGCTGAGGCTCCTCAGCTGAGCGGCCCGCACCGGGCGGCGGCCTCCGCGAAGGCGGCGGACCGCTCCCGGTAGTCGCTGTAGCGCCCGAAGCTCGGGGCGGCCGGTGACAGCAGCACGACGGTGCCGGGTCTGGCCCAGCCGAACGCGGCCTCGACCGCGGCGTCGAGGCTGACGGCGTCGATCACCTCCACCGTGCCGTCGCCGGCCTCGCGCACCACTGCGCCGATGCGCAGGCCGTTGTCCGGCATGGTGACCACGAGCGTTGGTGCGGCGCGGCCCGCGAGGGTCAGGCCGAGCGGCGCATAGTCGACCCCGCGGTCGTGACCGCCCACGAGCAGCGCGACAGGCCGCTCCGCGAAGGCGTGCAGAGCCGCCTGGGCCGGCAACACGTTCGTCGAGAGGCCGTCGTCGACGAACTCGACGTCCCCCACCCTGCCCAGTGTGTGGCACCGACTGGGCAGCCCGCCGAAGCCCTCCGCGGCGCGCGCGATCCGATCGTCGTCGGCTGCACCCGGGATCCCCATGCCGACGAGCACGGCACGGGCGACCGACGCGTTGTGCGCGTTGTGCAGGCCGGGCAGCCCCAGCGACGCGGACCAGGCAGCATCGTGCTCGACTTCGCGTGCCGTGACCCAGCGCAGGTGCGGGCCGAGCAGCGCGGCATGCGCGCGGAGCAGGTCGTCGGAGCCGTCGGCCAGGGCGAGTGAGACGCCCGGCTTGGTGCACAGCGAGAGCTTGTCGGCGTAGTAGCGCTCGACCGTGCCGTGCCAGTCGAGGTGGTCGGGTGACAGCGAGGTCACGGCGACCACATGGGGCGCGGTGACGATGTCGGGCACCTGGAAGCTCGACGTCTCGATCACCCAGTAGTCGGGGCCGGGCTCGGGCGAGGGGTCCCAGGGCGGCTGGCCGATGTTGCCGCCGGCGCGGGCGCGGTACCCGAGCCTGTTGAGGAGGTGCACGGCCAGCGCCGTCGTCGTGCTCTTGCCCTTGGTCCCGGTGATGCAGGCCACGCGGGCCGGATCGGCCTCCGCCATGAACAGGCCGAGGCCCCCGCAGACCGTCACCCCCGCCGCCTCGAGCCGCGCGACCTCGGGTCGATAGCGGCTGATCCCCGGGCTCTTGACCACGACATCGCAGCTGAGCAGCGCGTCGAGGCCCCCCGACCCGGTGGCCAGGACCTCGAGCCCGTCGACGGAGGGCGCGCCGGGCGCGTCGTCGACGAGGACGGGCACGCAGCCCATGGTGCGGAGGCGGCGGATGCTGGCCCGGCCCTCGACGCCCAGCCCCCAGACGCCGACCGACGCGTCAGCGAGCGCGGACCAGGAGATCGGCTGGTGCATAGCGATCCGGGATGTGATGAGGCCGACGCGGCTCGAGCAGCGCCGCACCGCCGGCGCCCGCCGCGGGCGTGCTGGCGGCCAGCTCGTCGTACAACCGGCGGAGGACCACGGTGCCGGCCCGATCCTCGCGCTGCGCCGCGAGGATCGCGGCGGCCCGGCACTCGTCGGCGTCGCCCACGCACTCGAAGGGCTTCGAGACGTCTCCCAGCCCGACCAGGGCCCGGAAGCGCTCCTCGTTGGCGGGGTTCTCGAGGGGCTCGTCGCCGGCGAACACGGCGGCGAGGTCGGACCGGTCCATGTACGGGGCGAGCATGAGGTCGATGAAGCAGCACTTGTCGCAGCGCCCGCACCAGTGGTCGAGGCGCTGGGCCGGGTCCTGGTGGAAGGCGCGGTTGCAGCTGCGAAAGGCGCGGTGGTAGCCGGTGAGCCGGGCGAACCGCTGCGCGACCCACAGCTCCGTGCGCGGGCGCAGGTAGGAGAACACGGAGAGGCCGGGGCCCAGAACGCCGTGGATCAGCTCGCCGAAGCCACGCTCGAACTCCTCACCCTTGGACCACTGGTGGTTGACCGGGTGCCCCTCGGCGACCAATGTGGGCACGGAGGCCGACCACTCGTTGGACAGCACGACCGCGTCGCGCCGTTCCAGGACCGCAGCGACGACAGCCGCCGCCGTGATGATCGCGGTAACGGGCACGTGCCCGTTGAGGAAGCCCACCTCGCCCGAACGACGCACGAGGGGATCGATCTCCCGGGCGATGCGCGTCACGGGCAGCCCGGTCAGCGCCGCCGCGTCCTCAATGGCGGCGAAGCGGTCCCCGGGCGGGTGGACGACGCACAGCGCAGCGCCCGGGTGGTCGCCGGAGAGCGACTCGACGGTCACGATGGAGTCGATGCCCCCGCCGAAGGGGATCAGTGGCCGCCCCGGTTCGGGTTCGTAGGGGACCGGCGCGGCGGGCGCGGCCTCAGGTCCCGTGACGGCCATGCCGCGCAGGGCGATGCCGTTGCGGTACGCGAACTCGGCGAGGCCGTGCACGTAGTAGCCGGCGAGGAAGGAGCGTTCCGCAGCCGTGGTGGGGAGGTTGCCGAGGTCGATCACCGGGGCGGCCGTCGTCTTGTAGTACGAGACGCCGGCGACGAGGAACAGGACACGCACAGCGGCCCGGACCGCGGGGTCGTCCCAATCGCCACCAGCCCCGAAGGTGAAGCGCTCCGCGAAGGTGTGGTCGGCGGTCGAATAGGTGCAGGTGACGGCGGAGGCGGCCGGGTCGATTACGACGCCGTCGTAGCGGAACTGGTCGGGAGGAGGCGGCATCGCAGATGGGAGGGTTGCCCGGTGGCCGGGTGTTCCCATGCTACGGCGCAGCCGGCAGGGCGCCGGCCCCGTGCGAAGGTTCAGCCGAGCAGCCGCGCCATCAGGCCGAACCTGCCGCAGGGCCGCTCGGCGCGGTCGCTGAAGAAAGCCTCGCCGGCCGTGGTGACACCGCTCCCGGAGATGTGCCCGGGGCGGATGTCGATCCCGAGCAGCTGCTGGCGGTTGGCCGCGACGAGGTCGACCAGCCAGTGGCCCGGACCGTCGGGTCGCGCCACCGCGGGGTCGAGGTCGGCCGGGCGCACGGCGTGCGCCAGCGCGCGCTGCACCTCGGTGTCGACCTGGTAGCGGTCCGGGGCCACCGCCGGCCCGAGGAAGGCCCTCACCCTCTCGGGCCGGGCGCCCCGGTCCGTCATGGCACGCAGCGCCGCGGGCACGGCCCCGGCCGCAGTGCCGCGCCAGCCGGCGTGGACGGCGGCGAGGACGCCGGCTGCCGGATCGACGAGGGCGAGGGGGACGCAGTCGGCGACCAGGATCACGAGCGTCACGCCGGGTGAGGTCGTCACCAGGATGTCGGCGTCGGGCACGGCGTCGTCCTCGGCCGTGCTGCCGCGGCCACGGTCCCCGGGGCCCACGAGCGCGGCCGTCGTGCCGTGGACCTGCCGGGCGAAGACCGTCGTCTCGAGGCCGACGCCGAACGCCGCGGCGGCCCGGGCCCGGTTGACGGCGACGTCGACGGGACGGTCGCCCACGTGCAGCCCGAGGTTGAGCGTGTCGTAGGGGGACTGCGACACCCCGCCGTGGCGCGTGGTCACGGCCACCGCGCTCCCCAACGACGCCGCCTCCTCCCAGTGCAGCAGGGGGACGGCCGTGGGGTCGGGCACGGCTCGACCATATCGAGCAGCCGGTGCGACGCCGCCGGCTGGACAGCTAGGACGCCTCACTCTCGTCCCACACGGTGGTGGGGACGACCGAGAGCAGTGGCCGCGCCCGGCCCCGACGCGCTGACGCCGGTTCGGGCTGGAGCTCGGCGAAGCCGTAGAGCTCGGCCGTGTCCGCACCCGCCTCCGCACCCGGGTCGCTGTCTGCGGGCGCTGGTTCGGGAAGCCCGAGGACCGCGGCGAGCGTCTCGCCGGACTGGAGGGCACGGAAGAGCACACCGAGTGACTCGAGCGAGAAGCCGAGGTCCTGGAGCCGGAGGATCGCGGAGAGGCGGGTGAGGTGATCCGGCCCGTAGAGGCCGGTGCGTCCCCGCAGCTCGGGGTGGGGGAGCAGGTCAAGGGTCTGGAACCAGCGGATGCGCCGCGTGGTGGTCCCTGCCAGCGCCGCCAGCTCGTCGATGGTCAGGTCCACCCGTTCGCTCGTCTCCACTTGACAAGTATGACATGAATTCATGTAACATGAAATACCGTCTATATAGGACGAGAGACCAGAAGAGAGGTACCAGCGATGGGACTGAACCCCGATGCGGTGGGCGCCACGTCCGAGCCCTTCGAGAGGTCGTGGGACAGCAAGGACGCCCTGCTCTACGCCCTGGGCGTGGGGGCAGGCACGCTCGATCCGACGGGCTTCGAGCTCGACCTGACGACCGAGAACTCGGTCGGGGTCACGCAGAGGGTCCTCCCGACGTTCACCACCATCGTGGGGCAGGGCGGGGGCGCCTTGACGTCCATCGGCGACTTCGACCCGGCCATGCTCGTCCACGGCGAGCAAGCCATCCGGCTGCACGGCGAGATCCCGACCGAGGGGACCGTGTCGATCACGACGAAGGTGGCCGGCATGTACGACAAGGGGTCGGCGGGCCTCGTCGTGCTCGAGAGCGAGTCGCGCCACGCCGGCAGCGGGGAGCTCGCCTTCACCAACCGCACCACACTCTTCATCCGCGGCGCCGGAGGCTTCGGCGGCCCGCGCAACCCCGAGGGCGACGCGGAGAGCGCGCTGGCCGCCGAGCCGCTGCCCTCGCGCGAGCCCGACGAGGTGGTCTCCTACGCGACGCGCGCGGACCAGGCGCTGCTCTACCGGCTGAGCGGGGACCGCAACCCGTTGCACTCCGACCCGACGTTCGCCAAGCGGGCCGGGTTCGACCGCCCGATCCTGCACGGACTATGCACCTACGGGTTCACCGGGCGCGCCCTGGTGCACACCGTGTGCGGGTCCGACCCGGCGCGTTTCGGTGCCATGCGGGCCCGCTTCTCCAAGCCGACAATGCCCGGCGACACGCTCACGGTCTCGGTGTGGGACATCGGCGACAGCATGCCGGGCGTCTACCGGTTCCGGACCGGGACCCAGCGCGGCGAGACGGTGATCGACGCCGGGCTCTTCACGCTCGCCGGCTGATCCGGCAGCGGGGCTGACGGCCCGATCAGCCGCGGCAGTCCGCGCACACACCGAAGATCTCGACGGTGTGGGTGACGTCGCTGTAGCCGAGGGCCGACGCGGTGGCCTCAGCCCAGCGCTCCAGGTCCAGGAGCTCGACCTCGGTGCCGCGCCCGCAGCGCCGGCACACGACGTGGTGGTGGTGGGAATCGCTGTGGCAGCGGCGGTAGACGAGCTCGCCGTCGGCGGTCTGGAGCGCATCGAGCCGTCCCTCGTCGGTGAGCAGGGCCAGGTGGCGGTAGACGGTGGTCAGCCCGACCGCCTCGCCCGAGGCCCGGAGTTCCGCGTGGATGTCCTGCGCGCTGCGGAAGTTGTCCGAGCCCAGGACGACGTTGAGCACCGCCTCACCCTGCCGGGTCCGGCGCGAGGTGCGGGCCGGGTGATCGCTGACGTCAGCCACGGCCCAACTCTGCCATTTCCGGGCCGGCGGACCGGCGCCTCCGGCGTGAGGCCACGGCGGGGCCGACGAGGCGGGCCGCCACGTAGAAGGCGAAGCTGATGGCCACGATCAGGACGCTGGGCTTGACCGTGGCGAACTGGAAGCTGAGCAACAGCCCGCCGTCCGCGGCGATCACCGCCATGGCGATGGAGAGCACCGTGACCACGAAGGGGTTGGGGCTCAGCCGCTGGGCCGCCGCGGCCGGCGTGATGGCCAGGCTGAGCACGAGCAGCGTGCCCACGATCTGCGCAGCCTCGGTGACCGTCACGGCGAGCACGAAGAGGAAGACGATGCCGAGCAGCCCCGTGCGCACGCCGCGGGCCCGCGCCACGTCGGGGTCGACCGAGGCGAACAGCAGCGGCCGCCAGATGACGGTCAGGACGGCGGCGACCGCGATCGCGATGAGCCCGAGCAGGAGGATCTGGCTCGAGCTGATGCCGAAGATGTTGCCGAAGAGGATGTTCAGCGCCTCGCTCGCATAGCCGTGGTAGTAGCCGAGGAGGAAGACGCCGAGGCCGAGCCCGGCGGCCAGGATCACCCCGATGGTCGAGTCCCGCTCCGAGGCGCGCTGACCGAGGAGGCCGATCAGCGTGGCCACGACGAGGGCGCCGACCAGGGCGCCGACGAGCGGGTTGTTCGCGATCAGCAGCCCCGCCACGGCGCCGGTGAAGGCGAGCTCGCTCGTCCCGTGCACCGCGAAGGACATCGTGCGCGTGATGACGAAGGGGCCGATGAGGCCGCAGCTGACCGCGACGAGGAAGGCCGCCTCGAGCGCGTGCTGGGCGAAGGGGAACTGGAGGTAGAAGCCGATGCCCATCAGTGCGCGTGGTCGTGGTGCGCGTGGGCACCGGGCTCGGTGGGCAGCTCGTCCTCGGCGCTGACCACGAGGTAACGGTCGCGTACCTTCACCACGTCGACCTCTATGCCGTACAGGGCGCTGAGCCTCTCGCTGGTGAGGATCTCGGCGGGGGTGCCGATCGCCCACCGGCCGCGCACGAGGTAGAGGACGCGATCCACGTAGGGCAGCACGGGATTGACCTCGTGGGTGACGAAGACAACGGGTGAGCCGGCCTCGCGCCGGCGCTCGTCGATGAGCCGCGTCACGGCGCGCTGGCTTGCCATGTCGAGCGCGAGCAGTGGCTCGTCGCACAGGAGGACCGTGGGATCCCCCAGCAGCGCCTGGGCGATGCGCAGCCGTTGCTGCTCGCCGCCCGACAGCAGGCCGACGGGGGCGTCGGCGTAATCGGTGGCGCCGACCGCCTCGAGGACGGCGTCGACCCGCCGCCTCGTCGCACGGCTGTGGAGCGGCAGCCCCCACCGGTGGCCGTCCACGCCGAAGCGCACGAGGTCGCGGCCGCGGATGGGCAGGGTGCGGTCGAAGGCCTGCTGCTGGGGGACGTAGCCCACCTCGGGGTTGCCTGCGTGCGGTGGGACGCCGTTGACCTCGACCGAGCCGGCGGACAGGGGGACGAGACCGAGCAGGACCTTGAGCAGCGTGGTCTTGCCCGTCCCGTTCGGGCCGAGCACGGCGAGGAACTCACCCTCGGACAGGGCGAGGTCCAGCCCGGACCACAGGGTCGGCTGCCCCAGACGCACGGTGGCGCCCCGGAGCTCGACGAGGGGAGCGGTCACGGGCTCCGGCTCGATCCGAGCGCGTGGAGGAGGTTGGTGAGCTGCGACTGCTGCCACTGCTGGTAGGTGGCGACGCCGGCCGGCATGGTCTCGGACACGCCGACGACGGGGATGCCGTGCTGCTTGGCCAGCGCGCGTATCTGCGTCGTGACGGGGGTGACCGTCTGCACGTTGTAGAGGAGCACGTTGATGTCGTGGTCGGTGATGAGCTGCTCCATGGCGAGGGTGTCCGCCGGGCCGGGGTCCTCGCCGTCCTCGATCGCCCGGGCGAAGCCGGTCGGGGTCTTGACGTCGAGGTCGGCCGCGGCCAGCGCGTAGCCGGGGACCCGCTCGGTGTAGGCGACGGACACGTTGTGGAAGCGCGCCTTGATGGTGGCCAGGGTGGCGTCGATGGGGGCGAGCGACGCATCGAAGCGCGCGAGGTTGGCCTTGAACGTCGACGCGTCCTGCGGTGCCGCCTTGGTCAGCGCGGCAGCGATGGCGGCGGCCACGGCGGGGACGCGCGGGATGTCGTACCAGAGGTGGGGATTCGGGTCGCTGCCGGTGACGTGCAGGACCGAGGCCGCGTTGACGATCGTCGGGCTCCCGCTGTCGGCGCCGAGGAGGGAGCCCATCCAGGTGTCGTAGCCGGCGCCGTTCTCGATGACGACCCGGGCCTCGGCCAACGTGGCGGCATTGGCGGCGTCCGTCTCGAAGAGGTGCGGGTCGGCGTTGGGATTCGTGATCAGCGAGGTCACCCGGACGTCACGCCCACCGATCTGGCTCGTGATGTTGCCCCAGAAGTTCTCGGCGGCCACCACGTGGACGATTGCCGGGGACGAGGCCGCTTCCGCCCCGCCGCCCAGGCCGAGGACGCCCAGGCTGACGGCACCGGCGAGGAGGGCGGTGAGGGGGCGCCACATCATGTTCATAACCGTAACGGTAATCATTTTGAATAAGTGCGGGCAACAACGAGGGTGTCGCGGGGCCAAGCTGCCTGGCTGGAGGTGGCGGGCATGTTCCAAAACTCTCAACGGACACGTTGATAGTTTTCAGAGCACCGCCCGGCGCTGCAGTCCCGACGGACCCCTCAGCGGCCGAAGAGGAGGGAGTAGTCGGCGCCCCGGCGGAGGTGGTGGCCGCCGTCGATGCCGAGGGTCTCGCCGGTCACGAAGGACGACTCGGGTCCGATCAGGTAGCGGACGGCGGACGCCACGTCTCCGACCGTGCCGACCCGGCCGAGGGGCATCTGGGCCAGGTAGTCGTCGAGGAGAGGGCCGCCGGCGGTGATGAAGGCCATCAGCTCGTCGTCGATGATGCCGGGGGCGACCGCGTTCACCCGAATGCCGAGCGCGCCCAGCTCCTCGGCGGCCGTCTCGGCCAGGAAGCGGATCCCGGCCTTGGCGATCCCGTAGGCCCACAGGTGGGGATGGGGGAAGCGTCCGGCGCCCGAGGACATGAGCACGATGGAGCCCGG
>Ga0187883_10000734_pt1 | contig 20103 bp, 16 predicted proteins | sample June2016WEW_20_1_2_FD_132966 | JGI IMG/M metagenome (GOLD analysis project Ga0187883, IMG submission 132966) | Peatland microbial communities from SPRUCE experiment site at the Marcell Experimental Forest, Minnesota, USA - June2016WEW_20_10 | ecosystem: Environmental > Terrestrial > Soil >...
CGCCGAGACTACGATCACCGAGCTGATGACCGAGCGCGGCCGGATCGCCGGCGCGTTCGGCTACGTCAGGGAGACCGGCGGCTTCGTGCTGTCCGAGGCGCCCGCGGTGATCCTCGCGACCGGCGGCATCGGGCGGACGTTCAAGGTCACCTCGAACTCGTGGGAGTACAGCGGCGACGGGCACGCGCTGGCGCTGCTGGCGGGCGCGTCGCTGATGAACATGGAGTTCGTGCAGTTCCACCCGACCGGGATGGTCTGGCCACTGTCGGTGAAGGGAATCCTGGTCACCGAGTCGGTCCGCGGCGACGGCGGGGTGCTGCGGAACTCCGACGGCAACCGGTTCATGTTCGACTACGTCCCTGACGTGTTCCGCGCGCAGTACGCGGAGACCGAGGACGAGGCCGACCGCTGGTACGACGACCAGGGGAATAACCGCCGCCCGCCCGAGCTGCTGCCCCGCGATGAGGTCTCCAGGTCGATCAACTCCGAGATCAAGGCCGGCCGGGGGTCGCCGCACGGCGGGGTCTTCCTGGACATCGCCTCGCGCCGCCCGGCCGAGGAGATCCTGCGCAAGCTGCCGTCGATGTGCCATCAGTTCAAGGAACTGGCCGACGTCGACATCACCAAGGAGCAGATGGAGGTCGGGCCGACCTGTCACTACATGATGGGCGGGGTCGAGGTCGACCCGGACACGCAGCAGGCCAGCGTGGCCGGCTTGTTCGCGGTCGGCGAGGTCTCCGGCGGCATGCACGGCTCTAACCGGCTCGGCGGCAACTCCCTGTCTGACCTGCTGGTGTTCGGCCGCCGCGCCGGGATGCACGCCGCGCAGTACGTTGACGGCCTGGCGGCAGGCTCTCGCCCGACACCGAGCGAGGCAACGGTCGCGGACGCCACCGCCGAGGCGCTGGCCCCGCTGGAGCGCGCTCATGGCGAGAACGCCTATCAGGTCCACGCCGAGCTGCAGCAGACCATGAACGACCTGGTCGGCATCATCAGGCGGGAGCATGAGCTGAAGGCGGCACTCGGCGAGCTGGACAAGCTGCGGGTGCGGGCCGCTCACGTCAGCGTGCCGGGCGGCCGGGCCTACAACCCTGGCTGGCACCTGGCCCTTGACCTGCGCAACATGCTGCTGGTCTCGGACTGCATCGCGCAGGCGGCGCTGGAGCGCCAGGAGTCCCGCGGCGGCCACACCAGGGACGACTTCCCTGAGATGTCGCCAGACTGGCGCAAGGTCAACCTGGTCTGCTCGCTGGACGGCGATAAGGCGCAGGTGTCGCACCAGCCGATCATCCCGATGCGCCCGGACCTGCTCGCGCTGTTCGACCGGGCCGAGCTGAAGAAGTACCTGACCGACGAGGAACTGCCCGCCGAAGGCGTCACTTCCCCGGTCCCGCCTAAGGAGACGCACTGATGGGCTACCAGGCAGCGTTGCGGGTCTGGCGCGGTGACCTCGGCCAGGGCGCTCTTGCCGACTACGAGGTCGAGGTCAACGAGGGCGAGGTCGTCCTCGACGTGCTGCACCGGCTGCAGGCGACCCAGGCTGGCGACCTCGCGATCAGGTGGAATTGCAAGGCAGGCAAGTGCGGTTCCTGCTCGATGGAGATCAACGGCAGCCCCCGGCTGGCCTGCATGACGCGGATGGCGATCTACTCGCCGGACGAGACCCTCACCATCACCCCGCTGCGCACCTTCCCGGTGATCAGGGACCTGGTGACCGATGTCTCGCTCAACTACGCCAAGGCCCGGCAGATCCCGTCGTTCACCCCGGACCCCTCGGTCGGGCTCGGCGAGTTCCGGATGCAGCAGGTGGATGTGGAGCGGTCACAGGAGTTCCGCAAGTGCATCGAGTGCTACCTGTGCCAGAACACCTGCCACGTGATCCGTGACCACGCGGACAATGAGCAGGCATTCGCCGGCCCGAGATACCTGATGCGGATCGCCGAGCTCGAGATGCACCCGGCCGACACCGCCGACCGGCGCGAGATCGCCCAGGACGACTTCGGCCTCGGCTACTGCAACATCACCAAGTGCTGTACCGAGGTCTGCCCCGAGCACATCAAGATCACCGACAATGCGCTGATCCCGATGAAGGAGCGCGTTGCCGACCGCAAATACGATCCGCTGGTCTGGCTGGGCAGGAAGATCGGCCGGCGCACCCCCAAGGACACCCCGGAAGTCCCGGGCAAGACCTAGGCGCTGGAGGCCCTGCTGCCCGCCGCCCAGCCAGGTGCTACGTGGCGCCGCGCTCCCCGGCCGCCGGGCCGGTGCTCGGCTGGGCGGCACCGAGCCTGTTCACCACGTCCACCACGCCGTCAATGTCCCAGGTCAGCCGTGCCGCCACCCGGATCAGGTCATGCCGCTCGGCGGACCAGGGCTGGCCTGCCAAGGTCACGACGCCAGTCCGCACTCGTACTGTGACGGTTGCCGAGTCCGCGAGCAGGATCTGCGTGAGCATCTCGCGGACCTCCCGGGCGATGTCCTCGTCCGGGCGCAGGAAGACGCTCAGCAGGTCGCAGCGGCTCACGATTCCGATCAGCTTGCCGCCGACGCCGCCGCCGATCACCGTGTCGGCGTCGACCACCGGCAGCCGCTTGACGTGGCGGCTGTTCATCAGCCTCGCCGCGGCCGGCAGCGTTGCGTCCGGGTGGACCGTGATGGCCGGCGACGTCATCAGCTCACCCGCCGACAGGCCCAGGTGCCTCTTATCGCCGGCGTGCCAGTGCAGGTGGCCGCCCGATTCGAGCTGTGCTTCCCGCGCGTGCTTGTCCTGCACGCTGAGCAGGTCGGCCTCGGACACCACCCCGGCGACATGGCGGCCCAAGGCCAGTACCGGCAGGGCACTGATCTTGTGCCCGGCCATCAAGACGACGATCTCCTTGAAGGGGGTGTGCCGGTCAGCGGTCACCACAGAGGTCGTCATGACGTCCCCTACCCGATGGTGCCATCGCCCGTGCTGCTGCTTCCCCGCACCGCGGGCATGCGGGCCGGCGGTCCCGGCCGCAGCCGTCGCAGCCGGCTCCCTTGAGTGCTCCAGCGTGGTGTCCATGACCGAATCGACTGCCCGGGAAACATCGGCCGCGGTGGCCTTGCCGTGCAGGGATTCGTAATAGGTAACGCCAAGATGACGGAGCACGGCGTCGCGGTGGATATCGCTGCGTGTCATGTCCGCTCCCCCTCCCGTAATCCGCTACCAGGGGTACTGCAGACTCCCGTATGACCAGTGTTTCTCACCAGCCGCCGAGTTCATCACGGCCGAACGGCACGACCAGCAGGGACCTCGGTCACCGGCTGGGGCCGGCCGCCGGTGATCGGCAGACCCGGCGCTTGTCTCGGCGCAGCGGCCTAGCTGCCCGGCGTTCCGTAGCCGGCGATCACGCCCTGGCCCGCTGAACCGGCCAGCCGCTCGCCTACTGCCCACAGGGATGTTGTCCCGGGCACGAGGGCCAGGCCCCCGAGGAACGCGCGACTGCCGCCCGTCGTGAGGCTGACCGGCGGCGTCCATTGGCCGCCGGTGTAGTGCCACAGCTGGAAGTGGCCCCGGCCGAACCCGGCGGCGGCCGCCCACACGCCGCCCTGGCCATCGTGGGCCAACGTGAACTCCAGGTTCACCGCTGCCGTCGTCATCCGGCGGAGCCGCCAGGCCTGCCAGTCGCTGCCGTTCCACAGCGCCGTCACGCCAGGCACCCCGGTCGTCCCGGCCGGGGTGCCGCCGCCGGTCCATGCGCTGTCCCGGCCGACGGCTAGCACGCTGTACAGGCGGGCGGCATCGGCCAGCGATGCCGTCAGGCTGACCTGGCTCCATGCATGGCCGTTCCAGTGCAGCAGCGCACTCGCCGTTCCGGTCTGCGGGCCGCCCCCGATCAGCGCCCATACGTTCGCGCGCGAGGAGCCGCTCGCGTCCGTGACGGCGCTGGTACCCGGCATGGCGACGACCCGCCATATCCCGCCTCGCCGGTGCGCGGCGTATGGCAAGGCCTGCCCGCCCGCGGTGACCGCGAGCCCGAACGCCCAGACGTCGGACCTGCTCAGCACGACCGCCGACGTGATCACTGGCCGCGAGTCACCAGCGCCAGGCTCCGGGAGCTGCCCGGCCGTCCATCCCAGCCTGTCCCGGCGCAGCCAGGAGCCGGCCAGCCCGTCGAACGCCCAGAAGCCAGACGCAGACCAGGCGCCGATCACGCTGAGGCCCTGACCCGTTCCCAGGGCCGTGCGGACCCGAGCAGGCAGCGTGACGGTGCGCCAGGCGGAACCGTCCCAGTGCACCAGCAGCGGCTGGTAGCTCAGTGAGCCGCTTGGCGCTATCCCCCCGGCCGCCCACGCGCTGGTCGGCGACCGGGCGGCGACACCGTTCAGCTGCACGGATTCGCCCGGAACCGAGATGACGGCCTGGACCTGCCAGCCGCCCGTAGGCGCGCCAGTGCCCGCGCCAGCGTTCGTTCCCGCGCCAGCGCCCGCGCCCGCGCCCGCGTTCGTGCCCGTGCCCGCGCGCGCGCCAGCGCCCGCGCTAGCGTTCGTTCCCGCGCCCGCGCCCGCGCCCGTGCCCGTGCCTGCGCTCGTGCTCGCGCTCGCGCCTGATGCGCGGACCGGGACGGTCCACGCCGATAGCGCAGGCAAGCTCGCGGCAGCGATGAGCAGCGCAATGCGCAGGGGACCAGCGGGCATGGCATTACCTCATGTCAGATGGAAAACCATTAGCCGCGTATCTACGGAGAGTAGTCACTTATTAACAGAGAGTATCCAGCACGAGAGTCCCGGCCACAAGAGGCCCATCATGATCACGCCGGCGCTCATGCGCGGCTCCAGAACTACCGCAATGGACGTACCCGAACACCCGTCACGCCAGCTGCCAAACTGATTAGCTTAGGTAACCAGTATCAGGTTGATCATCAAGCCCAGGCTGACCGACAGCGCGCGCCGCGCCCGGAGCCCGGCGGTCGCCCGGGGCACTCAGGACCATGATCGCTGGGGAGTGTGCCGCCCGGCCTCATCCCCGCCGGTGATGAGCCCGGCTCACGGGTGTCGCCCGCAACCAGCCGTTAAGCATGGCTAATCTGGCTGGCGGGGCCGGGATGTGTCTCTGCGGAGCGAAAGGCTGTCATGTCGCATCTGACCTATGCCGAGGCGATAGTTGTCGGGCTGATCCAGGGGGTGTCCGAGCTCTTCCCCGTCTCCAGCCTCGGCCATAACGTGCTGATACCGGCACTGATCGGCGGCAGCTGGGCCACCGACCTGAACGTCGCCGCCCCCGAGTCCCCCTACCTCGCCTTCATCGTCGGGATGCACGTCGCGACGGCCATCGCGCTCATGATCTACTTCTGGCGGGACTGGATCCGGATCATCGGCGGCTTCTTCAGTTCCATCCGCAACCTTCGGATCGAAACCGTTGACCAGAAGCTGGCCTGGATGATCATCATCGCCACGATCCCGGTCGGCCTGGTAGGCGTGGTCTTCGAGCACGAATTCAGGGTCCTATTCGGCAAGCCGATCAGAGCCGCGATCTTCCTTGTCGTCAACGGCCTGATCCTCTACGCGGGGGAAAGGTTCCGTACCAGGAAGTCGCTGGCGGCTGATGCGCAAGTCGCGCAGGAACGACAGGAGCGCGAGCAAGGCGTTGAGCAGTCAGAGCGGGTCGCCGCCGGGCATGCCTCGGGCCAGCGGGCGGTCCGGCAGGCAGAGATATCCCAGGCGGTGCAGTCGGACCGCCGCCTGACCGCCGTCGGCTTCCTCGAGGCGCTCCTGATCGGCAGCTCGCAGATCCTGGCGCTGCTGGCCGGCATCAGCCGGGACGGTGTCGCGATGGTGATGGGCATGTTCCGCGGGCTGTCCCGCGAGGACGCGGCCAGGTTCGCCTTCCTGCTGGCCACGCCGGTCATCCTGGCCGCTGGCGTCCTCAAGGTTCCCGACCTTACCGGCCCGCTGGGCAACGGCATCCGCGGCCAGATCCTGGTCGGCAGCCTGCTGTCCGGGGTCGGCGCCTACCTGTCGGTGCGGTTCCTGGTCCGGTACTTCCAGACTCGTACGCTGACCCCCTTCGCCATCTACTGCGTCGTATTCGGGCTGGGCAGCATCATCTACCTGTCGGTCAAATAGCCGGCCGCCCGCAAATCGGACGGGTCGATCGAGGTGTTCACCGACGTCCATCTCGCTTGTACCGGATTTAGTGACCTCGCCAACCCACTATGCCCCGATATGTACCCACCAAATCCGGTACAAGTCCGAAGCCAGTGCCGATGTGCGGACCAGCTCGGATGCGGCCAGCTCGGACGGTCGCTGCCCGCGGGCTAGTCGCCCTGGCGTGACCTGCGGGCGCGCTGCCGACCCCGTTCCTTTGCATCAAGGACCGTCTTGCGGAGCCGGACCGTGCCCGGTGTCACCTCTGCGCACTCGTCATCGGCGCAGAACTCAAGCGCCTGCTCCAGGCTCAGCAGCCGGGGCGGCACCAGCCGCTCAAGCTCCTCGCCGGTGGACTGGCGCACGTTGGTCAGCTTCCGTTCCTTGGCGATGTTGACGTCCATGTCGTCGGACCTGCTGTTCTCCCCGACGATCATGCCCTCGTACACCTCGGTGCCCGGCTGCACGAACATCGTGCCGCGCTCCTGCAGCGAGAACATCGCGTACGGGGTGGCCGTTCCGGACCGGTCGGCCACCAGGGACCCGGTCGGCCGCATCCGCATCGGGCCCGACCACGGCTCGTAGCCCTCGAATACGTGGTGAGCGATGCCGGTCCCGCGGGTCTCGGTCAGGAAGTGGGTGCGGAACCCGATCAGCCCCCTGGCGGGCACCGTGAAGTCCATCCGCACCCAGCCGGTTCCGTGATTGGTCATGTTCTCCAGCCGGCCCTTGCGCTGGGCCAGCAGCGAGGACACCGTGCCCAGGTAATCCTCCGGCACGTCGACGGTGAGCCGTTCCACCGGCTCGTGCAGCGCGCCGTCCACTTCCCTGGTGACGACCGTCGGCCGGCCCACCGTCAGCTCGTAACCTTCCCTGCGCATCGTCTCCACCAGCACCGCCAGGGCCAGCTCGCCGCGGCCCTGGACCTCCCAGGTGTCCGGCCGGTCGGTGGGCAGCACCTGCACGGAGACGTTGCCGACCAGTTCGCGGTCCAGCCGGTCCCTGACCATCCGCGCGGTGACCTTGGACCCCTTCTCGCGGCCGACCAGCGGCGAGGTGTTCACCCCGATGGTCATCGAGATGGCGGGCTCGTCGACGGTGATCAGCGGCAGTGGCTGCGGGTCGTCGGGGTCGGCCAGCGTCTCGCCGATCATGATCTCGCTGATGCCGGCGACCGCGATGATGTCCCCGGCCGATGCGCTGGCCGCCGGGACCCGCTCCAGGGCTTCCGTCCGGAATAGCTCGGTGATCTTCACTCGCTCGATGGAGCCATCCCGGCGGCACCAGGCCGCCTGCTGGCCCCTGGTGATCTCCCCGCTGAACACCCGGCACAGCGCGATCCGCCCCAGGTAGGACGAGGCATCCAGGTTGGTGACATGAGCCCGCAGCGGCGCCGCGGGATCGTAGGACGGCGCCGGAACGGTGTCCCTGAGCGTGGCGAACAGCGGCTCCAGATCCGGCGAGTCGGGCATGGTTCCGTCGGCGGGCGGCGTCAGGGCGGCGCGGCCAGCCCGCGCGCTTGCGTACACGATCGGGAACTCGATCTGATCCTCGGACGCGTCCAGGTCCATGAACAGCTCGTAGCAGGCGTCGACGACCTCGGAAATCCGCGCGTCCGGCCGGTCCACCTTGTTGATGACCAGGATCACCGGCAGCCGCGCCTCCAGCGTCTTGCGCAGCACGAACCTGGTCTGCGGCAGCGGGCCTTCGCTAGCGTCGACAAGCAGCAGCACGCCGTCGACCATCGATAGCCCGCGCTCCACCTCACCGCCGAAATCCGCGTGCCCTGGCGTGTCCACGATGTTGATGGTCAGCCCGCCGTGCTGCACCGCCGTGTTCTTGGCCAGGATCGTGATGCCCTTTTCCCGCTCCAGGTCGCCGGAGTCCATCACCCGGTCGGCGATATGCGCGCCCGCCCGGAACGCCCCCGACTGCCAGAGCATGGCGTCGACAAGCGTGGTCTTGCCATGGTCAACGTGCGCCACGATCGCGACATTGCGCAGGTCGTCGCGGGTGGCGAGCTGGACGGTACGGGCAGGCATGCAGCAAAGCTCCGAGATAGGCAGGGTGGGTGCCGGCAGTTACGGCCCGTTCAGCTTATGGCTTTAAGCCGGGTAACGAGAATCGGGCGGTCACCCGCCCGAACAGGCTACTGCGCCCGGCGCCGGTAACGGCCCCTTTGAGTGGCTCCTGGTCAGCTTTCAACGCGTTTTCCGGCGGGATTAATCCCATGAGCGTGGGCGGCCATCTCAGGGCGACAGCCTGACCGCCGCTGAGTCGCTGCTGAGCTGCGGGCAGCTGGCTAATGCCGCGCTGTGCCGCCTCCGGATGAGCAGCTCAGGGAGCACGGCGGCGCAGGCGCCTTAGCTGGCTACCCTGCCGTGGTTCAGGGTCTTAGGCGGCTGCCGCCGCAGAGATAGGGCATCCGCCCGATGCGGCTCTGGGGGCCTTACGGCGAATCTGAGTGGAGTCGGGCCGGAGCCCGGCGGCTACGAGGAGGCAGCCATGTATCCGACGATTATGAACGCCATCGCCGCGGACCAGATTAAGGACATGCGAGCGAACGCAGCCCGCGACCGGCGCGCCAGTCTAGTGCGGCACGCGCGGCTCGCAGGCCGGCACGCTGCTGCCGCACGGCGGGCCGGCCACCGGACGACGGGTGCCCGCGAGCTGTCCGAGCGGCACGCGTGAGGTTCGCGCGGCCGGTCCAGCCGAGCACTGCGGCGCCGGCCGCGGGCCCGCAACCTCGGCGTGGCGCTCGTCGTCATCGCCGCGGCGCAGGTGATGGTCGTGCTGGACTCCACCATCGTGAATGTCGCGCTAGCACGGGATGAGCTGCCGCCCGTCCCACGTTCGTCCCTGGCACGGAGCCGGGCCCGGTGCAACGCCCGGGCCGGGCTGGTGAATCTGTCATAAGATCTTGACGCAGGAAGCCTGGACTTCTGGAACATTTGTTCGAAGGCGGATATCCTGAAGAGGTGGCAGTCTATCTTCCGCCCGGCTGGCCCGCTGGCGTCCATCCGCCGGGCAGCGAGCAGTTCGAGCAGACCGCCGTGGCCTGGCTGCTCGATGTGGCACCGCCCGACTACCGGCTGCACGGCGTGCTGCGTCGCCACCCGCTCGCGCTCGCTGCGCTCGCCCGGCACCATGTGGCAGCGTGCGTGATCGGCGCACGTGATGGTTACCGTTGCGCACGCGCCGAACTCGGCGGCGATCTGCCACCTGCTGGCCTTGATGCGGTCCTGGCCGCCTACCGGAGTGAGGGTCGCAGGCTGGTAGAGACCGCGCGTTCTATCGAGCTCATCGAGGGGGCGCTGCGCGGCGAGGTGTTCAAGCCACAGCTTGGCGGCACGCAGGAGCGCAGCCAGCACGCTAACGGTCAGCGGCGGCCTGGCCAGCCGACGGCGGGCCGGGCGATTCCTGGCGCGGCGGATCCTGGCGGGCCTCCACCTCGTGCACGCGCTGGCGCGGGAATTCCTGGCCGACTGCGCTAACCCGGCGGGCAGCACTACGCCCGGCATTGTCGAGCGCAACACCGATCCTGCGGGCCAGGCCGGAGGCGAGTTCTCTGGCTTCCCTGGGCGGCCAGTTTTCCCCTGGGCCGCCGATGGCCAGCAGCCCGAGGGTCTGGTCAGCCACATCGAGCGGGAAGCACCACACGGGGTCGGCCGCCAGTTCGGCCGCGCTAAGCGGTGGCCGGTCCTGTCCATCCGGCCGGCTGCGCCGCCCGGCTCGGCCGCGGTGCACCCTGAGCGCATGGGCACGGGATCCTGCCTCCCGGGTCCGGCCGGACCCGGAAGGCAGCTCCAGATGCCACCGCCAGCCCGCCGGCCGGCCCCGGACTGGCCCATCTGACGCCGCATCCGTCGGCGGGTCGACGCACTCGAGCAGCCACTCAAGCTCCTTGATACGCGAGGCGTCAGCGTGCGCGGCATGCACAAGCCGCATCGGCCGGTCTTCGTCTGCGATCAGCACCGCGCACCATTTCGCCAGGTGACCAACGGCGAGCCGGGCACCGACAGCTGCGATCTTCGCCTCGTCCAGGCTCACCGACAATTCCTCGCTTGCCTCGGCCAGGAAGTCCGCCCGATCCTGCCGGCCATGCTCCAGCTCACCCAGCCTGGCACGCTCAAGAGCCGGAGCGGACCAGTCAGCTAGGTCCTGAAGTCGTACAGCGTCCTGCTCACCGAATCTGTCAGGCTCGGCGGCAGCGACGGCCAGCACGCCAGTTACCCGGCCGTCGACGACTAGCGGAACGGTCACCAGCGACAGCGCGGCGCCGGCCAGCGCCCTGGCGGCACTTCCCTGGGCTGAGCCTGCCGCCTGCCGGGCTGGGCCCGCACCGGCAACAGCACGTACCCGTAGCTCGCCGTCCTCGCCCGCGTCGAGAAGGTAGGCGACATCGGCCGCGACGGCGGCGCGGCCGGCTTCCGCAGTGCTGCTGAGCAGCTCCTCATACCCGAGCTTGGTGAGGTTCCTGCGAGCCCAGGCTGGCACGCTGTCCGCCGTGACACACGTCGTGGCCAACATGCCAGGACGAGTCGCCACGTCGTCGGCCAGGGCAGCAGCCGCGCCGCCCGTGTCGGTGCCCGCCCCGGCAGCGAAACCAGGCAGGCCGATCCGGAACCAGACAGCCTTGACCGCCCGCGCGTACGTCACCCCCCAGGCCGACGCGAGCTCGGACGGAAGCTGGAGTCCGCGGCCGCTGGTGCGCTCGGCCGGATCTGCGGGCGCGTGCGGCAGATCCGGGATCAGCTGGGCGGGCCGTCCGTCCAGGACCACGATCTCCACGGCCCCGCCGAAAAGCCTGCATGTGACGTGCACGGACGTGCCGGCATGCACAACGGCGTTGGTGACAAGCTCGCTGGTCAGCAAGACCGCGTCGTCGATGAGCGTGTCCTGCCGGGCAGCGCGGCCAGGCAGCGGCCAGGACAGTAGCGTCTCGCGCACGAACCTGCGCGCGGCCGCGGCGGCCGCCGGTTCAGGCTGGTACGCCGCAGTAGCTACGAAGTCATCTCGCGCCTGCACCTGCACTCTTGACTACCCATCGCTCAGCTCCGCCCGGCGGTGACCGGATTTCGCGGCGGCCCAGCCGTCCGCCCGCACCCGCCGCGCGCCGCCGCGGCCCGCCGTCAGCGGCCGCTGACCCATCGTGACAGACTCGTGACAGCATCGTCGGTAAAGCGCTTAGTCCGGGCGTTGCGCACGCCGGGACCAGCCCTCCCCCGGCACATATTCCCGGACGATCCTGGCAGGAACACCGGCGATAACGCAGTGATCAGGCACCTGACCACGGACCACGGATCCCGCCCCCACGACGACGTTCGCGCCGACCTGCGCGCCCGGCAGGATGATGGCGCCCGCACCGAGCCAGCTGCCAGCGCCAATCGATACGGCCGCGTTCGCGGGCCACTGGCGCCCAACCGGGGTATCCAGGTCGGTGTAACTGTGATTCTGATCGGTGATGTAGACGTAAGGCCCGGTGAACACGTCATCCCCGATCACCAGCGAGTGATGCGCGATGATGTGGCTGCCCCGCCCGATCACGCACCGGTCGCCGACCCGCAGGACCGGGCTGGGTCCCAGGTCATGCCCGGGCATCAGGCCGGCCGAGAGCGTCACGTTGGCGCCGATCATGGTCTGATCGCCGATCTCGATCCAGGTCTCCCCGAACACGTCACCCGTGGGGAAGGCGATCAGCGAGCGCGGCCCGAACGCCGCGAACCTGCGGCCGGCCGCGGAGTCCGCAGTAATCGTCCCCGCGCGCTGAATTACTCGCCAGGCGCCGTGGGCCAGGCCGGCGGCAGCATACCGATACTGCCTGGCCAGTGCGCGCTTCCATGACATGGCGGACAACGTACCTGCCGCGCGGGGCGGCTGTGCGGCCTATCAGCCCAAGCCGGCATCGGCTTGCGGCACCCTGCCGCTCCCGGAGGCCGCGAGCTGGCCGCACGCGCCGTCAATCTGCCTGCCCCGGGTGTCCCGGACCGTCACCGGGACTCCGTGGCCGGCGAGCACCGCCTCGAACTCCGCCATCACGCCCGGATCTGAAGCTGTCCACTTCGACCCCGGCGTCGGGTTGAGCGGGATGAGATTCACGTGCGCCTGCCGCCCCGACAGCAGGCGGGCCAGCGCCTCGGCTCGCCAGGGCTGGTCGTTGACCTCCCTGATCAGCGCATACTCGATTGATACCCGCCGACCGGTGGCGGCCGCGTATCCCCACGCCGCGGTCAGCACCTCATCGACCTTCCAGCGCTTGTTCACCGGGACAAGCACGTCTCGCAGCTCGTCATCCGGCGCGTGCAGGGAGACCGCGAGCCGGACCGGCAGGCCTTCACCGGCGAGCCTGCCGATCGCCGGGACCAGGCCCACTGTCGAGACAGTGATCGCGCGCCTGGAGATCCCGAGGCCGTCGGGCACCCGGTTGGTCAGCCGGCGCACGGCACCGACCACCTGGGCGTAATTGGCCAGCGGCTCGCCCATGCCCATGAACACCACGTTGGATACCCGGCCTGGTCCCCCCGGCACCTCGCCCCTGGCCAGTGCCCTGGCCCCGGCGACTACCTGGGTTACGATCTCGGCAGCAGACAGGTTGCGGGTCAGGCCGGCCTGCCCTGTCGCGCAGAACGGGCAGGCCATCCCGCACCCCGCCTGTGAAGACACGCACATGGTGACGCGCCCTGGGTAGCGCATCAGCACCGACTCGAGGTAGGCGCCGTCGAATGCCCGCCACAGAGTCTTGACAGTCCGCCCCTCATCGCAGCTGAGCTCCCGCTCCGCGGTGAGCAGCCGGGGCAGCATGGCGCCCGACAGCGCCGTGCGGGAGCTGGCCGGAAGGTCGGTCATCTCGGCTGGATCGTCGGTCAGGCGCCCGAAGTAGTGCCGGGACAGCTGATCGGCACGGAACGGCTGCTCGCCAAGTTCAGCGGCCGCCGAGCGCCGCTGCGTTGTGTCCAGGTCAGCCAGGTGCACCGGCGGACGTGGCCGCCCCCCGGCCCGGCCACGGTCCGGGCCGGCCTGTATGGTCACCACCGGGCCGTCCGGCGCGGGTGGTCGCGGGCTTAGCACCAGTACTCCGTTCTGCCTGGTTAGGCGCGGCGCGGCGGGCTCGCTGGCTGCAAAGCAGCAACGATGGCGTAGATAAACACCGTTGACCTGCGGTAAGTCAGTAGATTTCCGTACTATGCCGACGTTGCGCAGAGGGACCGGTCAGCCCAGGATATCCGCCGGGCCCGGCCGACCGATGATCCTGCTGGACAGCGAGAGTCCCTACGCCGGCCGCCGCGTCGTAGTTGAGCACGACGGCACTACCACGGCCGCCTACCTTCATGACAAGACCGGCCCGATCGCAGCCACCTGGGTCGCCAACCATCAGCACGCCCCTGAGGGCACCGACCTGGCCAGGCTCGCCTCCGGGCAGGCTCCCGAGATGCCTGCCGCGCATACCAAGCACCCGGACGGCACGCCGCCGCTGGAGCCGCGTACCCTGCGGGCACTCTGGTTTGAGGAAGGCGACGGCGCCGCGGTGCTTGAGCGTGGTGAGCTGCTGGCTGTGCTTCCTGGCTGGTCCAACATGTCCAAGGGGATGCCCGGCTACAGCAGGGACGTGATCGGCCAGACCCCGTTCGGCTGGTCGCTCGACGACGCGATGGAGGGCCTCGGGCCGAGGACGGCAGAGGCGGCGGAGTTCTGGCGGTGGCGGGCAGACGATGACGCCTGGGCCGGCTTCCAGCAGGCAATCCTCGGGCACCTTCTTACCAGGCTCGGTCCCGGGGCCAGGTACTGGGATGTCGGCGGCGGCCGGCAGCCGCTCGTCGGCGTCTCCGAGCGACCGCCGACAGCCCGGCGGCCCTACACCGTCCTGTCCACCGTCGGGATGAGCTGCCAGCGCATGCCGGTGGTCGAGCAGCAGGGTGCGGAGCCGAACGCGGCGGCCCGGATCGAGCTCGCCCTAGCCACGACTCAGGCGAGCAACGATGCCGCCCGGATCTTCCTGTGGCTCGCCCAGTATCCGTGGCGCGAGGTCAGCTGGCTCGGTTCCGGCCACACCATCCCGTGGTATCACGAGCCAGCGACCTTCCCGCTGGGTGGCGGCCGCCAGGCCATCCTGCTGCTCGACAAGCCCGGCGGCCTGATCGGGCCTGAAGTTCCCGGCCTGGGTGGCTTCTCGCTCAATTCGGCAGCCGTCCGGTGGCTGTGGATCATCCCGGTCAGCGAGCGGGAGCGCATGCTGGCGAACGAACGTGGGCCCGCCAGCCTGGTTACCCAGCTCGCCGCGCAGCGCCGCAGCTGGGTCGCTGGTTAACGGGCCAGGTCACCGCACAGCGCTGGAGCAGATACCGGCTGGCTAATGGCCAGGCACGAAAACTGTCAGCAGCAGCCAGACCACCGGGGCCGCTATGAGCATCGAGTCGATCCTGTCCAGGATGCCGCCGTGCCCAGGCAGCACGCTGCCCATGTCCTTGATCTGGAGGTCCCGCTTGATCATCGACTCGGCCAGGTCACCAAGGGTCGCGGCGGCCACCGCCGCCGCGCCGAGGACAAGGCCCTGCCAGACGTGCGCGGACAGCAGCCACGGCAGCAGGATTGCCCCAGCCGCAAGGCAAGCGGCGACCGAGCCTGCCAGGCCCTCCCAGGTCTTTTTCGGGCTGATGGCTTTGGCCAGCGGGTGCCTGCCGATCAGCACACCTGCGGCGTAGCCTCCGATGTCGCTGCAGATGGCGAGGACGATGAAGATGAGCGCCTGGCGCGCGCCGCTGTTCCTGGCGAGGATCAGCGCCAGGAAGGAAGCCATCAGCGGCAGGTACGCCAGGGCGAAGATGCCTGCGGTCAGGTCACGGAGGTAGCCGACGGCACCGCCGCGCAGCCGCCACGCCATCAGCACGACTACCGACAGGGCCAGCGCGACCAGCGCCGCCTGCGCGCCGGACCAGTACGCCAGCGTGTACATGGCCGCCCCGCCGATGGTGACCGGCACCAGCGGCAGCAGGATGCCGCGGGTACCCAGGGCACGGCTCAGCTCCCACAGCGCGACGATGACGACGATGCCCACATAGGCAAGGAACGTGACCTTGATGGTGAAGAGGGTGACCAAGACCAGGGCGCCCAGAAAGCAGCCGACCGCGACAGCGGCCGGGAGATTGCGGCCCGCGGAGATCGGCTTTCGCTCGCTCACCCGGACCGCCCTGATGCGAGCGCGTCGCTGCCCGGCCTCCGGCCCGCTGGCCGCTGGCTGCCCGGCCTCGCCGACCCCTGGCTGCCCGGCCCCTGGCTGCCCGCCGGCCCCTGGCTGCCCGGCCCCTGGCTGCCCGCCGGCCCCTGGCTGCCCGGCCCCTGGCTGCCCGGCCTCCGGCCCGCCGGCCGCCGCCGGGCGCTCCGCCCCGTTACCCGGGGCGGCGCCTGCGGGGTCCTCGTGAACGTGCACACCCCTCCGCTCCGGCGCGGCCAACTGGCCGGGGTCCGGCTAAACCTCAAGCAGCTCGGTTTCCTTGTGCCTGAGCAGCTCGTCAACCTGCCCGACGTATGAGTGCGTGAGGTCGTCGAGTTCCCGCTCGGCCCGCCGGCCGTCGTCTTCGCCTGCGTCGCCGTTCTTGACCAGCTTGTCGAGCGAGTCCTTGGCGTGCCGGCGGATGTTGCGGATGGAGACCCGGCTGTCTTCCGCCTTATGCCGCGCGATCTTGATGAATTCCCGCCTGCGCTCCTCGGAGAGCTCAGGGAGGATAACCCGGATGAGCGCACCGTCGTTGGACGGGTTCACCCCGAGGTCTGAGTTCCTTATCGCCTTCTCAATCGCTTGCAGCGACGACTTGTCGAATGGCTGGATGACCACCATCCGCGGCTCCGGCATGTGGAAGGAGGCAAGCTGGTTCACCGGCGTCTGCGTCCCGTAGTACTCCGCCGTGATCTTGTTGAACATCGCAGGATGCGCACGGCCAGTGCGGATGCCGCCGAACTCCTCCTTGGCGACCACTACGGCCTTCTCCATCTTCTCCTCGGCCTCGAGGAGGGTATCGTCAATCACTGCGGCTCCTGTGGTCCGATATGCGTCCCTGGGGCGCGCTCTCGGGCCCGCCCGCATGCTTCCATGGTGCTCCCAATCCGCGCAGTCATGCCAAACCGCGTCTCATTTAGCGGCCGAACCGGCTCACCAGGGTACCGATCCGCTCACCACGCACCACGCGGGCGACGTTACCCTCGCCCATCAGGTCAAAGACCACAATCGGCAGGTTATTGTCCATGCACAGGCTCACCGCGGTGGCGTCCATCACCCCCAGCTCGCGCTGGAGGACCTCACTGTAATCCAGCCGGTGGAAGCGCCGCGCGCCCGGGATCTGGTGCGGATCGGCATCGTAGACCCCGTCAACCTTGGTTCCCTTGAGCACCGCCTGGGCTCCGATCTCCAGGGCACGCTGCGCGGCGCAGGTGTCCGTGGAGAAGAAAGGTGCGCCCAGGCCGGCGCCGAAGATCACCACGCGGCCCTTCTCCAGGTGCCGGATCGCCTTCCGCGGTATGTAGGGCTCGGCGACCTGGCCCATGGTGATAGCTGTCTGCACCCGGGTCTCGACGCCCAGCTTCTCCAGCACATCCTGGAGCGCCAGGCAGTTGATGACAGTGCCCAGCATGCCCATGTAGTCGGCCCGGGCCCGGTCGATGCCGCGCTCGGCCATCACCTTGCCGCGGAACATGTTGCCGCCGCCGACTACGGCCGCGACCTCGACCCCCTCGGCAACTGCCGACACGATCTCCTTGGCGATGTGATACACCACGTCGGGCGAGATGCCGAGGGGCTCATCCCCGGAGAACGCCTCACCGGATAGCTTGACCACCACGCGGTGCCAGGGGGGATGGGCATCATCAGCTCCGTCGAGCCGATCCGCCGTGCTGAGGCCGTTGGCGGTACCAGAGCCGTTTGCAGGGCCGCGGTCCTGGCCCGTGGTGCGGTCCTGCACAGGGCGCTTCCTCTCCTTTGATCCGCTCCTTGATTTCCGCTCCGGCTCAGCCGGCCTGGCCGATCTGGAACCGGGCAAACCCGCGCACGCTGGCACCATGGTCGGCAAGCAGCTGCCTCACGGCCTTCTTCTGATCCCTGACGGAGGCCTGGTCGACCAGCACGATGTCCTTAAGGAACGCGTTCACGCGGCCTTCGACGATCTTGCCGATGGCCTGCTCAGGCTTGCCCTCGTCGCGGGTGATCTGCTCGGCGATCCTGCGCTCGTTGGCTAGCACATCCTCAGGGACCTCGTCCCTGGTGACGTAGCGCGGCCGCATGGCAGCGACCTGGTGCGCGATGTCCTGCGCGACGTCCGGGGCGTCCTTGTCGAGCTGGACGAGCACGCCGAGAGTCGGCGGCAGGGCGGGGTCTGACTTGTGCAGGTAGCTCGTCACATAGCCGCCTTCGAACCTGGCGAACCGGCCGAGTTCCAGCTTCTCCTTTAGCGACGAGCTGGCCTCCTCGATCAGCGCCGTCGCGGTCTGGCCGGGCCGCACCTCCAGGCCGAGCACGGTGAGCCGGTCCGCCGCGCCCGCAGCCAGTGCCGAACTTGCGATGTCGGCGGCTACCTGCTGGAAAAGGTCCGTCTTGGCGACAAAGTCAGTCTCGCAGTTGAGCTCGACGAGCACGCCGGAGCTATTGCCGTGCACCTCGGCGGTGACCAGGCCGTTCGCAGCGGTCCGGCCGGCCCGCTTGCCGACGTCCTTGGCGCCCTTGCGGCGCAGTAGCTCCATGGCGGCCTCGAAATCATCGGCCTCCACCAGGGCGTTCTTACAGTCAAGCATGCCGGCGCCGGACACCTCACGAAGCCGCTTCACGTCCGCAGCGCTGTAGTCCATGTCCTCATCTCTCGTTATCTCGTCACGGGCAGCGGCCGGCTTCACCTGGCCGAGCCGCCTGCCGGCCGGGCCGGTCAGGCCGGCTCCGGCGCCGCCTCGCCGTCAGCCTGAGCGGGCGCAGCGTCGGGCGGAGTCGCCGTATCGCCTGCCTGCGCGGTGCCAGTCGCAGCTGCGGGGTCCACCGGCGCCGCAATCTCCGCCGGCGCCGCCACGTCCGCCGGCGCCGCCACGTCCGCCGGTGCCGCCACGTCCGCCTGATCCGCCTGCGTGACATCATCCGCCGGCGCCGCGCTCGGCGTAGGTGCGGAATCCGCAGGTGCGGCCGAAGCGCCGCCGGCCGCAGGCTCAGGAGCCGCGCCGTTTGCAGCTGCTGCCGGGCCGACCCCTGCATCCGCGGCACCGTCGGTAGCCGTCCGCTCGAGCAGCGCCCGCTCCCACTCGGCGAGCGGCTCCTCGGTACCCAGCATTCCGTCAGCTGCCGCGGCGGGCTTCTCCTCGCCGGCGGCTGCGCCCGCGCGGGCGATCAGGCCGTCCGCGACTGCGTCAGCGACCACCCGGGTGAGCAGTGCGACGCTGCGGATCGCGTCGTCGTTGCCCGGCACCGGATAGGTCACCTCGTCCGGATCACAGTTGGTGTCCAGGATCGCAATCACCGGAATGCCCAGCTTGCGGGCCTCGGAGACCGCGATGTGTTCCTTTTTTGTGTCGACCACCCAGAGCGCGCTCGGCACCCGGGCCATGTCCCTGATCCCGCCCAGCGACCGCTCCAGCTTGTCCCGCTCACGCCTCAGGTGCAGGAGCTCCTTCTTGGTGAGGCCGGAGTTGGCCACGTCATCGAAATCGATCTCTTCCAGTTCCTTGAGCCGCTGCAGCCGCTTGTAGACCGTCGCGAAGTTGGTCAGCATCCCGCCCAGCCAGCGCTGGTTCACGAACGGCATCCCGACCCTGCGAGCCTGCTCGGCGATGGCCTCCTGGGCCTGCTTCTTGGTACCGACGTACAGGACAGAGCCGCCGTGCGCGACCGTCTCCTTGATGAACTCATACGCCCGGTCGATGAAGTCCAGCGACTGCTGGAGATCGATGATGTAGATCCCGTTGCGCTCAGTCAGGATGAACCGCTTCATCTTCGGGTTCCAGCGCCGGGTCTGATGGCCGAAATGAACGCCGCTCTCCAGCAGCTGCCGCATGGTGACGACCGGTGCCATACCGGTGTCCCCTTCCTCTCATGCGCCCCCGTGATCGGGGGGCGCTTCCGGTTATTCCCTGGCGCCCGAACGCGCTCACCGCGGGATGAGATCCCGCGGACCGGTGAGCTGCGTTCCGCTGAGAGCCATGACGGCCTCCCGTGTGGCACGCGGACGCGCGAATTTTGCCGCCGTCGGGTCCGGGCTTCCCCGAACGCCGTGGCGGCCTTGCGTAGTCTACATGCCCGTGCCTGTTTGATGCCGGCTCCGCTACGGGCAGCTGCCGCTCCCGGGGCTACGCCGCATGACCCGCTCGCATTGTCACGCCCGCGGGTGCGCTTGGCGGTAGGCGGACAGCAGTCGCTCCACCGATACGTGGGTGTAGATCTGGGTTGTCGCAAGCGAGGCGTGACCGAGGATCTCCTGCACGCTCCTGAGATCGGCGCCGCCCTCCAGCAGATGGGTGGCGGCGGTATGGCGCAGCCCGTGCGGGCCAGTATCGGGGACCGACCCGGCGGCGGCGATGCTGGCGTGCACGACCCGGCGCGCGGTGCGCGGATCAAGGCGGCCGCCGCGCGCGCCGACGAATAGCGCGGCACCGGACCGCGCGGTAACGAGCATCGGGCGCCCGGCCTGGTACCACCGCCGGAGGGCCCGGACAGCAGGAATGCCCATTGGCACGACCCGTTCCCTGCCGCCCTTGCCGAGCACCCGGACGCTGCGCCGCTCGCCATCGACATCACCAATGTCGAGCCCGCACAGCTCGCTGACCCTGATGCCGGATGCGTACAGCAGCTCCATGATCGCCGCGTCCCGCCAGGCGATCACCTCCGCGAGCTCGTCCTCGCCAAAGCCCCGGCGCACGTGCGAGCTCGCGCCGTCGGCGCTCACGGCTGGGGCGGGCGCGGCACTGTCAGCGGCGGCGCCGTCACCCGCAGCGCCGTCGCCCGCAGCGCCGTCGCCCGCAGCGCCGTCGCCC
>Ga0187883_10000738_pt1 | contig 20058 bp, 16 predicted proteins | sample June2016WEW_20_1_2_FD_132966 | JGI IMG/M metagenome (GOLD analysis project Ga0187883, IMG submission 132966) | Peatland microbial communities from SPRUCE experiment site at the Marcell Experimental Forest, Minnesota, USA - June2016WEW_20_10 | ecosystem: Environmental > Terrestrial > Soil >...
GACGCCGCAGAAGAGAAGTGGACCGACATGATCGATCGCTGGGCGACGAGGGCCCCCTCCTTCGGGGAGATCAGCTACTACTTCGGAAGCAACATCCCCGGCAAACCTCGCAAGTACCTGCTGAACTCGGCTGGTCGGCCGAAGCTCTTCACGGAGATCGACAAGGTCTTGGAGAGCGACTACGAGGCATTCAGGCTGTCGAACTCGTCGAATCCCGCAAGAACGGGGTCTTGAAGGGTTATCCGACGCCTGTCCTCGTCAGACGGTCGCCACCGGCGTCAACGGGGAGCCCACCGCTCCGGGCAAACGCAGTGGCGGCGCGGTGAGCAGGAATCGGCTGCGATCGTGTTCGCGCAGCCATGACGCGAGCTCGTGCAGGTACCACATCTCGCCGAGAGGGACGCCGAGCCGGAACAGGCAGAGGTTATGGATCGGGAGGAACGAGTGTCGGCTCTCGACGCGATCCTTGCCGACCATCCCTTCTACGGCGTAGTTGTCCGCCACTAATGCTGAGATCTGAGAGTCGCTGATCCACTGCAGCAACGACTCGTCCCGGGCGTCGAGGTAGGTGCACAGCGTGTGGATCTTCACGGGATCCGGGTCACGGTTCCACTTCAGGATCTCCGTGGCGAACCCGGTGTGCAGCAGCAGCATGTCGCCGGGCTCGACGACGACATGGTCAGCCGCCATGATCTCTTTCAGTGTCTTCAGGTCGACCCCGCGCCAGTCGTGACCCAGGTGGTGGGCCAGGTCGATGAGGACGCCTCGCCCCTGGACACCGGTGTACGCCATGTGCTCCAAGCCGAGGTGGCGCGCGAAGGAGACGTGCCCACCACCGTCCCCCGCGGCGTCGGGCTTCGGTCCCACCAGATCCCGCCCGGCGCGGTACCCGTTGTAGTACACGGCCTCTTCAACCCCGTCGCCGTCGGCATCGAACTCGGCTCCGACGTGCGCGAGCGAGTCCCACTGCGTGGAGTACTGCAGCGAGAGGGTCACCACGTCGTCGGCCCACACGTCCACGTACTTGGGGTCGCCGAACTTCTTCATCGTGCTCATGGGGACGTTGTAGAAGGTGCCCGGATTGCCCTCCATGTCCTCGGTCGGCGCCAGGACCGGAGGATGGCGCCGCTGGTTCAAGGCAGTCCCACCGGGGTAATCGAGCGGCAGGCTCAGGCAGAAGCTGAGGCCGGCCTCGATCTCCCGCACGCCTTGGAGGACCTTCTCGGGTGTGAGCAAGTTGATGCGACCGAGCTCGTCGTCCTCGCCCCAGTCACCCCACGTCGAGCCGGGCGGGCGCTGCTTCCACCGCTTCGTCACGATCTCTTCTCCTTCTGGCCGCAGCGACCCGCGACCGGCTGTCCGCGTTGCCTGTACCGACCGGTTGGTCTACACTGGCCGCGCAGGGTATCGCGGTTGCGCCCACCCGGTCATTGAGATCTTGCGCCCCAGCGCAGGAAGGTCACAACCATGACAGACAAGCAACTTGTCATTTCTGCCGACGGGCACATCCTCGAACCCACCGACCTCTTCGTCACACGTCTGCCCAAGCACCTGCGGGACCGGGGGGTCTGGGAGGACGACTTCGAGATCGAGCCGCTCGTCGAGGGCGGGGCCCGGATCTTCCGGCGACTGCACACGCCCGGATTCGAGGGGTGGACCATCTCCCGGTACCGCCAGACGGGCGGGCGGATGCCCGAGGGCGACCCCGAAACGATCATTGAGGACCTCGCCCTCGACGGAGTCGACGTCGGAGTCATGCATCCCAACCTGTCGCTCTTCGGGCTCTACTCCGACGACCACGAGCTGTCCTTGGCCCATGCCCGCGTGTACAACGACTACATCATGGAGCGGTTCACGCCGTACTTCTCGCGTCTTGCCCCCACGGCTCCGGTTCCTCTCACCGACGTCGACGATGCGGTGGCAGAAATTGAACGGGTCGCGGCCGGCGGATTTCGTGCGATCCTCCTGCCCGCGACGCCACCCAAGCCTTACTACTCACGGGACTTCGACCCCGTGTGGGCGGCAGCCCAGGCGAACGGCGTGCACGTCTTCATCCACACGCAGACCGGTGGCGTCAAGCTCAACGACCCGGAGTCCACCACGCTCAAGGTCGTCATGGAGAACGCTGAACAGGTCAACCAACCGATGACCGAGAAAGCGGCAGCAAAGCGGATGGTCACGCAGGCGATCTACAGCACGATCGCTCCGCAGCAGGTCATCTGCCAGCTCGTCGGCGGCGGCGTGCCCGAACGCTACCCCGACCTCCATTTCGCGCTGATCGAATTCAACGCTCATTGGCTCGCGTCGCTGGTTGGCAGCATGGACAAGTGCTGGGTCACCGGGATCGGCCAGGACCCCGACTGGTGGCTCGGTGTCTGGGACGACAGCCGACCCCCCGAGGAGCAGAGCGGGATGGCGCAGCTGTTTCGCCTCAACGAGAAATGGCCATACCCGCTGATGCCCAGCGAGTACGTCCAGCGCCAGTTCCACGTCTCCTTCCAGGACGACCCCGTGGCGGTCGCCTGCCGGCACATCACGGGGTTGTCGACGATCATCTGGGGCAATGACTACCCGCACGCCGAAGGAACGTTCCGAGGCAGCCGGCAGCTCATGGCCCGGCTCTTCGCCGACGTCCCGGCAGACGAGCGTGCCGCCATGGTCGGTGGCACCCTCGGCCGGCTCCTCGGGTTCAACGTTCCGGTGGCCGCAGCGGCGCCCCGGTCCTAGGACACCGATCTCAGGGCAGCAGCACCGAAAAGCGGGGTGGGAGTGAACTACAGCTTTGAGAGGCGCGTCGCGGTCGTCACGGGCGCGGGACGCGGCATCGGCCGAGCGCATGCGCTCCTGCTTGCCGACAGAGGAGCCAGCGTCGTCGTGAACGACCTGGGCGGCTCCATGGATGGCCTCGGAGAAGACGCCGGAGTGGCGTCTGCGGTCGCAGCGGAGATCGTCGCCGCAGGCGGAGCTGCGGCTGCCGACGCCAGCGACGTAGCCACGGCTGCGGGTGCACAGGAGCTCATTGAGACAGCCGTCAAGCGGTTCGGACACCTCGACATACTCGTCAACAACGCCGGCATCATCAGATGGGCAGGGTTTCCGGATGCCGACTCGGACAACCTGTCCCGACACCTGGCAGTCCACACGGTCGGGTCGTTCAATACCACCCGCGCTGCGTGGCCGCACATGGTCGAACAGGGCTACGGCCGGATCGTGATGACCACCTCCTCGGGGATCTTCGGCTTGCCGAAGAACCTCTCGTACGCCACCGCCAAGGCGGCCGTCATCGGGCTCACACGTAGCCTCACGACCGCCGGCGCCGCTCACGGGATCAAGGTCAACCTCATCGCACCGGCGGCATTCACGCGGATGGCGGGCCAGCCCACCACCGAGGCGGACTCGCCCGGCCGCGGCGCCGCCCCGTCGCCGATGTCGTCGGATCTCGTCGCACCAATGGTCGCCTTCCTCGCCCACGAGGACTGCCCCGTCAGCGGCGAGATCTACGCGGCCGGCGCAGGTCGGTTCTCGCGAATCTTCATCGCCTCCACCCCCGGGTACGTCCACGCGGGGCCGGAGCCGACGATCGAGGACATCGCCCAGAATTGGGCAACGATCAACGACGAGGCCGGTTACTACGTTCCCATCGACCTGGTTGACTGGTCAGCCGCCTTCATGGCACATCTGCCGCCAACGGGTCCAGGACCTGCCGCCTCGTAACGTGGACCTCTCGCTCAACGAGACGGAACGGGACCTCGTCGACCTCTGCCGCGACTTCGCGCAGCGGGAGATCGCACGTCGTGCGCCGCTGGCATGGGAGGAGGCGCGGTGCCCGACCGATCTGCTCCGCGAGATGGGTGAGCTCGGACTTCTGGGCATCCTCATCCCGGAGGAGTGGGGCGGGATCGGCATGTCGACGATCGGCTTCGTCGCCGCGATGGAGCAGATCGGGCTGGCCGACCAGTCCGTGGCAGCAGCGTGGCAGGCGCACGCGACGATCGGCTCGTTGCCTCTGTACCTGTTCGGCAACGACACCCAGCGAGAGCGCTGGCTGCGACCACTCGCAGAGGGGCGCGTGCTCGGCGCATTCGGTCTCACCGAGCCCGACGCAGGGTCCGATGCACGTGGGATCCGCACCCACGCTGAACGGCGCGACGGTGGCTGGCTGATCAACGGTCGGAAGACGTTTATCTCCAACGCGGGCACGGACATGTCATTCGGCGTGACACTGCTGGCACGCGTGGGGTCGGCCGAGAACCAGTCCCCGGCATTTGCGAGCTTCGTCGTCGAGAAGGACACACCGGGCTTCACCATGGGACCGAAGATGCGCGGCATCGGGTGGCGCGGTCTCGATACGCGCGAGCTGTACATGGACGACGTCTGGGTGCCCGACGATCACCTCATCGGTGATCCGAATATGGGACTCGGCCAGTTCCTCCGTACGCTCGAGGTAGGTCGAATCTCGATCGCCGCATTGTCGCTGAGCCTGACCCAGGCCGTGCTCGACATGGCGACCGAATATGCGGGCCAGCGGGTTCAGTTCGGACAGCCCATTTCGAAGTTTCAAGCCGTGCAGTTCAAGCTGGCCGACATCGCCACCGAGCTCGAGGCGGCGCGCTGGCTCACATATCGAGCCGCGTACCTGCGTGACACGGGTCAGGCATTTCAGAAAGAGGCGGCCATGGCCAAGCTGAAAGCTAGTCGCGTGGCGACATGGGCGGCATCGGAGGCGGTCCAGATCCATGGAGGCCTCGGGTACATGCTCGAGACGCCGGTGGCGCGCTTCTACTGCGACTCAAAGGTCCTGGAGATCGGTGAAGGCACCAACGAGATCCAGCACTTGGTGATCGCGCGCCTGTTGGGCTGCTGAGCTAGACGGCAACCAGGCGACGGATGGCGTCCGCGATGTCGTCGCGGTCGGGAAGCCAGGCTCGTTCGAGGTTGGGCGCGTATGGGGGCGGAGTGGCGGCGGCGCCGATCCGCTCGATCGGCGCATCGAGATCCCAGAAACCCTCGCGGGCGACGGTGGCCGCGATCTCCGCGCCTATCCCGAATGGGATGACCGCCTCGTGGGCGATGAGGAGACGGCTCGTCTTGTGCACCGACTCGAGGATCGGCGCCATATCGAGGGGAGCGACGGTCCTGAGGTCGATCACCTCCACAGAGATCCCTTCCTCCTGCACCCGCTCGGCAGCGGCGACTACCTCGTGGACCATCCGTGAGACCGACACGACGGTCGCGTGGTTCCCGGGACGCACGACCGCAGACTTGCCGATCGGGAGGATGTAATCGAGTGGTGGCTGTGGCCCCTTCATGCCGTACAGCAGCCGGTTCTCGATGAAGATCACGGGGTTCGGGTCTTGGATCGAAGCACGGAGCAGGCCGTACGTGTCGGCCGGTGTCGACGGCATCACGACACTCAGCCCAGGGATGTGGGCGAGAAGCGCTTCGAGGCTCTGCGAGTGCTGGCTTCCCGAGGAGCGCCCAGCGCCGAATTGAGTCCGCACGGTCAGCGCCATCTGCGCTGCCCCACCGGTCATGAAGGGTAGCTTCGCTGCCTGGTTGAGCAGCTGGTCGAAGCAGACACCGAGGAAGTCGAGGTACATCAACTCGACCACGGGCCGCATCCCGGCCATCGCCGCACCCACACCGAGGCCGATGATCGCCGTCTCGGAGATAGGAGTGTCGCGTACGCGTGCGCCGAACTGATCGGCGAGTCCTCGCGTGAGCCCGAAGACATTGCCTCCGGCGCCGACGTCGATGCCCGCGATGAACACGCGATCGTCGTCGGTGAGCTCAGCTTCGAGTGCGGCACGGATCGCGTCCATGGTGCGGAACACCGGTGCATCTTCACCCAGCGGTGGCGGCTCCACTCGCGCCGGTCTCGCGCGCACGACGAAGTCGGTCAACGTGGTCGCGGCCGGGCATGCGAACCGGCGCGCGACCTCCACGGCACCGTCGAGCTCCTCGGCCATCGACGTCTGGAGTGCCTTGATCTCGTCGTCACCGAACCCGGCGTCTCGAAGCCGGCCTTCGTGCGCCAAGAGCGGGTCACGCGCCTCCCAGGCCTGGACCTCGTCCGGTGATCGGTAGCGCTGTGGATCCCCTTCGTAATGCCCGTGCCACCGGTAGGTCGCTGCCTCGACAACAGCGGGACCGCCTCCGGCACGTGCAGCGAGGACCACGTCCTCCATCACGGCCGTCGTCGCAGTGACGTCGTTGCCGTCGACTGCGACGTAGGGAATCCCGTAGCCCGCGGCCCGCAGTTCGAGTGATGCTGCATGCTGGGTCGAGGCCGGGGAGAACTCGGCGTAGCCGTTGTTCTCGCAGAAGAAGATCACCGGCAGCCGCCACACCGCGGCGAGGTTCAGGGCTTCGTGGAAGGCGCCCTGCGCGGGCGCGCCGTCGCCGAAGAATGCCACCGCGACGCTGCCGTCGGCGCGGAGTTGCGCGGCCTTCGCTGCTCCCACAGCGATTGGCAGTCCCGCCGCCACGATCCCGTTTGCGCCGAAGATCCCGAGCGTCGGGTCGGCGATGTGCATGGAGCCCCCGCGCCCGCGGTTCGTGCCCATTTCCTTGCCCATCAACTCGGCGAACATCCCAGCCGGATCTAGCCCCTTGGCCAAACAGTGGCCGTGGCCACGGTGGGTGGAGGTGATGACGTCCGCCGGGCCCAGCGGCCAGCACGCACCCACGGCGGTCGCCTCCTGCCCGATCGAGAGGTGCACGAAGCCGGGGACCTCGCCGTCGCGATAGAGCGCCGCCACCCGCTCCTCGAAGCCGCGGATCAGCAGCATCCGCCGGTGCATCTCGATGAGGTCAACCATCGAAAACGCTGAGGTCGAGGAAGGGCTGGAGGACACCAAGCGTGTATTGTACTGGTCGGTACAACAAAGGAAAAGCGATGATCGATCAGATCGAGATCCCCGAGTCGTTCCCCAGCCCCGGTGTGGTCTCCGCGAAGCGGGTGGTGATCACCGGCGCCAGCCGGGGCCTTGGTGCCTTGCTCGCACATGCCTTTTCACAGGCCGGCGCATCCGTGGCTCTCGTCGCACGTACAGAAAGGGACCTGAAGGCGGTCGCCGAGGCTCTTCCCGGACCGACCCTGGTGCTGAGTGGTGACGTGACGGACGAAGACTTCAACGAAGCCGCAGCCGATGCCACGGTGGCCGAATGGGGCGGTGTCGACGTTTGGATCTGCAACGCCGGGATCTCGCCCATCGTGGCCGGCCCACGCGGGACCGACGCCTCGGTCTGGCGGCAGGTCCTGGAGGTGAACCTCACGGGCGCGTTCCTCGGGGCCCGCGCCGCCGCCCGGGTCATGCGCGAGGGCGGACGACTCATCTTCACCGGCTCGGTCCTCGGTGAGCGGCCGCGCAAGGGCTTGAGTGCGTACAGTGCCTCGAAAGCCGGGTTGGTCGGCGTCGCGAAGGGACTCGCACTTGATCTGGCGCCAGCGGGCATCACGGTGAACGTCGTTGCCCCCGGGTGGTTCGATTCGCCGCTGGCCGACGGGTGGATGAAGAACTCCGAGCTCTCAGCCTCGATCACCGGGCACACGGCGCTGGGGCGCTGGGGCGCACCGGCCGACCTTGCCGGCGCGTACCAGTTCTTGGCCTCCGATGCGTCCGCGTTCGTCACAGGCACGGTGCTCAATGTCGACGGCGGATACCTGTTGGCATGACGCCGCCACGACGGGTCGTCGCAATCACGGGAGCTGGCGGTGCGCTCGGCGCGGCGCTGTCGCAGCAATTCGCGAGCGAGCCCGATACCGATCTCGTGCTCAGCGATATCAGTGCCGCTTCGCTCGGGGCGATCGTGGCCGGACTCCCTGTAACTGACGGGTCGGTAGAGACAGCGCTCGCCGACGTGAGTGACTTCACCCAGGTTGAGTCCGTGATCACGCTGGCGGTTGAGCGATTCGGCCGACTGGACGTGATCATCAGCAATGCCGGCGTGCTCTCGGCGAACGGACGGATCCACAATCTGGCCACCGAGGAGTGGGAACGCGCGTTCCGGATCAACCTCCTCGGTGCCGTGAATAACATCCGTGCCGCGGTAGCCGTTATGCGCCCCCAAGGGTCGGGATCCATCGTGTTGACGGCGTCGGTTTCTGGCCTGACGGCATGGTCACATGCCGCTCCGTACTGCGCGACGAAGGCCGCCGTGATCCAGCTCGCGAAGGTCGCCGCCGTCGAGTATGCACGCGACGGAATCCGCGTCAACTGTGTGTGCCCAGGGACCTTCCGATCCGCCATCCATGCCGATCTTCCGTCGGATGCGCTCGACACGATCGCCGAGCGGCACCCCCTCGGGATCGGATCGGCCGCCGACCTCGTGGGTGCATACTCCTATCTCGCGAGCGACTCCTCGCGCTGGACGACCGGATCGGCGATCGTCGTCGACGGCGGGTACTCGGCGCCTTGAGAGCAGCTATTCGCGTGCCTTGGCGGTCGGGTTGGTGATCCCCCTCGTGAAGATGTCGGCGAAGGGCTTTGCCACATCTCGAGCCGACAGCGGTCCACCCGCCTTCAACCACAGGTACGTGTAGTTGTGCATCCCGAGCCAGGCCAAGGCGGTCAGCCTCGGCTGCAACTCACGGAACTCCCCCGAATCGACACCGGCCTGCAGGACCGCCTCGACCCGTCGCTCGTACTGGCGGCGACGCTGGCGGAACTGGTCGGCCCGTTCACCAGTGAGCGCAGGGAATTCATGCAGGAAGACCCAGACGTGGTCCGGGTAGCGGTGGATCACGTCGAGCAGCTCATCACCAAGCATTGCCAGCTGCTCCGGTGGCGAGCCGCCCGCCTCGGCGACGCGATCAGCTCCGAGCATCACCTCATCCATCACCCGGTCGTGGATCGCGGCGAGAAGCTCCTCCTTGGAGCCGATGTAGTGGTAGAGCGCACCCTTGCCGAGATCGTTCGCTACGCAGAGCTCCGTGATGCCTGTGGCGTGATACCCGCCCCGAGCGAACACGCGCGCGGACGTATCGACGATTGCATCACGACGCGCCCGCCAGTTGGCACTGCGTCGTGAATCACCTGTCCCTTCCGCCCGTGTCATTGGTAGCGAGGTTAGCGGGCCGCCCACCGGGCAGGCGGCTGTGTTTCAAGGTGTGCGCCTCCTGCGCGCGTCGGCACTCCTCCGACCTGGCCTGTATAGGCTGACTCATTGAGACGAGCCACAGGACCGCGGAGGGAAGCGAGTGTCGTCAAGCGGACGGACTTCTCCGTGAGATCGAGGCCGGGAGGTCGTGAGATGGCGCTCACACAGACCACTCAAGCGGACATGAACTGGTTCTCCGTGCTGGTCCACCACGCGGCTCGCGCGCCTGACAAGGCGATCACCGTATTCGAGGGCGAAACCACGACTTACGGGGAGATGGCTGGACGGGCCGTCGCTTTGGCCGGTGGCCTTGCCGAACGCGGCGTTGGTCGTGGCGATGTCGTGGCTCTCCTCTCGTACAACTGCCCCGAGTTCCTGGAGACGGTCTTCGCTGCCAACTACCTCGGAGCGATCGCGATGCCCATCAACTGGCGGCTGGCCGCGCCGGAGGTGCGGTACATCCTCGAGCACTCCGGTGCTCGCGCCCTCGTGTGCGACGAATCACTCGTCGAAAGGGCGAACGAAGCGACGAAAGGCATCGATTCTACTCTCACGCGTGTCTGCGTTTCGCCGGTCCCTGCGGACGGATGGACAACCGTCGTCGGTCTGCGTGCCAGCTCTCACAGGGCGGCGCGCATCCCAGCGGAGGCCGACGACGTTCACCGTTTGATGTACACGTCGGGCACCACGGGACGACCCAAAGGCGTCATGATCACCCATGCCAACCTGACGTGGAAGAACCTGGCGCACCTCATAGAGTTCGGCTTCACGAGCTCCGATCTCGGGCTCGCCTGTGGGCCCCTCTATCATGTCGGAGCGCTCGATCTCACGACTACCTCGCTGATCGCCGCCGGCGCGACGACCATCATCCACCGAACGTTCGACGCATCCGACGTCGTCGACGAGCTCGAGCGATCACGGGTGACCACCGTGTGGCTGGCTCCCGCCATGGTCAACGCGATCATGACGTTGCCCGACATTGAGCAACGCGATCTTTCATCGGTGCGCGTGGTCATCAACGGCGGCGAGAAGATGCCGATCCCGCTGATAGAGCGGATTCAGCGAGTGTTCTCCTCAGCGTGGTTCGCCGATGCGTACGGTCTCACCGAGACGGTTTCTGGTGACACATTCCTCGACCGGGACAGCATCGTGAGAAAGCTCGGCAGCGTGGGCCGTACCTGCCTCTACCTGGAGCTCGACATATGGGACAAGGAGGGGAGGTCCTTGCCGGCCGGGGAGCATGGGGAAATCGTCATGCGAGGCCCAAAGGTCTTCAAGGGCTATTGGCGGGACCCTGACGCAACCGCCGCTGCCTTCGCCGGGGGCTGGTTCCACACCGGGGACATCGGCGTCCGGGACGACGACGGATACCTCTTTATCATCGATCGACTCAAGGACATGATCGTTTCTGGGGGTGAGAACATCGCCAGCTCGGAAGTCGAGCGCGTCCTCTATGAGCACGAGTCGGTGCTCGAGGCCGCCGTGGTGGGCCGTCCGGATGATCGATGGGGCGAAGTGCCGGTGGCGTACGTCGTCTTAGGCGAGGACGCAACCGTGACGCCGGACATGCTGCTCGAGCACTGCCGCGCCCAGCTGGCACGGTACAAGATCCCCAAGGAGATCACGCTCCTTGACGCGCTGCCGCGCAATCCCTCCGGGAAGGTCCTCAAGCGTGAGCTCCGGGATCGAGGGTAAGCAGACCGAATCCATCGGGTTTTTCCCAGCCCAGCCGTCTGCAGCGCTCTGCCAGGGGCGGCAGGGCACTCTCCGAGGCCGCATACCTCGTCCGTAGCCGCCGGCCTCCGCGCTCTACGTCGCCGGTTCGAGGTGATCGATCACGCGTTGCACGAAGGAGATGGTGGCTTCGTGACCGGCGGTGACCCCGAGGGCTTCTTCGAGAGCGAGTACCTGGGAAAGGCCCGTCATCATGAGCAATGCGACGATCGGGGGAAGCTGATCTGCGGCGATGCCGTCAGCCGCAAGCGCGGCGGTGAGGGCCTCCAGTTGGGCGGCGCAAAAGCGCTCGGCGTAGCGGGCGATCTCGACACGGATCACGTTTCGGTGGTTGGCGAGGGCGACGAACTCAATCGAGAATGCCAAGATCTGCTGTGCGACTGCACAGCAGATCTTGTATTTCTCGGCCCCTGTACCCGCTGCTCGAGGGAGACCCGGATGACCGACCGGGAGACGATCGACTTCATCAGTGACGAGTCGCTCCTCGAGGACCCATGCCCCTACTTCGAGCAGTTGCGGGCAGAGTGCCATGGTCGGCCCGATGGTCCCGCTCGGCCGGGCGGGAACGCCCGCCGACATCGCCGCCGCCTGTTCCTTCCTTTGTGGCGAGAGCGGCAGCTACATCACGGGCCAGATCATCGGAGTGAATGGCGGCATGTACATCTGAGGTGCACCGCTAGGCAAGGTTGGAAACGATCAAGCGTCGACGACCACTTTGACTGCCTCCAGAGGGCATCACCGTCCAGCGGCGGGCATTTCCAGCACCGAAACAGGCCGAGGCGGTGAGCTCAGACGTGTCAGCCGTGACTCGCGGGGGCTGGCGCAGGAACCTGCGCCGGAGCATCTGTGGGGGGTGGGCTCGGTTTGATCCACACGGCGATGACGTAGGACACGACCACGGCCACAATTACCAGCGGCATGAGGGTCACGGCATCGGATACGAAGAGAAGGCTGGGCAGTAGAACGGCCGTAAAGGGCATCTTCAGCGCCCCCGCAATCATTGCCCCGACGCCCATCGCCGCCCCGGCGATCATCGGCAGTCCGCCAACGTGTGACAGTGCGATACCGCCGGCCGCACCGATGAACATGCTCGGGAAGATGGGCCCTCCCCGGAAACTGCTCAGCGAGATCGCATAGGCCAGTCCCTTGCATATGAGCAGCAGCAGCAGCGCGCCCACGGTCCAGCCGGCCGCTTGCTGAACGAGGGATGGCAGCGCGCTCTGGCCCGAGAACAACACTTCTGAGGAACTTCGACCGGTCCCCGCGGCAAAGGCGATAGCCAGACCGGCAACCGCCAAGCCGGCAACCGGGGTCAACAGGATCCTGCTCCGTTCAACCAGGGGACGGAGCATCGTGGCCAATTTGAAGATGCCGGTTGCAACGACCGCGGCGCCCATGCCGATGGCGATCGCCCACAGGAACTCGACCCCATTGGGCGCCCCGACGTGGGGAATGGAGGACACGGTCAGTGAGAACGACCCGAATCCGGTCAGGCTGTTGAGCCCCACAAAGATCAATGACCCCACACCGGCCGCAAGGAGACCAGGGACCAGCACGATCTCCATCATCGGGCCTCCCAGTCCGGCCATCTCCATGAGAAGGAAGGCGCCGACGAGGGGCGAGCCCAACAACGTGGCGATGGCGGCGAAGCTCCCGGCGGCGCCGATCACCACGGCTGCCATCGGAGGTGCGTCACGCTTGACCAGGTGGATCGCCAGAACACCCAGGCCGCTACCAATGGCGATCAGTGGCGCCTCGGGACCGAGCACCACCCCAAGACTCAGTGTGGCCAGCGCCGCCGCGACAATGCCGAAGAGCTCGGCGGGCTGAACCGGCCCGCCGGACTTGAAACCCTCCGAGGGCTCGTGGCCGCCGGTCCCGGGCAAGTAGCGAATGGCCAGAGCAACCAGCACGCCGCTCAGTGCCAGCCATGGAAGCGGCCACCACAGCGGCTCTCCGTGGAACGCGAGGTCCTTCGGCAGATCGGTGAAGATCTCGGTTTGGATCTTGGACACTGCGTCCAAGAAGAAGTACGCCACCGTCGCCACCGGGACGCCTATGAGCGCCCCGAGCAGTAGGAGGGCTATGTAACTGCGGGACTTGATGACCGCGGTTGGGTCGGGTGCCGAGGCTGGTTCCGGCGGAGCGGCGGAGTCGGTCATAGTCCGATCCTCGGGCACCTCGTTGCTCTCCGGCTTGCCCCTTCGGAGCTCACACAGAACCCCTGATTTGAGAAGTCTTCACCATCATCCCTGGAAGCTAGCTTGTACCGTCAGCCCACGTCACGACCACGATCGATGGTTTCGGGGTCCGCCCAGTTTCCACCCCCGTCCTATGCGTCCGCCCCTGAAGTAGAGCGGTCTACTAAGAACGCGGCGTCGCGGCTCGTTCGGCCCGCAGGGCGGACCGTCGGACCTTGCCCGCGTCGTCGCGCATGGGCTGCTCGGTGTATTCAATTGAGCGAGGAACTTTGTAGCGGGCCACCCGCTCGGACACAAAAATCAACAGCTCCTCCATCGGGACTGCTTCCTCCTCGGCCTCCACAATGGCGTGCACGATGTTGCCCATTTCCTCGTCGGGAAGTCCGATGATGGCGACGGATCGAACGGCGGGATGCTCCTGAAGAGCCGCTTCGACCTCGGCGGGGTAGACGTTGGCCCCCCCGGTCAGGATCATGTCCTGTATCCGGTCACCCAGGTACAGGTAGCCGTCGTCGTCCAGATGTCCCACGTCACCGAGGGACTCCCAACCGCCCTCGCGCGTCCGCGCCGTGGCGCCGATGTAGTGATAGGTCGGCCGCTCGCTCGCGGCGCGCATCCAAACCTCGCCCTCCTGACCTGTGGGAAGCTCATTCCCTTCGGGGTCACAGATCATGATCGAGCCGCGCATCGGTCGGCCCACCGATCCACGATGGGCGAGCCATTCGGTACCGGTGATGACAGTGGCCGTCTGAGCCTCGGTGCCGGCGTACAACTCGAATATCCGCTCGGGCCCGAGCCAATCGATCCACACCTGCTTAAGCCACTCCGGGCACGGCTCCGCCAGGTGCCACACCGCTCGCAGGGACGACATGTCGTAGGAGCTGCGGACGTCGTCAGGGAGTCGCGAGATCCGCTTCATCATCGTCGGGACTAGGTAGACGGTGTCTGACTGATAGCGATCGATGGCGGCGAGCGTGGCTTCGGCGTCGAATCGGGGCAGCACCACAACGTGACCTCCTGCCAGCCACGCGGAACAGGACCACACGATGGGACCGTTGTGGTACAGCGGAGCCGGAATGACCATGCACCCGTCAGTTGTTCCGAAGCGGGGCGGCATATCCTCGTCGTAGGTGGCGGGGTCGCCAGAGACGATCAGCTTCGGGCGGCCGGTAGATCCGCCTGACGTCGGTGCCTTCCACGCTGGCGAGATGACATCGGGCAGAGGGTCGTCGGACAGGCCCGGTTCGGGCTGGTAGTCGAGCGGGATGGTGCGACGCCCCTCCGCCAACTCGGAGGGCACGCCTATCACCGCACTGGGCTTGGCCAGCGCCAGGATGGCTCGGAATTCCGGCTCCGGCAGCTTCGACGACACCGGCTGAGGGATGGCACCGATCTTCCAGCAGGCCGCGAATGCGATATACCATCCCGTTGAGTTGGGCAAAGCGATGGTCACCATGTCCCCGAACCCGACGCCGCCGGCGGCGAGGTCGCGAGCTAGGCGGTTCGCCGCCGACTCCAGCTCACCCCTAGTTAAGCTCTGCTCAGCGCAAGTGATCGCAAGTCGATCGGGATCGCGCTCAGCCAGAGCCGTCAAGCGCTGGCTGTAAGAGATCAACCCCACGAGCAGCAGAGTACAGGTGGTTGTCCCTCAACGTCCTACTGGACCACTAAAGGCATACGGAGACGAAGGCAACTACTCGGGTCTCGTTGTAACCGGTCCATGCCAATTGCACACGTCTACAGTCGCGCCACATCCAATTGCGCCACCTCCGACTCCGAAAGGTACGGCCACTTCGGGATCTTCGGGCAGGACTACGAGACTCACCTTCGCTCTATCTCGAGTGTGGCTCGGTCCCAACCGGCCAGATCAGCAGCAGCCACATAGGTGCTCTGAAAGAACCGTAGGAGCTGTGCGTCGGGATCTCCGGCCCGGCGCACAGCGGAGTACGGGAGTATGAACTCTCCAAGCCGCTCGTCGTAGTAGGCAGCGTCGGGCTCAACCGGAGCCTGGGCAAATCCGACGGGCTGCGGATACGCATATGCGTAGAAGGATCCTTCGGCGCTCCCACCTGGCCAGAAGCCACAGCTGCACAACTCATGGCTGTAGGCCAATTCTTGAACCCAATCGGGGCAGTTCGGAACCCCACCAGGATGAAGAGGGGCCGGGCGACCTGAGAAGCGCGTCGTGGCGAGATCGGATGCTCCCCAGAAGAAGTGCACGGGACTCGCCTTTCCGATGAATCTCGCTCGGAACTGCGTCATTACCCGGTGAGCCTGGATGAGCGCCTGCCAGAATCGTTCCGCAGCTTCAGGTTCATATGCCCGATTGCGGACATCCTCGGGAAAAGGCACCGCCAACTCCATCTCAACGGGTCGATCGAAAAGAGTGAGCCAGACGCCCAATTCGGCCAGAGCAGACATCGTCTCGGCGTAGAAGGAAGCCACCGAGCCTGACTGAAGCGTGACCCGTCGCTGCTGACTGTCCGATGAGTGAAGATCCAGGGTGTGGTCGATGAAGTTGAACTCCATCTCGATGCCGCGGCCGTCTGCATGCATCAGCGACGTCGTGAGACCACGAGACGAGACGTACAGAGGGACTTGCCACCAGTGATTCACCATTGGCGCCAGCGCCAGCCGCACCTTGCCGACTATCTGAAACCACAGCTGCAGTGCTTCCTTGGTCTCCCGCCAGGCTGACAAGGTGAGTTCAGGCCATTGAGCTTGTTTTCCGTCTGGCAATCGAGCTCCCACGTTGTTCACAATCTTCTCCTCGCCCGGTATGTTTCGTGCCGCCGCTCCCCGATCAGCTGGCGGTGAGACTCGCCCTTCGGGATCACACATGGCAGCGCCCGCTGACCTTCGATGCCGGCGTCACCCCGCCCGGGTCCCAGCGTGGCAGACCATTCCCTCTTGGGGTTGAACGGAACTAATCCGACCAATGCCCCACCTCAATCTGTCTCGGGCGAGCTTAGGAGCCATGGAGCGGTACCGGAAGCCCCGAGACGGGGCTGTTGCTCAGGAAGTGGCTGGGGTGCGCCACAAGTCGATGTCGCCGTCAACGGCGTAGCGGTCAATAGTGGCGACTTCATCGGCGGTGAACTCCAGGTTGTCGAGGGCCGTGACGTTTTGCTCAAGTTGGGCCACGCTGCTGGCTCCGATCAGCACAGAAGTGACTCGCGCGTCGCGCAATGCCCAGGCAATGGCCATCTGGGCGAGGGACTGGTACCGCCCGAGGGCGATGTCGTTGAGAGCTCGGATGCGGGCGAGATTTTCGTCGTTGAGCATGTCACGAGTGAGTGAGCTATCTAGGGAGGCCCTCGAGCCTGCAGGGATACCGTTGAGGTATCGGTCGCTGAGGAGTCCCTGCGCCAACACAGAGAAGGCGATGCACCCGACTCCTTCAGTGCCAAGGACGTTGAGTAGGCGGTCTTCGATCCAGCGGTTGAACATCGAGTACGACGGTTGGTGGATGAGCAGTGGGGTGCCGAGCTGGCGGAGGATTGTGACGGCCTCGGCGGTGCGCTGGTCTGAGTAGGAGGAGATGCCGACATAGAGAGCCTTACCAGAGGTGACTGCGGTATGGAGGGCGCCGAGGGATTCCTCCAAGGGGGTTAGGGGGTCGTAGTGGTGGTGGTAGAAGATGTCAACGTAGTCAAGCCCGAGGCGCCGCAGGCTCTGGTCGAGGCTGGCGACGAGGTATTTCCGTGAGCCTTGGTCACCATAGGGGCCCGGCCACATGTCCCAACCGGCCTTGGTGGAGATAACGAGTTCGTCGCGGTGGTCATGGAGGTCGTCGTGCAGGATCCGGGCGAAGTTGGTCTCGGCGCTGCCGTAGGGGGGTCCGTAGTTGTTGGCCAAGTCGAAATGGGTGATGCCCAAGTCGAAGGCTCGGCGCACGATTGCGCGTTGGGTGTCGAGGGGCCGGTCGTCACCGAAGTTCTGCCACAGCCCGAGCGACACGGCGGGCAAGAGGAGGCCGCTGCGCCCACAACGGCGGTAGGTCATGGACCGGTAGCGATCTTCGGCGGGGAGGTAGCTGGTCACTCGGCTGCTCCGACTTGGTGCTAGTGACGAATCTATTCGAAAGGGCCGCAATCAACCAACCGGACCGGGAGGGTGTGCCGACCGCGGGAGGTCTGAGCTGAACATGGCTGTCCGCATGCCTCCAGCGGGGCGGCCGGCCTAGGTCTTCCGGACCGGAAGTTGAGGTGACAGATGGCCTCTGCGGTGCTTGATGGTTCTCATGCTGCCTTGTGCTGCTTGTGGGTGTCGAGGACCTCGTGAGGGGTGCGACCGCGCATGTAGTCGCCGTGGTTGCGCCGGTGGCGGTTGTGGGTGACCAACCAGGCGTCCGCTTCGGCTTGGAGCTGGCGGGCCGAGGTGAAGCGCCGGCGGTGGAAGGCCGGCCGCCAGCACTCTTGGAGAATGGTCCCGTGAAAGCGCTCGACCACGGCGTTGTGGTTGGGCGAGCGGGCCGGGATGCGTACGTGGGTGAGCCCCTTGGCCGCCAGCGCAGCGCTGAAGGCCGACGCGTTGTACTCGGGACCGTTGTCGGAGAGCACGGCGCGGACGCTGATCCCATGACGCCGGTAGTGGCGCAGCAGACGCTCGACGAAGCGCACCGAGACGACAGCGTCGGGGGTGCCCACCACGAGCCAGACGAAGGCCCAGCGGGTGAAGACGTCGATGGCGCTGAGCTGGTACACCTTGCCCACGCCCTTGAGTTTGCCGATGTAGAACGAATCCACGCAGACGAGCTCGCCCGGACCGCCGGCAGCCAGGCAGAACCCGAAGGGCTCGTCCTCTCGGGCCGCTTCTGTCATCAGCCCACTCGTCGCGGCGGTGATGGCCGCCGCCCGGGCCAGGCGCTTGGCCCGCTTTCCCAGCCCATGGTCGACCAGGTGCTTTTGCACGGTGGACTTGGCGATGGCAAAGCCCTGGTCGCCGAGCCGATCGGCGTACTGGCGACAGCCGATGGTGGGTTCGAGCACGGCCAAGGTCAACAGGCGCTCGACGACGTGGGTGGGGGTGGCCGAGGGCATCTGGGGAGCGCGACGTTCCTTGGGCATGAGGGCCTCGAGCCCGTAGCGGTCGGCCCGGTTCTTCCACTCGTAGTAGCGGGTCCGAGAGATGCCGAAGGTCCGGCAGGTCTCGGCCACATTGCCGGTCCGCTGGGCATGTTCCAACACGGCGAGGCGCCGACGGTAGATGATCTCTGTGTGGGTCACGGTGATGGGCTCCTTGGTCTCTTGGTCGAAACCACAGAGTCCATCGCCGGACCCCTCAAAGGGGTGGATGTGCAACCTCAACTCATGGACAGGAAGGCCTAGGTTGCAGGTCCGATCTAGTTAAGGCTCTCCTCCTTCTTGCTCGAGTGCCCAGGTGACGGCCGTGAGGTCGCTGTCGCCGAGTCCGTGATCGACGACTTCTTGCCATTCGTCGGCCAGGCAGGCAAGCGCTCGGAAGCGGTCGTCGCCGGCCGCCTCTAAGGCGAGATGCACGTCCTTGAGCGCGAGGGACAGCGCGAACTGAACCGAAAAGTCACCTTGGGCGATTCGTTGCAGCTTGGCTGCTTGCCATGGGGACACAAGCGGGCTGCCACCCAGGGCGTTCACGACAGTCTCGGTCTCGAGTCCCAACCGAAGGGCAAGCGCCACTGAAGTGTTGACCGCTTCCGCCGCTAACGCGAGCCACGCGTTGGCTACGAGTTTCAGTCGCGACCCGGCCCCGACGGGTCCCACCCAGATCGTTCGCTGGCCCAGCGCATCAAAGAGGGCCCCTAGACGCGAGCGGGCCTCGTCCGGGCCTGACGCAAAGATCGTCAGCTGACCCTGTTCCGCGGGGTCCCTGCTTCCCGACACCGGCGCGTCCACGAGGATCACGTCAGGACGTTCAGCACCCGCCAGGGTTGCGACGCGCTCAATCCCTGACACGCCGATCGTGCTCATCTGCACCCAGACTGCGCCAGGTGCGAGTGCAGCAAGCATGCCGTGGTCCCGGGCGATCGATAAGACGACATTCGCGTCCGTCACCATCGTGACGACAATGGCGGCTCGTCGCGCCGCATCGGCGGGGGTTTCGACTACCTCCGCTCCAAGATCGGCGAGGTCCCTGGTTGCCCCTGGATCACGGTTCCACACGATCGTCGGGATTCCAGCACGTAAGGCGCTCGTTGCCATCCCGTGTCCCATCGTGCCGATGCCCAGAAACGCAACCTGCTCTTTCGCTGGGGCCATCGTTCTCCCCTCTCGACGTAGCTCCGTTGACCAACGGGTCATTACCAGCATCGCGCCGCTCGCTTATCGACGCATTTCCCTGCCCTTCCCCCTGGGTCGGTCGGTAGGACCAGAAAGGACTCCCCCTCTGCGTAGACGGAGGATCTGATGACCACATTGATGACAATGGAGCAGACGGGCGGGACGGAACCGCCGCCGATGTGGCCAACGACAGCAGGCGATGGTGGATCCTCGCCGCGTTCTCGTCAGTGGGAAGTCCGATGCTCTTTGAGCTCCTGAACGTCGCGAAGCAGCTCATCAGTTCATCGTTGACGGAGACACCGGACATTGACACCGGCGACATGGCCCGGGGAGGAGTCTCAGTTCGGTTCCCGCCGGCGATAGGTCCGGGACTCCTCGATCATGAGTTGGGGGTGCCACGCCCATTCGTCGAACGAGGTGTGGTCAAGGCGATCACGCACAAGCGGCATCATCTGCTCGAAGGTGCCTTGGGGATCGTCTCCGACCATTTCGTACAGGTGGCAGAACCTAGGGGTACCCGAGGATTCGTTCTCCCAGGACGTAATCGTCCGGTAGCCAGGCACCGCCGCCTCAGCGATGTGCCGCAAGTGCACGAAGTCGCCCCAGTCACGGAGCTGCTGAGCCGACTCGCGCTGCTTCGCCGAAATGAGGACCAGCAAGATCCCGGTGGTCTGCTCCCCCGAGCAGGATCCCTGAGACGGGCGGGGGTAACGAACCAGGGGCACCACCGTGCTTGCCGACGAGGGCGACTCCACGACTCCCCC